>Ga0302209_10000005_pt1 | contig 193447 bp, 176 predicted proteins | sample II_Fen_E3_1_FD_194574 | JGI IMG/M metagenome (GOLD analysis project Ga0302209, IMG submission 194574) | Peat permafrost microbial communities from Stordalen Mire near Abisko, Sweden - II_Fen_E3_1 | ecosystem: Environmental > Terrestrial > Soil > Wetlands > Permafrost | place: Sweden: Abisko...
AGGCCAGTGAACTTCTTGAATTCGAAAACGGAATAAAAGCCGTTGTGATGAACCTTGAGGAGGACAATGTGGGTGCTGTATTGTTGGGACCTACTGATCAAATAAAAGAAGGTGACATTGTAAAACGTACAGGATTAATCGCATCAATTAATGTAGGAGAGGGCATGCTAGGGCGTGTCGTCAATCCATTGGGTGAACCTCTGGATGGTAAAGGTGAGATCAAAGGTGAGCGTATTGAGTTACCTTTGGAGCGTAAAGCTCCCGGGGTTGTATTCCGTCAACCGGTTGATGAACCTATACAGACAGGATTGAAAGCTGTTGATTCGATGATACCTATTGGTCGTGGTCAACGTGAGTTGATTATCGGTGATAGACAAACCGGTAAAACAGCCATTGCTATTGATACAATTATTAATCAAAAAAGTAATTACGAAGCCGGTAAACCTGTTTATTGTATTTATGTGGCCATTGGACAGAAAGGATCAACAGTTGCATCGTTGGTTGATATATTGAAAGAGAAGGGTGCCATGCCTTACACTGTTGTTGTTTCGGCTACAGCTTCTGATCCCGCTGCATTACAATATTACGCAGCGTTTGCGGGTGCTGCCATCGGAGAATATTTTCGTGATACCGGTCGTGATGCTTTGGTGGTTTATGATGATTTGTCAAAGCAGGCTGTTGCATATCGAGAAGTATCTTTGATTTTGAGACGTCCATCCGGTCGTGAGGCTTATCCGGGTGATGTTTTTTATCTGCATTCACGTTTACTTGAACGTGCGGCAAAAGTTATTAATCAGCAAGAGGTTGCAGAGCAGATGAACGATTTGCCAAAGAGCTTGGTAGGTAAAGTGAAAGGAGGAGGTTCGTTAACGGCACTTCCAATTATTGAAACGCAAGCGGGTGACGTTTCTGCATATATACCAACGAATGTTATTTCAATTACAGATGGACAGATATTCTTAGATACTGATTTGTTCAACCAAGGAAATCGTCCAGCTATTAATGTAGGAATATCTGTATCTCGTGTGGGTGGTAATGCACAAATTAAGGCAATGAAAAAGGTTGCCGGCACATTAAAAACAGATCAAGCACAATATCGTGAGTTGGAATCATTTACGAAATTTGGAGGCGATATGGATCCTGTTACTGCATTTACAATTGATAAGGGGCAGAAAAATGCCCGTTTATTGGTTCAGCCTCAGTATAATCCAATGCCTGTTGAAGAGCAAATCGCAATTTTATTTTGTGGAACACATGGATTATTGAAGGATGTACCTTTGGATCATGTGCAAGAATTCCAAACCAATTTATTGCTGAATATGCGAAATAATCACCAAAAAGATGTATTAGACATCTTGAAAACTGGTGTAATCAATGATGACGTTACCAAAATATTAGAAGAGGTAGCTACGGATCTTGCAAAAGGATATAAAAAATAATATAGCATATGGCGTCACTAAAAGAAGTAAAAGGAAGGATCACCTCGGTTACCAGTACCATGAAGATTACTTCAGCAATGAAGATGGTTGCTTCTGCAAAGTTGCATCATGCTCAAGCTGCTATTACCAGTATGCTTCCTTATGAAAGAAAATTGTATGATATGCTTACGGCTTTTATGGCTACTGAGCAAGATTTTCAATCCAATTATATCACAGCTCGACCTGTGCATAAATTAGCGATTGTAGTATTTTCGTCAAATTCATCTCTTTGTGGTGCTTTTAATTCAAATGTAGCGCGCTTGCTCAATAATGTGGTCGATAGTTACAATGAACTTACTAAAAAGGATATATTTATTTATCCTGTTGGAAAAAAAATAAGTCATGTAGCTCAAAAGGCTGGTTTTCAAGTTCAAGGCGATTATGAGCTGATGGCTGATAAACCTAGTTACAAGGCAGCGGCTGATTTGGCAGCGGGAATCATGAAAAAGTATGCTGATGGAGAGTTTGATAAGGTGGAAATTATATACCATCATATGAAAAGTACATCATCGCAGCAGCTTTTGAATGAAACTTATCTGCCGCTTCAAATTGAAGCAGAACATGAAGGGCCGGCTTTGGACTATATTGTTGAACCTTCAAGTGCGGAATTGTTGAGTGTAATGATTCCTCAGGTAATTTCATTACGCATGTTTACAGCTTTACTTGATAGCAATGCATCTGAATATGCAGCTCGCATGATGGCTATGCAAACGGCATCGGATAATGCAGAAGAATTATTACAAGATTTGACCATTCAATATAATAAGAGTCGTCAGCAAGCAATTACAAATGAATTACTTGACATCATAGGTGGATCTTTTAAATAAAAGTCAATAAATCAATTAAAAGGGCGTGCTTAAGTGGGTATGCCCTTTTTGTTTTATAGTCCGAAAGTTTCTTTCAGCTTTTCCAAATATTCCAGATTCTTTTCTAAGAACTTTTTATTTTTAATAGCCATTTCATTTAGTAATGGATTCACAAAATCCGTCGTTTTCTTTACAAGTAATAACTCTTTGTGAATTTTCCGTGGCACAATTATCTTTAATCCCCCTCGTATAATTTCTACGGGAAGGTCCTTTTCCATGTTTAATGGATCACCGTCAACATGAGCTACGCCCGGGGTATGGCGATGTATGGTTACTTTTTTACATTTAAACGTCTTGATACGTCCGTTCCAATCTATGGTACGTGTGAATAGTTGTAAGGTTAAAGCAGGAATGTCCACAAATGTAAATGGTTCCAATATGGTTACATCCATTAGTCCATCATGTAGCGATGCTTGTGGAGCGATGTATGCATTATTTCCATATTGAGTAGCATTTGCGCATGCAATAAGAAAAGCTTTGTACTTTTTCTTACCAGATTCAGTTTCAAGGATATAAGTTTCAGGCTTATATTTTAAGTATTCGTTTAATGTCTGCTCTAGATAAGTACGTAGTCCGCGTTTGCCTGCTTCAGAAAATTTCATACTGATAAAAGCATCGAAGCCGACACCACAAGTACAAAAGAATGGATGTCCCGATAACGTTCCATAATCAATTCGATGAGTTAAGCTGCTATTAATGATGTTTATGCATTCATGTACATTGTTGTGAGGAATATGTAAGCTTCTTCCTAATCCGTTGCCTGATCCACTTGGAATTATTCCCAATGCCGTTTTGGTGTTGATTAGTGCCGATCCGATTTCATTAATAGTTCCATCTCCTCCAACAGCAACAACTGCAAAGTAATTTTTTTGCACAGCCTCTTTGGTCAGCTCCCTAGCGTGGCCAGCATTTTCGGTCATGATTACTTCATAATCAAATTGCTCGGAATTGATGTCAGAACCAATGATAGTTATTATTTTGTTCTTACTATTTGTACCCGAAATAGGGTTTACAACAAATCTAATTTTCCTCTTGCTCGTCATATATACGTAAGTTTGGTTACAAAAGTACGAATTTTATGCAAAGGGGCTCTCAAATTAGTTTTTTTTCATCAGAATAAAATGAAATATTTTGTTAAAATATAAAATTTAGTAGATATTTTGTTATCTTTGCAGCCTGTTTAAATTTTAAGGATCAGAAAAAATAAGAATTCTATAACTATGGGTTTATTACAAGACAAATTAGGAAAATATGATCTTCCGCAAAAAATAATGGCACAGGGTGTTTATCCCTATTTCCGTTGCATAGACAGTGCTCAAGACACAGAAGTGGTCATGAGTGGAAAGAAAGTGTTAATGTTCGGTTCCAACGCATATCTCGGGTTGACAAATCATCCAAAAGTAATAGAGGCTGCTGTTGAAGCTACGAAAAAGTATGGATCGGGTTGTGCCGGATCTCGTTTCCTAAACGGTACGTTGGATATACATATAGAATTGGAGCATGAATTAGCTGAGTTTGTTGGCAAGGAAGATGCGCTGATTTATTCAACTGGATTTCAGACAAATTTAGGCGTTTTATCATGTGTTACAGGTCGCGAAGACTATATTATATGTGACGAGTTGGATCATGCTTCAATTGTTGATGGTCGTAGACTTTCGTTTTCAACCACATTGAAGTATAAGCACAACGATATGGAAGCTCTTGAAAAAGAGTTGAAGCGTTGTCGTCCTGAAAGCATTAAGCTTATTGTTGTTGATGGTGTATTTAGTATGGAAGGTGATATTGCTGATTTACCTGAAATAGTAAAACTGTCGAAAAAATATAATGCAAACATCATGGTAGATGAAGCTCATGGACTTGGAGTTTTAGGACGTCAAGGACGTGGTACATGTGATCATTTCGGATTGACTAAGGATGTTGATTTGATTATGGGTACATTTAGTAAATCACTAGCTTCAATTGGAGGTTTCATTGCCGCTGATGAATCTATTATCAATTATTTGCGTCATAATTCACGTCCATACATCTTTAGTGCTAGTGCAACTCCTGGAGCTACAGCTGCAGCTCGTGAGTCACTTCATATCATGCAACGTGAACCTGAACGTTTGGCACATCTATGGGATTTGACCAACTATGCGTTGAAAAGTTTCCGTGATCTCGGTTTTGAAATAGGCAAAACAGCCACTCCTATTATTCCATTGTTTGTTCGTGATATGGATAAAACATTTAAAGTAACAAAGATGGCATTTGATGAAGGAGTATTCATTAATCCGGTTATACCACCGGCTTGTTCACCGAATGACACACTTATTCGTTTCTCATTGATGGCTACTCATACCAAAGAGCAAGTAGATATGGCCATCGAACGTTTGGTAAAATGCTTTAAAGCACTTGATCTATTGAAGTAAGGAAATCATAATATTTACATAAAAAGAGGGTGTGTCAGTTTTGACGCACCCTCTTTTTATTGTATTAATACATCCGTTAAGCTAAAAAAAACGAATATTTTAAGTATTGATGTATTGAATATTATATTAGCTAATATGCTATTTTGTATACATTTATTCATTATTTGTGTTAAAATACTATCTTTATGCCTTGTTATTCAATAATTTAATTTATGTTTGCATTCTATAGATAAAATACTATTAAACTTTTTTCAATCTAAAGATGCGAGAACTCTGCTTTAAACTTATTTTTTAAGGTAAAATATCGTAATTGTAAAAGTTTCTTAGATCTGTTTTTAATTAATTTTTGATCTTGAGCAGTGTTTGCTTAAGTTAGTGATATATTATACAAATTAAACTAAGTACGCTTATGAAAAAGTTGGGGATGACAGTCCTTTGTGTTTTACTGAGCATGGTTTTGTCCTTTGCACAAAACAAGCCTATTAATGGTTTGGTTCTTGATGACGCCGGTCAACCGGTGATGGGGGCATCTATATTAGTAAAAGGTAGTACCGTTGGTGCAATGACTGATGCTGACGGTAAATTCGTATTAAACGCCTCAATAGGTAAAACGTTGTTAATCTCTTATGTCGGCTATGAACGGCAGGAGGTAAAAGCCAAGCTGGATTTGAAAATTGTTCTGAAAAGCTCTGATCAGAACGTTGGTGAAGTTGTAGTGACCGGTATGTCTAAAATGGATAAACGCTTGTTTACCGGTGCTACTGACAAGATTAATGCAGAAGACGCTATGATAAGCGGTTTGCCGGATATTAGCCGTTCGTTGGAAGGACGTTCTGCCGGTGTTTCTGTGCAAAATGTCTCTGGAACGTTTGGTACAGCTCCTAAGATTAGAGTTCGTGGGGCTACTTCTATTTACGGCAGTTCAAAGCCATTGTGGGTTGTAGATGGTGTCATTCTTGAGGATGTCACCGAAGTAAGTGCCGATGATCTTTCATCCGGTGATGCTGAAACCCTGATTAGTTCTGCCATTGCCGGTTTAAATCCGGATGATATTGAAAGCTTTCAGATACTGAAAGATGGTAGTGCCACATCCATCTATGGTGCGCGTGCCATGGCCGGTGTGATTGTCATTACCACTAAAAAAGGAAAAACCGGTCAAAGCCATATTAGCTACACCGGTGAATTTACTTCTCGTCTAATTCCCTCATACAGCAATTTTAATATCTTGAATTCGCAAGATCAAATGAGCATTTATGGTGAGATGCAGCAGAAAGGGTGGCTTAACTTTTCTGATTTGGCTAATGCAAAGAACAGTGGTGTTTATGGAAAGATGTATCAGATGATTAATGCATACGATCCTACTACAGGACAGTTTGGATTGGCAAATACGCAGGAAGCTAGAAACCAATATTTGCAAAATGCAGAAATGCGAAATACCAATTGGTTTGATAAGCTGTTCAGCAATGACATTATGCAAGAGCATTCTGTCAGTATTTCCGGTGGAACCGAGCGTTCCAATTACTATGCATCTTTAAGTGTTTTATATGACCCTGGATGGTATAAACAAAGTCAGGTGAATAGATATACGGCAAATCTGAATGCAACATATCATTTGTATGATAATTTATCTCTTAATTTGATTTCCAGTTCTTCCTATAGGAAACAAAAAGCACCAGGAACACTGAGTCAAGATATAGACGTGGTCTCCGGTAAGGTCAAGCGAGATTTTGATATTAATCCATATAGTTATGCGCTGAATTCTTCTCGTGCACTGGATCCAAATGCTTATTATACCTGTAATTATGCTCCGTTTAATATTGAGCATGAGCTGGAATCAAACTATATAGATTTGAATGTGATAGATACTAAGTTTCAAGGTGAGTTGAGGTGGAAACCTATTCCTGATTTGGAAATCTCTGTATTAGGTGCTTTGAAATATTCAGCCACTTCACAAGAGCATAAAATATTGGATGATTCGAATCAGGCAGAATCTTATAGAGCAATGGGGACAACAACCATTCGCGATGCGAATACTTATCTTTATACAGATCCTGATACTCCTTATGCTTTACCTATTTCAATTTTGCCGGAAGGTGGTATTTACCAACGTACCGATAATCGGATGTTGGGATATGATTTTCGAGCAACAGCTAATTGGGCACATACATTTAATAATAAGCATATTGTTAATTTGTTTGGTGGTATGGAAACCAATAAGACAGATCGCAATCGTACAAACTTTAATGGATGGGGTCTACAATATGAATCGGGTGAAACTCCTTTTTATGTGTATCAATTTTTCAAACAAGGTGTTGAAGACGGTAAAAATTACTATGCAATAAGTAATACTCATGTGCGTAGTGCTGCATTTTTCGGTAATGGCACCTATTCATACAAGGGACGTTATATTTTGAACGGGACTCTTCGTTATGAAGGTACTAATAAATTGGGAAAATCTCGTTCTGCAAGATGGTTGCCTACCTGGAATATCTCCGGAGCATGGAATGTGCATGAAGAAAAGTTCTTTAAAGTTTTGCAACCGGCATTGTCACATTTGTCTATTAAAGCATCATATAGTTTGACCGCTGATCGGGGGCCCGAAGATGTTGCAAATTCTACGGTTATCATGAAAACCTATTCACCTTATCGTCCATTTGCTGATGATAAAGAGACCGGTATTCAAATTACTAAATTGGAGAACAGCAATCTTACTTATGAAAAGAAACATGAATTGAATCTTGGCATTGATGCAGGTTTTTTGCATAATCGCGTAAATGTCGTTTTTGATTGGTACAAACGTAACAATTATGATTTGATAGGCCCTGTTAGTACAGAAGGGGTTGGCGGACAAATTATTGAGTATGCCAACATGGCAAGTATGAAATCCAGTGGAGAGGAGTTGACCTTATCTACCAAAAATATCAAGACCAGCGATTTTTCATGGACTACAGATTTCATTTTCTCACATTCAACAAATAAAGTAACTGATTTGATGGCACAAGCACGTGTGATCGATTTAATTACTGCAAATGGCTTTGCTCGTAAGGGCTATCCTGTACGTAGTTTGTTTTCTATTCCGTTTAAAGGGTTAACTGAAGACGGTTTTCCAACATTTTTAAATGAATCAGGGGAAGTCACATCAAGTAACATAAACTTCCAAGAGCGTATCAAAACCGGTTATTTGAAATATGAAGGGCCTACCGATCCTACCATTACAGGAAGTTTCGGTAATATATTTAGTTACAAAGGACTAAGATTGAATGTGTACGTCACTTATTCTTTTGGTAACGTTATCAGACTTGACCCTGTTTATTCCGCCTATTATAATGATTTGTCATCTATGACAAAAGATTTTAAAAATCGTTGGGAATTACCGGGTGATGAAGCCAAAACTAATGTCCCGGTGATATTGAGTTCACGACAATATAATGACAATACAGATATTAGCTATGGATACAATGCTTATAACTATTCTGATGTACGTATTGCTAAAGGTGATTTTATCCGTATGAAAGAGATCTCATTAGGTTATGATTTCCCAAAATCATGGTTTAAATCAGCACGTATATCAAATCTTTCAGTGAAATTACAAGCAACAAATCTGTTCTTGATTTATGCCGATTCAAAGCTTAATGGGCAAGATCCGGAATTCTTCCGTTCAGGAGGTGTTTCCGCTCCAGTTCCGAAGCAATTTACGTTTACACTCAAGGTTAGTTTATAATTAAAAAGTTTTTAGTATGAAAAAGTTTAAGAAATATATAAAATGCTCATTGTTGGGTATCGCATTGATTAGTGTGGTAACATCATGTGACAGCTTTTTGGATACCCTGCCTGACAATAGAACGGAATTGCATAGTGCCGATCAAATAAGTAAATTATTGGTTTCAGCTTATTCCACTTCTTATCCAGCTTTTATGGCCGAAATGGCATCCGATAATACAGATGAAAATGCCAATGTATATACGGCATACGGTCGTTTTCAAACTCAGGCTTATAATTGGACAGATGTAACTGAAATAGAGGATAATGATACACCTCAAGGGTTATGGGAAAGTTATTATACAGTGTTCTCTACATGTAATACTGCTTTGCAATATATTCGTGCGAGTGATTCAACTTTGTGTACATCTCAAAAAGGTGAGGCACTTGTCTGCCGTGCCTATGCAGGATTCATGTTAAGTACTGTTTTCTGTCATGCTTATGATGAAACTACTGCGGCTACAAATTTGGGATTGCCATATCCTACTGTTCCTGAATCAAGTGTGGGCGAAAAATATGAGCGTGGTTCCTTATCTGATTTGTATAAGAAGATTGCTGTAGATTTGGAACAAGGTATACCCTTGCTTTCCAATAATTATGATGAGCCGAAATATCACTTTACCCAAACGGCGGCTTATGCATTTGCGGCACGTTTCTATCTTTATTATCATCAATATGATAAAGCTATTGCTTATGCAACAAAAGCTTTGGGAAGTACCCCGGCAAATAAATTAAGAGATTGGGCTTCATGGAATGCATTATCGCAAAATGGTCAAATTCGTCCGAATGCTTATGTAAGTTCTTCGTTACAGACAAATTTTTTATTGATTTCTGCCCAATGTAATTGGCCTCTTGTGGCCGGTCCATATGATGTTGGTTGTGGGTATACTCATAATTCACTTATTTCTAAATATGAAACTATAGCTGCTGAAGGTCCGTGGGGTGTTGCAAATGTAGCTTTGAATTACAGCTATGCTAGTTATAGTGATTTACCGAAAGTTATCATTCGAAAAATCGGTTATTACTTTGAATATTCTGATAAAGTCAGTCAGATTGGTTATACTCATACTGTCTTTTCAGCATTTAATGCAGAAGAAACATTACTTTGTCGTGCGGAAGCTTATGCACTTCAACATAATTATCCGGCAGCTGTCAATGATATAAATATATTACTTTCAAAGTTTTCTGTAAAGGGTATTTCGTTGACATTATCTCAAATTGTGGATTATTATAATAACGTTAGTTATTACACAACTTCTGTACCAACGGTAAAGAAAAAATTCAATACTTCTTTTGCAATTGAATCTACTACAGAAGAACCGTTATTGCAATGCATCTTGCAATTGCGTCGTTTATTAACGATTCACGATGGATTGCGCTGGCAAGATATCAAGCGTTATGGTATGGTGATTTATCGTCGTCAATTAAATACCAGCAATAAGATAGACGCTATTACTGACTCTTTGAGTGTGAAAGATCCCCGTCGTGCTCTTCAATTGCCACAGGATGTAATCGCCGCCGGTATGCAAGCAAATTCGAGAAACTAACGAATGAACTAAAATTAGAAGACAATGAAAAATTTATTTATCTTTATATTTGCATTGACGCTGATATGGGGCATGACTTCATGTAGCGATGATGGTCCTAGCTCTACAAGCATATTTGATACTTCATCGCCGACACGCAATGAATTTGAGGAATGGCTCCTGAAAAACTATACGAATCCTTATAATATCGATTTTAAGTATAAAATGGAAGATATTGAGTCAGATAAGAAATACACATTAGTTCCTGCTGATTCTGCAAAATCCGCCAAATTGGCTATAATTGTAAAATACCTTTGGTTGGAATCTTATGACGAAGCTGCCGGCATTGATTTTACAAAAAGTAATGTTCCAAGAATTATTAATTTAATAGGTTCACCGGCTTATAAAAGTGATGGTACAATTATTTTGGGGACAGCCGAAGGTGGATTGAAAGTCACTTTGTATTGTGTAAATAATTTGACCGATGCTATGTTGAAAGATTTCAATTCATTGAATGAGTATTATTTTCATACAATGCATCATGAGTTTACGCATATTCTGAATCAAAAGAAGCCCTATGATACAGCCTTTCAACTAATCACAGAATCAAGTTATGTGGGGAGTGATTGGTATACTGAATCCGATGCAGTTGCTAATCAAAGTGGATTTGTTACTCCATATTCGATGAGTGAACCTTTTGAAGATTTTGCAGAAACACTGTCTGTTTATGTGACAAGTTCACCTACTTCTTGGAATGCAATTTTAGCTAATGCGGGTACAACAGGTGCTGGTATTATCATGCAAAAGCTTGCTTATGTAAAAAGTTACATGCAAGATTCATGGAATATAGATTTAGATGAATTGCGTGATATTATTCAACGTCGCGAGAATAATTTAAAGACATTGGATTTGGAACATTTTAATTGAAATAATTATGAAAAAAATATTATATGGCTTAGTACTCACGTTCGTCGCGTTTAGTTTTCAATCATGTTTGCATGATGAAAAAGATACATTTGACGAAAGCGCGTCAACCAGAATATCCGAAGCAGTCACTAATGATCAAAAGATCTTGGAGTCTTCTACAAATGGATGGTTGTTTCACTATTATGCAGGGGAAGATTATTCTGAAGGAGGATACACTTTTCTAGTTAAGTTCAAAGGCGGTAAAGCAACAGTGGCATCTGAGATTGCGAATGCAGATACTACGATTACGTCCGATTATGCTATAACAAAAGACCAAGGTCCCGTGCTGACTTTCAATACTTACAATATGATTATGCATTATTTTGCTTCAGCCAGCTCCGGTGATGTTGACGGTCAACAAGGTGATTACGAGTTCATCATTATGAAAGCTACTCAGGATTCTATTGTTCTGAAGGGTAAGAAATGGAAGAATAAAATGGTAATGACCCGTATGCCTGAAACTACGAAATGGAGTTCATACATTGATAGCGTTTATACGATAGACAATGCTATAAAGAAAGCTACATTTAAATATGTTGTAAATAATGATAGTTTGGCTAGTTTTATATTTGATAATCGTTTGGCAACGATAACAGTTGGTAGTAACACTTATAGTCGTTCGTATGTCGTGACAAGCAAAGGCTATCAGTTGGATAGTGCAGTGACGATCAATAAAACGAGTGTGCAAAATCTCATATGGAATAGTACGACGGGAAGTTTCAGCATACCAACATCTTCTTCAGCGTCTTTGCAATTCTATCGCCCTGCTAATTATCATGATATCACTGAATATTCAGGTCGTTATTATTTGTATTTTTATGACAAGGCTTTGAAATTAAAGAAATATCCTTATACCCTAACACCAAATAGCGATGGAGATGGATTAGTAGCACATAGTGATAGTCTTGCGTATAATTTTCAATATGATTATTCGCAAGCTAGGGGTACGCTTTCGTTAGTTTATCAGGATTTAGGCAACTACAAAATCAATGGCACAACTTATGATGTCAGATTATGTCCATGGTCTATTGCAGATGGGGGATATTTTACATGGTCATCCGGAGTAGGAATGGATTTAAAACCGGTTTCAGGTTCTAATATGTTGTTTAAATTTGTCGACAATGGCAAATGGAGTTATGCTGTAGATTCGTTTATCTTTGTCACTTTCTCTAATGGGAATTATGATAGTTCAGGACTCAGTTACACTCCTAGATTACGTTACACTTCTTATTTACAAAAAATAAATGACAACTAATTATGAATAAGATACATACTCTTTTTATTGTCGCTTTAGGCTGCTTTTTGTTAGCAGCCTGCAGTGACGACAGTTTTACAGAGAAGGTAAGCTCTGTAAAAGTAACATCGGCAACCACTGTCATTGGAGCATCAGGAGGTTCAGGCAAGATTGTGGTCAATACTCCAAGCAAAATTTCTGCATATTCTGCTGATGCATGGCTAAAAGTAGAGACATCTGCTGATACTGTGATCGTAAGTGCTGATATAAATACTTCTTTAAGTACACGGAACACAACTGTTGTGGTTAAATCCGGGGTAGATTCAACTGTTGTGAATGTTTCTCAATATGGAATGGTTGTTGCCCTTTCGTCCTCTGGTGTTGTATCTTTTGGTGATGCAGCTTCTTCTCAAAGATTACGGTTAAAGAAGAATGTACCTGTAAAGTTCAGTTCAAATGCTGATTGGATTACCTGTGATGTCTCTAATGACAGCTTGCAGGTTACTACCACTCAAAATTCAACTGGTAATCCTCGTGCAGCTTATTTAAAGTACACCTATGGCTCATCAAGTGACTCTATTAAAGTGGTTCAAGGAGAAATCTCAGATATAGCAGGAGAATGGAGCTTAGTAGGAACAAATCCATCATCATCCCAAGAGGAAGCTTATGATGTAAATATTACTCCAAATGCTTCCGGAGATAGTCTTAATATTGATTTATCAGGATTTATTTTGCATGCAGCATATACCAATAATCAAATTGTGTTGAACGGTGGTGACTATATTGGAACATATGGACCATATTATATGTATTTGTGTATGTATGACTCTAATGCTGGATATCTTTCGTGGAATACGTCTGTAACTTATGCTGCAGATTTCTCTCAAGAAGGCGCATATCATGTGTATAGTTTTGATGATACCGGTTCATGGTCTGGCTATTCTGTAAATGGACTGAAACTTGGTGCATCTTCAACCTCTCCATCGATAACGTATCTAGGAAGTATTCTTTCTCTGACAGATGTATATTTGTACAGATAAGTTCTAATATTTAAATACAAAAAGGAGATGTCACACATAGTGTGGCATCTCCTTTTTGTATTCACCATTCACAAGCCTTTGTTAATAGAGGTTTCCGAGTGAACGAATGAAGGCTCTGGAATATCTCAAGGGTTCATAAAAGTATTAGATCTTGTTTCGCTATTTATTTTCTTTAGACATTGTAGAGTTTGTTGGTATAGATACAATCAATGGAAAAAATTCTAGAACTGGCTATAGCTTTTCGTTCTACTAGTAACTATCAGGATGCTTCGCGATATGTATTTGAAGTCTTTTTTCTATTAACGCTCATTAAAGAAAAATAAAATAAGGAATAAATCGGCGTAAAAACTCACAAAAGCGCACAAAGGCTCACATAAAGTCACAATGGGTTTTTCGGCTGCCGTATATTTGCATCTCAAAAAGAAGAGAAAGAATATGATAACGAATTTTTCAATGTTTTGGGCAACGGGAGACCCGGATGCTCAATGGAACTTGGAATCAAGGACTAGGTTTATGAACGACGATCAAAAAACGAAGGTGTGCTCAACTGTTTCAAAGAAGAATGAAACTATTACTACTACTGTACAAAAGAAGGATATTTCTCATGAGTTTTCTCTTGCCAAAGAGGTGGAGGATACAGCAAAGGAAATTATCAAACTGGAAATATTTATGGATGCCCACTACGACTTGCATTATAATGTGGTGACTGATCAAACTGAATATCGACCTGCAAATTCTCGCGAAGTTTTCCGGAAAGTGACACACCGTGTTTTGAATGCCATGTGTACTGAAGCTCGCAAGCAGGGCGTGAACTGTTGGGACAAGGATGTGCGTCGCCATGTGGAATCCATCAATGTGAAATCATGTCATCCGATAATCGACTATTTACGCCATTTACCTGAATGGGACGGCTGCGACCGCATCACTCCACTTGCTGAACGTGTATCCCACACGGACTATTGGGTAAACCATTTCCATACATGGATGCTTGCCGTGACAGCCCAATGGATGGGAGTGAATAAATTACATGGTAACAGTGTGGCACCGGTCATTATCAGCAAGCGGCAAGGACGGCAGAAATCGACCTTCTGTAAATTACTGCTTCCTAAGGCATTGCAACCTTATTATATGGATCGGTTGAATATCTCTACCACAGGACGTGCGGAGCAGAAGTTGGCAGAGTTTGCACTTATTAATCTGGATGAGATAGATAAATATTCTTCTAAGGGAATGGCATCACTGAAAAACTTGATGCAGATGGCAGGGATGAATGTGAGTAAGGCTTACCAACAAGGCATTTGTGAACTGCACCGTACCGCTTCATTTATAGCAACGTCCAATTGCAAGGATTTATTGACGGATCCAACGGGAAGTCGCCGCTTTATTTGTATTGAACCTGAAGGAAAAATAGACTGTTCACCCATTGATCACAACCAGATTTATGCCCAATTACTACATGAACTGAAAGGTGGTGCCCGTTATTGGTATACCGAAGAGGATGAATCGGAAATAATGCAGCGAAATACCGAATACAACAAAATATTTGTGGAACAGGATGTCTTCAATTGTATCTTTCGTTCGGCAAGAGTCAATGAAAAGGATGTGTTGTTTTTGTCGGCAGCCGAACTCTATAGTGAAGCATGTCAAGCCAACTCCGCCGCCATGCGTGGATCAACAATCAATCGTTTTATTAAAACATTGGTAGCGATGAATATCCCTAAAGTACATATGAATACGGGAAATAAGTATAGAGTGGTGAAAATAAATAATGACCATGCAAAATAGTCATTTTAATATTGACTTGTTTGATTGACTTGTTGCTTCATGTGTACATCCGATTTATCGCTCAGATGATAAATTAAAAAAATGGTGAAGGCATAGCACAGAATGATTAGTGTAGAGTATACCATTATTTTTCTTCCCCGAGAAGAACTATAAACCATTCGGCTCATTTTTATTAATGATACAATTAGTCCGAGAACCATTGCTATGCTCACAATGTAAGGCATACTTCCCAGGAAAACAAATAGAATAAAATAAATAATGTAATAAAGTAGTACGGCGCACAGAACGGGTATTGCTACAAATGTTTTAAAAAAAGGCCAGACATAATGCTTTGTACTTTTCTTCTCTTTTGTTGTTTCCGTTTCATCTGCTTGCTTTTCCTTTTTCCGGGTTAGCAATGCAATTTTGTCAAATCCTAAAATCCCATAGTGATGTGCCAAAGCAATGAACACTCCCACAAAATAGAGAATGCATACAATGGAGAAATCATCCAGAATGTTTTTACTTAAAGGAACTTTCATGAACGATAATGAACCGTTTACAATTAAGTAGGCTGCCCATACCGTGAATCCTGCCAGAATAAAAAGCACTGTAATTACATATGTCTTCCATTTGTTGGTAGAATTGGAATCTTCTTCGTCTTCGCGAATATGCAAATCCATAATGTTATCGGTTATTTGAATTAGGTAAGACAAAGATAAAGATTTTTGTTTGATTATGGGAAATCTTTGCATGAAAATTGTACTTTTGTGAGAAAATAGATATTATGTTGATATACAATACTACATACAGTGTAAGCAATGATGCTTTACAAAATTTCTACATTTGGTTGCATGAAGTTTTCATACCCGAAGTAGAGCGTGAACAAATGCTTACCAATCCGAGATTGCTGAAAGTATTGGATGCGCAGAATAAAGAGAATGTGAGTCTGTCGTTGCAGTGGGAGGTATCAGGTAGTGCCACCTTGCATCGCTGGTATATGAAGCAAGGTGTTCAGATGGATGAGCAAATTGCTAAAATGTTTGGTGAAAAAGTCGTTACCTTTCCTACTATATTGGAGGTGTTGAAATGATATTGCCTGTAAAAGAAAAAATAATACTAGGTATTGACCCCGGAACCAATTTAATGGGATATGGGCTGTTGATGGTCAAAGGTACTCAAGCCACAATGATGACAATGGGTGTTATTGATTTGCGTAAGTATGCCAATCATTATATGAAACTCAAGCATATTCATGAACGGGTATTGGGGGTCATTGATTCCTTTCATCCCGACGAACTGGCTATTGAAGCTCCCTTCTTTGGAAAGAATGTGCAATCCATGTTGAAGTTGGGACGTGCGCAAGGTGTTGCAATGGCTGCAGCATTAGAGCGTGACATTCCTATTACCGAATATGCTCCTTTGAAAATAAAAATGGCTATTACCGGAAGAGGCCAGGCAACCAAAGAACAAGTTGCAGGTATGTTGCAACGGATTTTACATATCAAAGAAGATGAAATGGGTGGCTTCATGGATGCTACCGATGCATTGGGCGTGGCTTATTGCCATTATTTGCAGATGGGCCGACCGTCAGTAGATAAAAACTACACCAATTGGGCTGATTTTATTCGTAAGAATCCTCAAAAAGTAAAGTAATACAAACGAAATTATGAAAAACATACTGCTTACAACCTGTTTGAGCTTGTTGTTGATGGCCTGCAACCACACACAAGAGGGATACAAATCCTTTAACGATTATCCTGTTCCTTCCGATCCTATTAATGAAATGGAGTATTCCCCTAAAGAAACTTCATTTAGTGTTTGGGCTCCTACAGCAGAAGAAGTAGAACTCATGTTGTTTGATTCTGGCAGTGAAGGTTCGGCTTACCAGTCAATCACATTGGCGCGTCAGGAAAATGGTTGCTGGACAGGCAAAGCCGATGGCGACTTGAAAGGCAAATTTTATGATTTCAATGTGAAAATTGATAACAAGTGGCGTGGAGAAAGTCCCGGGCTGTTTGCAAAAGCCGTTGGAGTGAATGGTCAAAGAGCTGCCATACTGGATATGAAATCAACGGATCCGGCAGGTTGGAGTAGTGATGTGAAACCCTCCTTGACAAAGCCATCGGATTTAGTCGTTTATGAGATGCATATGCGGGATATCTCTGTTGACTCAACGTCAGGTATCAAACATAGAGGCAAATATCTGGCTATGACCGAACATGGAACTCACAATGTGGAAGGTGAAGCTACTGGAATAGACCATATAAAAGAGTTGGGTGTTAATGCCGTGCAATTGATGCCCGTATTCGATTTCGGTTCTATTGATGAAACGAATTTACATGCCAACAAATATAATTGGGGGTATGACCCTGTCAATTACAATGTACCGGAGGGATCATATAGTACGGATCCTTCTAAACCCGAAGTACGCATACGTGAATTTAAACAAATGGTGCAATCTTTTCATAAGAGTGGCTTACGAGTGATCATGGATGTGGTATACAATCATACCTTTTCTATTAAGGGAAGCAATTATGATATGACGGTACCCGGTTATTTTTTTAGAAACAAGAAAACAGGAAAACCTGCAAATGGATCGGGATGCGGTAATGAAACTGCATCGGAACGTGCCATGGTGCGAAAATTTATGGTTGAGAGTGTGTCTTATTGGGCACAAGAATACCACATTGACGGATTCCGCTTTGATCTCATGGGCATTCATGATATAGAAACTATGCGTGAGATACGTAAAGCGTTGGATGAGATTGATCCAACAATAGTTATGTATGGTGAGGGATGGGCAGCCGAGGCTCCTCAATTGCCGGAGAAAAAATTGGCTATGAAAGCAAATATCAGTCAGATACCGGGTGTCGGTGTTTTTAGTGACGAATTGCGTGATGCATTGAGAGGACCTTTCAGCAATGACCATAAAGGAGCATTTCTAGCCGGTATTTCCGGTGAAGAGGAAAGTGTTAAGTTTGGAATTGTAGGTGGAATTGATTTCCCCGGAATTAAATATGACTCAGTCAATTACAGTAAACATCCATGGGCATTGCAACCTTCGCAAATGATTTCCTATGTAAGTTGCCATGATGATATGTGCCTGGCTGATCGACTTCGCACAGAGATGCCGACAGCTTCACCCAACCAAATTATGGAATTGGACAAGTTGGCTCAAACAGCCGTATTTACTTCTCAAGGCATTCCTTTTATCTATGCCGGTGAAGAGTTGTTCCGTACCAAGCAGAATGTGCACAATAGTTTTAATAGTCCTGATGGCATCAATGCCATTAATTGGGAATTCAAACATGAGTATGCTGATTTATACTCCTATTATAGAGGGTTGATCTTGATGCGTAAACTGCATCCGGCTTTTCGTATGGGAGATGCCTCGTTGATACGCAAACATCTGCATTTTATGAAAACGGCGTATCCTTGTCTAGTTGCATTTACCCTTAGTGATCATGCAAATAATGATGAAGCCCAGGATATAATAGTTGCACTTAATGGCGCAAAAAGTGATGCACGCATTACTATTGACGAAGGATGGTGGCATGTCATAGCTCATTGGGGGATCATAGATCCCTATGGTAATAAGAAAACCGCAGGTGGAGTAGTGACTGTGCCGGCACAATCGGCATTAATTCTATATCGTTGAAACAGAGGTCGTGATACATACAAAAAAAGGCTGATGGGTTCATATTCCATCAGCCTTTTTGGTTAATCTAAAATATTATTTATTCTTGTGGACCATTATTATTTCCATTTCCATTACCAAAGCCACCCATGTTCATTTGTGGTCTTGGCATCATGCGTCTGTCAGCCTTGATATATTCAATTTCAAGAAATTTGATGTATTGGTCAGGATTTAAAACCTTTTTGAATACTTCCAAGCGAGCTTGTTTCATCTTATCGATGTTCTCTTTCATATCTTGCTTGTTCTCCTTTTGTTCTTCACGCATTTTTTTCATTTCTTCGCGAAGATTAGCTTCACCCTGTTTCAGATCGGCGACTTGTTGATCCGTAAGGTTCAATTCTTTTACCAACTGAGCAGCTGGAAAATCACGATCTTTCCTTTGCTCATTTTGAGCTGTAGCTGCAAATGTGCATACTGACAGCATGGCCATAGAGGCTAGAATAAAAAATTTTTTCATAAATTCTTTGTTTGATAATTAAATGTTTATTTGTGTTTGCAAACTATTGATTGGACTGTGGTTAGGATGAATAGTTTAAAAAGGAGTTGCATTTTTTTCACGCTATAGCAAATTATAATCTTCATTTACAACTTTTATTAGATGATGTGATATTTAACGAAGAGTAGCTCGTTGAGAAAATCTCAACGAGCTACTTTATGGTTGTTAAACAGCGTCTATTAGCCCTTTGCCTCTTGATAGAGAAATCTTTTTATACTCTTTTTGGGAGTCTTTTCAAATTCCTCAGGATAAATTTTTACTTTTGAAATGTGACTGAATGTAGGTAAGTTACTATTCAGTGCCACACGGTTCTCTTCCATGATGCGATCTAAATCCTCATTTCTCAATCCATGAGCATATGCATCATCAAAGTCCGGATATATCAGGGCTACCAAATTGCCGCTTTGTTGAACGATAATGCTTTCTGAAACATACGGCATGTTGTTTATTTTATCTTCAATTTCTTCCGGATAAATGTTTTGCCCATTGCTTCCTAATAGCATATTCTTACTGCGACCTTTGATCGTAATGTTTCCTTCGCTGTCAATTACTCCCAAATCTCCGGTATGCAGCCAACCATCTTCATCCAGTACTTGAGCAGTAGCTTCGGGATTTTTATAATATCCCAGCATGGTGTTCATTCCTTTGCATACAATTTCGCCCACCTCATTTTCAGGGTCGTTGGATAAGACCTTTATTTCCATTCTTGGAGCTGCTTTGCCACATGAACCTTCTTTAAACCTTTGCCAGTCTTCATATCCGAGTATCGGTCCGGTTTCAGTCATACCGTATCCCACTGTATATGGGAAATTTATAGATTTGAGGAAATGTTCAATTTCCTGATTGAATGCCGCACCACCGATGATTACTTCATAGATATTTCCACCGAAAGCTTTGATCATGCTTTCGCGGATATTTGCCTTTATTTTGTCATTAATGATCGGCAAGTTCATTAATATCTTAGTAAGGGTCGTATCCAATTTAGGGAAAATATTTTTCTTGATGATTTTCTCTATAATCAGAGGCACAGCTATTACCAGATTCGGTTTCACATCACTGAATGCATTGAAAATCACTTTCGGACTAGGCATTCGGGTTAAGAAGTGAATATGCCCGCCAATAGAAAACTCGTAGAGAAATTCAAATGCTAAACCATACATGTGAGCCATCGGTAGCATAGACACCACTTTATCTCCGGTTTTTAGGCTGAGTACCTCTTGTGCAAACATCACATTGCTCCAAAGTGAACGATAGGGCAGCATTACACCTTTTGAATAGCTTGTTGTTCCACTTGTATAGTTGATTGCAGCCAATTCTTCAGGCGAATCCTTATAATAGGAGATATGTTCACGACGGAAGTTACGCGGATATTTTTTGCCGAACAATTCATTCAAGTGTTCACGAGCATAAGTCAGTTTCTCAGAGCGTGATACCGGAACAGTAAAGTCAGTCATCAATATGATACCTTCCAGATTAGGCATTGCCGCTTCATTCAAGTTTTCCCATACGATGTCACCTACGAACAGAAGGCGCGCTTCACTGTGGTTCACAATATTGTGAACATTATCCGCTTTGAATTCATGAAGAATCGGTACGATTACCGCACCATATGTTATGACCGCTAAAAAGGAGACACCCCAGTGAGATGAATTCCGTCCACAGATAGCAATCTTGTCACCTTTCTTGATGCCAACTTGTTCAAAGAGGATGTGCATCTTTTCAATCTTCCGCGCCACATCCTTATATTGTAGTGTCAAACTCTTATAATCAGTCAAAGCATCAAAGTCCCAGTTATCTTTTATGCTCTTTTCAACAATCGCATTAAAACTGTTTTCCATTTTATTTTTGCACATTATATATTAATGTGCGCAAAGATATATGTTTTCTTTTAACCTCAAAAGAAAAATGTATTCAAAATGTGTTCCAAATGACTTCATTTTGTTTTGTAAGGTTGTATTATATATTTCATGTTGTAATAAGTTTGTAACATGTTTTTCATCACTTGGTAATATGGTAGCTCTATTTTTGCAACAGTAATTAATGATAAAAGTTATGAAATTAGTAAATTATTTCTTTATTGCAACTGCCATCCTCGTAATGGCTGCTTGCGGCGGAAAGAACAAGAGTAATGCATCTTTGGCCGGAGCCGGAGCTACATTCCCTTTGCCTTATTACACACTTGCTTTTAAGACTTATCAAGATGCCCATCAGACAGAAGTCACTTATGGTGGAATCGGCAGTGGCGGAGGTATTCGCAGTCTCAAAGATAAAGTGGTTGATTTTGCGGCCAGCGATGCTTTTCTCAGCGATGCAGATATGAAGAAAATGCCGGCTGTAGTCCATGTTCCCACTTGTATGGGGGCAGTTGTATTAGCCTATAAATTGAAAGATGTGAAAAGTTTGAAGTTGACAGGTGATATTGTTGCTGATATTTATATGGGAAAAATAACAAAATGGAATGATCAGCGGATCTCGTCAATAAATCCGAATGTTGCCTTACCAAACAAATCTATTGTACCGGTTTATCGCTCAGACGGTAGTGGAACCACATTCGTATTTAGTGATTATTTGTCAAAGATAAGTCCTTCATGGAAATCGTCCATAGGTTCAGGCAAGTCACTAAAATGGCCTGTCGGAATTGCATCCAAGGGAAATCCCGGAGTATCGGGTACTGTTTCACAAACAGAAGGAGCCATTGGATATGTAGGTTCTGAATATGCTTTTGCACAAAAAATAGCTTATGCACAATTAAAAAATGCAGCGGGTAAATTCATTACACCTTCTTTGCAAAGCATTTCAGCTGCTGCAACCGGAGATATGCCCAAAGATACACGATGCATGATTACCAATTCACCGGCATCAGATGCTTATCCCATTAGTTGCTTCACTTGGTTGCTGATTTATAAAGATCAAAAATATGGGAGTCGCACCCTTGGTCAAGCCACCAGTACCGTGAAATTACTTAATTGGATTTTAAGTGATGAAGCACAGAAATTGACGGCCAAAGTCAACTATGCACCGCTGCCGAAGAAAGTTATCGACAATGCCGAAGCACAATTGAAAACAGTTACTTACGGGTCAACACCCTTATTAAAATAATTTATAATGAGACAAGAGAATATATCGGATTTGTTTTTCCGGCGAGCTTTGTTTGTTGCATCCATTTTTATCCTGCTGATATGTGCAGGGATGGTGTATGCAATGGTCAGCGGATCATGGGCGGGACTTAGCAAATTCGGATTCTTTCATTTCTTCTTTTCATCCACTTGGGATCCTACATTAGGTCATGAGCAATACGGTGCATTAAGTTTCATTGTAGGTACGTTGCTTACATCTGTTCTTGCACTCGGATTTTGCTTACCGTTTTCATTATCGGTTGCATTATTTATAGGTGAATATTTCAAAGGTAAGAAGGTAGCCAATGTGATCAGTTCCGTCATCGATTTATTGGCGGGCATCCCTTCTATAGTCTATGGATTATGGGGATTTTATACCTTGCGTCCGTTGATGCAAGGGTGGGGGCTAAGTGAACAGGGTTTTGGCATACTTACCGCTTCATTAGTGCTTTCCATTATGATCATACCCTATGCCGCTTCGTTAAGTGCCGAGTTTATTCGTATGGTACCCCGTCAATTGAAGGAAGGAGCCTATAGTTTGGGAGCAACTCATTTTGAAGTCGTTCGTTCCGTGATGTTCCCGGCTTCCGGATCAGGCATCTTTGCCAGTTATGTATTGGCTTTGGGACGTGCATTGGGTGAAACTATGGCTGTGACCATGTTGATAGGAAACACCAATGATTTGCCTACGTCGCTTACTGCTACGGGCAACACCATGGCAAGTATTATTGCCAATCAGTTTGGTGAGGCTGACGGATTGAAGCTAAGTTCGCTCATAGCTTTGGGCTTGATGCTGTTCCTGATAACGGCAGTGATTAATTTTATTGGAAAAATGATAATGAAGAAATTTACCGTGTGATATGAATGATACAATAAAAATAAGAATCGTAAAAGACAAAATATTTTTCGGCATCATCTGTTTCTTGTCGAGTCTCACGGTTATTCCTTTGATTGCCATTCTCTGGCAGTTGCTAAGGAAAGGATACCGACAAATCAACTGGCATTTTTTCACCCAGTCGGCGCCGAGTACATTGGATGCCATGATGGCGCAAGCCAGTGGAAGTCTCATTCCCGGCGGTGTTGCCAATGGTATCACAGGTACCTTTTTGATGGTTGGGATGGCTGCCGTTGTTGCTATTCCCGTAGGAATCTTTTCAGGAATCTATTTGGCCGACAAACAAAAAGGGATCTACGCCTCGGTGATTCGCTTCCTGACAGACGTATTGCAAGGAACACCTTCCATTGTCATCGGAATCATCGCTTATGCATGGGTTGTAAAACCTCTTGGTGCTTATTCAGCATTGGCCGGAGCCACAGCAATGGTTATAATGATGTTGCCTTTGATTGTACGTTCCACAGAAGAGACACTGAAAATGTTGCCCGAAAGTCTAAAAGAAGCCGCCTTGGCATTAGGGGCGCCTTATTGGTCGGTCATGTTCCGTGTGTTATTGCCTTCGGCATTCGGCGGACTATTTACCGGCATCCTGTTGGCGGTATCCAGGGTGATGGGAGAAACCGCACCCTTGATGATGACAGCTCTTGGTTGTACTGCCGTCAATTGGAATGTGTTGAAACCCACTAGTGCCGTACCTCTGCTGATATGGCAATTTTATAATGACCCGAACCTGATCGATATGATTTGGAGTTCGTCACTATTCTTAATGATATTGATTTTAGGGCTTAATTTAATAGCAAAACAAGTAGCACAAAAATGGAGAATATAATAGATCAGAAAATAGAGAACCCGGTGTTGCAACTTAAACACGTTTCAGTAAGTTACACACCCGGAAAAAATGCGGTTAATGATGTGAATGCTCTTATCAAGGAAAAACGCATCACAGCCATTATGGGACCTTCAGGTTGCGGCAAGAGCACGTTGTTGCGTGCGATCAACCGCCTGCATGAGTTATATCCGAATATTAAAATTTCAGGCGAGATCATTCTGGGAAATGAAAATATTCTGGAGATGAATCCGATGAAGGTCCGTATGAAAGCCGGGATGGTATTCCAAAGTCCGAATCCGTTCCCTACGATGAGCATTTCCGAGAATGTATTGGCAGGATATAAGTTGAATAATATACATTTGCAGAAACAGGAAAAGAATGAAATTGTGGAGAGATGTCTGTCTAATGTAGGATTGTGGGACGAAGTGAAAGATGTGCTCAATAAAAAAGGAACATTCCTTTCGGGAGGTCAGCAACAACGCCTTTGCATCGCCCGTGCAATTGCTCTTCAACCGGAAGTATTACTGATGGATGAACCCACTTCGGCTCTTGACCCTATTGCAACCAATCGCATCGAGCAACTTCTATTGGAACTGAAAAATCAGTTTTCAATCGTGATAGTTACCCATAATATGGGACAGGCTGCACGTATATCCGATATGTCCATGTTTATGTACCTGGGCGAACTTATCGAATATGAGAAAACCAAATACATGTTTACAAATCCCAAAGACAAAAGAACAGAAGAGTATCTTAACGGACAATTCGGATAATTAAAATTACAGATCAATATGGATAATGTACTTAGAGATAAATTTTTCAGCCGTGTCACCGAAGATTTCAAAGTGATGTCTTCTCTTGTGATGAAACAGGTTGGCATTGTGAAAACACTTTTCAGTTCCATTGATGAAGTGGATATTGATGCCGTTCATCAAGAATTGTATACTAACGAACGCATTCTTGACAGTCTTGATGTGAAGCTGCGCCGCGAAGTGATCAATGCCATTGTACTTTATAGTCCGCGTGCCACAGATTTGCGCCAGATTATGTCCAACTATGATATGACAGGTTATCTTGAACGCATGGGCGACCTTGTACTTAATATCTCCCGTTTCCTGATGACAATGGATGTAAAAGGAGAAATCTGTCGCAGATATGCACCCGATCTCACTAAATTGCTAACCACATCCGCCAGTATGATTGAACAAAGCATTCAAGCGTTCAATAACGAGAACAATACCCTGGCACGTGCCATCATTGACAGCGATGATGTGGTGGACAACCTTTATCGCAGCATTGGCGTTCGTACACGTTCCGATTACGGAGGCAAACATCTTAGTGAATCAGAACTTAATGATATTCTAGGTATCAATGGCATCGCCTACAATGTAGAACGCATTGCCGATAATGCTACAAACATCGCCGAAGCTGCCATCTATTTTGCAGAAGGAGAAGATGTAAAGCATGCCAGATTGAAGAAAGAAGAGCAAGACGCCATTAATGAGCAAGGGGGAGAGTAAAAAAACGACCTCTTTACCACCAGCTATTTATTGCCGGTAATACTAGATATAGCAATTTTTGCACAGATAGTCGATAAAAAGTCGATTATCTGTGCAAAAATTGCTATATTTACAACCGATAAATAAAGTTAGTATGGATATTCTAAAGCAATTTAGCATAGTACCAATAGAATCCAGCACATTGATTACTGTTTTGGGAGACTACAAATCACCCAGAGATAAGATTATGCGCATGGAAGAGTCTGGATCTCTGATGAGACTAAAGAAAGGACTATTTGTAGTCACACCAAAGGTGCATGGGCAACCGTTATCCACAGAATTAAGAAAAGGTACTATGCGATATGATTATAGCTACAAAGGGGATTAGAATACAATCGGTTAAAGCTATGCAGATTTTTCTGGAAGAAGATATGAGAGTTGATCTATCATCTTTGCAAAATATTAATCTGGAAATAATCAAAGCCTGTGCTACTAGTAGCAACAAAAAGAAAAACGAATTGATGCAATTATATAATCTACTAAGTTTATGAACCTATTTGAACAAATGATGTCTATTTCAATTATTACTTAGGTTGCGCTTACGAAGGTCTCGGATTGACAGACAAAGCCAACGAATGTTGGGAAAAAGCAAAAGACGGGCTATCTGAACCGACTGCTGCTATCTATTACAATGATCAGAAACCCGATAAGATTTTCTATCAAGGACTGGCGCTACTGAAATTAGGAAGAAAATCAGAAGCCGACAGTCGTTTTCATAAGTTGGTTAATTATGGTGAGAAACATCTTCATGACAAGTTCAAAATGGACTATTTCGCAGTCTCTCTGCCTGATTTGTTAATTTGGGAGGATGATATGAATTTACGCAACGTTACCCACTGCAAATATATGATAGCGTTGGGACAACTTGGCTTAGGAAATAAAGAGAAGGCATTTTAAAAGATATATGATGAACACACATAAAGGTAGAGTTATGAATAAAATAATCTCATTTATTGTCAGTTGCATGTTCTGCTCCTGTCTGTCAGCCCAATCCCATGCATCCTACAAGATGGGGACTTCCCTTTCTCCATCAGGGGAAACATGGACGGTAGACTCTCTTAGCCTTTTATTCAATGGGAAACGCATTATACCGGTTATGGGGGAGATCCATTATACCCGTGTGCCGGAAACACAATGGAGAAGTGAATTGTTGAAAATGAAAGCGGGTGGCATCAACATCATAGCCACTTATGTGTTTTGGATTCATCATGAAGAAATTAAAGGACAGTACGATTGGAAAGGAAATCATAACTTAAGGAAGTTTGTGGAATTATGTAAGGAGTTGAACTTATCCGTAGCACTCAGAGTGGGACCGTTCTGTCATGGAGAAGTCCGAAATGGAGGATTTCCCGATTGGATCACCCGAGAGAATTACAAAATAAGAACAAATGATAAGAATTACTTGAATGAAGTACGTTCCTGGTATGGAGCAATATTCAATCAGGTAAAAGGGTTACAATGGAAAGATGGAGGACCGGTCATTTGCATGCAAATAGAAAATGAATACGGAGGATCCTGGGAACATTTGAAAGCTTTGAAGGATATGGCTACCGATATCGGATTTGATCTGCCGCTTTATACACGCACAGGCTGGCCGAAGTTGAAGACTCCTGCAAAATTTGGAGAACTGATTCCGATGTATGGCGATTATTGTGATGGCTTTTGGGATCGTAACCTTACTGATATGCCGGGGAGCTATAGTGATTGCTATTTCTTTCGTTCCTATAGAGGATCTACGGTTATAGCCACGGAGCAGATAAAAAACCAGTCAAAAGAAGACAGTAAAGGTGAATGGGTTTATCCATTTTTTACCTGTGAATTAGGAGGAGGGATGATGCCCAGCTATCACCGTCGCATTTATGTTCATCCGATGGATGTCTATTCCTTGTCACTAGTAAAGATTGGGAATGGCAGCAATCTGCCGGGATATTACATGTATCATGGAGGCACCAATCCCGAAGGAAAACTGACAACCTTGAATGAAACACAACGTACGCTCATGACCAATTACAATGATCTGCCCGTTAAAACCTATGACTTTCAGGCTCCGATCGGTGAGTTCGGACAATTGAACGAACAGTATCATTGGCTTCGCCGCCTTCATTTATTTCTTCATGACTATGGGGATAAACTGGCATTGATGAACCCCGTATTTCCCATAAAGGCGGACTTTGATAAAAATTGGGACAAAGAACTGAGATGGTGCTATCGTATTCAGGGGAATAGCGGATACGTCTTTGCGAACAATTATCAGCGGTTGAAGAATTTGAGCAAGAAAGAAAGCGTACGGTTTTCTATTCCTTTGGGCAAAGATACTTTGCTCTTTCCGTCACATCCGATTGATGTCCGTTCCGGCTTAAGTTTTATTTTACCGTTTCACATGCCATTGGCCTCTGCTGATCTTGTTTATGCTACAGCCCAGCCCATTACAAGTTTAACAGTCAATGGTGTCTACACGTATGTCTTTGCAAAATTACCGGGCATTCCCGCTGAATTCTCTTTTGATGCCGCAAGTGTAAAAGCCTTAGAAGGAGCTTATGTAAATAGCGGTAAGTCTTTGATCGTGGAAAATGTAAAAACAGGGACAGATGCATGTATCAAGCTGAATGACAAGGAAGGACATCCCGTGCAGATCATTTTGCTCGATGAAGATACGTCATTAAAATGCTGGAAAGGCACACTTGCCGGTAAAGACAGGCTCTTTATTGCCGGAGGAAGTTTGATGTGTGATCGAGAAAAGCTGATCATGGAAGATGCGGCTTCCGACTTTTCCGTCTCTATTTACCCATCTCCACAATCCCTCTTCTATAAAGGAAATAAAGTGAAAAGCAGCGAGAATGGAATATTCACAGAATATGAAGTAAAGACAGGATGGCCTTTATCTGCTGATGTTATTACGTCAGCCTCCAAGTCTTTTGGAACATTAAGAACAATCCCTCAAGGAATAGCTCATGTAGCAGAAGAACCTACGAATGCTGATTTTAAAGACGCCTCTAGTCTGTTGATTCGTTTCCCTAATATTATTAAAAGTATAACTGACCGAAGAGCTATTTTGTCCATCTCGTATAAGGCAGATGTAGCCAGGCTATATGCCGGCAATCAACTTTTAGATGATAATTTTTATAATGGTCGCCCGTTCTTGTATGATTTAAGCCGTCTAAGTGCCACCTCGTTATCAAAAGGATTAACCTTAAAAATTCTGCCTATGCAGAAGAATGCCCCCATATATATTCAAAAAGAATTTCAGTTTGATACTGATAAAGAGAATTCGATTAAGCAGATTCAAGTTTCTTTCTTGAATAAAATAGAATTACAAGCTTATTGATTATAGAGGTTTTCCTGAATAGATTTCCAATCCATCCACTGAGCCGTCATACCCAATACCCATTTGGGGTTCTTTCATTTTTCTTTTGCCGGTTCAATCCATTTATTAATCCAATCAGCTAAGGGGGGATGGAACATTTCATATAATCACACTTTATGTGCCGAAAGTGTGTAAATAATCACATTATCGGCACGAAACAATGGCAATTATAGATTTTTGTTTTGTCGGCGAAACAATAATGGTACTTTTTTGTTTTATCGAAAAAACAAAAAAACGTTATTTGCAAGGATAAAGTAACCATTTCCAGATAGGTATAACTTCAATCATGTTACCTTCTATATTTAATGTCTGTTCCGTCTCTTTTGTGATAATCAGCAATTTGTTGCATTCCAATATTTTTGATATTTTCAGAAGAGCATTCACTTCTCTATTATATGTATCATCACTGTCATTAAGATTATAACATACTTGAATAGCTGTGCTATTTTCCGGAATATAGAAATCCACTTCAAATCCCTTATTATAGAAAAAGACAGCATCGTTGCGGCCATATTTACGTAACAGATTTATTGCTACCAAATTTTCTAAAAGTGAAGTATTCTTGTCCAGTAAAAAAAGACTTAGGATACCGTTATCTGTATAGTAGTATTTAGGAGTGGTCTCTTTATCAACAAGTTTGCTTGCAATATTTTGTATTGAGGTTATAAGCCATGCATCTTTGGCATATTCCATGTAATTGATAACGGTTTTTGTGCCGACTTTTATTCCGGTAGAAGATATGATGTTTGCTATTCTAGTGAATGACATTGGCTGTTTAACACTTTCAGCTAATTTCTTAAAAAGAATACGTAAAGCAAAGGTATTTTCAATAGAGTGGCGAGTAGCAATATCTCCCAAATATATTTTTTGGTAAATGCTCGTCAGATAATCTCTCTTAGCCGACAGTTTTGCACCTTCAGGGAATCCGCCGAAGTAGAAATAATCGTCGAAAAGTCTTAAAATAGTAGCTTTCATTTCTGTTGACAATAATGAATTATCAGGAATATCAATGCCATTTGCAGCTAGGAACTCTGTAAAATTATAAGGATAAACATCAATAGGGATAAATCGTCCGCCGAGAGTGGTTTGAATGTCTTTGCTAAGCATTTTTGCATTGCTTCCGGTAATATAAACCCGATGTTGAGTATCGGCCATGCGACGGGCAAACTTTTCCCATCCTTGTATATTTTGTATCTCGTCAAGAAACAGTATAGGTTTCTTTCCATACATCTCAAAATGAATTTCGAGCAGCAAATTCAGGTCTTCGGCAGCCATTCCCATAAGACGCTCATCTTCAAAGTTGATGTAAAGTATTTCATCCCACGCAACTCCCTGTGCAAGTAGCTGCTGTATTCGTTGATAAAGTAAATATGATTTTCCGGCTCTTCTTATACCTACAAAAACATAATTACCAAAATCCTCAAAGGTAAAAAGCCTTGGTATTATTTTGTATTGAGGAACCTCATTTTGATTATCTGCAATAACTGCTTTTAGAATGCTTTTATCCATAATTTGTTGTTTTGTTTCGTCGACAAAACAAATATAGCACTTTTTTGTTTTATCGACAAAACAAAAATGAGATTATTTGCATGTATTGGTATAAAACAATGTAAGTTCTATTAAGTATATCTTGTGTGGAATTTATAAAAAGGTGAAAGCGGGTACAACGTGGATAGTTTTATTTTCTATTTAAGTACAAAATAGTTTCCATTCGTAATGGAAACTATTATCCATGATGACTGGAAACTATACAAAAACCAGCTTTCACCTTTCAACAGACTGATTTGCAGTCGGTGCGTGATGAAAGGGGGAAAGCTTTACAAGTAAGGAGCCCAAAAGGCATAAAAGAGGGAATGATAAAAAATTAATCTCTTTCGGATATTCCTATTTTATAAGAATACTGAAAGATTTAAACTTACATCAAATATCCGTTTGTTCAGTTAGAAATGTCGATGAATAAGCGATTTTGAAGAGTAAACGGAAAGTTGAGAATCCTTTTATTTTAAGGAAATAAAAGTAGCAAAAAGAAAGGAAAAATGTTTTAATAAACACTATTCTTAAACTTCTTTTGCTCAAAAATAGAAGAAAAGCTTTTAGCGTATAGAAATAAATCTTATCTTTGCGGCGAAGTTTTGCGTCATTTAAAGATGAAAGATGCATGCCTCTCCGGTGGTTCGCTGTGTAAGCAACTGAAAGTTAGGCAGCTTCATTATACAACTTGTGTGATATCATGGGCTCTACTAAATAAATGAAAAAAAACGTGTAGAGCTTATGGAGGCGAAGCTGTATTAAAGCGATTCATTTTTCTGGAGAAAACGTTCTACTCGAATTGCATTTTACTATTTAAACAATTAATAAAAAGCGGTTACCTTATTGAGAGGACAACTCTTTTGAGTCTTGCCTTTTTTTATCTATTACCATAAAAAATTTATACTATAATCGATGGTTATTTGCTACATTATCCTATCATTTCTATTATCTATTTCTCTTGCCTCCATAGTAATTCCTCGTATACTATTAGTATCCTATAAAAAGAAATTATTTGATGTTCCTAATAGACGGAAGGTACATAAAGTCCCTATTCCTCGTTTGGGTGGTGTCTCTTTTTTCCCAGTCCTTTTGATATCGTTAGGGTTATCTATGGGAGTTCGATTTCTCTTGCATTGTCCTATTATACATCTGAATGTGGACATATTATTTGTCCGATTTATGTTTTTGGTTGTTGGGCTCACAATGCTCTATTTAGTAGGTGTGTTGGACGATCTAATAGGGGTAAGTTACGAATATAAATTTCTTGTACAAATTATTAGTGCTTGCTTTTTCCCTCTATCCAATTTGTGGATCAACTCGTTGGGCGGTTTATTTGGTATTTATGATCTACCAGCCTGGTTTGGAATGCCATTTACGGTCTTCGTTGTTGTTTACATTACCAATGCGATCAACTTAATTGATGGTATTGACGGATTGGCTTCCGGCTTAAGTTGCATATCTTTAGGGGTGCTTGGCTGTTTTTGCATTTATTTCAATCACTTTGTATATGCGATGCTTGCTTTTAGCATGCTTGGGGTACTTATTCCTTTTTGGTGTTACAATGTATATGGACGTGCAGAACATTGTCGTAAGATTTTTATGGGAGATGCAGGGAGTCTCACTTTAGGTTATACAGTAAGTTTTATTGTCATTCATCTTTGTATGAATGCTGAGGGTTATGCTCCTCGTGGCATGATCATGATTGCTTTCTCCACATTAATTATTCCTGTCCTGGATATAATTAGGGTAGTGATGTCTCGTATACGTATGGGACGTAATCCATTCCTACCAGATAAAAACCACATTCATCATAAGTTTCTTCGTACAGGTATGCGTGTCCGTTGGGTGATGGCAAGTCTGTTAAGTATTTCATTACTTTTTGTGGGATTGAATGTTGTTTTTGTGCGTTATATCAATATTAATATCACAGTGCTTTTTCTTTTAGATTTAGTGTTGTGGATAGTTCTTCATTTGATATTAAATTATTTTATTAAAATTCATGAAAAAAATAATGTATTATGTTTGTGTAAGAAGAAAAAAGAAAAGTCTACATAATTATATAGCTAAAGTTCTGAATTATATTTATATTAAGCAATAATAATGAAATTACCTTCTGCTTTTTTTAGAGGCAAAGATTTAATATCTTCAAATATTGGAAAACGATTATTTGCTGGTTCGTTTTGGTTAGTGCTGGGAGCTGTCGGTGGCCGTGGTTTGGTTTTGATATCTTTTATATTTGTAGCTCATATTATAGGAAAGAATGAATATGGAGAATTGAGTATTATACGTTCTACCATTAATATGTTTATCGCAATAGCTAGTATGGGATTTGGTTTTACAGCCTCAAAGTACATCGCTCAATATAGACATACTAATAGAGAAAAAGCTACCGAAATTTATGTGATGTATAGAACTATATCATATATAATGGCTTTTTTTTTAGCTTTAATATTAATACTGTTCGCTCCAGTTGTTGCATCAAAGTCTTTAAACAATTTATCTTTGACTCTTAGCGTTAGAATAGGAGCACTTGTTTTATTGTTTTCAACAATTAATAGTGTTCAGAGTGGAGTTCTTTCAGGATTAGAAGAATTCAAAGAGTTATCAAAAAATACTTTTTTTTCGGGAATTGTTCAAGCTGTTTTTATAGTGATATGCAGTATTTATTGGAAGGTTAATGGAGCCATTATAGGATTGGGAGTAGGCTGCTTCGTTTTGTTGGTCTTTAATGCCTTTTCTATAAAAAAGAAATTTTCTGGAAATTTTTGTAAGTTTAGAAATATAAGGAAGGATGTATATAAAATTTTATGGACGTTTTCTTTGCCTTCATTTTTTTCTTCTTTTCTTGTTATTCCAGTTCTTTGGTGGGCAAAAACGTTTTTAATAGCCAAATCTGGATATTCTGAAATGGCAAATTTTGATGTTGCTGATCAATGGTCAATGATAGCTTTATACCTTCCGTCTACATTGTCTCAGGTTTTATTGCCTTTGCTTTCTAATGTAAAAGAAGAAGGAACGACTGGACAATTTAAGAAAATAATAAAAGTAAATTTGTCTTTTAACGTAACCATCACATTTATTATATCATTAGTTTTGATTATTTTGTCAAAGTATATACTAAAATTGTACGGAAGTGACTTTAATGATTTTAGCTCATTGATTTATATGCTTTTCGCATCTGTAATAATTTCAGCTTGCGGAGTTGTTGGGCAGGTTATTGCTAGTTTAGATAAGATGTGGATTGGATTTATTTTTAATCTTATTTGGGGAGTCTGGATGATTTTATTCGCATATTTGTTTGTTGCGAAAGGCAGAGCATCTGGGTTAGCATTGGCAATTTTATTAGCTTATTCATTGCATTTTATATCTCAAATGGTTTATTTATATATTAAGGTTAAAAAAATTGATAGTTAGTTAGTAAATTAAGATATGTCATGAAAAAAATAATGTTAGTTTTTGGGACGAGACCTGAGGCAATAAAAATGGCTCCATTGGTGAAAGAATTTCAAAAGCACCCAGAAAAATTTCAAACTATTGTATGCGTAACGGGTCAGCATCGTGAAATGCTTGATCAAGTCCTACATCTTTTTGATATTCACCCTAATTATGATTTGAATATTATGAAGGATGGGCAGGATTTGTATGATATAACAACTAGAGTACTTATTGGTATGCGTGATGTCCTCAAAGAATCTCATGCAGAGATTGTATTAGTTCATGGTGATACAACTACTAGTACAGCAGCTGCTTTGGCAGCATTTTATCAGCAAATTCCGGTTGGACATATTGAAGCTGGCCTTCGAACACATAATATATATAGCCCATGGCCTGAAGAAATGAACCGTCAAATAACAGGTAGGATTGCTACATATAATTTTGCACCAACGCTCTTAAGTAAACAAAATTTATTGGCAGAAGGAGTAAGTGAAAATTCTATTTTTGTGACAGGAAATACTGTAATTGATGCTCTGAATTTGGTTGTTAATAAAATAAAAGATAATCACGAATTAGATACAAATATAAGATTGCTTTTGAAAAAATCCGGATATGATTCTGATCGTTTGGATAGAGGGCGAAAGTTAGTGCTAATTACAGGGCATCGCCGCGAAAATTTTGGTGTTGGATTTATTTCAATATGCAATGCAATAAAGAAGTTATCTGAAATATATACAGATGTGGATTTTGTTTATCCAATGCATTTTAATCCTAATGTGCGTAAACCAATTCATGAAGTGTTTGCAGAACAGCAGGGTGCTAATTTGTTTTTTATCGAGCCGTTAGAATATCTATCTTTTGTTTATTTAATGGAAAAATCTTTTATCGTACTAACAGATAGTGGCGGAATTCAAGAAGAAGCTCCTGGATTGGGAAAGCCAGTATTAGTAATGCGTGATACTACAGAGAGGCCGGAAGCTTTAAACGCCGGTACAGTTAAATTAGTAGGAACTGATTGTAATCGTATAATATTGGAAGTTTCAAGATTGTTAGATGATAAAATTTATTACAACGAAATGAGTAAGGCTATGAATCCTTATGGGGATGGGACTGCTAGTAGAAAAATACTAAACGAATTGTTATATGTATAAATTTTTTTTACAGAAAAATGATCTAAATGATGCGACTTATTATTATTTAGATATAATAAAAAAATCTATACTAAAAAATGATGAAGAGGTTAAAGTTGTTTCATTCTTAAATGAACTTTGTTTTTCAGATAAAGTTATAACAATTAGTGCCAAAGCTTTTTTTTCTGTTTGGTTGCATAATAGAAAGCAATATATAGTGAGCTGGTTTCAAGGCATTGTTCCAGAGGAAGCGATGTGTCTGTATAGTGCAAATCCATCGAGATATTTTAGATATTATCTTTGGAATTTTTTTGAAAAAATATCATTGAAATATAGTAAGAAGATTTTTTTTGTATCGAAGGCTATGTTGCAACATTATCAATTAAAATATGGATATGATAAAAATAATTATTTTATTATGCCTTGTTTTAATGAGCAACTAAATAAAAATTCGTTTTTTGTTGATAAGTACAAAGAACCTTCTTTTGTTTATGCTGGATCTCTTTCAAAATGGCAATGTATTGATGACATGATGTTATTATATTCTGAAATAAAAAAGTATCTGCCAAATGCATCATTGACTTTATTGACAAAGGAATCTATTAAGGCAAAAAATATTTTAGAGGAATATAATGTAGATGCAGAGATTATGTATGTTTCAAAATCTTCATTGAATGATGTTTTAGCACGTTTTAAATATGGGTTTATTATAAGAAATGATATTCCAGTCAATAATGTGGCAACCCCTACCAAAATGAGTTCGTACATGGCCGCAGGAATAATTCCAATATTTTCTGACGTAATAGGTGATTTTAGAAAAGTATTTTGTGATTCATTTTATGCTATTTCTTTTCAGAAAGAAAAAGAGTGCATTGATAAAATATTAGAAATAGAAGCAAAAGAGGTTGATTTGAAAAGTATTAAGATGGAGTTTGAGAATGTTTTTAATACATATTTTTCTGAAAAGACTTATATAAGTAAGATTCAATTTTTTTTGAACGATTAATAGACTTTATTTAAAATGATTGATTGCATTTGCATACTTTTTTATTTGATTTTATTGATGTCTTTTGTCGACCTTAAATATAATAATAAGAGACTAATTCTATTTGTTTTCCCTTTTTTAGTTTTATTGATCTCATCAAGGGGGACTTTAGGAGCAGATACAAGTAATTATTTAATGGCTTGGAACAGGACCTATACCGTAGGTAGTTATCATGAAAATAATCCAGAGCTTCCCTATAGTGAACCTGGGTATTATTATTTCTGTTCTTTTCTTAAGACTCTTTGTAATAGTACCTTTTTTTATTTTTTAGTTTCGTCTATTATTACTTTTTTATTTTATTATAAAGTAATCAGGAGGTATGCGGATTATTCAGCTTTAGCATTGCTAATTTATTTTGCTCGGTTTATGTTATTGAGAGATATGAATCAAGTCAGAGCTGCTTTAGCTATTGCAATTGCTATTTATTCGATAAAATTTATATACGAAAGTAATATAAAAAGATATACATGTTATATATTGCTAGCATCTTCTATTCATTTTTCTATTTTGTTAGCTTTACCTCTGTATTGGTATAGTCATTTAAAAATAAATAAATATTACATATGTGTATTACTCGCAGTTGCTTTTCTTATTGAATATAATTACGGTTTTGAAATGAAGTCCTTCTTGCAAAGAATATGTTTCAGATATAATTTTATTAGTGATTACACTTCAGATAGTTCAGAGTACAGTTCAGGGCTGGGGTTGATGAACCCAGTGATATACTATCAATCTTTAATTTTGTTAGTATATACTTTTTCTGAAAGGAAATTAAGTGCTAATAGATTATATTATATTTATAGGAATCTTTATTTTTTCTCAACAATTGTACTTATATTATTGTCAAATTTTGAAGTGCTATCTGGGCGTTTATCTACTATATATGCGACTCTTGAAATTTTTATAATACCTTCAATGTTAAGTATAGTAAGGACCAATCCATTATATAAATTTTTAGCTTGGAGCGTTATTGTGTCTATAGCTTCTATTATTTTTCAATTAAATGTTATAAAATATTTTAATTGTGGCTGATTCTATCATTATTTTTGATTTGTATAATATAGTTGATATATGAATATTGCATATATAGTACCTTCTTTGGCTAATAAGGGACCTGTTGTTGTCGTTTATGAATTGGTAAAACAAATGATTCAGTATGGGCATCAGTGTACTGTTTTTTATTTTGATGATGACTTGGGGATACAGTTTGATTGTCCTGTGCAAAGAATCTCATTTTTTAAAAAATATAGCTTTGTAGATTTTGATATTGTTCACTCTCATGGTTTGCGTCCTGATTGTTACGTCTTTTTTCATAAATATTCTCATCATTCTCAACCTAAATATCTATCAACTTTGCATAATTATATGTTTAAAGATTTATCATATCAATATAATTCTGTTATAGCATTCATTGGCAGTATTTTATGGATATTGATTTTAGCTAGACATGATAAAATAATAGTATTAAGTAATAATGCGATGAAATATTATTCTAGATGGATAAAATCAAGACGATTGACTTATATTTATAACTCGAGAAATTTGGTCCTAAAAGACTTGTCGCAAGATATTAAAGAAGAACTATTCAAGTTTAAGGATGGATATAGGCTGATAGGCATCAATGCAATGCTAACACATCGAAAAGGTATTGATTTGTTAATTAAAGCTTTAGTTTTTTTGCCCGAATATAAGCTATTTATTGTGGGTACAGGAAATGAATTAGGAAAATTAAGGTTTTTGGCTAGAAAGTTTGGAGTTGTAAATCGTATATATTTTGCAGGTTATCGTTACGATGCGTATTTATATCTTCAGTATTACGACCTTTTTGCGATGCCAAGTAGGAGTGAAGGTTTCCCCTTAGCACTATTAGAAGCTGCTGCAATGAAATGTCCGGTTGTTTGTTCTGATATTCAGATCTTTAAAGAAATATGTTCTGATGAGGTCGCTTTTTTTCATTTAGAAGACATTCCGTCATTAGTTTCGGCAATTCGTTTAGCTGTTAATAATTCAGATATGACAAAACGAATGTACCAAACATTTTCAAAAAAATATTCTATAGAGATTTTCGGGAAAAAATATTTAGAAGCATATGAGAGTGAACTACGTGCAGGATGTTGTTTGTATGTTTTTTGACAAAATAATTATGACTCACTAAAGATGTCATTAAATAAATATCACTTTTATGAAAATATTAGTAACTGGAGGAGCCGGTTTTATCGGTTCTCATTTATGTGATACTCTATTAGCTGACGGTCAAGAAGTGACAGTCGTTGATAATTTAGTATTAGGAAGAAAAGAGAATATCTCTCACTTAATTGATAATTTCAACTTCACGTTCATTCAAGAAGACCTGTTGAATGTTGATGGAATGAAAGAAATATTCAAAAATGGTAACTTTGAAATGGTTTATCATTTAGCAGCAAACTCTGATATTCAAAAAGGCGGAAAGAATCCTTTGTTGGATTATAATTTGACTTTTAATACGACTTTTCATGTATTGCAGTATATGAAGGATTTTGGTATAAAGAAATTCTTTTTTGCTTCAACATCTGCAATTTTTGGTGAAACAAGTGATAAGTTGTTTGAAGATTATGGACCTTTACGTCCTGTTTCGAATTATGGTGCCGGCAAATTAGCTAGTGAAGCTTTTATTAGCGCGTTTAGTTCAACATATAATATTCAGACATGGATTACTCGTTTCCCGAATGTCGTTGGAGAGCGGTTCACACATGGAGTTATTTATGATTTTGTTCGCAAGTTGCAAAATAATTCGAATGAATTGGAAGTTTTAGGTAATGGTGAGCAGTGTAAACCTTATGTATACGTTAAGGATCTTGTTGATGGAATTCAGTTCGTTGTAAATAATTCTTATGATCGTTATAATGTCTATATGCTAGGATCAGATTCTCGAACAAAAGTAAAAGAGATTGCTGTAATGGTTATTGAAGAAATGGGGTTGAATGCAATAATTCGTTATACGGGTGGTGATCGCGGTTGGGTTGGAGATGTTCCAAAATTTAGCTATGATTTGGCTAAAATCAATAAATTAGGGTGGCATGCTAAGTATAATTCAACTGAATCTGTTCGTCTTGCAATTCAAAGGGCATTAGGAAAATGAAAATTGTTATAATAGCTGGGGGTAAAGGCACTCGTATTGCATCTGTGAGTACTGATATTCCTAAAGCGATGATTCCTGTGGAAGGGAAACCTGTTTTGGAATATCAACTAGAGATGGCTAAAAGATATGGGTATAATGACTTTATTTTTATTATTGGGCATTTAGGAGAACAAATAGAGGATTATTTTGGGGATGGTTCTCAATGGGATGTTTCTATTTCTTATTATAAAGAAGCAACTCCTTTAGGCACTGCTGGAGCATTGGTTTATTTAACGGATCAATTAACAGATGATTTTTTTGTATTTTATGGGGATACTGTAATGGATTTCGATATGGATAGGATGCTTCAGTACCATAGAAAAAATTATGCAGATGCTACATTATTTGTACATCCGAATGATCATCCTTATGATTCAGATATTGTGGATTTAGATAGTTCTGGTTTGATATGTGGTTTTTGTAATAAGCCTCATCCTGAAGATTTTGTTAGTCGTAATATAGTGAATGCAGCGCTTTTTATTTTTTCACCAAAAATATTAAAAAATATAAAAAAAGGAACAAAATCACATATTGAAAAGGATCTTTTGCCAAAATGTTTAGATTCAGGAATGAAATTATTGGGATATCTTTCACCTGAATACATTAAAGATATGGGTACACCAGAGAGATATTATACAGTTTGTAATGATGTAATATCAGGCAAGGTATCAAAATTAAATTGGAAAAATCGGCGTCCGGCTATTTTTCTTGATCGTGATGGGGTAATTTCAAAAGAAATAAATTTGCTCTGCAAGCAAGAACAGTTGGAATTGATTGAAGGGGCAGCTGAAGGGATAAAATATATAAACGAAAAAGGATATTTAGCAATTGTTGTTACAAATCAGCCTGTAATAGCCAGAAACCTTTGTAGTTTAGAAGAGCTTGGTTCCATTCATGCCAAATTGGAAACATTATTGGGTAAAGAAAAGGCTTATTTGAACGCAATCTATTTCTGTCCTCATCATCCTGATGCTGGATATCCAGAAGAAAGAAAGGAATATAAAATAAAATGTAATTGTAGAAAACCTGCGCCTGGAATGTTATTGCAAGCAGCAAAAGAATGGAATATTGATATGCAGAATTCAATAATGATAGGCGATCGTGAAAGTGATGTTCTGGCAGGAAAAAATGCTGGAGCAAAGGAGTCTATACTTATCAAGCGAAATAAGCCTTATGCGTTACTTGACGCATTAAAGACATTTATTTAATTTATAAATTATGATTATATCAAGAACACCTTTTCGCATATCATTTGCTGGAGGAGGGTCTGATTTACCATCGTTTTATCATAGAGAAGTTGGAGCAGTTTTAAGTACATCTATTGACAAGTATATGTATATAGCTATTCATCCTTTTTTTGATAAAGAAAAAATACAATTAAAGTATTCTAAAACAGAATTAGTTGATAATATTGAAGATATTCGACATCCTATTTTTCGAGAAGTACTTGATCTTTATGATTTAAAAGGAGTTGATTTGAATTCTATAGCAGATATACCGTCAGGTACAGGGTTAGGATCAAGCAGCTCTTTTACAGTAGGATTACTTAATGCTGTTCGTACTTATTTAGGAAAGGCTACAAGCGGAGAGAAACTTGCTAAGATGGCATGTGAGGTGGAGATAAATAAGGTCGGTAGTCCTATCGGAAAACAAGATCAGTATGCTGCAGCTTGTGGAGGATTGAATTTTATAACCTTCTATGGTGATGAGTCTGTGAATGTGGAAAAAATTATAATGAATCCAACTAAAAAACAAGAGCTACAGGATAATTTGATTATGGTATATGTTGGTGGCAATCATTCTGCTAATGATATATTAAGAAGTCAACAGAAAGCAATAAATGATTCTGGAAAGTTTGAGATGCAACGTCAAATGGTCCAGTTAGCTTTTGAGTTGAGAAGTTCATTAGAGAATAATGAAATAGACAATTTTGGGCATTTTTTGCATGAAGGTTGGTTAATGAAAAAAAAATTAACTTCAGGAATTTCTAATAGTTATATAGATGAATTCTATAATAAAGGTATTAAGTCAGGAGCCCTTGGTGGTAAATTACTTGGAGCAGGAGGTGCTGGGTTTATTTTGTTTTATTGCCCAAAAGAAAAGCAAGATAGATTTCGAAAATTAATGGGAGACTATTCTGAGATGCCATTCAATTTTGATTCTTATGGTTCAAAAATAATATATATAGGTGATAAGTTCTAAAAATGTGTACAATGGATTATATTCAAGAAATTGGTGAATATTTTTATAAATTAAAAAAAACAATTGATTTGATATCGAAAGAAGAATTAAGTCAATTGATTAATATTTTAGTTAGTGCAAAGGATGCAGGTAAGACTATTTTCATTATGGGAAATGGAGGATCTGCTGCAACGGCTTCACATTATTGCTGTGACTTTAATAAAGGTGTTTCGTTAGGACAAGATAAAATGTTCAAGTTTATATGCTTGAATGATAATGTACCAACAATGATGGCTTATAGTAATGATATTTCTTATGATGAAGTATTTGTGGGACCATTAAGGAATTTTTTAAATGAAGGCGATTATGTGATAGGTATATCAGGCTCTGGAAACTCAATGAATGTTATAAAAGCATTAGAATTTGCGAATGGTAAAGGTGCTATTACAATAGGTCTTACAGGTTTTTCCGGTGGTAAAGTAATGAATCTTTGTAAATACAATGTACATATTCCGATTGATGATATGCAGATTACAGAAGATTTACATATGGTATTGGATCATTGTATGATGAAAATATTATCTAGTTCTAATTTATAACTGATATGGATAAACCTTTAGTTTCAGTCATTATGGCCACTTATAATGAACCTATTGTATTTATAAAAGCTTCTATTGAAAGCATATTAAATCAAACTTATTCTAATTTTGAACTTATTATTGCTGATGATAGTACAAATAAGGAAACTATAGAGGCTATAGATTTTTATTGTACAGATAATAGAGTACATATTCTCAGGCAGCAAATAAGAATGGGATTTGTAAATGCTTTAAATGAGGGATTGAAAATTGCGAAAGGAGAATATATTGCTAGAATGGATGGAGACGATATATCTGCGTTGGATAGATTTGAAAAACAAATATCTTTTTTTTTGGATAATCCAAGTATTTCCGTGCTAGGAGGAGCTATGAGCATAATTAATGGAAAAAATGAATTAATTTCTAGTAGGCAATATCCAGCAACTCATCGCCAGTTGTGCTTTTGGTCTATATTTAGATCTCCTTTTGCTCATCCCACAGTCATGATGAAATCTTCTATAATCCAAAATGGAATTAAATATGATCCTAGATTAAAAAAGGCTGAAGATATTGATATGTGGTTAAAAATAAAAAATAAAGGATATAAATTCTCAAATCTTACTGATAGAATTCTTAATTATAGGGTACTTAACGATTTGAGTAAGAAAAGGAATATAGACCAGTGGAAATATAATTTCAAGGCAAGGCTAAATGAATTCTCATTTCTATATCCTGTTTTTAGTATAGCTTCGATATTGGTATCAAGTTTTTATTGCTTGGCTCCTAATTTTTTAGTTAGTAAGTTCTATTCTAGAGAAAATCAGAAAGACAGAGTTAAATGATCATCCTACAGATCCATTTAATCATTATGGAAAAAGTAAAGAGCAAACAGAGCAACTTCTTCAAGAATGGTATAAAATTACATCCAAATTGAAATATAAATATTCTTCGCCCTACAGTGATTTTTTGTGATGCAATTATGGAGAGTATACAATTTGCTGAAGAAAATCGTAGGTAAGCATTTTTTTGATGGTTGGAGATGGAAAAAATAAGAAATCAATGCATATTTGAGCAATGTTGTGAGCTTTATCAAATATTTGATAGAAAATAAAACAGTGGGATACGATCCTTACATATATGTAGATGAACCGGATTTGGATATGACTGATGGGGGTAGGACAAGTCTGTAAGGTTTTGGAAAAACATATTCCTACGACTCATTTTTCATATTGGTTAGGGATGTTTGGTGATAGTTTTTTTGATCTATTAGCTTTTATGACTTGTAGAAAATTTACGATAAGTTCTATGCGAGTGAATAAATATTGTGCAACGACTCAGTTTGATTCAACAAAAGAAAAAACTTTCGGATTTGAAACGCCATATACTATTGATGAAGGATGAGCTTGTACGCTCGAATTTGAGTTTATACATAATGCTTCAAAAAAATAAAAGTATAAATTAAATTAATGTTTGTTGACCTTGAAAAATACAGGTACTGGCCCTAAGCCAGAGTTTTAAAAATAATAACTATGAGTGCACATATTGGCACAATTGTTCACACTGGGGAAATTTGCCCAGAAAGTGGAGTTTGGAAAGTTGTTGGGCTTAATTCTACAACAGCTCCTATTGCAAAGGGTAATAGAATGCCTCCTTATTCAGGACGTTCTGTCAATTGGGAATTAATCCAACTTGCATGATTTAATGGAGGGAAACTCATCTAAATGTGTTTCCCTTCATCATATTTTACTTGGTAATAAGATGTTTGTTTTTATATAAGTTATGAGATATTTTTTCGCCATTTTATTCCTGATGATGGCTACATCATCATATGCACAATCTAGTCAGGCAATTGGTGAAGATAGTGCCTCATTGTTCAGTGGAGTAAAATATAAAATAGAAGGTGGTGTGAATGTAGGGAAAGGTCAAAATTCTCCGCTTTGGTTAAACGCTAACAAGCAAGGACTATCATCTATTAATAAAGATAATGGATATGTAGCTGCCGGTATATTTAAACCGATGTTGGCAACGAATTTCGCATATGGTTATGGGTTGGAGCTTGCCGGTGCATATAATTTTACATCGGATGTAATTGTACAACAGGCGTATGTGGATCTACGATACCACGGATTGCAATTGAGTATGGGTAGCAAAGAACGTTATGGTGAATTGGTTAATCAACAGCTTTCAAGCGGTGGATTATCTTTCTCAGGTAATGCTCGTCCTATTCCTCAAATTAGGGTAGAATTACCGGAATATATAACAGTGCCTTATACAAATGGTTGGTTGGGTGTGAGAGGGCACTTGGCTTATGGCTGGTTTACTGATGGTAATTGGCAGAAGAGTTTTGTGGGTGCGAAAGGGAATAGAACATCCGGAGTACTTTATCATTCAAAAGCTTTGTATCTGAAGATTGAAAAGCCGGAAGTGTTGCCCTTGCGTTTTGAATGTGGATTGCAAATGGAATGTCAATTTGGTGGAACTCGTTATTATAGTGATGGCACAAAGTTTAGCATGCCGGAAAGATTGAAAGATTACTTAAAAGTATTGGTACCGATGCATGGTGGGAGTGGTGCAACTGAGAGTGATCAAGAAAATATTGAGGGAAATATGTTGGGCAGCTACCATTTTTCATTAAGCTACAAAGTTAAAGATTGGGAGATTCGACCTTACTATGAACATTATTTTGAGGATCAATCCATGTTGTCAATGAAGTATAAATGGAGAGATGGGTTGATTGGACTGGATTTGACATTCCCTCAAAATCGGTTGATTAATAGTCTTGTTGCCGAATATTTTGGAAGTATGGATCAGTCCGGACCTTTTTACCGAAAAGATAAGAATGGCAATACTTATATACATATGGCTGGTAATGATAATTATTATAATAATGGTTTTTATCAAAGTTGGAGCCATTGGGGAATGGCGATAGGTAATCCTCTATTTATGTCACCAATATACAATAAGGACCATTCATTGAGTTTCCATAGCAATCGGATGACTGCACGTCATATAGGAATATCCGGCAATCCAACGAATGAGTTGTCATATCGGTTTTTGCTTTCATATACACGTAATTGGGGAACATATAGTTCTCCGTATAAGGGAGAGAACGGTAATGATATTGTGATAACAGATACTTCCACACTTTTTGAGCTTACATTCAGCCCACACAAATTATCGGGATGGAGCTTTGTCGCTTCAGCAGCAACAGATCGGGGAGATATGTTGGGGAATAATACCGGTGTGATGCTTACTGTGAAACTGAAACGATAAGCGCAGATATTAATGATAAGTTATTTATTTTTGATAAAAGATTAACGCCTAAATTTATTAATTATGAAATTGACTATTGATGTAGCATTAGCTATTATTGAAGAGCTGGAAGATTATTTTTCTTCTCATGAGTTTATTGAAGGGTACGCTTACCATCACGAAGAGGAATATATTAATATGCTCTGCGAACATAAAGGAGACAAAGCTTTTCAAAAGGTGCATGCGCAACTTGCCCGTTTCTTGATTGAGCATAAGGATGAACTTCGTATTCTGAAAATGCCGAGAAAGGGGAGTGTGAATGTTTTTGGTAACATCACCGAAGTACAATTCTGGCAGAAAAAATAAGATATCTTCTAAAACAAGTCTGACTTGTTTGAATTTGAAATGAAAAGTCCCGAATGGTTAAATGTCCATTCGGGACTTTTTTGTATGCTATTGGCATAGAAGATCAAGAAAAAATCAACCAAATATAATTCTTCAGATAAATTAAATCTTATCTTTGTAGTAGAAAAGAGATATGAATTATGGGTAAATTTATTCAGCAGATAGAAATTGAAGGACTTTTTGGTAAGAGAAACATCCGATGGAAAGACATATATCAGGATGTGAATATACTTGTTGGCATTAATGGAAGCGGTAAAACGACTCTACTTGATATATTGGATGCATATTATTCGAATGGTAGTAAGCCTCTAAAAAAATATGAACCTGCTAAAATTTCCGGCTTTCCTTTACCTGATGATGTGTACCCTATAACTTATCTCCGTTCTTTTGACACACCGGCTGCTGACAAAAGAAAATCAGAAAGTCCGCTGATGCAGGAGTTGAATAATGTGGTGTTTCAAAATAAAGAGGGTATCTCTTTTTTTAATTACCGCATGAAAATGCTTGATTATAGCGAGAAGGCACCGGAAATAAAACAAAATATTGATCAGCTTTTTGAAATTGTCAATAAATTGTTTTCAGATACTGGAAAAAAAATCGAAATATCAAAGGGAAATAACAGTGCACTAATATTCCGACAAGATGATGATGTGATTCAATTGTCTCAACTATCTTCAGGTGAAAAGCAATTATTACTTATTTTGTTGAGAGTTTTTCTTATGGAAAAATCTCCTGCTATTTTGTTGATGGATGAACCGGAAATTTCGTTACATATTAGTTGGCAGAGGCAACTAATTGATGTGCTATGTGAATTGAATCCTAGCTGTCAAATCATTATTTCTACTCATTCTCCTAGTATATTCGGACGTGGTTGGGGAGATAATGTGGTATATATGGAGAATTTGTTAAAAGAAAAATAATGGAAAATGCAGTAACATTTTATTGTATTAGTCCACTAATTTTCTTACTTTTCACGCTACATTGAAAAATCAAAAACTCTCAATAGCGTTTCATGCACCCCAAAACTATGAGTTGAACAACTCGTAGTTTTGGGGTGGCGAACTCGCTTCATTGAAGCAGACAACTCGTAGTTATGGGTTACACGAAAGGCTATAATAAGATTCGAAAATCTATGCTATGTGATGTTGTGAATTTTCTATTCACCCTTCACTTCCCTTTATCCATCGGCGTTCCCGAATGAATGAGTGAAGGCTCCGTTTCATTTTTCACCCTTCACTTTTTTTATTCTCAAACTGCATGATATGACACACCCAACGGGAAGGAAAATGAATGCAAGTGTGTTCACAAATGAATGCTCGCCGGCGGTATAAGATGGACTGGTGCCTTCACTCGTTCACCTCGAAACGTTGATGAATAAAGGGCTGTGAATGGTGAATCCAATTTTCGTATTTTCTATTTGGAGAGATGTTACAAAATTCATAAGACAAAAATAGCCTTCACTTTTCAACTCTTCGGTTTACTTTTAAGAGGTGAATGGAGTGAAGGCTTGAGTAGAAGTTTTACCTATAGAAATTTTAAATAGAATTTTTAGTAGCGCTTTCCTTTCTTATTATATAGTCATTAAGGTTTCACTATTTTTACATTGACGAATCTGAATGCCATTTCGTCAATTGCTATTTTCTCTACATCACAAACAACTTCAGTCAATAGAGAGCATCCGAAAAAAGCTCCCTTTGTAATTCGAGTGATAGAATCCGGTACTTCATATATGTCTGTGATTCCGCACGGAACGGAAATTAATTGCTTCTTGTCTTTACTGACCAATACACCGTTTATCGTTGAGAAATATTCACTGTCATCATCCACGATAAATTCAGTAAAGTTGTCGCAATTATAGACCATTCCCGGACTAAATTCTTTTACCTCTTTGGGTATAATTACTCGTTCCAAGGAAATGCATTCTGTGATGCACAAGCTGTCTACCGGAACTTGTGCAGGAATGGTCACCTCTTTTAAATTTTTCATTAATGTTAATGTGTCGTGAGGTAGGGTATTTGTTGCCAATTTTCTCACTTTCTTTATTCCACTCAAATTTAAAAACGTCAATTCCCGCAACTGCCTTATCAGCCTAATTCCATCCCAATCAATGGTTCCCTTTAAAGTAAGGGCTGTACAAAATCTCAATGAATCAATACTTTTATCTAAAGTATTCACGTCATTAATTTCAAGTTCGATGTATTCATCGAACTTTTTTCGTGTGAAAAATCTTTTAAATAACATGTCGATTTTATTTTGAAAGTTGTTGCTTTTTATTTTTTTATATCGCTATTCCCTTGTTCATTATGTTGTAATAAAACATCGTCATTTTTTTAGCTGCTTCCCATTTTTTGTGCGTCATCACAATGATGCTTATGATTACTTCATTGTCTATCTCTATATCGTATATAGGAGTTGTAATATTATCTTCTTCCTCCGGTGTGATATTCTCCTGGTCCAATAAAATTAACAAGTATATGATATTTGCTGCATTGGGATCTTCGCTATCTACGCTATAGAATACAGCTTCAGCTTTTGGAGCCACTTTCCTTAAAACTTTTTTTAATCTTGAAATTATCTTCTCTATTTTCATGGTCAACTAGTATTTTATCTGTGTTTACCAAGACAAGGTTATAGGTAATAATTATTTTTTCGTATCCGGATTTTTTCCCTCATTTGATAATTTTGACAATGCTTCTCTAAGAAATTTATTTTCTTCTTCTACAGCACCTCTCATTCTTCTTTCTCGGTCTTGCCCTTTGAGTAGTAAGTCCATTTTTGAACTTATCTTCAAATAATCTTTGTTTGTCAGCTTTAGTTCTTGAATTATTCTTTCAAGCTGTTCAAGCAAACGTTCACTTTTTTCCTGTTCCACTTTGATCAAGCGGTCAATGTCATCTTCTTTGTCACTCATGTTCTTCCAGTTTTTTTTTATAGGCAAATCTTTTTGTTTATATCAGAATGTTCGTATCTCTACATCCCTTCCGATATCAGGTGAGCATCTGCATTCATAAAAAGCGTTGTTATCAATTTTTATATCGATATTGTTACTATGCACTTGATGTATATGTGTACATCCTAAAAATGCGCCACCTACTATTTCGGTTACAGAATCGGGTATGTGATATGCACCTTTCATTCCGCAAGGCACTGATAGGAGTTTTGTCCCATCTTTATTAAATAGCACCCCGTTGATTTCTGAAAAATTCATATTACCCTCCTCTACAACATATCTGTTAAAATTCCGACAATTATATACTATCCCACTGTTCAAGGTAGTTAATCCTTTGGGAACAATCACTTCTTCCAGTGATTTACAGTTTATTATAGCTAAAGCATCTGTCTTTATTAATTCCGGTAGCACTATTACCTTTAGTCTTTTCATTCCTTCAATCGAAGCCTGTGGCAACGAATTCATAATCATTTGCTTTACCTTATTAATGCTTCGTAAATTCAAAATTTCCAACTTATTCATAGTTCTTATCACTTCCATGTCCTTACTATTCAATTTGCCTCTCAATGTCAGGCTTATTGCCTGCTTTATTGAGTAGCTCATCTTGTATAGTGAACCTGCAACAATGATTTCAAGTCTTAATTCTTGAGGAGGTTGATGATGAATAAGCCGTAAATCTGCGCATTTGTGTTTAAATGATCTTAGTAATCTCTCCATTATGTACAATGCCATACGGCAAAATTTAGTGATTAAATAAATTAGTAAATTTTGTCTAAATCATGGGTCATGTAGATTTAAGTTTTATTGTTCTTCCCATATTTATTTATCACTATCGTAGTATTAGCCTTTACCCTTATGTAGAATTTATCATATGTGTCATTCTAGTTTAGTTCGTTTTATTCAATTGTGTTATCTTCCTTTGTATTGCATCTGGTAATATTTCTGATAATTTCCGCTGGTAATATGATCCATCCATTCCTGGTTTTCCAAATACCATTTTACCGTTTTTTCAATTCCTTCTTCAAATTGCAGTGAAGGCTCCCAGCCTAATTCATTTTTTAGTTTTGTCGAATCTATCGCATATCTCAAATCATGCCCGGGACGATCCGTAATGTACGTAATCAGATGGTCGCTTTCTCCTTCAGCATGGCCTAATAATCGATCCACGGTTTTAATAATTACTTTTATTAAATCAATGTTTTTCCATTCATTAAATCCACCGATGTTGTATGTATCTGCAATTTTCCCTTTGTGGAAAATGACATCAATCGCCCTTGCATGATCTACTACATACAACCAGTCACGCACATTTTCTCCCTTACCATATACAGGTAATGTCCTTTCGTGACGGATGTTGTTGATAAATAGCGGAATCAACTTCTCCGGGAACTGATAGGGACCATAATTGTTTGAGCAGTTCGTCACGATTGTCGGCAACCCGTAAGTATCATGAAAGGCGCGTACAAAATGATCGGATGACGCCTTACTGGCAGAGTAGGGACTGTGTGGATTGTACTTGGTCTCTTCCGTAAAGAACGTTCCGTCAAATTGCAACGCGCCGTAAACTTCATCCGTGCTGATATGATAAAAACGTTTACCTTCCCAATCCTCTTTCCAATATTCTTTGGCAGCTTGCAATAGGCTGAGTGTACCCATTACATTGGTTTGGGCAAATGTAAACGGATCTTTTATCGAACGATCCACATGACTTTCAGCAGCCAAGTGAATGACTCCATTGATGTCGTACTTTTTGAAGATCCATTGCAGTGATTCATGATCACAGATATCCGCCTTTATGAAAGTATAATTTGACTTGTTCTCAATGTCCTTCAAATTTGCCAAATTACCTGCATAAGTCAATTTATCCAGATTAACTATGTGATAATTCGGATACTTGTTTACGAATAAGCGAACTACATGCGAGCCGATGAATCCGGCTCCACCGGTAATTAAAATATTCCTTTTCATTATTCTTAGATTTGTTGTTCATTCAATTCGTTGAGACACTTCTTTAATGAGATTTTCCAGTGAGGAATTTTTATATTGAATGTCTCTTTTAGTTTTGTTTTATCCAGTACCGAGAAATGTGGACGTTGTACCTTGCTTGGAAACTCCTCGCTGTGACAAGGTTCTATGTCGCATGTATTCTTACAGTCATCGCAGATTTCTTGAGCAAAATCATACCAGCTGCATACACCTTCATTACTGAAATGATAAGTGCCTTGCTTATTCAGCAGATTTTTTTCAATCACGTTGTATATGACGATAGCCAAATCTTCGGCATAGGTAGGTGTACCCACTTGATCAAAAATAACCTTTAGTGAAGTTTTTTCTGCAGTAAGCCTTTTCATCGTCTTTACAAAATTATTGCCGAATATCGAGTAAAGCCAAGCCGTACGGAATACAAGGGATTTGCAACCGATTCTTTTTATAGCTTCTTCGCCTGCTAATTTTGTGCGTCCGTATACACCCAGCGGGTTGGTTATATCATCCTCTTTATAAGGAATGTTTTTGTCACCATGAAACACATAATCTGTAGATATATGTATCAAGGTCGCATTGACTTCTTTGCAGGCTATGGCTAAATTTTCTACCGACTTGTGATTCAATAGGTACGCTGTTATTGCGTCGTCCTCCGCTTTGTCCACATTGGTATAGGCAGCACAGTTGACCAATACATCAATCTGCATGTCTTTTACTAATTTACAAATGGCATCTCTGTCGGTAATATCCAATTCGGCAACATCCGTAAAAATATAGTGATTCTTACTTTTTCCCGAAACTCTACGCATTTCGTTGCCGAGTTGTCCGTTGGCACCGGTAATTAATATATTCATCGTTTGATTCTATATTTCGTTTGATTCGTCAGCCAACTTCTTCAAGTACTTTCCATAGTCATTTTTCAACATAGGTTGTGCCAATTGTCTCACATCCTCAGTCGATATCCAACCATTTCTTAATGCAATACCTTCCAAGCAAGCGACTTTCAACCCCTGTCGTTTTTCTATTACTTCAATGAAGTTGCTTGCTTCACTTAGTGAATCATGAGTTCCGGTGTCCAGCCAGGCAAAACCTCGTCCGAGAGTTTCCACCATTAGTTCCCGGTCTTTTAAAAAAACTTCGTTCACCGTTGTGATCTCCAGTTCGCCACGATCTGACGGTTTAATCTTTTTAGCCACTTTCACCACTTTGTTCGGGTAAAAGTAAAGTCCGACCACCGCATAATTTGATTTTGGCTTTTCCGGTTTTTCTTCAATAGAGAGACATTGCCCTTTTGCATCAAATTCCGCCACTCCGTAGCGTTCAGGATCATTCACCCAATAACCGAATACCGTAGCTTTCTTTTCAACTTCAGCTACTCTGACTGCTTCAACCAACATCTCCGTCAATCCGTGGCCGTAAAAGATATTGTCACCGAGCACCAGACATACGGCATCGTCCCCAATGAACTTTTTGCCGATAATGAAAGCCTGAGCCAATCCATCGGGTGACGGCTGTTCAGCATATTCGAACTGTACTCCCAGCTCTTCTCCCGTACCTAATAATCGTCTAAATCCGGGTAAATCATACGGAGTAGAGATTATTAATATATCACGAATACCCGCCAACATCAGTACGGAAATCGGATAATAGATCATCGGTTTGTCGAAGATCGGTAAAAGTTGTTTGGATACCCCTTTTGTAATAGGGTAGAGGCGTGTTCCGCTGCCTCCTGCCAGTACTATTCCTTTCATAGATTCGTTATTTTTTATTTGTAAAGATTTTCGTTGTAGTCAAATAAATCAGTCGCATCTTTTAATAGAGGATGCAATTTGTCCTTTTCTGATAGAACTATTTTGTGTTCAGGAATTTTCCAATCGATATTCAACTCCGGATCATTCCAAGCGATTGCTCCTTCGCTTTGTGGAGCATAAAAATTATCACATTTGTATTGAAAGATAACTTCTTCGCTAAGTACACTGAATCCGTGAGCAAATCCCCGTGGAATGAAGAATTGTAGATGATTATCTTCGCTTAGTTCTACACCGACATGTTTTCCAAAAGTAGGGGAGTTCTTGCGAATATCCACAGCGACATCCAGTACTCGGCCTTTGATTACGCGCACCAGTTTACTTTGAGCGTAGGGCGTTTTCTGATAGTGTAACCCTCTCAGCACTCCATAGCTCGATTTGCTTTCGTTATCTTGTATAAATACGATTTTACAAACTTTTTCGTCAAATTCTTTTTGTGAGAAGGATTCAAAGAAATAACCTCGATCGTCTTTGAAAATTCGAGGTTCGATGATAACGACTCCTTCAATGCTTGTTTTTACTATATTCATGTGTTTTTATCAATTATTAGAAATATTTTTTTAGAAAATTTTTCTAATCGAGAATTTGTAAAATCAATTAATGTATTTATTTGTAGGTAAATGAAGATTTTAGATCTAATGAAATCAATAAAAGCACATGCTAAGAAAATTCCAATACTAAAACTAAACATCAATGGTATTAGAAGAGATGAGTTAAGATATTTGTCAAAATCAATGCCGCTGTACCATAAAAATGATCGCATGTATCTATTATCATGTATTAAGTAAATCCCTAAAGTATAGGGAGCAATTTTTACTATTAGATCGTTTATAATATTCTTTTTGAAATTATGTTTTTGAAACCATAAAAAAAGGAATAGAGAAAGGAAAAAACATAATCCATTATAAGATATTCCCATATAACTAATATTATTTTTCAATATTATAACTTCTATAAGAGCTTTACTTATGATGGTTAAAAATATTATAAAACTAAAGAGAGTAAATAAAATTCCATAATTCCATTTCGGTAAGGAAAATTTATATAACCTAATATATCCTGCAACGAAAAACAAAAATATAAACCACATCAGAGAGTTTGGACCTCCGTAAATATTTCCAAATGGAATGTTTGAATAGAATGTTATGTTTAAAATAGATAATATTAATAATAAAATTTTATATTCTTTCTTCGTTATTACAATTGCTATTTTTGAGAGAAGTGGAGATAAAGCAATCATTCCTAGATATTTAGTGATGAACCAATATTCATTACTTCTTATGGGAGTACAAGATTTCATGATTTCTTTAATTCCAATTGTATTTGGCATAAATATATGAAAGGTAATACATATAATAATGGAATAAAATAATGTTTGAAACCAAATTTTTGTAATGCGATTAAATTTAAAGGGTATTTTCACTAAGAAGTACCCTGAGATTAACACATAACAATTAACCGAAATACTGCAGATTATCATAATGTATTCTGATAAAAAATAATTTATGTAGCTTATTGGAGATTTGTAAATTACAAAAATAGCTTTGCCACTCAAGTTATGCATAATTCCATGTATGTTAAAGTGCCAAAACACAATAAATAGCATTGCTAAAACTCTTAATATTTCAAAATTTGGAGATCTACTCAAATGAGTATTTTTATTATTTTGATCTAATGTATTGCTAATATTTTTATATGATTTTCCCATATTTTAAATTTGTGATTAGTTCTATGTCTTGTATCCTGTAGTTTATATGTTTTAGTGCTATTTTTTTTAAGATCAATGTTTATTGGCAATCATACGTCTAACTTTCTCTATATCGTGTTCCACCATAATGTGTACCAATTCCTCAAATGATGTCTTGCAAGGATTCCATCCCAGCACTGTGCGTGCTTTGGTAGGATCACCTAGCAACTGTTCCACTTCTGACGGGCGGAAGAATTGTGGATCTACTTCCACTAGTATATTTCCGGTCTTGGTATCTATGCCTTTTTCATCTAAACCTTTACCTTCCCAACGGAGATCAATGCTAGCTTTCTTGAAAGCCAATCTACAGAACTCACGTACTGTATGCATCTGTCCTGTAGCAATCACAAAATCTTCGGGAACGTCATGTTGTAACATCAGCCACATGCATTCTACATAATCCTTAGCATATCCCCAGTCACGTAGGCTATCCATGCTACCTAAGTAAAGTTTATCCTGTTCACCTTGAACAATACGTGCCACAGCCAAAGTAATTTTTCGGGTAACGAATGTCTCACCACGGCGTTCACTCTCATGATTAAATAGAATCCCGTTCACAGCAAACATCCCGTAAGATTCACGATAGTTCTTTGTGATCCAAAAACCATATTGTTTAGCCACACCGTACGGAGAGCGTGGATAAAAAGGAGTCGTTTCTTTTTGAGGTACTTCTTGCACCTTTCCGAATAATTCTGAAGTAGAAGCCTGATATATTCTTGTTTTCTTTTCCAATCCTAATATCCTTACAGCCTCCAGCAAACGAAGTGTACCTACAGCATCAGCCTCAGCTGTATATTCCGGTACATCAAAACTAACTTTCACGTGGCTCTGTGCAGCCAAGTTATATATTTCATCGGGATGAATTGTCTGAATGATCCGTACCAGCGAAGAGCTGTCAGTCATGTCGCCATAATGGAGATTCACCAAACGAGTTTTTTTCATATCCCTTACCCATTCATCCAAATAGAGATGTTCGATTCGTCTGGTATTGAATGACGATGAACGGCGAAGAATGCCGTGTACCTCGTATCCTTTACCCAAAAGAAATTCTGCTAAGAAAGAACCATCCTGTCCGGTGATTCCTGTGATTAATGCTTTTTTCATACCTGTATTTTATTTCTAATAATTAAAGTCTTTATTGTCTATCGTAAATGAAGAAACTTCACGAAATTTATTTTTAGCTAACTATTTTAATAGAAGATGTTTTCTGTCAGCATCTGTAGTCGAAATTTTAGGCTTATCAAATTTAGAAGTCCCATATTCATACTCAACATCACAGCTATTCCATTCTATAGAAACATGAATCAGTTCAATTCTATCAATATTCTTCGAAAATGAAAATACAATTATCCAAATATTTAGCAGCTCCAGAAGTCAAGCGAGTAGCACTAAATTCATCCACATGAATAGGAACGCTATATCTTAATTGAAAATCCCATACTGGCTGTATAACTTTTTAATGTCTCTTTATTGTAGTATGTCCAATTTATTGATCCAGGATAAATGATGTTAGACTTTTCATTATTTAAAACTTGATGAGTAACGGCCCTTGGTGTATACAAATGAACTTCATAAATTATATTTGAGATTGGTATTGGACGCAATAAAACTTATCCTTCAAGCTAATTCCAATAATTCACTTTATAGATTATGTAATTAGTGACTTTTATCCTCTATCTTTTGTGCTGTAGCAAAAGCCATTTAAAGTATTCTTCGTGTTGATCGACCAAATGTGCCCAAGAGTAAGTTTCTTTGATTTCCTTCAAATTTGCTAAAAGGTAAGTTTCTTTATATTTATCAATCATTTTATCCAAGTCGTTCATCAATCCTGTTACTTGCTCTACAGATTTATAATATACCGCATTTTCTTTCAATACGGTTTTGTTAAAAACATTATCATGAGCTAAAATAAAACAGCTAGAAGCCATCGCTTCTAATAAAGATGGATTTGTTCCACCAATACTATGTCCATGAAAATAAGCAAAAGAAAAATGTCTTATTGAATCTAATTTATTAAAATCATAAATGCCACCAACAAATTTAAGGGACTGTTCTCCTCCATATTTTTTTACTAAATATTTAGCATGAGGTGTATTCGTCTTTCCCACAATAATTAGAGGCAAAATTCCATTCTTTTTAGAAATCAAATATCCCTGAATAGCCATCTCTATATTATTCTCCGGTTCCAATCGAGCTACCAATAAAAGATACCGGTTTGCTATTAACCCAAATTCCTTCAGATATTCCTCATTATGGTTATCATGGATATCAGCTCCATAAGCTAAGAATTTGCTCTCTTTGCCATATTGTTCCTTATAATAGTCATGAATACCCATATTATCAGCAACTAAATACTGACTATGCTTTACCGCAATTCTTTCTTCCCAAGCAATAAATTTCTGTACATATTTATTGAATTTAGTGCGTTTAAACTCTAAGCCATCCATGTTTGTAGTAAATATAGGATATTTAATCTTTTTTACATTGAACCATATAAATGCAGGCGCAATGCTCGTGTAACCCGCTTCATAAATTACATCAAAATGCTCATTCTTCAACGCATCCTTTAAACATGCGAAGTCATAAAAAAAACTACCGACAGAGTTTCCCATCCAAAGTTCCGGACTATAAATATGTTTGATTTGAACGCCTTTATAGGTATCACTCTTATATGGGTGGAAATGAGGTGAATAAACAACCACTTCATGTCCCCGTGCAGCCAATCCTACGGAAATATACTCTGCAAACTGTTCAAAACCACCATAGTTGTTAGGAATACCTCTAGTACTAATAAATGCTATTTTCATATATTTAATTTATATCATTTAAAAATCCGATAAAAGATAGTCTTATAAACAAAAATCTCATTTTAGACTTAAAATGATAGTCAACTGTTTTTTTAAAAAAAGAACTATTTTAGGGACACTTCTCGAAGTGCTTGTATACGATTCCATTCATTTCACAAAATTGTACAATTGAAATCTTTTGAGGTACACCCTTTCTTTGATGCAAGCCCATAATTCTTTAAAATCTTTGTAACTAGCCATAATCTGTAATTTTTATGTTCACTCCAAAGATATTTTTTCCCTTTTCTTGCAATACATCAAAATTGGATGCTTATCATTAGGGCGATGCCTCACATGTTATTTATTGCTTCTATACTCATTTGCTATTCTTTCCCCATCATAGCTTTTAATAACAGCTGGTACCCCAACTACCACAGCATTGTCTGGAACATCCTTAACTACAACAGCATTAGCTCCAACGATAGCATTCTTTCCAACCTTAACATTACCAATAACCTTAGCACCAGCAAAAAGTATCGCATTCTCATCTATTATAGGATTGCCTTTTCCATAAGCAGCTCCGATCGTAACGCCTTGAAATATCCATACATTTTTTTTTACTGTAGCCCCACCTGCTATCACGATACCATTTGTATGCGTAAAAAAAACGCCTCCACTAATATTTGTTCCTAATGGAATCCATACTCCTGCTAAATGTTCGTAGTGTTTATAAATAAGCTGCACAAATAAATATGCAATTTTCGCACCTATACTCTTTTTGCTTTGAAGATATGAACCAATTCTAAACCAATAAGATATTTTAAATGAATCACTTGTAATAAAAGTTTCAAGTTTATTCATCCTTTTTACAGGTATAGCCTGATAGTCTTCTTTTATCAGATGTTTACATTTTTTATAATTCATTTTTAAATCATTTATTACATAAAAGGAAGATATGATCCATCAAAGTTATATCTCAAATCTTTATTTCTCGTTCCAATAACATGTGCCGGAATACCACCTACAATACAAAATGGGGGTACATCTTTTGTAACAACTGCGCCAGCAGCAACTACCGCTCCTTCACCAATTTTTACACTATGAAGTATAATGGAATTTGGGCCTAACCAACATCGATCTCCTATGATAACTGGTGATTTTGACTGGGTTTCACATCGGAAATATGGATCTCTATGATCGTGCTGTTCGGTCCAAATAGATACATTTGATGAAAAATTCACGGATTTACCAATGTTGATTTCATTTCTTCCGTCCAAGATTACATTATCACCTATTGAAGAACCTTCTCCTATCGTAATTTTGAATGGGTCTCGGAACTCAACGCAACTATATATAGTCACAGTTTTTGCCATTTTAACTCCCATAATATCTTTATATATAAAATCTCTTATATGATGAGAGTGAATTCTTGAAACAAGCCATATATAATATCTTGAAAATCCTGTAAGTGCTGCTTTAAATTTATTTATTTGCAGATTGTCAGGTATTGAGAATAAATCGATATTAGTTTTACTTTTATTAATATCCCTCTTGGCTTTCTTAAGAAAATACAGTTTCATTAATGGAGTAGACATCAGAACAATAAATTCTGTTCTAAAGAAAGCTGTTGAAAATAGAATTGTTATAACTATATAAATCATTTGTGTATGTCTTCTTCTAATAGTTTAAATAAATTTTTGGCGATAGTAGCCCAATTATATCTTTCTGCTATTATATTCTTTTCATGTTCAAGGTTTGAATCATAATTATCAAGATAATAAGCAATTTTACCCTTCAGCTCTTCATGGTTTTTGGGGTCAAAGAGCTTGTCACCAAAGAAATCAAAATCAGCCATCGCTGTCTGATTAGAACATAGTGTAGTACATCCAAGAGAAACCGCTTCTATCGGCGGAATACCAAAACCCTCAGCCAGAGAAGGGAAAACAAACATGGTAGCATTCTTGTATAGAGCAATGAGCTCAGGATATGATACTTGATATATTAGAATATTTCTCTTTATTTCATCGGACAAACTATCATAATACATATTGAATTCTATATTTTTGAGATCCATTGCTCCAATAATCAATAGCTTAACCCCTTTTTTGAAAAGCTCCATCTCAACATAAACCCTCAGTAGCATCTGATGATTCTTTCTTGGTTCTATTCGGCTTACAGTCATTATATACTTATCAAGCCCAAATTTATTCCTTACATCAGGTAATACCATATCATCAGGCGGAAGCAATACGCCATTAGGTGTGATAGAAATTTTTGAAGCTTCAATATTGAAATGTCTTATTATTTCATTTTTTGAAAAAGTTGATACCGTAAGAAGAATATCAGCACGCTTAGCGGAACGTTTAAATAAAAAGGTATTTTTAACTCTAAACGACCATGGAAAGTACTGAGGATAGTCAATAAATAATAAATCATGCACTGTGTTGATCTCCTTACAGCACTTTTTTAAAGGTGCTATATACTGATAGTGGGCATAATCAATACCATATTGCTTTATAATCTTTGGAAGCTCTATTGCAAGTCTCTTAATACTACTTCGTGTTTGCAATTGCACATAGTGAATATTATTAGCCTCTCCAAACACCTTTTTCAGGTTTTCGATATCATAAGCTGTAAAATAGAAATCGATATCCTTGTGATCAGTCATATTGGTATATATTCCTTGTATATATGTTCTTGTACCCTGAAATTTACCATCAAACACATGGGCATCTACTAATAGCTTCATACCCTTAATTGTTTATTGTTACTAACAATTCTCTTAAGCAATGCTTTAAAAGAATATTCATTTTCATATAATGCCTTACTCCTTTCAACCATGTCGTTTATCTCTGGCGTACCAATCTTTTGCAGTGCATTTTGAATTTTATTAGCCATATCTTCAGCATCGTCAGCATTATAGAATATAACTTGACTATTATTAACATAATCTCTGATTGCAGGAATATCTGTCACTACGATAGGTTTCCCATTTGCCATGGCTTCCATCATAACCATATGACCTGCAGATATTTTTGTATTTAGTAGAGGTAGGACAAACAAACATGAGTGCTTAATAAATGAACCGAACTGATTGAGAGTAATACCATATTGGAACTTAACAGGGCTTTTCTCCATGTTAGCTGTAACACATTCTGGACGGGTTGCGACCAAGCAATTCTCAGTAATACCTCTGCCTTTCAAAATTTGCATTGCTTTGCACAGAGTCTCATAGCAACGGTTACTTCTGCCCCCACTTGCTATGTATGCATCCTCATAACATAAATCCTTTTTATCTTTGTAATGGAAATCACGGCCATATTTCACATATTGAAATTTCCCTTTCAATTCAGGAAAAATGTTTTCATAATGCTTCACCTCATTTTCGCCATAAACACAGATCTTATTTACACTTTTATAGCAAAAAATTACGAAAGCCTTTCGAAGCATCAAATACAATTTGTTTTTTTTATTTTCAAATAGGAAACCACAGATTGAAATATTTTTATTAACAAATAAAGATCTCATCAAAGCGGCATAGAATATTCCAACTATAGGATTTATAAAAACAATATTATCATATTTTCGATACTTCCCAATTAATATTCTAAATGCATATCCTAACGATATTATCCAATATGTGATGTGGGTTAATAATCCGCCTACATATTTGGTTCGCATAAATATTTCAGTAAGACCATTTTCATACTTTGAGTAGAAAAACGTAGGGTCACAAACGTCTGATATATAATCACAAAATTCAGCCTCTCTACTCTTATACTCGAATGAATCAAGAATTATTAAATATTTCTCCATACTATATTTTCAAGAATGAATATTGATTCCAATTTTTCTGAATTGTGTTTTTATAGCAAACCGTATTACCATATTTACCCAAAGCACAAATGCGTATAAGGGTGTAACTTTCGGACACCTTTTAATGATATTATAATACTCATTTATACTCTTATATGAATAACTCATGCCACCTTCTCGCATTTGTACTGTGAATACATTCATAAATGAAGTTTTCAATTTATCTGCTTTTCTTAGAAGCAATTCATAATCTGCAGAAATATGATAATCTAAGTTATAAAGACCAACTTCCTCAAAAAAAGTCTTATTCTGTAAAGCACCAGGATGGGATATTTGCACTCCTTTGATGCATTGAGACCAAGTCCATAAACTACCAAAAGTGCGCACCTCCTTGCCGTTGACGGCGACAAGTTTGCACTTACTTGATATTAAATCAAAATTTGAATAATCACCATTCTGCAAATAATCCAAATATGAACTCAAAGCATTAGGTAAAAGAACATCATCTGCTCCTAAGAACATAATCCATTCACCGTTAGCAACCTTAATTCCCTTATTCCATGCATCATAAATGCCTTTATCACGTTCCGATACGATATAGCTTATAGAACGCCTATATTTCTCTATTATTTCTAGCGTATTGTCTTTCGACCCGCCATCGATAATTACCAATTCCGTTACACTTGACAACTGGGGGATGATACTATCTAAGCATTTTAGCAGGATCTTCCCTGCATTAAATGTCGCTATAATTATTGAAATTTTTACCATTAATATATGTTTTAGTATTTGATTTCATTATAAGAGTTGAAAAAGGGAATATATAAAAGAATATAGTTCTAGAAATAGGTTCAGCAGTCATTGATAAAAAAACTATAAAAGAAAACAACAACATTGTCTTTTTATCATTTAGCAATGGTGATCTACAATAACATATATATATGATAAGGGCCATTATTATCCCCCAATCTAGAAAAACTTGTAATAAACCATTTAAGAATCCGTCATCTACAAAACCAGCAGTATTCAAATCATTAGCAGATTTGCCCATATTATTATAAAATATATTTTCTTTTAATATGCGAACTTCTGGTATCATATTAATTGTTTCTGGATTAGTTCCAATTAAAGGATATTTAGTTATCAATAGCCTTCCTACCTCTATATCCCTTATTCTTGCCAATCCAGATACTTGATTATCACCACTGAATTTGGATTCTATATTTGTTCGAAGTAGTGGTAATACCATTATTGAAATACCTGCAATAATAGGAATTATTATAGTTTTATATTTCGAATTATATATCCATATAGCCCAATTTACAATTAGCAATAGGTATCCATTCGTAGAATGTGTAAAATATATACAAATAGAAACCAACAATAATACTGTAAGTTTTCTATTTTTGATTATTGAAAAATAGAAAAATAAATTTAAGAATAATTGCCAATTACCAGGTTCCCAAGTAAATCCTTGAATACGAAAGAAACCATCTACACGTGAATAGTTATAAAAAAATAAATATAAAAATGTATAGGGTTGTATTCCTGATATAAGAGAGGCAGGTTGCAAATATTGATTAAATAAAAGAAGAACAATTACGTGAGCTATTGAATAGTAAAATACAAATGTCAAGAATTTATACAAATCATTAACAAAAGATCTATTGGTGTTTATATAATTTAGCAAGAAAGTTATGGTTGCTATAAAAACAAATGTCATATATGTAATCCATTGAAATGGAATACATTTTATTATCATAAAAATCCAGAATATAAAAAAGAAAAATTTTAAGTTTGTATTTAAAAAAATATTTAATATATTTTTAATATTTTTACTATTTACTAAAAGCATTAATGCACATGCTATCCAACCTTGCCCTTGGAACAATGTTAGAAAACATGATTGAAAGATCATAAGAAAGAAGGAAAATAGTGCTGAGAAGTCTGATACATAAATTATTTTAGAATTATTCATCTTTAATCATATTGTTATAAATATTAATTAAATTTTTAACAATAGCACTTTTGTCATGACGTTGCTTTGCAATGCTTTCTGCTGTTTTACCTATTTTGATGTTTTTTTCTGGATCATTATAGATTTCCAAGATTAAAGAAGCCATTTGATAAGGATCATTTGTTGGTACATTAAAACCGCTAATGCCATTCTTCATTAGAGATGGCATTCCACCTGCATTTGTCGTTATAACAGTACATCCTAGTATTTGAGCCTCGCAAACACTATTAGGACTATTATCTATATATGAGCTATGGACATAAATTGTACATTCTAATAAGGCTGCACGCAATTGTTCTGCTGTTGCAACTCCTTTTAAAAAGACATTAACATTTCCATGTCTTATCTGTATTTGTTTTTCAACCATTATTGGATCAATATTACCAAAGACCTTCCATTCAAAATCTACTTGACTATATTGTTTTAATAAGTCAGCAGTTTTTAATATTAAATCATATCCCTTATAAAGAGGTGATGATATTGTAGATATAATAATTAATTTTTCAGGGAGGATACGTTTTCCACTAAGGTAAAAAGCCGGGCGCAAAATTTCACTCCCAAAAAAATACTTGGCGTTTTTGTTCATCAACATAGTGATCCGTTTATCCCATTCTGTGCGTCCAATATAATAATTACATCTTCTATATATTTCCTTTTCACGTTCAGATTGGGCTTTCCACATCCCTCTTATGGTACATCTATTGTAGTATTTCCATAACTTGAAAGGAGATTTTAAAAAAGTTTCCCAAGAAAAGAATGGTGGCAAAAAAGCATTAATATACGGATTAATAATTCCTTGAATATGAATTACAACGGGTATCTTGGTTTTATTTGCGATTAATCCAAAACATTCCTCTGAACCAAAAATTTGAATGATATCTGGCTTAAAACGGTTCACGACTCGTAATATTTCTCTTTCATAATTAGACCATAAATCCTTATCCATGCATTTTACACTTCGCATAGATAAAATATATTTCAACTTTATCCATTTATTAAATGGTCTATCCATTGGAAAATATGACACACCGTCAATTATTCCATCTTTTGCTTCATCTAAGAAAAAAGAGATTCCTAATTCTATATTTGAATTTTTCTTCAACTCTTTTTCTAGTGAGGATACCCAACCGCCGCCATTATAACTTTCAGAAGGTTTTCCATAGTTTGAAAATGGAAGTGTAAACCAAAGTACTCTCATCGATACTTCAGATATTTAATTTCAACAAAAGGTTTTCTCTTCATATATTTTCTTTATTTACTGATAAATTTCGTGTAATATTGGAATTGCCTGCTTCTGTCGGACATGTATTCGTTCTTCGCCACTTAATAATAGCTGTATTTTACAATCAGACTCGATCTAATACCGTTTTCAAATCTTTTCTACATAATTTGAAGTATGATTATTGCCGAATATTTCTTTCTAGTCCTATATTTTTAATAGGAATAGCATTTAAATTATACTTTTTGAGAAATTCTTTAGAACAATATTGATTTTCATTCAGAGTTTCTTTTTGTAATATGATGTTATTTTTGTCATCGACTTTATCATTCTTCCTTAAGAAGGAATTATCACAACCAATTAATAAATTATTTTTTATGATATTGATATCTGCCCCGTTAGAGATATTGCTTACCTTAGGATAGTGATTAAGGTAAAGATTAGAATTAATATTGACGTTTTTATATATTAATTTTTTTATACTTTCAGAATTTAATGCTTTAAGATAACGGATCTGCCCCCAAGGAGAGAAGCTTATAGCCGTTTTGCAATTTATAAAAATATTATTATTTACAACATTATCCTTACCTCCATTAATCTGTATGGCACCAAATATTTTTGATCCACATCGAATAAATATATTACTAGATATTTCAACTCCAGAAATAAGATCATCAAGGCGTATAGCAGCCACACCTACTTTCGTACCACCTACTATGTCGCTCCATCGATTATTTCGTATTATTATGCCTCGATATGACGGATCTCTCCAAATATCTATACCTCCTTGATCATCTGATTCCTCTACCACATGGCTAATATCATTATATTCTATCGTGAAATCGTTACCTACCAATCTTATAGCAGAAGAAGGAGAGTGACTTATCACATTGTGTGATACAAAATCACCACATCCGGCTAGACATATAGCTGGTTGATAGGTGCGTTTAAATAGCGAATAATATTCAATTATATTATTTACTATTTTATGATTACCATAAGTTAAAGTCTGACGGTCACCTCCAGCAACATTTAAGCCCAGGCAGCCCAAAACACGAAGTGTGCATCTAGAAATAGTAGCATTATGTCCTTGTAATATATCTATTCCATTTTTACCTAAATTAGAGATTGTAGATAGCTCTATTGTACAGCTTTCTGTATTTCTAAGTAATAATCCACTTCCCCGACTGTAACAAAAGTTAAGTCCCGAAATCAGAATATTACTACATCCCTGAAGTTCTACTAAATATTGAGCATTGCTTTTAGATAGTATTACATTCGCATTATTCGGTAATATTCCTCTAGGAGGATACCAATAGAGCAATCCATCTGTTCTATCTAGGTACCATTCTCTAGGAGCATCTAATTCACAAAGTAGGTTGAACCCATAGAAACGAGCTCCATCAGTATACTCTATAGGTTTACGGAGTGTTATTGTTTTACTAAGGGTATCTATTTTTTCAACTTCTTGATGCTGGTCACTCCAATCATATTTCCAGTAACCTTCAACGCAAGGTTGGCTCTCATTAATCCAATTATTAATTCTTGGCTGAGAATATGTAAAATGCCCTTTCTCTTCAGAAGAAAAATGAGTCTTATCTATAGTTTTCTCAATATAAGTGAAAACTGTATTGGGCCAGCGGGATAGTATTTGTATATTACCATTGCAATAGAGTTCTGCGCGTTTTCCAGCTTCTATTAAAGAGCCATAGTCTACAATTCCCATTTTTTTTAGATCCGTTACCCAAATTTTATTTCGTGAATAATGTGGAATTCTTTGTAGAACTTTTTTATCGGTTAGTTTCGTCCAATGAATTAAATTTATTCCTCCTGTGAAGATGGGCTTTTCATGCTGATATGCTTTCAGAACAATAGGTACATTTTTTGTTCCTGAAGCACTAGCAGGAATGTTTATAGGATACGTTATCTGGTAAGTTCCTCCTCTAAAAAAAACAGTAACAGGGGATAAAGGATCATCCTTTCTCAGCGATACTAAGTTATTAACTGCTTGCTGAAAACTTTTTAAAGGTTTCAGTAGAGTTCCATGATTAGCATCATTGCCAAAAGGTGATACATAAATATTCTTCATCTTTACATTATCTGCTGATATTGATGATAGTGCAAGGAAAATAATTATCAACTTGCACGATGATGAGTTGGAAAAAAAGTTGATCATAAATAATTGTTGTAAGTGTCCCGAACTATTTCGTTAAAATATAAATTATATTCACAATAAGTTAAGTAAACACTCAAAAATGAAAGTATGTACTAATATTAGTTGTTTTACAACGCATTTTCTTGGTCTGTACGTTGTTTTGGAGTAAATTTTTAGTGCTTGTTATCTCTTGATGCCAATAACTATCGGCAATAAATTTTCATAATCTGCACGATTCATCAAGACGGTTTGGAAGAATTTAGTAAAATATTCCAATTTGATATTCCTTTATCTTACTTAAACCTCGTCCGTCACGGTGTAATTGGTAAAGAGTATACACTACTGACGCATAATCCGTTTTTGTCATTTCTACTTTTTCTTGTAAATGTACTATTAAAATTGAGTTGTGTAAAGACGTGGTTATAGACGTTTATTTTATTAACTTCCTCGCAATACGTCAAAATTTGATACTTACGCATTATTGCAATAAATCTTTTAAGAATTTTATTCCTTTTTTTTGTTCTTCGAGCATTAAATTTACAATATTATCATAATTAATAAATTCGTCCTTTATGTCACATACTTTACAAACATATCTTGAAGATAATTTTAATAACACTAGTAAATCTATTATGCGTGAATTATTTTCATTTTGATCTAATCCTAAAACATAAAATTGCTTTTGTAAAATAATTGAAAATGCAGTGGCATGAAACGATGTAGAAAGAATTAGTTGTGCATATTTTATATATTCAAGAAATTCAATGGGTCCAGCATTTGATATATTTTTGTCTGCGTATTCTAAATTATTATAATCGTTAATTGAATATATCTTCCAATGATTCTCTTTTGAAATTTTCAGAGCAATTTTCTTAATCTCTGGGTTGTCATGTATAAAATCATATACTAACAAATATTTTTCTGAATATTTATTATTTAGCAAGTGGCACCATTCTTTATTAGATAGTAAAAATACAGGATCCAATACTTGAACTGCAGGTAATCCAAGTTGTTTTAAAATCCTAACACCCGTCATTTCTCTTACAGAAATGCAATCTAAATGAGAAATTTTCTCCTTTACAAAGTTTTTATATTTATCTGCAATCTGAGAAATACCAAAACTTGCTGCATATGAAATTTTCTTTGTTCCCTCAGGTAAAAAGTCTAAATAAAATGCAGCATCTCTACCATTAAACATTTTTGTATTCCAAACTTGGTCACTTCCTACTATGGCTACATCACACACAGGAGGATTTTTCTTTAGTTCATTATTAGAAAAATAAGATTGAGACGTCATATTTAAATAATGCTCTTTAAATTTATCAAAAGATTCTTTTCTTTTAATATATTTGAACTGTTTTATGTTATTTTTTAAGGCATAAATAAAAAAGATAAGTGGATTTTTTTTACATAAATTATAATATTTAGATGATGGAGTGATATACCAAAATTTATATCTTCCACTAAGATATTCTGGTTTATAATCAATAATTTGCACATCATGACCTTGATTTTGCAAATATGTCATCAAAGCATAAGCCTGCAATGATGCACCATAATTATAAACATCATGACAAGTTATTGTTTTTATTACCATTTAAATGATTTATTCTTTATTTTATTGAAAACTCGTATTGGTAAATGAGATATAAATTCTATAGAATTGCATATTTTAGCAATACTCATGATTTTCATGTTTCCTTTTAATAAAGTCATAGCTAAAGGTCTGCAAAATGCTGGGGTAGCACATTTCTTCATTTGACCTTCTGTGATCACTTCTATACTTTGCGGAACTAATTTTAATTTATTAGTACTGAGCAAAACGTCTTTTCCTTTTTGCGTTAGTGCTAATACGCTGCTAACACCCTCTTGATTATTTCTATAAGTATTTCCCCATAAATCACCAATTCGAATATCTGCAGCAGAAGCATCATTTTTATATTTACAATTTTTATGGCATTGCTTCCCTAAACAGTAATGGCCTAGAAAAAAATTGTAGAAAGCCTTTCCTTTAGTTAATTCAGAAAAATGGCTATAACCCTTTTCCCCTTCAATTTTAATTACATACGAATTTTGCCAACCATGTTGTTTGTCTCTCCATATCGCACTAGTTATAGAACCGGTTTCTTCCTCTACAAAATCAGTATACTTTTTCCACATTAACATTGATGGTACACCGTGACAAAAGAAATCCATCAAAACAAAATGTTCTTCAATTCTTATTTTTTTTATATATCTACGAATAGAATCAATTTGGCAAGGTGTGCCTGTAACAAGAAATTTATCTTTTTTGTTGAAATGTGAAAAACCTTCTACGGTATAACTTTGGATATATTTTGACCCAATACTTTGAATAAAGTTTTCAACAGAGTTCGATAAATAATGTTCTGCACAATTTTTTTTAGGATTATATCGTACTCCAATCGCTTTATAACCATTTTCTATCAAATGTCTTCCTATTTCAAATCCGGCTCCCCCAGAAGAACAAATTTTTCTTGTTTTTTCATCTTTACTCCAAGCCGCATACCCTTGGATATCATTCGGTTGTCTGATCTGTATATTGTTGTCCATAAAGGAGCAAACAGATAAACATAATCCACAGTCAATGCATAAATCATTGCGTTCAATAAAGGGCTCGTAGAAACCGTCTTTATTAAAGTGAATCGAAATTATTTTCTTAGGGCAAATTGTTGCACAGACACCGCAACCATAGCAATCATGTATTGTTGAAATATTTCTCTTATGCATTAATTTATGATTTATACTTCTAATTTATTTAAATATGACAATATGAGCTGTTTTTGTATTAAAATAATTGATTAATTTTGTCTTTAAAAATAATAACCGCAATAGTCTTTTCTCTCTTATCTAATCCAATAAAAAATACTGTTATTACAGTAATTACAATAGAGGAACATGTTGTTATAATAAGTCCCTCCCATGAAGATAAATGAGTGTTGATAAAATAGGGAATGGGAAATGCCAATATAGTAACAACTATTGCCGGAAATACAACGAGTTTAAAGTATTTTATTATCGGAAATTCTATCTTATTTTTAAGATAGGAAATACGGAAAATATATGTTATTACATTAATAATAATTTTTACTATCCAAACAAATTCAAATGGATATCCAAATTTTAAAAGCAAATAATCCATTGGCAGATTGCAGATAATTAGTATACTCATTATTATTTGATAATTCCGAATGTTACCTGTGGCCTGCACTGAGAGCCATAAAGGTGCTGATATAGCGTCAATCATCAAAAAAATAATTATTAATTTACAGAAGATTGCTGTGTATTCAGGTACTGGACCCAGCCAAATTTTTAAAATGAAATTTAAACAGATAATAACTGGAATAGATAAAACTAACATTAAATAAAATGAAAATTTAGAGGAGCGAAATATCAGTTTCATAAAACGTTCATGTTCATCTGCAGCATATAATTTTACAATTTGGGGATTAAATGCTATTTGAAAATTGGAAATAAAAGCATATAGATTGGTTGTTACTTGATTTGCTATACCAACTGCAGCATTTACAGTCACTCCTCCAAAAATATTTAGTAAGATATTCAATCCTTGTTGTGAGCCAACGCTAGAAAGGCTACCAAACATACTCCAACCTGAAAAGGAGAGGATTTTTTGAAATAGTATTTTATCCCAAAATAAATGATATTTAGCAGTTTCAAAAACCTTTGAACAGTAAATTTGATAAATAGCAGAAACTAAAACAGTGACAACAAAGATTAAGAGACTGTAGAAAATTAATTTGTCAAAAGAATATATCAATAGTATATATACAATTAATAACTTGAGTATGACTTCTATAATACTCAAGTAAGCATAAAAGTTCATGCGCTCATAAGCTATTATAGTGGCATTGTATGGAACTCTAATGATATTTGCACAAAAAGTAAATATAGAAAATTGATAAACCCAATTTGCTGCAATTATCCGATCAGAAGGAATATTCATTTCTGCATTGAGAAACCACAAGCCAATAGTTTCTCCTAGAATTAATAGAATGAATGCAATTAGCAAATGGGTCGTCATGCTAACACTAAAAACTCGACTTGTTTCTTTCAAATCATTTCGTCCTAATTCAAAATTCAAAAAACGTTGTGTTGCCGTCGACATGGCTGAATTGAGAAATGAAAATAAAACAACAATTCCACCTACTACATTATAAATACCAAAATCTGATACACCTAAAGCGCGTAGTACTATCCTAGAGGTGAAAAGCCCCACCCCCATAGTAATGAACATTCGCAAATAGAGTAGAATAGTATTTTTTGCTATCCGTTTATTTGTTTCTTTATTATTCAAAATTAAATTACTGTTTGAAAATTATTTATATTTTATTTGATTTTAAATTAGAATTAGTATGCTTCCTCATCTCCATGAATTATATTTACGAACGTTTTGATGATAATATGAATATCTAGCCAAAATGTCCAATTTTCCAAATACCAGATATCATGCTTCACACGTCCCTCCATATCGGAAAGTTCTTTAGTTTCTCCTCTGAATCCTGAAACTTGCGACCATCCCGTAATACCCGGTTTTACTAAATGACGTACCATATAGCGGTTGATCAGTTGCGAATAGTATTCTGTATGTTCCAACATATGTGGGCGAGGTCCGACAAAACTCATATCGCCTTTCCAAACGTTGATCAATTGTGGCAATTCATCGAGATTGGTATGTCGCAGGAAGCATCCGAATTTTGTTTTCCTAGGATCGTCTTTGCTGGCTTGCACCTTATCACTATTGTTATTTACTTTCATGCTTCGAAATTTGAGGCATAAGAAGTTCCTTCCATCCAACCCAGTACGTAATTGTTTGAAATAGACTGGACCGGGGGATGTGAACTTGATGATGCTACCTACAATGATGTATATAATAGGGTAGAGGGTGCAAAGGAATAGGGTGGAGGCTGCCAAATCGAATGATCGTTTGAGCCAGCGGTTATAGAAAATGCCTAGCGGCTCTTTGCTTATTGCCAAAACGGTGGTACTTCCCAATCGCTTTAGCGATACTTCGCGTTTCAAATAGTTTTGCAAATTGGGCACACTGAAGAAACGTATGAGGTTGTTTTCGCAATAGTTGATAATAGGTACGATCTCATCGCGACGAATAGATGGAAGCCCGCAATAGAGTTCGTCCACGCGATGAGAGGATATATAAGGGATGACCCCGCTGATATCATCCAACCGTTTGATGGGCTTGGGATAATAGTTGGTGTCTTTGTCCGTGAATGTACCGAGCAAGCGATAACCGTTCCAGCGATCGGTCATGGTGGTTGCAATATTTTGCATGTTCTGTCCGTCGCCCACTAAGATCACATTCCGATTGTCGCGACCGGTGTAGCGGATGAATCCGAAGCACTTATGAAGCAGCAGTCGCGCCATACTGATGACAATAAAGGTGGGGATATAGAAGGATAGTAGCATGAGGATGGAAGGTGCTGATATCCAAAACAAACTGAGTCCGGCTAAGAAGAGTATGGACTGTAGGAGCAATGCACGTCCGGCTTTTGAAACAATTGTTTCGGGACGTATCAATCGGTCATGCAACACGATACAGATCAGGTTGATGCTGATAAGATAAGTGATGTTGCCGATGAGCCAATAGGACTGTGTGTGTATGATAATGGATTTGCCTTCAAATAAATGCAAGTTTGCACAATAGAACAGGACATACATTATATTTAAAATAATCAAATCGCAAATCTCGATCATGCCTATGACAATAAGTACTTTTCTAAAAGGATTTTTCATTGAGACAGTTTCTGTTTAAAATACTATGTTATTACGTTTTTTCTTAAAAAAGGTCCCGGATGAAGCTAGTCCGTCCGGGACCCTGAATCAAATATTAAAATGTATGAGAATTTAGATAAGGTGTATTATATATCGTTATTTGATAATTTTGATTTTATTGGCGTGCATGAATGCTTTTGCATCTATCGCCACTTTTTCGAAATCGCAAACGACTTTGTCCAATTGCTTGCATCCGAAAAATGCCCCTCTTGCTATGTAAGTGACTGAGTCGGGCACCTTGTATGTATCTTTGACTCCGCACGGCACGGAAACGAGTTTTTTCCCATCTTTGCTTAGTAAGGCTCCATCGACTGTGATGAAGTAGGGATTGCCCTTATCTACAATGTACTCTTTGAAGTTTTTACAATTGTATACAATGCCTATATTGATGGTAGAGGTGGTTTTAGGGATGATGATTCTTTCCAGGGATTTACATTCAACAATGGCAAGACTGTCAATCGTTGCATAACCGGGAACGACTATTTCTTTCAATCTTTTCATTTTGATAACCGAATCGTGAGGAAAGGCATTGAAGAGCATTCGTTTCACTTTTAGCACTTCTGCGAGATTCAGGGAGATGATCTTGTGAAACTCTCTTATCAACTTGATGTCATCCCAATCGATCTCGCCTTTGACCGTAAGTGCTTTACTGCTTTTTAATGAGCGGATGTATTTGTCTGTTTTAGGCCAGACGGTCAAGTCATTATTCTTATCAATGAGAATGTAATTCTTTTGTCCGTCTATAATTGCTTTCTTTTTGCCTTCCAACTCTTCCATGAAGTAACCGTTGTTGTGGATGTATTCTTCATTGTTGTCATTGTTGATAATGTTGGAATCCTCGTTTACGTAAGCGCGGTTTTCTTGTGGATGCTTACATAAATTTATGTCATTCCAGTTGAATGAAGAGCGGTAGGCGTATAGGTTATCCGCTTTTCCTACTAAATCGGATAATTGTATATTATCACATTCTTCATATATTTTGTTTACGATTGTTTGTTCGTGGGGAGTATCATATTTTTCTCCTATGGCTGCAAATCTTTGAGCGATGTCCGGCATGTGCTTTTCTAAAGCTGTTTTAATGCTTTTTATAGGCCAGACGAATATACCTGAACCCCAAAGATAATTGGGGGATGTGACGAATTGCTGCGCTTTCTCCAAATCGGGTGCTTGATGGATTTCCTGTATGCGACCGAATTTGTTGTCAGTTTCTTCCATTTGCATATAATATTGATTTGTAGCAGGAAATGTAGGCGTGAAACCAAGGGTTATCAGTGCGTCATTGTCGGCTGCATAATCAAATAATAGTTGCATCTGTTCAGCAAACTTTTCTTTGTTGCCCATATATTGATCAGAGGGGGTTACTGCAATCATTGCCTCTTCGTCTTGCTTATAAATTTTGTAGGTAGCATAGGCGATGCCGGGAGCCGTGTTTCGGTAATAGAGTTCCGTCAACACTTGTCCGGGTTTCAGCATCGGCAACTGCTCAAGTACCAAATCCTTGTAGGACTTGCCGGTGATTACCAAAAAGTTTTCATTGGGGATAAAATCGTTGAATTGCTCGTAGGTAGTTTGGAGTGAAGTTTTTCCGAGATAGTGTGTATCAATAAACTGTTTCGGAACTTCGGCATGAGTCAATAGGGGCCACGAGTTGTTTTCAACGCTGTCAGCTAAGATAATGCAGTAAATAGTTTTATTCATATATTAATATAGAAATTTGACATAAATAAATTTTTTAAATTAATCAATCCCCCGCATCACTGCGGAGAATTGATATCATTTGCTACTGTGTGTGTAAATACATTTTTACAATGTAGCTATAAGCAATTATGAATTTCCTAATAATTATTATCGTTTATTTTTTCTACTAATGAAGGATGCAAGCTTGCTGTGGCTACTGTCATGATTCCATCTATGGCGATGACTACGCGTAGTCCACGTTTAATACGCAAAAATGTGCCTTCTACGCCTTCCCAGATACCTCCTGTAATTCGTACGCGATCGCCTTTTTGGAGATTAACCTCTGTGGGACCGAGAAACATAATTTGTTCATCGGGAGTACCTGCTACAGCTATAAAGTCCGTCATTTGTTTTTCCGGTACTATAATAGGTGTATTGGTGGTAGGATTAGTTAGGTAGCGGATGCATGAATACATATTTTCCGCTTTAATTTCGTCTATTTTTCGTTTACAAGTATGGATGAAAATTAGGTTATGAATCACTGGAACGAGCTGGCGCATTTTTCGACCGTTCCGTTCTTTCTCTCTATATTCCATAGGGATAAAACTCTCAATTTCTTGAGCCGTCATAAGCTCTTTTATCTTCATTTCTTGAGAGTAGGTGACCCGTATGGGATACCATAATGTTTCGTTGCGCTTTGTCATATAAGACTCTTAAAGATGTTAGAAATCCAATACGTTTTTTACTTTCGAAAAAGCACATTCTTTGGGGACACCCAAAAGTGTGCATGCTTCTCGGTCAATTAAGTTCCGGCTGCCTATATGTTAACATATTTCAACTCTTACTCCCTTTTCTATTTCAGAAAGAGGAACAGGGAACTATTGCAAATATAGTAGTTTTATTTATATTAAGAAAAAAAAATCAAGTTTTTTTCTTAAAAATTTTCATATTTATGCGTAAACTGTTGAGAATCAACACTATTACCTGATATAAAAGAAACGGCGCATATTCAAATTTGGCTAAACAAGACGTTTAGTGTACAAAATGGCTTTATCGGATAAAAGTATTTCGAGATATATAATTTAATGATTATCAGTAAATTGAGTATATAATATACATATTTTATAAATAATATTGCAGTTTCAAATAAGACAAAATGCTACTACCATCAAATCACTTACCAACAATATTATCACATTATCGGACAAAGGCTTAATTGATTATACATCTCATATTCAGCGAATTAATGTCTAAAAATACTAAAATTCCCCTTTCTGAAATAGAGAGGGGAATTTTTTATTATTACAAAAATGTTATATAAATATATCGGAATAGTGTGATTGTAAGATTTTTATGTTTCTATTTGTAAGCTTCGTTTTTTTCTCTTTTACGTTTTCTCTTTCCTTCTATTTAAGAATTTATTCATAAAAATATTAATGTTTATTGATTATTTTTTAGAATATATCCTCTTTGGAGAGATTATTTGTTCTATTACCTTGTGGTTTGCCCGATCGACTGTTGATGCTTCTAATGAGCATAAATAGATACGGGTAGTGGTTTCGGATGTATGTCCCATTCCTGCACTGATGATTGAGATAGGAATGTCCATATTTCGGGCCACTGTAGCCCATGTATGTCGTGAGACATAAGATGTAAGTGGAATTTCCAAATTTAAAATGCGGGAGATCTTTTTCAACAGTTTGTTGTAATAGCTCCGTTTGTTTTGATATTGTTTGTATGCTTTTGCTTCATCGGCTTCGGTGATAATGGGCAGCAAATAATCATATTGAGTCTTTGCTGAGTATCGGTCGATGATTTCAAGCATGCAGTTTTCCAACTTAACATCCAATGGAATGTCTGTTTTGTGGCGGCAGTAGTGGATTTCTCCATTTTTGATGTCGCTTTTTTTCAGATATGCCATATCTACGAATGCAATTCCCCGCATATAGAAACTAAAGAGAAACAGATCTCTTGCCAATTCCAATGAGAACTTGCCTTTTAAGTCCAGCTCAGCCAGGTGGGTGATGGTGGATGCTTTCACTGCTCTTTTACGGGTTCGGTCAATGCCGGTGTATGCTTCCATAAAGGGGCTGTTTTGATTTACTAGTTTTTGTCTCACCGCTTTGTTATATACAGAACGGAGCTGGCGCATATAAAAAGAGGTAGTATTACGTGCCAGTTGGCTACCTCTTAGCCATTTCTCATATTCAAGAATGAGATCTTCTGTAATGGCGTTTAAATTTAGTTCTTCATCTTTTACAAATTCCAGAAAACTGCTCTTTGCGGCGATGTAGTTTTGCGCCGTGCCTGAACGTCCTTGTTCAAGAAGAGTTTTGATTTCATGATCCATAAATGAGAAGAAAGTCTGCCCTGAGCGATATTTATTGAATAGCTTCATAATATCACTGATGGAGTAACTTGTTTCGGTTTCTTCCAATTCCCGCAACACACGTTTGAAAAGGTTCTTGTCGCTGTTTATGCGACATTGCACCTTGTTTAAATAACTCTCTCTCTCGGAGCCTGGGGAAATAACAATCACTTGTTGCTTTTCGTCCCATTCGTCGATTCTCAACTTGTACTTAGTTTGAAGTCCTTGCGTACGTCTTTTGAATGAAAGTAAGTAGCAAACCGTCTGTTCATAATTACTTGTTGACGCTTCACTTAGCTTAATAATAAATTTGGCCATAATATCACTATATTATTAAAAATGTATCTAACGGCAAAGAAAGGCAAAAATTCTGTATATTTCTCACCAAATTGCATATTTTTATAAACAAAAGAGGCGGTAGCCTCGGCTACCACCTCTTTTCCAATCAAATACGCTAAATAAATATTTATGCTACAGCGATGTTTATTTCGTTCTTTTGTGTTGGCTGTGACAGATGAATGGTACTATCATAATACAATTTATCAACCTGATATTTTTTGTAAAATCATTTTTGGCTCAATTTCTATTTTAGAAAATGCGAACCATTTTTTACCTAAATCTTTCAGCGAGGCTCCGATGTGATATACATCAGTACTATCAATTATCAAAAAACGATCATGCGATTTCCGGAAAGTTTTCACTTCAATCGGGACATATTGAGCATTGTACTTTTGTAAATCAAGTTTTAATTGTTTTGATATCTCTGCTGTATAAATTGTAGCTTTTACTGACTTAGACCTTTTCGTAAGAAGTGTAAGCACGCTTTCATCAATATAGTTATCAATCAAAACTAGGGATTCCTTAGCGGATTTTATAAGATCAGCCGCAAATTTATACGCATCAAAGATTTGCCCATCATAAAAGATCCCTTCTACAGGTGGCAATGATGTTTTAACAAAGAAATCTATTTTCTCTTCATTCTTGATTATTCTTTGTTCCAACCTTTCTATACGCTGATTCATTGCATAACCTTTCAATAAGTAATCTTTTAATACGCTATTCGCCCATTGCCTAAACAATGTTGCATTCTTTGAATTTACACGATATCCGATTGAAAGAATTGCATCTAAATTGTAAAATTTAGTTTGATACTTCTGTTTACCATCATTACCCATGTTTTCCAAAATGGAAAATGTGCTCTTTTCTTCGAGCTCTCCACTATTATATATATTGCGAAGATGTTTTGAAATAGCTGGTACCTTCACCCCAAATAACTCTGCGATTTGGGCTTGTGTTAACCAGACTGTTTCATTCTCCATTCTAACTTCTATTTGAAGAGACTGTTTAGGTCTATATAATATTATTTCTCCTTGATCTTGCATAATTCTGTTTTAAGGATACAAAGATATTCTTTTATTAACAAACGGCATTCTCTAACACTAATAAATTGAGTTCAGAACTATGCTTTCTCTAGTTTTCTGTTGCAGTAGCTCTTCAAAAATATACATGTCATCAATGTTATGGTTTGTGTTTTTTGATTAACTTTGCACACATATTTAATAATGAATTATTGGAAATGGAGAATATACGAAACTTTTGTATCATAGCGCATATTGATCATGGAAAGTCAACTTTAGCTGATCGCATGTTGGAATTTACTAAAACCATTCAGGTGACCGAGGGACAAATGTTGGATGACATGGATCTGGAGCGTGAGCGTGGCATAACGATAAAGAGTCATGCCATACAGATGGAATACATTTACAAAGGTGAGAATTATCTCCTTAATTTGATAGATACTCCGGGGCATGTGGATTTCTCCTATGAGGTGTCCCGCTCGATTGCTGCCTGCGAGGGCGCATTGCTGGTGGTGGATGCTTCACAAGGTGTGCAGGCTCAAACCATTTCGAATCTATATATGGCTGTGGATCATGATCTGGAAATTATTCCTGTAATCAATAAATGTGATATGCCTAGTGCAAATCCGGAACAGGTGGAGGATGAGATCATTGAGCTGCTCGGTTGCAAGCGCGAAGAGATCATACGTGCCAGCGGTAAGACCGGTATGGGTGTTGAGGAGATATTGAATGCAGTGGTTGAGCGTGTACCTCATCCTGTGGGTGATGAAAAGGCTCCGCTGCAGGCTTTGATCTTTGATTCGGTATTCAATTCGTTTCGTGGAATCATTGCTTATTTTAAGATTATGAACGGTTCTATTCAGGCGGGTGACAAGGTGAAGTTTTTCAACACGGGGCAGGAATATGTAGCTGATGAAGTGGGCGTGTTGAGGATGGTGCTGATACCGAAGAAGACATTGGGCACGGGCGAAGTGGGATATATCATTTCCGGAATAAAGACGAGTACGGAAGTAAAGGTGGGCGATACGATTACTCATGTAAGCGTGCCGTGCAAAGCGGCTATTAACGGATTTCAGGAAGTGAAGTCGATGGTGTTTGCCGGTGTATATCCGATAGAATCAGAGGATTATGAGAACTTACGTTCGTCTTTGGAGAAGTTACAACTGAATGATGCTTCGCTTACATTCACACCTGAGAGCTCTGTGGCTTTGGGGTTCGGTTTCCGTTGCGGTTTCTTGGGATTATTGCATATGGAGATTGTGCAGGAACGTCTTGATCGAGAATTCAATATGGATGTGATTACGACTGTCCCCAACGTTTCATACAATATATATGATAAGCATGGGGTTATGACTGAAATTCATAATCCGGGCGGTATGCCTGATCCTACTCTGATTGACCGTATTGAGGAACCATATATTAATGCGTCCGTGATTACGACAAGCAGCTATATCGGTGCGATCATGACATTGTGCCTGGGTAAGCGTGGTGAGTTGGTAAAACAAGAATATATTTCGGGTGATAGAGTGGAGTTACATTATAATATGCCTATGGGCGAAATTGTCATTGATTTCTATGACAAGTTAAAGAGTATCTCTAAGGGATATGCTTCATTTGATTATTCGCCGAATGGTTTTCGTCCGTCGAAATTGGTGAAGATGGATATTTTATTGAACGGTGAACCGGTGGATGCTCTTTCTACGTTGACTCATGTGGATAATGCCTATAGTTTGGGTAAGCGCATGTGTGAGAAGTTGCAGGAGTTGATACCTCGTCAGCAATTCGATATTGCGGTGCAGGCTGCTATAGGGAGTAAGATTATTTCTCGTGAGACGATCAAGGCTGTACGGAAAGATGTAACTGCCAAATGTTATGGTGGTGATATCAGCCGTAAGCGTAAATTGCTGGAAAAGCAGAAACGCGGTAAGAAGAGGATGAAGCAAATCGGTAATGTGCAGGTTCCTCAAAAGGCGTTTTTAGCAGTGTTAAAGCTTGATTCATAGAAGTATGTATATAAAAATACAACAGTTTCTAATTATTAATAAAATGTTTCTGTTCATAAAATATTGATATTACCTTTGTTGAAATGAATAAATTGGAGCTTATGACTAAACAATTTTTATTGTTGCTGCTTATAACAGTGTTTCTTTCGTCGTGTGGAAAGTCTTATAAAATAAAAGGTTCTTCATCTGTACCGACACTTGACGGTAAAACGGTTTATGTGAAGGTAATCAAGAACGACAAGTGGGTTACTATTGATTCTGCTGAAATTGTTCATGGTGAGTTTAAATTGAACGGATCTGTTGATTCTGTGGAGATGGCTTCTATTTTCCTGGATGACGAAAGTGTGGCTCCTATTGTTCTTGAGTCGGGAGCTATGGAGCTGAGTATTACTCAAAGCGATATCACTGTAAAAGGAACAACGTTGAATGATAAATTGTATAAGTTTGTTGCAAAGAAAAATTATATTGATGACCGTGCTCAGGAGAATCAGCGACTTGAAAGTCAACGTATCCTGGATGGAGTGGATCCTGATGAGGCGCAAGAACAGATGAATGAAGGGAATGCAAAGCTCAGTGATGAACTGAAAGGGTATGTAAAGAGTTTTATTCGTGAAAATTATGATAATGTGCTCGGTCCTTCTGTTTTCTTAATGGTATGCAGCAGCACTTTTCCTTATCCGTTGCTTACTCCGGATTTGCAAGAACTGGTGGATCAGGCTCCGGAAAATTTCCGCAATAATCCTAAAATAAAGGAATATGTGGGGAAAGCAAAAGATAATATTCAAAATATTCAAGAGCAACAGTTACTTCAACAGCATGAAGAAAATGCTCCCCAAGTTCCGCCTCGGCCACAAGCTCAACCAAATAGGTATTAATTTATAACGATATAAAAAATAGGGTGTGTCAAGTTTACTTTTGACACACCCTATTTTATTTCTTATAATGTCGTTTGGTTATAACATTTTCTTTTCTTCAAGATAGGAATCTTTAAATCCGAGAAAATACAGTACACCGTCCAACCCTATGGTGTTAATTGATTGTCTTGCATTGGCAACGACTTTCGGCTTTGCATGAAATGCGATACCCAAGCCGGCAATACCCAACATGGGGAGGTCATTCGCACCGTCTCCTACAGCTATTGTCTGCTCGATATCTACCTTCTCAACTTGTGCAATCAATCGAAGCAGTTCGGCTTTTCTTTTTCCATCTACCACGTCACCCAGGTAACGGCCTGTAAGTTTACCTTCTTTAATTTCCAACTCGTTGGCGTATACATAGTCAATTCCGTATTTGTCTTTCAGGTAATTGCCAAAATAGGTGAAGCCTCCGGATAGGATGGCGATCTTGTAACCGCACTTTTTTAATACATACATCAATCGGTCTACACCTTCCGTTATCGGCAGGTGTTGCGCTATATCTACCATGACCGATTCATCTAATCCCTTGAGTAGTGCGACACGTTTGGTGAAGCTTTCTTTAAAGTCAATTTCGCCTCTCATCGCACTTTCCGTGATTGCTTTGACTTGTTCTCCTACACCTGCCCGCATGGCCAGCTCGTCAATGACTTCCGTCTCAATAAGAGTTGAATCCATATCAAAGCAGATCAATCTTCTGTTTCTGCGGTACATATTGTCGATTTGCAAAGAGAAATCCATCTCCAGTTCTTCGCCGATTTTCATGAGTCGTGCATTCATCTCATCTCTATTGGATGGATTGCCTCGCAACGAGAACTCAATGCATGCACGGGTACGGGCTTTTGAATCATCGAGCGGAATACGTCCTGTCATACGACGTATGGCATCAATGTTCATCCCTTGTTCGGCAACGATACGTGAGACTGCTGCTATTTGCGGAGATGTCATTTTGCGTCCGAGCATGGTAAGTATGTAGCGGTTTTTACCCTGCATGCTCACCCATTGGTTGTATTCCTTGCGTGAGATGGGATGAAATCCAATATTCACTTTAAGTTCCGTTGCTTTAAACAGCAACTCTTTCATGATGTTGCCGGAATAATTTTCTGTTGTGAGGAACAGGATCCCCAATGAGAGGGTGTTGTGAATGTCGGCTTGACCAATGTCAAGTATGGTCACATCATATTTTGCCAGTATTTCAGAAAATGAAGCCGTTAATCCCGGACGATCTTCTCCTGTAATACGCGTTAATATTAATTCAGTTTTCGGATTTTCCATACTAGTTATTATTTTGGAGCTTTAAAATATAGTACAATTGCAATGAATGAGTATACAATATTCGGTAACCATACAGCCAATATTGACGGCATACTGCCATTGATCGAGAATGTTGACGATACGGATTGGAATAAAATGTATGAAAAGCTCAGACCTAATCCTATACCCAGATTTAATCCCATACCCCCTTTAACTTTCCTGGATGATAGCGAAACGCCTATTGCTGTAAGGATGAATGCGGCAAATGATGCGGCTATTCGTCTGTAATATTCAATTTGAAATTCTTTGAGATTGGCAAAACCTCGTTTACTTTGTTTGTCAATATACTTCTTCAATGCCGTATTGGTCATGGTATTTTGCATATTCTGCATGATCACAAAGTCTGACGGATCCATGTCTATGACTGTGTCTTTGACGGTTCCGCTTTTTATCTTTTCTTTGAGACCGTGCATTTCCCGAATCATATAGTCATTTATTTTCCAGTGATTCACTTTCGTGCTGTCATAATTAATGCTTTGCGCCGTGAGATGCCATACCAATTTCTTTTTGTCGAATTTATCTAATGAGAAGTGATAGCCTGTTTTTGATGCGTCTTCATATCTTTCGATATAGGCTACAGAGCCTTTGCCTATCTGAAGTTGTACATTAGAAACAACGTCTTCTTTACGTTTTTTCCAATATTTGTCTTCGAAGTTGATCATCTTGATGTTGCCTTTAGGAATGATATAGGATCCTAATTCAAAGGTGGCAAATGAAATTACTGCTGCTGATAAGAAGTAGGGGCGCATCAAGCGTTTGAAACTGATACCGCCTGCCAGCATGGCAATAATTTCAGAGTCGTCTGCCAGTTTGGAGGTAAAGAAGATGACTGAAATAAATACAAACAACGGACTGAACAGATTGGCGAAGTAGGGGACAAAGTTTAAATAATAATCAAAAATGATGGCTTTAACGGGCGCACCATGGTCTAGAAACTTATCTATTTTACTGTTAATATCGAAAATGACAGCAATAGAAAGGATCAGGACGATTGAGAAGATATATGTACCAAGAAACTTACTGATGATATATGTATCAATACGTTTCAAGGGCATAAATCTCAATCTGTAATTTCGACTTTTTGATTGCTTGTGCCTGGATTTCCTAATCTTGTTGATCCTTTTGGCACGCGCTTTAATTATTTTTTTTTCTCTATCTGTCATTGTTATATGCTTTGAAAAGCAATATTATAATCTTGTAGATACTTGTTCAACCATTTGTGGTTTCCAAGTAGAAAAATCACCTGCAATGATATGTTTGCGTGCTTCTTTCACAAGCCAAAGATAGAATGCCAGGTTATGTATGGAGGCTATTTCCATCGCTAGCAATTCCTGAGCATGAAACAAATGGCGCAAGTAAGCTCTTGTATACAATTGGTCTACCTTGGAGTTTCCGTCTGCTTCGATCGGCTCGAAGTCCATTTCCCATTTTTTGTTGCGCATGTTCATGATGCCGTGTTTGGTAAAGAGCATTCCGTTCCTGCCGTTACGAGTCGGCATTACACAGTCAAACATATCCACTCCTCGCTCTATTCCTTCGAGGATATTAACCGGTGTACCCACTCCCATTAAATAGCGTGGTTTGTCTTTCGGCAATATTTCGTTGACTATTTCAATCATTTCATACATTTTCTCTACCGGTTCACCCACAGCTAATCCACCGATTGCATTGCCATCAGCTCCTTTGGAAGCGACAAACTCTGCAGATTCTTTTCGTAGGTCCGGATAAATGCATCCTTGAACAATGGGGAAAAGGGCCTGCTTATATCCATATTTCGGTTCCGTTTCGTTGAATCGTGTGATGCAACGGTCCAGCCATCGGTGTGTCAAGTCCAATGATTTTTTAGCATAAGCATAATCCGATGTTCCCGGAGGGCATTCATCCAATGCCATTATAATGTCTGCACCGATGATTCGTTCAATGTCCATCACACGTTCCGGTGAAAAGAAGTGTTTGCTTCCGTCAATGTGTGAACGGAATTCCACGCCCTCCTCCTTTAATTTGCGTATACCGGCTAATGAAAACACCTGAAATCCTCCACTATCCGTAAGCATGGGTCTGTCAAATCCGTTGAATTTGTGCAAACCGCCTGCGGCTTCCAATACATCCAATCCGGGACGTAAATAGAGATGATAGGTGTTGCCTAGAATAATTTGCGCTTCGATGTCCTCTTTCAGATCTGTAAGTTGAACACCTTTCACACTTCCCACTGTACCTACAGGCATAAAGATAGGTGTCTGTATAGTACCGTGATCCGTAGTGATCAAACCGGCTCTTGCATTACTTTTTTGATCTGTATATTGTAATTCAAAAGTCATTTTTTATCTGAAGCCTTTTTATCCGTATCATGAAAATGAGTTACATAATCTCTGTTGTCCATACCGGGTTCCTCCGTAAGTGCTTGTTTCAGCACATCTTTCACGTCGGCAACGTAATGGAAAGTCACTCCTTTAAGATAAAGGGGTTGTATTTCTTCAATGTTGCGTCGGTTTTCTTCGCACAGGATAATTTCAGTGATACCGGCACGTTTTGCTGCCAATATTTTTTCTTTGATACCTCCGACCGGCAATACTTTTCCACGTAGTGTGATTTCGCCTGTCATAGCCAAATTCTTCTTCACTTTGCGGTTGGTTAATGCGGATGCAATAGAGGTTACCATGGTGATACCGGCTGATGGTCCGTCTTTAGGGATGGCTCCTTCAGGTACGTGTACATGGATGTTCCATTGATTGAATATTTCAGGGTTGATATCCAGTAATGCTGTGTGTGCTTTGATATACTCAAGTGCAAGCATAGCCGATTCTTTCATCACATCGCCAAGATTGCCTGTCAAAGTGAACTTCTCGCCTTTACCCCGGCTCAAACTTGTTTCAACAAAGAGTATTTCTCCACCAACGGATGTCCATGCCAATCCGGTGACGACACCTGCATAATCATTTCCCTGGTATTTATCTCTTATATATTCAGGAATGCCCAAATACTTTTGAACTGAATCCTGTTTTATTTCACTATCCTCGATCACATCATTTGTTGCCATTTCTTTGGCAAGTTTGCGCATGATCTTACCGATTTTCTTTTCCAACTCACGTACTCCGCTTTCACGACTGTAGTTTTCTATGATATATTCAATCGTCGATTTTGGAAATTTAATGTCATTTTTGCTCAATCCATTATTATCCAATTCTTTCGGTATCAAGTGGCGACGAGCTATTTCTATCTTTTCCTCTGTGATGTAGCCGCTCATTTCTATAAGCTCCATACGATCAAGCAGAGGTTGGGGAATTGTGTTTAAATTATTGGCCGTAGCAATAAACATTACTTTCGACAAATCGTAATCTACATCCAAAAAGTTGTCATGGAATTTATTGTTTTGCTCCGGATCCAATACTTCCAGTAAAGCTGATGAAGGGTCGCCCTGACGGTCGTTTGCCAGTTTATCAACCTCATCCAAAATGAATACCGGATTAGAAGTGCCTGCTTTTTGTAATGATTTGATAATTTGTCCGGGCATAGCTCCGATATAGGTACGACGATGTCCTCTTATTTCGGCTTCATCATGAACGCCACCAAGTGACATACGTACGTATTTACGTTTCAGAGCTGTAGCAATGGAACGTCCCAAAGAAGTTTTACCCACTCCCGGAGGTCCGTATAGGCAGATGATGGGAGATTTTGTATCGCCGTTTTTTAATTTCATCACAGCCAAGTGTTCCAGAATACGTTCTTTTACTTTTTCCAGTCCGTAGTGGTCTTTGTCTAATGTTTTCTCGGCATTCTTCAGATTGATGTTGTCTTTGGTATATTCGCCCCATGGCAAATTAATCATTGTCTCCAAATAATTCAGTTGTACGCTGTAGTCGGGTGATTGCGGATGCAATCTTTCCAACTTCGTAACCTCTTTTTCGAATACGTTCTTTATTTCTTCAGGCCATTTTTTGCCAGCTGCTTTTTTTCTTAAATCATTTGTTTCCTGGTCAGTACCATTGCCTAATTCGTCCTGAATGGTTTTGATTTGTTGTTGCAGGAAGTACTCTTTCTGTTGTTGGTCAATATCTTCCCGTGCACGCATCTGTATGCTTGCTTTGATCTCGGCCAATTGGGTGTATCTGTTGATCAATTCCAGAAGTTTATAACCTCTTGAAGAAAATGAGTTATATTTTAATAACATTTCTTTCTCTTCCACTTTGAAAGGGAAATTAGAGCAAAGAAAATTAATCAGAAATCTCTTGTTTTGAATGTTTTGCATGGCAAATAATGCATCCGCATGGGAATCTTCTCCTAATTTAAGGAAACGCTTTCCTGCATCTTTGCATGACTCAACCAATGCTTCCAACTCTTTTGATTTCCCATTGTAAGAGTCTTCTTTTATGGCAGCTATTTTACCTACTTTATAAGGCTCTGTTTCATCAATAGACAGTAAACTGCATTTTTGATATCCCTGAACAATCACCGTTTTGGAATCATCCGGCATGTCCAGTATTCTCAATACCTTTCCAATGGAACCGACAGGATAAATATCATTTAATTCCGGTTCGTCAACCTCTTCATCTTTTTGACAGAAAATTCCTATATAACTTGAATTCTTATCAGCATATTCTATCAGTTTCACCGACGATTTTCTGCCAATGGATATAGGTAGAATTACTCCGGGGAACAGTACCATATTCCGAAGCGGTAAAATAGGTACTCCTTTATCTTTCACTTCATCAGCTACATCGGGGTCATCTTTTCCTTCAAAGTCTGAAATAAATGAGAATCCCTCTTCTTTCGTTTCATCAATTTCGTTAAAATACTTTTTTCGCATTATATTAATGTTAATAAGTTTAGCACTAAGTTCCATAAAAATGGAAGTTGGGTGCAAAGTTACGTTTATTATTTTATATAACAGTCCATTCTTCATGAAAAACTAGAAGAAAAAAACTATTTTTGCAGAAAAATAAGTAACAAAAATCGTTCCTAAATTGTTCTTTACAATGAGTAATAGTTGTTTTTCTTTCAAAAAGTTTTCTGTTTGTCAAGAAGCCTGCGCCATGAAGGTGGGGATGGATGGAGTTCTATTGGGATCATGGGTGCGTATTCCCCCAAATATCACGTCTATTCTGGATGTAGGTACAGGTACCGGATTGCTTGCTTTAATGTTGTCGCAACGTTGTCAGGTGTCTGTCACTGCCATAGAACTGGATGCTGCCGCTGCGGCTCAAGCTGCAGAAAATGTCAGCAGGTCTCCATGGAGTTCAACAATAAAGGTGCTGCAAGGAGATTTTTTGAGAATGTCCGAGGAGCAGAAGTTTGATCTTATTGTTTCAAATCCTCCGTATTATAAGGAGACATTGAAATCCGGAAATATGCAACGCGCCATGGCTCGCGAAAACGATTCTTTGTCCTATGCAGGATTAATGAGTAAGGCCTCCTGTTTGTTGTCTGATACCGGTTGTTTCTCTATCATCATCCCGGCTGTTTATGAATCGGCGCTTCGGGCCTTGGCTGTTGAATATGGGCTTTATATAAATAGGTTTACCCAAGTAAAGACAAAGACAGATAAGCCTGTCAAACGGATCCTTTTTGAGATGGGTAGAATTGATTCGGTTTGTGAAAATAGTGTCTTGGTTTTGCTTGATGAACAAGGGAATCGTTCAACGGGTTATGAGACACTTACTTCTGCTTATTATTTATAATATTTTAATTCTGTGATGGGAAAATTGGGAAATGTGCCCATACTTTATACTTACCGCCCAGGTTTGATAATAAATCCGACCATAGTTGCTGGGCATTTGTGTTCATTGCAATTTTGTTTGTGCAGGGACTTACTATCCATGTCTTTTCATTGATTTCGTCTGTCAGTTGTTTTTTCTTCCAACCAGAATAGCCAATAAAAAAGCGTAAGTGTCCTTCCACTATTCCTCCTTTCAAGATGTATTCTTTTATTTGTTCAAAGTCTCCATTTAGGTAAAGTCCGTTACCGGCATCAACAGAATTCTTTACGTAATCAAGGTCGTGCAAGTACAACAAGACATCATTTCCTACAGGACCGCCACAATATAAAGGTATACTGTTTGATTGCTGTAATGATTTTACGATGTCATTTACATCAAGTGGGAATATCTTGTTCAGAATAAGTCCTATTGACCCTTCATCGGAATAATTGACAATGTAGACCACGGACCTTGAAAATATATTGTCTTCAAGAAAAGGTTGAGAGATTAAGATTTTTCCTTTTTCCGGAAGGGAATCTTCCTTTTGTTTACTTGTTTTTTTATCAGGCATAATTGGTTAGCAATTAAAATTACACTAATATAATATTCGTTTTTTGATAATACAAATGTTTTTTCTTTTTTTTTCTTCTTTCAATGACTTCGTGTATAAAATACAATAAGGTATTTTGAGGTATGGGGCATGAATGCTTATGAAATCGGAAGCATAATGTAAAGTGTACATTATACATAAAGCTATAATGTAATACATTAAGCGATATATATCACAGAAAAACAGTGCTTTATAACATATAATTTAATTTGTTATTGCCTATTTGGTGCTCTATATTTGTTCAAAAAATAAAGAAAACCCATGAATCAACATGAATCTAATATATTGGTGAATCCACATGTCTCTGTAGATTGTGTGCTATTCGGATATGATGGAGATGATTTGAAAGTGCTGCTGGTGCAACAAATTGATCAACAGAATATGCAAAAGGGTAGCATGAAATTGCCGGGAAGTTTGATTTATGAGGATGAGGACCTTGATGAGGCTGCAGGACGGGTGTTATATGAACTGACTGGAGTGGGGGACATTGATTTGTTGCAATTTCAGGCATTCGGTTCGAAAGATCGTACGCGTAAGCCGAAAGATACATTATGGTTGGAACGATTTCATAAACTAAATACGGCGGTTGATCGCATTGTGACTGTTGCATATATGGCTGTGGTGAAGATAGATAAACGGCTGAAGGAGCTTTCATCTCAGTATAATGCCTGTTGGTTATCACTTGATGAAATAGGAGAGTTAGCCTTTGATCATAATCAAATCATATCGTGTGCCATCAAACAGTTGCAAAGTTATGTAGAGAATAATCCGGTGATACTTTATGGATTGCTTCCTCATAAATTTACCATTCAACAAATTCGCCATCTGCATGAACTGATTTTTAATAAGGTGTATGATCCGCGTAATTTTCATAAGAAGCTGTCGCAAATGAATTACATTATACCATTGAATGATTATCAGAAGGGTGTGCATCATCGGGCTGCCCGCTTTTATAAATTTGATCGTAAAGTATATAACAAGGAAATTCACAAAATCTTTTAGATATGTATTTATTAGGATATGACATAGGAACGTCTTCAATTAAGGCGAGTTTGGTAAATGCTGTAACGGGGAAATGCGTTTCATCGGCATTCTTTCCGAGGGTTGAAATGAGTGTTACTGCTGTGCGTTCAGGATGGGCGGATCAGAACCCGGAAGCATGGTGGGAAAACTTAAAACTCTCAACGCGCTGCGTACTTGAGGAGTCACATGTGGATCCTCAAGATATCAAGGCAATAGGTATCTCATACCAGATGCATGGTTTGGTATGTGTGGATAAGCAACAAAAAGTGGTGCGTCCTTCAATTATTTGGTGTGACAGTCGTGCTGTGAACATCGGTAACAAAGCATTCAAAGATTTAGGAGAGGAGAAATGCCTTTCTCATTTGTTGAATTCACCCGGTAACTTCACTGCATCAAAATTAGCCTGGGTGAAGCAAAATGAACCGGAGCTGTTTGAACGCATATATAAAATTATGCTTCCCGGCGATTATATAGCTATGAAGTTGAGTGGTGAGATATGTACGACACTTAGTGGACTGTCTGAGGGTATTTTCTGGGATTTCAAGGAATCCAAGATTGCCGATTTCTTACTTGACTATTATGGTTTGAGTAGTTCTTTGCTTCCTGAAGTGAAACCTACTTTTTCAATTCAAGGTGAGGTATCGGCTCAGGCTGCTGCCGAATTAGGATTAAAAGAGGGTACGCCTATTTCTTATCGTGCCGGTGATCAACCGAACAATGCATTGTCATTGAATGTATTCGAACCGGGAGAGATTGCTTCTACAGCCGGAACTTCGGGTGTTGTTTATGGTGTGAACGGGACGGTTAGTTATGACAAGCAGTCGCGTGTAAATACTTTTGCACATGTAAATCATGATGCTTCGCATACCCGTTTGGGCGTGTTGCTGTGTATCAACGGTACCGGCAGTTTGAATTCGTGGATTAAGCGTACGGTAGCTCCGGATGGCAACTCTTATTCTGAAATGAACGATCTTGCCGCTCGTGCTCCGATTGGTAGTGAGGGCGTATGCGTCATTCCATTTGGAAATGGTGCCGAACGCATGTTGGGCAACAAGAATACAGGAGCATCTATTCGTGGAATCAATTTCAATATTCATGGCAGGAGTCATCTGCTTCGTGCGGCACAGGAAGGAGTGGTGTTCTCTTTTAAATACGGTATGGAAATTATGGCCCAGATGGGTATGGATATTAAACGTATACATGCCGGAAATGCGAATATGTTCCTTAGTAAAATATTCCGTGACACATTGGCCGGAGTTACGGGTGCTACAATCCAATTATACGATACGGATGGTGCAGCCGGTGCAGCGAAAGGTGCAGGTATGGGAATAGGAATTTATAAGGATCATCATGAAGCTTTTGCTACGTTGCAGGAGATTGAAACGATTGAGCCTGATGTAAATAATGCCGGTGCATATGAAGATGCATATGCTCATTGGAAAGATTGTTTGAAACAGATTATGACAGAAAAATAGAATATTAATTTATAATTGACTAATTTAAAATCAAAGTATTATGGCAACAAAAGAATATTTTCCCGCAATAGGAAAAATTAAGTTTGAAGGAAAAGAGAGTAAAAACCCGTTAGCATTTCGCTATTATGATGCTAAAAAGGTTATTATGGGCAAGACCATGGAAGAATGGTTGAAATTTGCAATGGCTTGGTGGCATACCCTGGGCAATGAAGGCGGTGATCAATTTGGTGGCGGAACAAAGACTTTCCCATGGAATGCAGAATCTGATCCTTTGGAAGCTGCTAAGGCAAAGGTGGATGCCGGATTTGAGTTTATGGAGAAGGTAGGAATTAAATATTTCTGTTTCCATGATGTTGATTTGGTTCAAGAGGCTGCTACCATAGAGCAATACGAAGCTAATATGGCAGCCATTACCGACTATATCAAAGGGAAAATGAAAGGAACGGATATCAAGTTGTTGTGGGGTACAGCGAATGTGTTTGCTCATGAACGCTATATGAACGGTGCTGCAACCAATCCTGATTTTGATGTGGTAGCCCGTGCTGCTGTTCAAATAAAGACTGCGATTGATTCAACGATCAAACTTGGTGGTACAAATTATGTCTTCTGGGGTGGTCGTGAAGGTTACACGTCATTGTTGAATACGGATATGAAACGTGAGAAAGAGCATCTGGCAAAAATGTTGACTATTGCACGTGATTATGGACGCAAGAATGGATTCAAAGGCACTTTCCTTATTGAACCGAAACCGATGGAACCGACTAAGCATCAATATGATGTGGACACTGAAACTGTTATCGGATTCTTGCGTGCACACAACTTAGAAAACGATTTCAAAGTAAATATAGAGGTAAATCATGCGACTTTGGCCGGACATACATTTGAACATGAATTGGCTACTGCTGTAGATAATGGCATGTTGGGATCTATTGATGCCAATCGCGGTGATTATCAAAATGGATGGGATACTGACCAATTCCCTATCGACAACTTCGAAATGATTCAAGCTATGATGCAAATTATCCGTAATGGTGGATTTGGTAATGGCGGAACAAACTTCGATGCAAAGACTCGCCGTAATTCAACTGACTTGGAAGATATCTTTATTGCTCATATCTCCGGTATGGATGTAATGGCTCGTGCCTTGGAAAATGCCGTTGAGTTGCTTGAAAAATCTCCTATTAAGCAAATGGTTAAAGATCGCTATGCTTCATTTGATGCCGGTAAAGGTAAAGAGTTTGAAAATGGTAAATTAACTCTTGATGAAGTAGTGAATCTTGCCAAGCATAATGGTGAACCGAAACAAGTAAGCGGCAAGCAGGAATTGTATGAGGCTATCCTCAATATGTATTGCTGAAACACTCGATAACCCAACTCAATCTAATACGAATGAACAATAAACAAAACATGAAATATGTCTTGCTCGTAACCTTTGTAGCAGCCCTTGGCGGGCTGCTATTCGGTTATGATACAGCAGTCATATCAGGAACAACCGGAGCTCTGAAAAGCTTTTTCGTAGATCCGCTCTTGAAGAACCAACAGCTTGCCAATCGCGTTGTTGTAGAATATCATATTGTCATAGCATGCAGTGCTGCATTGGTGGGCGCTCTGTTTACGTACTTCTTATTTCACATGTTCGAGAAGATGAAGGCAATTATTTTTTCTGCCTTGATGTTTGTGATAGGAGGCCTCATTATTTATAGCACATTCTTTAAAGGAACAACCACTTTTGATAACGATGCAGCTAATTCCATTCGAGGATTTATTATATCGAGTGCTTTGGTGGGATGTATTGTTGGAGGCGCAATAGGCGGAGCCATCAGCAACAAGCTGGGACGCCGCAATGGTATGATATTGGCTGCTATTATGTTTGGTATTACTTCAGTCGGTTCGGCTATGCCTGATACATTAAATTATTTTGGTGTAGAAACTGTTACTTCTTTAATCATTTATAGAATGATCGGTGGAGTAGGAGTCGGTTTGGCTTCCATGCTGGCACCGATGTATATTGCTGAAATGGCACCTGCTAAATATCGTGGAATGTTGGTCTCTCTCAATCAGTTTGCCATCATTTTCGGTATGAACATCGTTTACTTCGTTAATTATTACATTGCATCACAAGGTACTGCCGACTGGCTTAATACCGTAGGGTGGCGATGGATGTTTGCCAGTGAAATGATTCCGGTCTTATTCTTTCTTTTTTGTCTATTCTTCGTTCCGGAAACACCTCGTTATTTAATAATGAAAGACAAGGGTGATGCGGCTCTTAAAGTACTTGGTAAATTGGTGGGAAAAGATGAAGCAAAAGAAGAGATCGGAAATATTAAGTTATCACTTGTCGTGAAAAATTCACCCTGGCTTACTTATGGATTTGGTGTGATTGCTATCGGCATGTTGATTTCATTTTTTCAACAAGCTGTAGGTATCAATGTGGTGCTTTATTATGCTCCTGAGATATTCCGGAATATGGGATCGAGTACGGACAATTCATTGTTGCAAACTATTATTGTCGGTATCGTGAACCTGACATTCACCACTGTAGCCGTGTTTACGGTTGACAAGTTCGGACGCAAACCTTTAATGATCATCGGAGCATTGGGGATGGCCGTAAGTATGGTATTGCTGGGATTGACATTCTATTTTAAGATTGTAGGCGTCGCTTCATTGATATTGATGTTGCTTTATACGGCATCGTTTGCTGTAAGTTGGGGTCCGGTAGCTTGGGTATTACTGAGCGAGATATTCCCAAATTCGATTCGTTCAGCTATGTCGATAGCTGTCGCTTTTCAATGGATCAGTAATCTGGTGGTTTCATGGACATTCCCGATGATGAATGACAACACGTTCCTGACTAATACTTTCAATCATGGCTTTGCTTATTGGATCTATGCAGCTATGGGGGTTGTTGCCGCTCTTTTCATCTGGCGAGTATTGCCGGAAACCAAAGGTATGACTTTGGAAGATATGAATAGTATATGGAAACCGGCTAAAAAGAATTAAGTTTCCTATTAATGTATATGATAAAAGCCTCGCAAATTTTGCGGGGCTTTTTAATAGTTCAATAAATCATTTATTTCAGTATTTGTTTGGCGTGTTCTTTTACATTGATTTCCTTGGGAGAGATAATCTTACTAACAATACCCTCTTCATCAATGATAAAGGTGGTACGGAATGTGCCCATATATGAACGGCCATACATTTGTTTTTCACCCCATACTCCGAATAACTCGACCAACTTCTTGTCTGTATCGGCAATGAGTGGGAAAGGGATGTTGTTTTTCTCTATAAAATTGCGATGCGAACTTTCATTGTCAACACTTACGCCTATTACAGCATAATTGTCTTTACGTAGCTTTTCGTAATTATCTCTAAGATTACAAGCTTCAGTGGTACATCCGGGTGTACTGTCTTTCGGATAAAAGTACAAAACCACTTTCTGGCCTTTATAATTACTCAAGCGAATTTCGTTCCCATTTTCATCTATTCCTAATATTTCAGGTGCTTTGTCTCCAACTTTCATAATTCATGCTATTTTAGTTAATATCAAGATATAACAAATGAGATTATATAAAAGTTTTCGATGAATGGATAATCATGAATTTATTGCTGATTTTTAAAAGACGGTATTAAGCTTTTCGGAATTTCAACAAAACAATATTGTTTAGTTAAGTAGGTGCATATTGTAAAAAATCAATTATATTTGCATGATAATTAAAACAAAATTGTGAATATGGATATAGTGGAAGTTCATGTTGTTTCAGTGGTAGCCTCTCCCAATTCGGGGCGTGCTTATACTCTTTTATTTGAAGAAGAAAGTCCGGAAAATAATATACCTCAGAAATTCCTCATTATTATTGGTGCTATAGAAGCTCAGGCCATAATGATGGCTATAAAGAAAATAGAACCTGTCAGACCCCTTACGCACGATGTCTTTATGACTTATGTATTAAAGTCCGGAGCAGCTTTAAAGAAAGTGATTATTTATAAAGAAGAGCGTGGTGTGTTTTATTCCATGATTCATTTTATTCAAAAAGACGGTGCGGAGCTGTTGTTGGATGTACGAACATCAGATGCTGTAGCTTTAGCCATGAGAGTAGAGCCGTTTGCACCTATTTTTGTGTCGAAAAATATTTTGCAAGAACAAAATAAGTTAGTTAATGAAAGTACGGAGGCTAAGAAGCTATTTAAACTTGTGGAATCTGAAGGTGATATAGATGATGAAGATGATGAAGATGATGAAGATTTGTTGATCGATTTGGAAGAACAATTGAAAGATGCCGTGAAAAATGAAAAATATGAACAGGCTTCGATATTGCGCGATAAGATCAAATTGATTAAAAAAAAGTAGTGAATTTATGTACCTGTTTTATGTCCCGGATGATTTATCCGATAATAAAAGTATAACATTGCCTGAAGAAGAGTCGCAGCATGCTTTGCGTGTTTTGAGATTGAATGATGGCGATGAAATAATGTTGACAGATGGAAAAGGCTATTTCTATAAAGCCGTAATTTCTGCTCATACAAATAAAAAATGTATAGCTAGTATTGTGAGTTCAGAATGTTGGAAGCGACCCTGGCAAGGATATATCCATTTGGCTATGGCTCCTACGAAAAATATGGATCGCAATGAATGGTTGGCTGAAAAGGCGACAGAAATAGGGTTGGATGAACTCTCTTTTTTGAATTGCAGGTATTCAGAGCGCAAAGTTATTAAAACTGATCGCGTAAGTAAAATATTGATCTCAGCGATGAAACAATCACAAAAGGCTTTACTGCCCAAACTCAATGATATGATCAGTTTCTCTGATTTTATTAAGCAGCCTTTTGACGGACAAAAGTTCATAGCTCACTGTTATCCCGGTGAAAAACCATTGTTGCGTGATGCGGTTAAGTCCGGAGTTAATACCACATTGATGATCGGCCCTGAGGGAGATTTTAGTGAGGAAGAAGTGGTTGAGGCTATAGCGCACGGTTGGCAACCTATTAGTTTGGGAAATACACGACTGCGCACGGAAACAGCTGCATTGGTGGGAATGCACATCATTAATCTCACAAATCAATAAAAATATTGTAAAAATGAAAATCACAAGAAAAAAACTTTACGTGATCGTTCCTGTAGCGGTTATCATATTGTTTATAGCAGGTTGGTTTATATTTAGTACGAAGGATTACACGCAGGTAATTCCGGGGGATGCATCTGTGGTAGTGAGCATAGATGTCCCTTCAATAATGAAAACCAGCGGCTTGTCGGCAAAGACGCCGGAGCAATTAAAAGCTTATGCCGATAAAATATACAATCCCGGGCTGAAACTGTTGTTCCATGATCCTGCTAACACCGGTATATCATTGACCGATAAAGCTTACCTTTTTGCGTCTTTCAATAAGGATGAACCTACATTAATTTTTAAAGTAAATGATGAAGGTAAACTTGAAAAGAGTTTTAAGCAAATGATTGCTGAGGGTATGTGCGATGAACTGGAAGATCATGGTAAATATCAGTGGACTTTGTTTCATGGGGTGGGTTATTGTGCATTCAATAAGCGAGTCTTGATGATCGTGTCTGCCGAAACCAATCCTGAAAATGTGATGGTTCGTATTAATGAGTTGATGAAACAAAGTGAAAGTGATTGCATTACATCCAACAAGGCTTTTGCAAAAATGGAACAAAAACGTGCAGATATGAATATCTACATTTCTTTTGATGCAATACCTCAAGCTACGGCATTGTCAATGATGATGGGTGTTCCTTCAAATATGAGCTTACGTGATATGCGCATATTAGCTCATTTACATTTTGATAAAGGTAGGATCTCAACAGATGGCGAGTATTTTACTGAAAATAAAGAATTACAGAAATATATTGATGCCCAGGCAGCTATGGCCAAGGTGCTGAATAAAACTTTTCTACCGAAAATACCGTCAAACGCCATTGCCAGTTTGTCTATGAATTTGCCTGGTGACAAGATCTATTCTTTGTTGATGGGGTTTGATACATTTAAACAAGAGGTTGGCAAAATGAAAATGAATCCGAACTTTAAGGTATCTGATTTCTTCAAAAGTATAAATGGAGATGTGACGATGGCTTTTACAGGATTTAATCAATATACTGATCCGAAGATTGTGATGTATGTGGCTATGCCCAACTCTAAATTGAATGAGGCTCTGAAAAATTTGACTTCACAAATGCAGATGGCCGGGATGAGTGCTCGCCCTGCTTCCACACCCGGAGAATATATATTTGAAAATAGTGGCATGAAATTGACTGCATATGCCACATTAGGTCCGGGTTATCTTTATTTGACCAATGATGAGCTAATGCAGCAACCTCCAAAAGGTAATGCACCTGCACCGATGTTTACATCCAATCTCGAAGGCATGAAACAGCGTCCCTCAGCATATATGCTGGTGAATCCCCAATCAATTTTAGTAAACGGTTATTTTAATCAGTTGCTAAATGGCTTGGGAAATATAGGTAGCACATTGCGTACGGTATTAGGAGCATGTACTGCGGCTGAGGCTTTTAATAAAGGGAATAATCAGTTTCAAATTAATGTTTATACGAAAGATCAACAGAATAATGTATTGCAAAAAATATTCGACAAATGAATAGAATTAGTTTACAACAGACTCTTCCGAATGTTTTTCTAGAACGAACAGATATTCATAGCGACATTTGGAAACAGGATGTGGTGTTTGAGAAGGGACATGTTTATCTCGTGGAAGCTGATTCCGGTACGGGAAAATCGTCTCTTTGCAGCTATATATATGGCTACAGAAAAGATTATCAAGGTGCAGTTTGTTTTGATGACAAAAATGTGCGTGATTTAAAAATTAATGATTGGGTGGAGATACGAAAGAAGTCCTTCAGCATCCTGTTTCAGGAGCTACGTCTTTTTTCAGAACTCTCAGCCTTGGAGAATATTGAGATTAAGAATAATCTCACAAAGTTTAAGACGCATGAAGAGATAATCAGTTTGTTTGAACGCTTTGGCATTGGTGATAAATTAGATCAGAAATGTGGTAAATTATCGTTTGGACAGCAGCAGCGTGTGGGTTTTATAAGGAGCTTATGCCAACCGTTTGATTTTGTGTTCTTGGATGAACCTATTTCGCATCTTGATGAAACCAATTCACAGTTGATGGGTGGGTTGTTGATGGAAGAAGTAGAACGTCAAGGGGCAGGAGTGATTTGCACTTCTATCGGTAAACATATTGAGTTGAATTATGAAAAAACATTCAGATTATGAAGTTAGTTTGGAAATTATTACAGCAGCATATTAGTCCGGGGCAACTAGCGGGCTTCATTCTTGCGAATTTATTCGGCATGATGATTGTATTGCTTAGCATACAGTTTTATCGCGACATTATCCCCTTGTTTAGTGGAAAAGACAGTTTCATTAAAGAAGATTTTTTGATTGTGAACAAAAAGGTAAGCACACTGGGAACATTTGCAGGCGGAAGCAATACTTTTTCTCTTCCTGACGTAGACGAGGTGAAAAAACAACCTTTTACAAAGAAAGTAGGTACCTTTACATCAAGTGATTATGATGTGACTGCTACATTCGGAATGAAGGGCGGTGACTTTCATTTTTCAACTGAGATGTTTTTTGAAAGCGTACCAAACGGATTCGTAGATGTTGATTCACGTCAATGGAAGTTCGATCCGAATTCGCATGTAATACCTATTATTTTACCAAAGAGCTATATCAATCTTTATAATTTCGGTTTTGCACAAAGTCGTAATATGCCTACTATTAGTGAAGGCCTTATGAACATGATTGAATTGGGCGTTAAGGTAAACGGACAAGGTAAAGAAGAGACGTTTGAAGGCCATATAGTAGGTTTTTCTACACGATTGAATACGATTCTGGTACCGGAAGATTTCATAGAGTGGAGTAATAGAAATTTTGGAAAAGGTCAGCATAGAGATCCTTCTCGTTTGATTCTGGAAGTAGGGAATCCTGCCGATGATCACATTGCTAAATTCTTTCAAAAAAAGAGTTATGAAACTGAAGACGATAAACTTGAAGCCGGCAAAACAACTTACTTGTTGAAGATGATTACCGGTGTTGTATTAATCATTGGAGTCATTATAAGTGCCTTGAGTTTTTACATCTTGATGCTAAGTATCTATTTACTGGTACAAAAAAATACCACAAAATTGGAGAATCTGTTACTTATCGGTTACAGTCCCAATAGAGTGTGTATGCCCTATCAATTGCTGACACTTGGGCTAAACGGGGCCGTGTTGACAGGGGCTTTTGCTTTGGTTTGTTGGGAACGTTCCTACTATATGGATATAGTCACTCAGCTGTTCCCGAAAATGGCAGTACCTGGCGTATTCACCACTTTCTTGTTCGGCGTGGGCATTTTTATTATGGTGAGTATTATCAATTGTGTAGCCATACGCAGGAAAGTTTATGGTATATGGATACACAAAAGCTGATGTGCGAAACTTTGATAAATTATTAGTAGGTTTGACAAATATGGTTTATATTTGCAGCAAGAATTCAGAAATGACAATTGTATGAGCGAACTAAATGGGATAAAAGACTTGATTACCAACAATCATGCAGATGAAGCAATCAAAGAATTAGATCAGTTTATTGCATCGAATCCTGATGTGGGTGATGAGGCCTTTTTCCTTCGCGGTAATGCTTATCGCAAGCTGGGAAACTGGCAAATGGCGCTCAATAATTATTTACTCGCCATTGAAATAAATCCTGAAAGTCCGGCCGTAGAAGCGCGACGGATGCTGATGGACATCATGGAATTCTATCATAAAGATATGTACAATCAATAAAAATGGAAGAATTATGGCTAAAATGAAAGGAGCTGTAGTAGTGAACACCGATCGTTGTAAGGGATGTAACCTTTGCGTGGTGGCTTGTCCGCTACATGTCCTGGCTCTGGCAAAGACGAAGGTTAATGCCAAAGGATATAATTATGCCGAAGAGGTGTTAGAGGATGCGTGCACCGGGTGTACTTCGTGTGCCACAGTGTGTCCTGATGGTTGCATTACTGTTTATAGAGTAAAGTGCGATTAATAAACATTTATTAGTAAAAAAGTTAAAGCAAAATATTATGGCGGAAGAAGTTTTATTGATGAAGGGAAATGAAGCAATTTCACATGCAGCAATACGTTGCGGTTGTGACGGTTATTTCGGCTATCCCATCACTCCTCAATCAGAGATTCTTGAAACCCTTGCTCTTGTTAAACCATGGGAAACTACCGGAATGGTAGTGCTTCAGGCGGAAAGTGAAGTGGCTTCTATCAATATGGTATACGGCGGTGCCGGTGCAGGCAAAATGGTAATGACATCTTCGTCTAGTCCCGGTATCAGTTTGATGCAGGAAGGTCTTTCATATATCGCAGGTGCTGAATTGCCTTGCTTGGTTGTGAATGTACAAAGAGGTGGACCCGGTTTGGGAACCATTCAACCTAGTCAATCTGATTATTTCCAATCATGTAAGGGGGGGGGGCATGGTGACTATCATCTTATTGTGCTTGCTCCGAATAGTGTACAAGAGATGGCTGACTTTGTAGGTCTGGCTTTTGATCTTGCATTCAAGTATCGTAATCCTGCCATGATTCTGGCTGATGGAGTTATCGGTCAAATGATGGAAAAGGTGGTACTTCCTCCGGTTCGTCCACGTCGTACAGAGCAAGAACTCATTGAGCAGTGCCCATGGGCTACAGTAGGTAAACCAAAGAATAGAAAACCGAATATTATCACTTCACTTGAATTGAAACCTGAGGCAATGGAGATTATCAATCTGCGCATACAGGCTAAGTATCGTCAATGTGAAGCAGAAGAAGTTCGTTATGAAGAGATTGATTGTGACGATGCCGAATATCTGATTGTTGCTTTCGGATCTTGTGCGCGTATTGCTCAGAAATCAATGGAGATTGCTCGTGCTGAAGGTATTAAAGTAGGTATGTTGCGTCCCATTACTTTATGGCCGTTCCCAACAAAGATTATAGCAGAATACGCTAAGAAAGTCAAAGGTATTCTTTCTGTAGAATTAAATGCCGGACAAATGGTAGAAGATATTCGTTTGGCAGTGGAAGGAAAGGTTCCTGTAGAATTTTTCGGACGTTTGGGAGGTATTGTTCCTGATCCGGATGAAGTTGTAGAGGCATTAAAATCAAAAATTATAAAATAAGCATATGACGTCAACTATCGAAAAGGTTAGATTCGTACTCAATATCATTTTTATGATTGGAGCAGTTACATCGGTGGTCATCTATTTTGTTATGAGCGATGTGAACCCAATGAAGCAACCCTTGATGATTGGAGTGTGCATAACAGCTATAGTTTTTAAGTTCGCGGAATCAGCATTGCGTATGCATCAAAATTCTACAGAACGAAACAACAGGAGGAATTCAAATGAATAGAGAAGATATAATCAAACCGGGGAACTTAGTATACGAGAAGCCGGTATTAATGAATGACAATGATATGCACTATTGTCCGGGTTGTTCACACGGAGTAGTACATAAATTGATCGCTGAGATCATTGAAGAAATGGGCATGAGCGAAAAGACTATCGGTATTTCACCGGTAGGATGTGCCGTTTTCATGTACAATTATATTGATATTGATTGGCAGGAAGCTGCACATGGACGTGCACCTGCTGTTGCTACAGCACTCAAACGCTTGTGGCCGGATCGTCTGGTATTTTCATACCAGGGTGATGGTGACTTGGCTTGTATCGGTACTGCCGAAACAATACATGCTTTGAATCGTGGAGAGAATATCACCATTATTTTTATAAATAATGCCATATATGGAATGACCGGAGGACAAATGGCTCCTACCACTTTGATGGGTATGAAAACTGCTACTTGCCCTTATGGTCGTGAGCCTGAATTACATGGATATCCATTGAAAATCACTGAAATAGCTGCTCAGTTGGAAGGCACGGCATATGTTACTCGCCAGAGCGTTGAGACTGTTCCTGCTATTCGCAAAGCCAAGAAGGCTATACGTCATGCTTTTGAGAATTCAATGGCAGGCAAGGGATCGAATCTTGTTGAGATCGTATCTACATGTAGTGCCGGCTGGAAAATGACTCCTGAAAAAGCAAACAAGTGGATGGAAGACAACATGTGTAAGTACTATGTGCTTGGTGATTTGAAGGATGTGGAATAAATAAAACCGAAAGAAATTATGAAAGAAGAGATATTAATATCCGGTTTTGGTGGACAAGGTGTCTTATCAATGGGAAAGATCTTAGCATATTCCGGATTAATGGAAGGTAAGGAAGTTACTTGGATGCCTGCTTATGGTCCCGAGCAACGTGGTGGTACTGCTAATGTGACAGTCATTATTAGTGATGAGAAAATATCCTCACCGATCCTTAGTTCTTATGATACGGCAATTATTTTAAACCAACCGTCACTCGATAAATTCGAAAGTAAAGTAAAGAAAGGCGGAGTGCTTATTTATGATGGCTACGGTATTATCAATCCTCCAACCCGTACAGACATTTCCATTTATCAGATTGATGCAATGGATGCGGCAAATGAGATGAAGAACTCAAAGGTATTTAATATGATTGTATTGGGCGGCTTATTGAAAATACGCCCAGTAGTTACCCTTGACAATGTGAAGAGAGGTCTGGAAAAGACTCTTCCGGCACGTCATCATAACTTGATACCGGTGAACGAGCAAGCCATTCTGAAGGGTATGGAGATCATCAAAGAAGTAGAAAACAAATAACAAATATGGCATTAAAAGACAAGATAAACGAATTGCTGAATAATGTCGACAACTTAAAGGCTAGCAATGCTGAGAAACTGGAAGAGTTGCGCATTAAATATTTAAGCAAGAAAGGTGAGATTAACGAGTTGATGAATGAGTTCCGCAATGTACCTAACGATCAGAAACGTGAAATAGGTGTGTTGATCAATGAGCTGAAAGCAAAAGCTCAAGATAGAATTAATGCATTACGCGCTTCGTTTGAAGAACAAAAGGGTACTGATTTGCATTATGATTTGACCCGCACTTCATATCCGGCGAATTTAGGAACCAGACATCCGTTGTCAATAGTAAAGAATGAAATTGTAGATATTTTCAGCCGATTAGGTTTTAATATTGCCGAGGGACCTGAGATTGAAGACGACTGGCACTTGTTTTCTTCTCTTAATTTTCCACCCGATCATCCTGCACGAGATATGCAAGATACCTTCTTTGTGGAAAGTCATCCTGACATCTTGTTGAGGACTCATACTTCATCCGTTCAGACGAGAGTGATGGAGAATAGTCAACCGCCTATTCGTATTATTTGTCCGGGACGTGTTTATCGTAATGAAGCGATCAGCGCTCGTGCTCATTGTTTTTTCCATCAAGTAGAAGCATTGTACGTAGACAAAAATGTATCATTTACCGATTTGAAACAAGTGTTGTTGCTCTTTGCCAAAGAGATGTTCGGAAGTGATACGAAAATACGTTTGCGTCCTTCCTATTTCCCATTTACAGAACCTAGTGCCGAAATGGACATCAGCTGCAACATTTGTGGTGGCAAAGGCTGTTCATTCTGCAAAGGAACAGGATGGGTTGAAATATTGGGCTGCGGAATGGTTGATCCTAATGTACTTGAGGCAAATGGGATTGATAGCAAGGAATACTCGGGATATGCATTGGGAATGGGAATAGAACGTATCACCAACCTGAAATATCAGGTGAAGGATTTGCGCATGTTCTCAGAGAATGATACCCGTTTCTTGAAAGAATTTGAAGCAGCGAATTAATCTTCGTTTATTTCACATAAATAAGGAGTGGACGACTTGAAGGGTCGTTCCCTCTTTTTTTTAATAAGTAAGAGCATTACTATGAATAAAGATAAATTACTAACCGGAAATTTTGTCGCTATTCTTGCCTCAAACTTTCTTTTGTTTTTTGCTTTCTATCTAATACTCCCTGTTCTACCATTTTATCTGATAGATCAGTTTGGAGTAAGCAAAATAATAGTAGGTGTTGTTTTAGCTTGCTATTCTGTGGCTTCATTGATGATGCGTTGCTTCTCGGGCTATTTGTTAGATACCTTTCGTCGAAAGCCCCTTTTCTTATTCGGCTTCTTTGTATTTGCATCGGTATTTATAGGTTACATTCTGGCTGCAACCATCACGATGTTTATTGCTTTACGTATAATCCACGGACTCTCTTTCGGATTAGTTTCAGTGGGTGGTAATACCATTGTGATTGATATCACTCCTTCTTCGCGACGGGGAGAGGCAATTGGCTATTACGGCCTAATGAATAATCTGGCATTGAGCTTTGGCCCGATGGTCGGGTTGTTTATGCATGCTCATTATTCCTATACTGCGATATTTATGTGCTCATTGATATCGAGCTTATTGGGTATTATTTCAGCATATTTTGTAAGCACTCCATACAAACCTCCCGTCAAGAGAGCACCTATCTCGATGGACCGTTTCTTCCTGAAAAAAGGAATACCAGCCGGCCTTGATTTATTATTATTGTCAATTCCTTATGGTATTACCACTACCTATATAGCTCTTTATGCTCAAGAGATGCATATTCCCATCAACAGCGGATACTTCTTTACTTTGATGGCAATAGGATTGGCCGGTTCACGTTTCTTTTCAGGGAAACAGGCCGATAGAGGGCACGTCACGCAAGTTATTAAGTTGGGGCTTTTTGGTGCTATCTTTACGTTTGCTTTATTGGGATCAGCCAGGAGCTTGATGGAGTGGGATGTGGGTGTGGCTACTTCTTTGTTTTTCTTTGCGGCCTTGATGCTTGGTGTTTCATTCGGCACCATGTTTCCTGCATACGATACTTTGTTTGTCAACTTAGCCCCGAACACCCGACGGGGTACGGCTACAGCTTCTTATCTTACTTCCTGGGATTTAGGAATAGGAATAGGTTTACTTATGGGTGGAATTATTGGTGGAATAGCTACATTGGATTATGCTTATATGATTGGTACTGTACTTTCAGTGATTTCAACCATTTACTTTTATGTGAAAGTAGGACCTCATTATTTAAAAAATAAATTGCGTTGATATGAGAAAGAAAGAGCGTTATGAAAAGGTGATTGCCTGGTTCAAGGAAAATGTACCGGTAGCAGAAACCGAACTTCATTATAATAATCCGTTTGAACTATTGGTTGCCGTCATTTTGTCAGCCCAATGTACGGACAAGAGAGTGAATATGATTACTCCCAATCTGTTGCATGATTACCCAAATGCTGAAGCAATGGGGTTGGCATCCCCTGAAGTCATTTACGAATACATCAAGAGTGTGTCGTATCCAAATAGTAAGGCAAAGCATCTGGTGGGTATGGCTCAGAAGCTGGAGAAGGAATATAAAGGTGAAGTTCCCTCTACATTGGATGATCTGTTGACATTGCCCGGAGTGGGGCGCAAGACAGCTAATGTGATACAAAGCGTGGTATTCAATAAGGCGGCTATGGCCGTGGATACACATGTTTTTAGGGTCTCTCATCGATTGGGATTAGTTTCTGAGGAGTGTAAAACACCTTATTCAGTGGAGATAGAGTTGACTAAAAATATTCCCGATGAATTAATTCCCATCGCTCACCATTGGCTTATTTTGCATGGAAGATATGTGTGTGTGTCACGTAAACCAAAATGCGAAGTGTGTGGCTTACAACCGTTTTGTGATTATGCACTAAAGAACAAGCTATAAAAAAAGCTTGCCACTCGTCTCACGACGAAGCGGCAAGCATCACAACGAATAATTGTAAACAAATCTATTCATATAACAAACGGATTGGGATAATTGTTTATTTTTTCAAAATATATACCTGTAAACCATAGACTCGTAAGGGTCTTTTTTTTATTTTGTGAGCGGCATTCTTTTGTTTTACAGTTGTAACAATTGTTTTTTACCTGGGTGAAAAACGTTTTCCACCTAGGTAAGAAATGTTTTTTACATATGTGGAAATAAGTTTTGCTGCTTTGCTTGTCGAAGAAAGATGCTTTGTAGATTAAGAAATGCATGTGGAGTTGTCTTTCATTGATTTAGGTGTACAGGATATTAGTTGTTATACTGTCGACTGATACAAAGAAACCTCTTATCATACTGAAGAGGTTTACAGTCCCTTCCAAACCAAACGGATAAGGTATACAGTTCAGTTCACTTGGAAGTTGTATGCATGAATTTGTAGTTTCTCTACGCAATATATCGGGTGAACTGTTTGCGATAAAGAAGATGTATCATTGAGTGAAGTAAAGAAGGAATGGCCGTTCTAATTCTATTCCATTTTCAATGAATACTCGGGAAACAAAGTAAATGAAAAAGCCTCCATCCTTTGCATCGGGATCCATTCTGAATGAATGGCGATGGAGGATGGAGGCAAATATATTATTTGATGCTTACTTTATTTGGGAATCATGTATTTGGCAATGCGCTGTTGATGCAACATCTCTATGAATTTACATACTCTGTATTCATAGTTTTCTTCATGATTGAAGTGGTCATCCAACAGATCAACTATCTCTTTTACCGTACGTTTTCCATCAATTAGTTTCAACACGGCAGAGCCATGCTCTTCAAGCGAAACATGTATATCCGGGTCGCGTCCGAGACGTTTGAGCATATTGTATGTCCACTGTGCTTTGAAGCGCGGAATGATGAGTTCAATAGTCCCTTCATCCTTTTCTCTCCAAGACACGAAAGATTCCACAGAAAGAACTACATCATATAGATTTATTTTCTTGCTCTCAGACATTCTTTTTTGCGTTCTTTAGAGGTATGTTTATCAGCAAGTATCCGATCACTAGCATGATGGCTATACCAATTAGATAGCTAGGTGTCTCAATAGGCAACCATTTGCTTACGAAGATATTGAAAACGGCAAAGATTGCAATGACCAGACCCATAAGAGCTTCACCTGCAATTAAACCTGATGCCATCAATACACCTGTGTTGTCGATGCTGGATAATTGTTTTTTGTTGAAATTGCGTTTAGCAATGATCATATCCAATAAGCCTTTGATTAAGCCACCTACGAAGATTGAGAATACGGTATTGAAAGGAAGATACATACCTACAAATATAAGCATAGGGCTCTTTATACCCATGAAGATGAAGGCTACACCTAATATCATACCGGCGATGATCAATGACCAAGCCATCTGACCGCCTACAATACCTTTAGCTAACGTAGCCATCAAACCTGCTTGAGGTGCAGGAAGGTTGGCTCCACCAAATCCTGTTCCGCCCATTTTCAAGTCACCGAGGTTCAATAGAATAAGTACACCGAACATCACTGAACCTGCAACAGCAACTCCTATTAAATCGCCACATTGCATTTTCCAAGGGGTACCGCCAAGGATATGTCCTGCTTTTAAATCCTGGAACATTTCGCCACCTACTGCTGCAGCTACGCATACGATAGCAGAGACACCCAATACTGCAGCAACACCACCGTTTTTAGAGTCAACTCCACAAACTACAAGTATCAATGCGGTTACAACCAAAGCCGTCAATGTAAGTCCACTGATAGGGTTGTTGCTTGATCCGATGATACCTACCAAATAACCTGAAACTGCTGCAAAGAAGAATGCCAAAATGATCATGATTGTTGCAGACACAATGGCTACTAGAATAGAGGTTTGGAAGATGAAATAGGTGATCACGAATGTAAGCACTGCAGCACAGCAGATGCCTAACAAAATCCATGATGATTTTAAATCTTTTTGAGTGCGTTCCACTGATTCATTACCACCTTGTGCCGACTTTCTCAAGTCAGAGATAGAACGTTTCAATCCTGCGCCTAAACTGCTGCGCATTCTATATAATGTGTAACATGCAGCAACAAGCATACCGCCGATAGCAATAATACGTACCACTTGCATCCACACAATGTTGGCTGCATTTTCCCATGCATCAACTGAATTGGGATCAACTCCTTTTGGGGCAATTGATTGTACGAAATCAGGACCCAACATAGACAGTAACATCGGTACCATTAGTCCCCATGCCATTACTGAACCGGAGAAGTTGAGGGCTGATAATTTCGGTCCGATAATGTATCCTACGCCTAAGTAAGCCGGACTGATTGAAGGGCCACCGGCCAAGAAGCCACCTTGCAATATGTGTCCGTTGGCAAATGTTGCTTTGGCTGATTTAAAGAAGGTAGTAAAGTCTACGGCAAAGAGCTTCATTTCTCCTGCAAATTTTACAAGAGCACCTGTAATCATGGCAGAGAAAAGGAATTTTGATCCACCGGCTCCACCTCTACCGCTTTTATGTATTTCACTGGCAGCTACACTTTCAGGGAAAGGTAATGAAGGATCTTCAACCATAACCCTACGTAGCAATGCTACAAATAATACACCAAGTACACCACCTGTTACAAGGATAAGTGTAGCCGTAATATAGCTATTTAAAGTGTTGAACGTTTGGTCGTTCCACACGCCTGAGATGTAAAAGGCCGGTAAGGTAAAGATTGCACCTGCGGCAATGGATTCACCAATAGAACCGACAGTACGTGCGAAGTTTTCTTCCAAAATGGATCCCTTACAAACTTTAAGGATCGCCATACCTATTACAGCCGCTGGATAAGTGGCAGCAATTGTCATACCGGCTTTAAGTCCGAGGTATGCATTAGCTGCTCCTAGTACCACGGCGAGTACTACACCGATGAGCAATGCTCTGAGAGTGAATTCTCTCATGTTTGTTTCCGCGCTAACGAAAGGCACGAATTTGTTTTCTTCTGACATAATAATTATTCCTATTTAAATTGTTTTCTTTAGCATAATTGTTTTCTTTAACACAGTGGATGCAAAGGTATAAAATAATTATTACTTTTGCAGCATGTTAGAAAACTTATCAAAATACGAAATAATATTAGCATCCAATTCTCCTAGACGTCGGGAACTGCTTTCAGGACTGGGTTTGCAATATGAAGTGAAAGTATTGCAGGGTATAGATGAATCGTATCCTGAGACACTTCAAGAGGGAGATATTCCATTGTATATTTCACGTGAAAAAGCCGCTGCTTATCACGCTATGGACAATGAGTTGATAATTACAGCCGATACAATTGTGTGGGTTGATGGGGAAGTTCTAGGCAAACCGGTGGATGAGCAGGATGCCGGCAGGATGTTGCTTCTTTTATCAGGGCGCACGCATCAAGTTTATACCGGTGTCACTTTGACTACAGTTGAATGGCAACGTTCGTTTTCAGTATCAACTGATGTGACTTTCTCTCAAATGAGCGATGAAGAAATCAGTTATTATATCAAAAACTTTCGTCCTTTTGATAAAGCCGGGGCATACGGTATTCAGGAATGGATAGGGTATGTAGGAGTTAAAAGCATTTCCGGATCCTATTTCAATGTGATGGGGTTGCCTGTACAAAGGTTATATCAAGAGCTGAAGAATCTATAAGAATTTCTCCTGCAAGGATAATTTTTATTATCCACAGCAGGAGTGTTTTTCTTTAGTGCTTGTTGTGCCGCATTTATTGCAGTGATTCTGTCGTGGACCAGTCTTCTTTATATTTCGCAAAGCACAGTCATGACTACTGCAATCGTTGCAAGGATTCTTACCCTTGTTGGCATCTTTAATATATTTGTAAACCCTTTTACCTGCCAGCCACACACATAGTGCAACGATGACATACATGATGATTTCTTGAATGCTCATATTCCTATCCCTAATAAGCGCCCTGTTTGATATACTATAAATGATACGATCCATGCAAGACCGGTGGTGTAGCAAACAGTGAATAATGCCCATTTCCAATGACCGGATTCTTGTTTGATTGCTGCAATGGTGGCTATGCAAGGAAAGTAAATCAATACAAATAACAGGTAACAGAATCCGGCGAGTGGGGTGATACCATCAGCCATGATCTTTGAGGCTAGTTGATTGCTTCCATCATTACTGTCGGAATATAACACACCCATTGTGCTTGCAACCAATTCTTTAGCCCCTGCACCCGATATTAACCCTACACCAAGTTTCCAATCAAACCCTAACGGTTTTATAGCAGGTTCTATGGCTTTACCTATCATCCCCACATAAGAGTGCTCTTGTTGTACCTGTTGGTTGGGATAGGCATTGTGATTGGGATAATAACCCAAGAACCATATAATGACGGAAGAAATAAGAATGATTCCTCCCATTTTCTTTAGATATTGTTTCCCTTTTTCCCAAGTATGTCTGAATGTAGCCTTCGAAGTGGGCATACGATAGGGGGGCAGTTCCATTACAAACGGTGTGTCATCTCCTTTTACAAGGAATATACTCATGATTCTGGCTACAACTACCGAGAGTAAGATACCGATTACATACAATAGCATCAACACCAAGCCTTGATATTTTGCGAAGAATACTCCCGTAATCATAATATAGATGGGCAATCGTGCACTGCAACTCATAAGTGGTAATATCAACATAGTAATCAGTCTGCTTTTGCGACTTTCAATGGTTCGAGTAGCCATTACTGCAGGAACATTGCATCCGAATCCCATAATTAATGGGATGAATGATTTGCCATGCAGTCCCATTTTATGCATGATTTTATCCATGATGAATGCAGCTCGTGCCATGTATCCTGAGTCTTCCATGATAGATATGAAGAAATAGAGGATCAAGATTTGTGGCATGAATACAATCACGGCTCCTACACCTCCGAGTATACCATTAAGAAGCATTGCTTTTAAAGGACCCGGTTGCATTGTGTTTTGTAGAAAAGTCTGTAGCACATTCACCCCTGCGTTAATCCAGTCCATAGGGTATTGTCCTAATGAGAATGTAGCTTCAAACATGAGCCATAAGAAAAGAAAGAATAGTGGGAAACCAATGATTTTGTTTGTCACTATTGAATCAATAAACTTAGTGGCTTGCCTGGTGTCATGTCTATGATTGTTTATGTACGTTTCTTTTAGTGCTCCTGAAATAAATCCATACTTGGCATTCATGATGGCTGTTTCACTGTCTTCATTCAGTGATTTCTTGATCTCTGCCATTTGCTTGTCCCGTACTTGTGAAATTTCTTCAGCATTGGGCAATGTTTTGATCGTCTCATTGGCGGATTTGTCATTCTCAAGTAGTTTGATTGACAAGTAGCGCAACGAATATAGGTGACGTATCTGTTCATCTTTTTCAAGAACAGCTTTTATCGTATTGATTCCGTTTTCGATATAGGGACCATGGTTGATGTGAATATGACGAAAGACGTTGTCGTGGGGTTTATTCCCGTGTGCAAAATCTTCTTCATGGTCATGTATTTGCTCTTCATTGTGATATTTTGAGTGCCAATTGTGTAGGTCTTGAGCCACTTCTGGATTAATGTTTCCATCTTTGTCAATGAAATCAATACCTTCATATAGATTGATGATGATGTGGAACAGTAGGTCCAAACCTTTACCGCTTTTGCAAACAGTGGGTACCATCGGTATCCCAAATAGCTTGCCTAATAATCGAGTATCCAACTTATTGCCGCTTTCCTCCAATTCATCATACATATTCAGTGCGCCTACCATACGCAGGTTCATGTCAATAAGTTGAGTGGTGAGGTAAAGATTTCGTTCGAGGTTTGAAGCATCAATGACGTTTATGATGATATCCGGTGTTTTCTCAATAATCTGTTTGCGTACGTAAAGTTCTTCCGGACTATAGGCTGATAAAGAATATGTTCCGGGTAAGTCTACAATATGAAAGTTGTAACCTTCAAATTTGAAATGTCCTTCTTTGGCATCAACTGTTACACCGCTGTAATTACCCACACGTTCATGAGCACCAGATGCCAAGTTAAAAAGCGATGTCTTTCCGCAATTAGGATTTCCAACTAATGCTACGTTTATAGTACGACGTTTGCCAAGTGCCAGGTTTTTTAATTGTTCATCAGTTAATGTCTCTATTTCATTAATGGATCCGTGCGAGTCGGGAGCTATTTGTTTCTGCTCGGCTTCCAACTCTTTTGCTTCACTCATACTGATGATTTCAATCATGGCTGCTTCCTCGTGTCGCAAGGAAATCTCATACCCCATGATTTTATATTTTACCGGATCCCTTAACGGAGCGTTTAGTAAAACTTTTACTACTTTACCTTTGATAAATCCCATTTCCACAATTCTCTTGCGGAAACCTCCGTGGCCAAGAACCTTAACCACAACCCCTTTTTCACTTGTCTTTAATTCGGATAAACGCATAATTGTTTTTGTTTTCCTCTTATTCTTGAGTGATACAAAGGTAGGCCATAATGTCAGTACCGCCAAACAATTTAGACTGAATTTAAATAATCGAAGCAAAAATACCTACAAATGGTGATGCTGTTTGTGGATTAATCGTCTTTATCAGTTAATATAAATCCCATTCCGGGGCGGGTATGTATTAATTTCAATTCAAAGTTTTTGTCTACTTTTCGTCTAAGATAGCTGATATATACATCAATGAAATTTGTGCCGGTATCAAAGTGTGTATCCCATACTTTTTCTGAGATTTCTTGTTTTGATAATACGCGGTCGGGGTGTTGCATCATATAGGACAGCAGGTTAAACTCTCTAGGGGATAATTTGATTTCTATATTATTCCGTTTTGCTGTTTTTGTAAGAAGATTTAATTCTAAATCTGCAATTTGCAGCTTTTCAGATTTCTTTATCAATCCACTATGTTTGAGTTGTGCTTTGATACGAGCGAGTAGCTCCCTTAGTTCAAACGGTTTTACCATATAGTCATCCGCACCGGCATCAAATCCACCGACTTTATTGTCAGTTGTACCTAATGCTGTCAGCATAATTATCGGAATGGATTCATCTTCATTCTTTAATATTTTACAGAGATCAAGGCCACTAAGTTTCGGAAGCATCACGTCCGTCAATATCAGATCAAAATTACGGGCTTGAGCCAGCTTTAATCCTTCTTGACCGTCGTAGGCCGGTGTTACGTCATAATCATTGTCAGCCAACTCACGGCGGATAAGATCAGCCATTCTTTTGTCATCTTCAACTACTAAAATTCTTGCTACCATGTAATTTATTTGCTAAATAGAATTGTTATCATTTATGTATTGGTGGGTTGGCAACGTTACTGTAAACGAAGTCTCTCCATCTTTTGAAATTAGATCAAGTGAACCTTTATGCAAAGTTACAATTTTTTTTGCAAGTGGTAATCCTATTCCATTTCCGTTTATATTCCCTCTGTTTTGTCCACGGCAGAATGGCATAAAGATTCTTTCCCTGTCTTCGGGTAATATACCTATTCCCTTATTAGAGAATTTGACGATGACCGCTTCTTTGGTAAATGAGAGTTGAGCGTTGCAATTTTTGTCGGATGAATATTTACATCCATTTTCAGCAAGATTTACAAAGGCTGCACCCAATAGATAGTTGTTTCCATAGATGGTTACATCCGATTCATCTTCGGGCTCATTGGCAAACAGTAAATTCACTCTGTAATCTTGGTTCATGGCTTGAACTTTTCCTGCAACCTCAATTAGTAATTCATCAATGCGTACAGCTCCCATCGTAATCTCACTTGGTTCATAACCAGCTTTTGCCATATCAAGCAAGTTTGTTGACAGCCGTGCCAATCGCTTTGCATCCGACAAAGCTCCATTAATCGTCTTTTGATATTCCTGAGCAGTCTTTTCTTTAGCTTGCGATAATTCAAGTTCAGCAATAATTGACGCTAAAGGCGTTCGTAGTTCATGAGAAATAGAATAGACCAAATGTCTTTGATCACTAAATGCTTTTTCTAATTGGTCTAGCATCCTGTTAAAAGTGATAGCCAATTGTGCTAATTCATCTTTCTTATTGCCTTCCCCTAATCGTATGCCGAGGTTTGATGAGGTTATCTCCTTTACCTTTATAATCATAGAACTAACCGGCTTAAAAGCTTGGGCTGCAAATAAATGTATGGTATATATGATGATAAGCATAACAAGTAGGTATGCGATTGCCAGTACCCACTTCAAATGATTCAAATGGCTTACTCCAAAATTGTCATAACCGGTTACGAATACGAGATAATTGATTTTACGTCCTTCTATGTAAAAGGCGTCAGTCTGCATTTTACCGCTCCACCATTGGATATGGTGTTTCGTTAATACATCATGAAGTACTACATAATGGTGTTTGCTTTCGCTAATGACACGTTTGTCTTTATAAACAAGTTCCCCTTTACTTGTATAAATAGTAACATGAGGTTCAAAATTTCCGGGCGTATTCTGATATATTTCATGTAGGATATCTGTAGAGACTGTTCCTCCATCTAATAAATCAACTTTTGCTAACCCTCGTAGATGCAATCTATCAAAGAAGTCTTCGTATATTTTCTTGCTGTAAGGAACAAATATTCCAAGTGTAAATAGCAATAATATGACACCGAATATGCATGAATAAACGAGTAAAAGTTTGTTTTGAATTTTCATCGATTTGCTTCTTGTATTCGAAATTAAACAGTAAGAAACATAAAAAGTGGTTATGATGTTTCATTCATTAAAGATTATTAGTAAAAAAGAAATATTTTTCTCTACCTTTGCAGTCGATTTAGGAAACCTTTAAATTGCTTTTATGGATATACATGCCGAACTTAAAAGAGTGACCATGTTCCTTGCTGACTATGCCGCCACGTTAATGGCTGTGGGTGTGCAGACTTCACGAGTTGTGCGTAATACAGGTCGTATGGCTGAGTCTTTTGGATTTCAGTCGCACATGCTTATTTTTCAACGTAATGTGATCATTACAGTGAATGATGATGAAAAGGAGCATACTTATACACGCGTACAAAAGATACCTCAATTGGGGTTGAATTTTGCTACAAATATGAACCTGAGTAAGTTATCTTGGGAAGTTTATGACAACCATATGTCTTTGGATGAGTTGGAAACGCGTTTCAGCGAAATAAGGGACAGGCCACGTGAGAGCCCTTGGACCGTCCTGCTGTTGGTATCGTTTGCCAATGCTTGTTTCTGCCGTTTGTTTACCGGCGATATTGTAGCTATGGCTACTGTATGGTTGGCAACCTTTGTTGGTTTTTTCATTCGCCAACAGTTGATGAAACGTCATTGGAATCATCTTGCGGTATTTACCGTCTCTTCATTTGCAGCATCAATGATCGGTAGTACCGGTTATTTGTTTGGATGGGGAACAACACCGGATATGGCGTTAGGAACAAGTATGTTATATTTGGTTCCAGGTGTTCCATTAATTAATGGTGTTATGGATATTATTGACGGTCATGTGTTAGCTGGATTTTCACGTTTGGTTAATGCATGTATGCTTATTATCTGTATTGCTTTGGGCTTATCATTTACTTTATTAATAACTGGAATTAGTGTAATGTAATTATGTTGACATCAGATTTTATATTAGCCACTTTGGCCGACGGTTTGTTCGCTGCAATTGCCGGAACAGGTTTTGCCATTATTTCTAATCCTCCTCGTAAGGCTTTACTTATTTCTGCATTCTTGGCATGTGTAGGCCATGGTGTTCGTTTCTTTTTGACGCATTACGAATTGATACAAATGAATTTGGCATCAGCTTCAACTCTAGCCGCATTAACTATAGGTTTTTTGGCAATCCCTTTTGCAATATATATTAAATGTCCTGCAGAGGTTTTTGCTTTTCCGTCATTGCTGCCAATGGTTCCGGGTTTATTTGCTTATAAAACGGTGATAGCATTGATAAAAATGGTACAATCTTCAGCTGAAGCGGATACAGCTCAGTATGTGGTACAGTTTTTCCATAATGGTATCACTACAGTACTTGTTATGTTTGGTCTGGTTGTAGGGGCTGTAATCCCTATTTTCATATTCCACAGACAATCGTTCTCTGTAACGCGCCCTGTGATTATGAAGAAAAGAGGAAATTAAAAATATTCAGAGATGATATATAAAAAGGGATGTCGAAAGACATCCCTTTTTATATATCATCATACTAGTAACTTCTTTTTATGCAATACCATTTGATATTATATTCATTCTGTGCTTTTTATAGCTATTCCCAAGTTCTTAGTAATGCAATTTCATCTTTCCATTTGGTCTCGTCAGGTGTTTCAAGAATGATGGGAATATTATCAAATCGTGCATCTTTCATGAAACGCTTGAAAAATGTGACATCAATCAATCCCATGCCAATATTATCATGGCGATCTACATGACTTGCTAAAGCTTTCTTTGAATCATTTAAGTGAATGCCACGTAAGTATTCAAATCCAACTTCTTTGTCGAATTGAGAAAACACTTCGTCATACATGTTCGCTAAATCATAACCGGCAGTGAAAGTATGGCATGTGTCTATACATACTCCTACGCGAGTCTTATCTTCAACGCGGTCTATAATATGTTTAAGTTGCCAGAATTCAAATCCGACATTACTACCTTGTCCCGCAGTATTTTCAATAACAGCTGTCACTCCTTTTGTCTTATCAAGAGTAATATTAATCGATTCTGCTACTTTATCCAGGCACTCTTTAATAGATATTTTTTTGAGATGACTACCTGGGTGAAAATTGAGTAACATTAAGCCTAGTTGTTCGCATCGTTGCATTTCATCTAAAAATGCAGCACGGCTTTTGGATAATCCTTCTTCTTCAGGATGCCCTAAATTAATAAGATAGCTGTCGTGCGGTAAAATATGTTCGGGCTTGATATTATATTTTTCGCAATTTATTTGGAAAAAGGTTATGCTTTCTTTTGAGAGTGGGTTGGCTATCCACTGCCTTTGGTTTTTGGTAAACAAAGCGAATGCATTCGCTCCTATATTATATGCGTTTTCCGGGGCGTTCTCAACGCCTCCGCCAGCAGATACATGTGCTCCTAAATATTTCATATCATTATTGTTTTTAGTGAACCGATAGACAAATGTAGAAAAAAAATAAAGAAAATTCATTTACTGATTAAACTTTTTCATTTTAGATAAGTCAAACATACAATCTGTCACATAGAGATGTGGTGCAGAGTAGAAATAGTTTAGTTTAGTTTAGTTTTTAACTTTGAAGTATGGGTGATGTGAATTACTCATACTTTTTTGTTTATCTCATTTCTTTTGCCTTACTTTGTGAAACAAAATAAGATAAATGTTATGAAACACCATTATTCTTGTCTGCTTATATTTAGTGCAATGTTGATAACGGCATGTTCAAATCATCAAAAAAAAAGTAATAATGAAGGATTTGAAATTGACAGTATTGAGGCCAAAGAACAGAAAATGAGAGATGCATATGAACATGACACGATTAAGATAGCATCAGAAAATTATTATATTGAAGTACACCGTCAGCCATCAGATTCAATGCCTAAAGTTAAAAATGAATCAGGACTTGGTTTTACCGACAATAAAATAACTTTGACAATAAAGCGAGCTAATGGGCTTCCTTTCTTTCATAAAACTTTTAAAAAGATTGATTTCAAACATGTTGTAGAAGCTGACTTTATGAAAGATGCGATTTTGGAAGGAATTGTATTTGACAAAGTAGAAAACGGACAGTTCAGTTTCTCTGGTAGTGTGTCATATCCTCAATCAGATATGTTTGTGGCAGTACGTATATTAGTTTCTCGTGCTGGTGCAGTTTCTATTCAGAAAGATGAAAATGCGGATATAGGGTCAGATGAAGATTCTATCGCTAAATAAAAAATAAACTATGAAATGGTACTATGCAATTTTCTTTTATCTTTCGGCTTTCTATTTTGCCGGATGCTCGTCACAGAAAAATGCTGTGACAAATGATATAAGTGTATTGCCTGATAAGGCACGTTACATGGTTGATAATTATTTTAAAATTTATCATGTTAGTTATATTATCTCAGATAGACATGGGTATTATGTAGATTTATATGATGATATAACACTTCGTTTCAATAAAAAAGGTGAGTGGCAAGAAATCAAGACAAGAGGTATTGATATTCCAACCGATGTTATGCCTTATACCATTGTATCATATGTACATGAAAATTTGCCCGAAAACAGCATAGAAAATATTAAGAAGAGTAGTTCCGGCTCATTTCTTGTAGAGCTTAATAACGGACTGAAGCTGATGTTTAGCAAGACGGGTGGATTTATCAAAGTTATTGATGAGGATTAATAATACTATATAATGGAACATACCATAGTGCAGTTAATGATCCAATGGGGATACTTGGGCATATTTTTATCGGCGTTGTTGGCAGGCAGTATTCTTCCTTTCAGCTCGGAATTAGTATTAGTTGTACTTGTGAGATTAGGATTAAATCCGGTAGGGGCTTTATTCTGTGCCGCTTTAGGAAATACTGCAGGCGGGATGACTTGCTACTATATGGGGATGCTTGGCAAACTGGATTGGGTTGAAAAGCATTTTGGTGTAAAGCATGAGAAAATTGAGAAGATGAAGCATTTCTTAAAAGGTAGAGGCGCCTGCATGGCGTTCTTTGCATTTCTTCCTTTTATAGGTGAAGCTATTTCTATTACATTAGGGTTTATGCGCAGCAACCAATTCCTTACGATAACAAGTATGTTTATTGGAAAATTGTTGAGGTATATTGCCATATTATATGCTCTAAACGGTATTATTGACAGTACTCATATATTCTAAAAATCTACAACAGTAATCCCTGATCCACCTAATTGTATATGTTCATCCTGAAAATCTTTCACTCCAGATATTGTTTTTAAGTATTCGCGGATAAGTGTTCGCAATATTCCTGTACCTGTGCCATGCAAGATACGGACTCTTGATGCACCAACTTGTATTGCATCATCTATGAAATATGTAATGGCTTGTATTGCTTCTTCTCCTCGCATGCCTCTGACATCAATGTCTTGTTTGAAATTTAATTTCTTTTCATACATTTCATCACGCGTTTGGCTACTTATGAATGTTGATTTCGGATTTTCATTTTTTGGCAATGCCTTATTTGTACGAATCAGTTGATCTAATTTAGTCTGTAAATTTAATGTCCCGAAATTCAGAATGACATTTTTTCCATTTATACTGACTAATCGTCCTACAGTAGTTTGTCCTTTAATCATCACATTGTCACCAACGGCTAATGGCTTTTCTTTCTTTATTGTAATTGAAGTCGGTGCTATTTTTTTTGTTTCCTTTTTCTTACTTTGCTTTTCGCGGAGTTTCTCCATTTTGCGGGCAATCTTTTCTTCTAATTCATCATGCTGAATCTGCTCCATCTCTACTTTGAACTTCTTAAGTTCACCACGTGCTTGTTGGGTTTGCTCTTTCTCAGCTTGTGACTCCTTGATGGATCTAATTGTATTTTCTATTTTAGCATTTGATTGTAGCAGAATATGGTTAGCTTCTTCTTTTGCTTGTTTAATAATGTCTTTGCGTTGTTTTAATAGATCATCAGTTTCTATTTGGTATTTGGCTATGACATCTTCCATTTGCTTTTCTTGCTTATGTATGTTGCGGCGTTTTGTTTCCCAATACATTTTATCGCGTACAATATCTTGCAGATACTTGTCTGCATTGATATACTCAATGCCCACTAAGTTGCTGGCTTCGTCAATTACAGATTCAGGTAATCCTATCTTGCGTGCAATTTCTATTGCAAATGAACTCCCGGGATTTCCTATTGCTAATTGAAATAATGGGCGCATTAAGTGGCGGTCATAAAGCATTGCACCATTTACTACTCCCTCATGATTCTCAGCGAAATGTTTCAGATTTTGATAGTGGGTAGTTATCACTCCATAAGTCTTTTTCTCATTGAATTGCTGTAGTACGGCTTCAGCTATGGCTCCACCGATTTGTGGTTCAGTGCCACCTCCAAATTCATCAATTAATATTAAACTATGATCATTGCAGCCTTTCATCATATTTTTCATATTGAGTAAATGAGATGAATAGGTACTTAAGTCATCTTCGATGCTCTGTTCATCGCCTATATCAATGAAAATATTGCTGAAAATTCCAGTAATGCTACGTTCATGAATTGGAATATGTAATCCACTTTGCAACATATATTGCAATAATCCTACAGTTTTCAGGCAGACTGATTTTCCTCCTGCATTAGGTCCTGATATGATTAATATTCGATGTTCTTCATCAAGCTGAATATCCAATGGAGTTACCTTTTTGCTATGTTTTTCTAAAGACAACTGCAAAAGAGGGTGTATGGCTTGTCCCCAATCAAGAACTCTTCTGTTTTCTACGATAGGTCTGATGCATTTGAGATGTATGGCTAGTAAGGCTTTTGCACGAATGAAATCGACTTCCGCTAAGAAAAGGTAGCTAGTAAGGATATCATCAACATGAGGCCGTAGTTCATTACTAAATTCAGCAAGTATTTTGATTATTTCACGTCGTTCATCACCTTCAAGCTCACGTATTTTATTGTTTGCTTCAACAATTTGTTCTGGTTCTATAAAAATGGTTTTTCCTGTTGCAGATTCATCATGTACTATGCCCTTAATTTTACGCTTCAATGCAGGTATTACAGGTATCACTAACCGTCCGTCACGCATGGCAGGAGTGACATCTTTATCTACTAAACCTTCACTTTGTGCTTTGCGTAATATTCCATAGAGCGTGCGTGATATGCTCCCGGATGTTGTCGCAAGTTCGCGTCTAATTTGCATTAATGTTGCTGAGGCGTTGTCTTTGACTTTCCCATATTTGTCAATGATTTTATCTATATTCTTTACTAAATTGGGAAAGGTAAGAATATCTGTTGCTAAAATGCCTAAGTGAGGATACATCATTGTATCATTATCGTCACTTCTTTTTTCTAAAAAGCTTACGATATTGTTGATTGTATCTAATGAACGTCGCAAATCAAAAAGCTCCTCTTCATTTAGATAAAGACCTTCTACATGAATGCGCTTTAGTGAAGTTCGTACGTCAAAAAAATATTGGTCGGGAAATGAGTCTTCTTCCTCTAGAATTTGTCTAAATTCTGTGATTAGATCAAGGCTTTCCTCTATTTCATTTTTTTTATCGATAAAGTTCATTCTTTCCACAAATTCTTGCCCTAGTGTACTAAGACAGGAATTGTGAAGCATTTGGCGTATAAGGGTAAAACCAATTTTTTGTTCGAAATTAGTCGGATAAATCATCTTTATTATTAACTCTGATATTTCAATATTATTTTACTTTGAACCCTCGCAAAAAATCCTCTACATTCAATCTTTTTTTACCAGATTGTTGTAGTGAGATAATTTGAATGTAACCGTCGCATGCAGCTATTTTAATATAGGTCTTGCCATCGGTTTCAACTGTTCCTGGAGCACAATTAACACTGCGCATTTCTTTAGTTGTTTCAAATATTTTAATTTCAACTTCCTCATTTTTTGCATTGACAAGTGTAGTGCGTGCGGCCGGATAGGGTGATAGCCCGCGTATAAAATCGTAGATCTGTTTTACGGACTGATTCCAATTGATAAGGCAGGTCTCTTTAAATATTTTCGGAGCAGGCTTTAGCTCTCCTTTCGTCTCCGGCAATGATGCTTGGTCTATAGGGATGATTTTATCCAATAAAATGGCTTCTACAGTGTCTAGTACCAGTTTGCTACCTAATTGCATCAATTTATCATGTACAATTTCCATATTATCTGTATCGGAAATTGGAACGTGTTTTTGTTGAATAATCTTACCGGTATCCATGCCTTTTTCTAAAAAGAAAGTAGTTATTCCTGTTTCAGTTTCACCATTGATAATTGCCCAATTAATAGGAGCAGCTCCTCTGTATTGTGGCAATAGAGAAGCATGCAGGTTAAACGTTCCGAAGCGGGGCATACTCCAAACTACTTCAGGCAGCATCCGGAAAGCTACTACAATTTGTAAATCGACATTAAGGCTTTGTAACTGATTTATAAAATCAGGATCTTTCAATTTCTCAGGTTGTAGAATAGGTAATTGATTCTCCAATGCGAATTGCTTTACAGGTGAAAATTGAATTTTATGTCCTCTGCCAGCGGGTTTATCTGGCATGGTTACAACCGCTATCACATTATAATGATTCTCAATGAGACCTTTTAAAGGCCCCACAGCAAAATCAGGGGTACCCATGTATATAATCTTTAAATCACTTTTTTCCATGTCTTTGTTTTATTTTAATCTTCTGAAAAATGCACCAACAGTTGCCTATAAGTATTAAATATTTTCGATTTTGAAACAAATCCTTGATATACGCCATCTCTATTTATTACAGGTAAGTTCCATGCTTTTGTATCATCAAAAGTTTGCATAACTTTTTCCATTAAATCGTCTATAAATAATGTGGCAGGTGCTGATGTCATGAATCTTTTCACTGTGAAAATGTGGTATAATTCTGCCCTGAACATAATGTTTCGTATATCATCAAGCCTCACTATACCTTGTAGCTTTCCTTTTTCGTCTATAACAGGAAATATGTCTCGTTTAGCGTGGGAAATGACAGAAACCACTTCTCCTAAATCCATATTAGGAGTAATAGTTGCGAAATCATTCTCTATAACATTTTCTACTTTCATAAGTGTCAGTACGGTCTTGTCTTTATGATGAGTCATTAACTCTCCTTTTTTTGCCAAGCGCATAGAATATATGCTATGAGGCTCAAAAATAATGATTGTAAGATAAGCACATACGGACACGATCATCAGCGGAAGAAAAAGACCATATCCTCCTGTCAATTCCGCAATGAGGAATACTCCTGTAAGAGGGGCATGCATGACTCCACTCATTACTCCAGCCATGCCCATGAGAGCAAAGTTTTTTTCAGGTAGATAAGCGAATGAATTTAATTGATTTGACAGATGCGAAAATATAAATCCTGAGATACAGCCTAAGAATAGAGTAGGTGCAAATATACCACCACAACCTCCACCTCCGTTTGTGGCACTAGAAGCAAAGACTTTTGTAAGTACAATTAATACTAGATAAACGAGTAGTAAATGATTGTTGCCATAAAATAGCGAATTATTCATTACAGTATCCCATTGTTGTAGGTTACTTCCATTAATAATTAGCTCTATCGTATTATAGCCTTCACCATAGAGTGGAGGGAATAAAAATATAAGTATGCTCAAAATTATTCCACCGAATGCTAGTTTTCCCCATGGACTGTGTATTTTACCGAAAATATTTTCGATCCAATTCATCGCTCGAGTAAAATAAAGAGAGATCAATCCAGTAAAAATACCTAATAGAATAGTATATGGAATACGTTCTAGTTCAAACGTGTGATCAAGATGAAACGTGAACATAGATTGCATTCCAGTGAATAGATATGAAATGATAGCAGCTGTCACTGCAGAAATCATTAATGGTAAGAGCGATGCCATTGTGAGGTCAATCATCAAAACTTCAAGTGTAAAACACAAGCCGGCAATCGGAGCTTTGAATATGCCGGCAATGGCACCAGCTGCACCACATCCAACAAGCAACATCAGCGTTTTGTGTTCCATTTTGAATGCCATTCCTAAGTTTGATCCAATGGCTGATCCCGTTAGCACGATTGGGGCTTCTGCTCCAACAGATCCTCCGAAGCCAATTGTAATTGCGCTGGCAATGACTCCTGTCCACATGTTATGTCCTTTAATACGACTTTGTCGACTGGATATAGCATATAGAATACGTGTCACTCCATGGCTGATATCATCTCTTACAATATACCTAACGAATAGCCCTGCTAAAAAAATTCCGATAACCGGATATAGTAAATATAGGTAGTTGGCCTTAGTTATATCAAAATTTTCAGTTAATAATTTTTCAATCAAGCCTATTAAGAATTTTAATGCGGCAGCAGCTACTGCTGTAAAAACGCCGACCCAAAAGCTCAATATGATAATAAAGTGCTTTTCTTTAATATGCACTTCACGCCAATTGATAAGTAATTGCATCAGAGATATCTTTTCTTTTATCTGCATTTTAAATACCCTCTTCTGTATAATTTATTGTAATATATACTTAATTTAATAGTGGTAAATGGTGTCTTAAATAGTACAGATCAAATGTATAGCTCTTATTCTCGAATGATTTTTACAACTCCTCCTTTTCCTATTTTCACTATACTTGATGGTTTGGCTTGAGCAACTTCGTTTTGTCTGTATTCTACAACATAGTCTACAGCATTTTTAATGTCGTCACTTATATCAACAAATACTTTTGGAGAAGGTTCTCCACTAATATTGGCAGAAGTAGACACTATCGCTTTGCGGAATTGACTGCATAATTGTTTTGAGAAATCCTCAGTTGTTATGCGAATACCTACACTACCATCTTCTGCCAGTAGATTTGGTGCCATGTTGCGTGCTCCATCATATATTATTGTAAGTGGCTTTGTGCTAAGTTCAATCATATCCCAAGTAATGGGAGGTACTTCTTTGACGTAAAATTCGACTTTTGGTTCTGAATCAACAAGCACAATGAGGGCTTTGCTATCATTCCTTTTTTTTATTTCATAAACTTTCTTTACAGCTTCAGGATTTGTGGCATCACAACCGATTCCCCAAATTGTATCAGTGGGATAGAGTATTATTCCTCCTTCAGCCATTACTTTGCAGGCTTCTATAATATCTTTTTTGAAATTCATTTGTATAACAGTTAAGATGCAAAAGTACAATCTTTATCTGTGAATAGGAATTTTTTTGAATAAAAAACTCTATCTTTGTCACAATTTCTTAACGGGAACCTCGAAAGAAAATGAAATTTAGATTGTCTTTTGTTTTTTTTATCGTATTTGTGCTTTTTTCATGTCATAGGGATGTCCGTGATGTGAAATTGAGTGATGCGCAAATCTTTAAAGATGAGCGTTTCGTGGTTAATAGAACAAAATTGCATCAGCATCTAATTCAATTGTGTGGTGGATCCAATCGTTTTCATAGAAATGTGGCTATGAGAAACTATTATGATAAATATGAGAGTTTTATTTGGATAGATAACAGTTTTAATCTTGATAAAGCCGATACATTACTTTCGTGGTTGAGATATGTTCAGGCCGATGGGATAAGTCCCAAAATCTTCCATCTTAGAAAGATCGAAGGCTTGATGAATAAGCTTAAAAATTACGATATTAAACGTAATGAGAGTCTATCGATCATGTTGGCTGATTTAGATTATCTATTGACGATTGATTATTTGCGATATGTTGATGGAATGAAGTTTGGTTTTGTTAATCCGGAATTGATTTACAACAATTTAGAAGAATTACAATCTATTTCTGATACGATAGGTTCGTCTGAAAAGAAAAAAATGTTATTCGATTTGAAAATATATCATCCAAATGTTGAATTTGATATGGCGGCTCTTGAGTCTGTGAAGTATGGATTGAATGGTTTTTTAATAAGAGTGCAACCTACTAGTAATGAATATATCTTGTTAAAGGATAAATTATCACATGTCCGAGGTATTTCTTTGCAAAATAAAATAGCATTGAATATGGAAAGGTTTCGTTGGAAAATGCTCCTGAATAGAGGCTCTAAGTATCTATGGATCAATTTAGCGGATTATACACTTTATGGAATAGATCATCATTCCGGTGATACTATAAGTATGAAAGTATGTCAAGGATCTCTTGAACATAAGACTCCGATATTGAGCAGCCGTATCACTCATGTGGAAATAAATCCTTATTGGGTTCTTCCTAAAAGTATTGTAAGACGTGAGGTTATTCCCGGTATGATGCGTGACAACATGTATTTGGAAAATAGAGATATAAAAGTTCTTGATAAAAAAGGGAAAGAGGTTAATCCTCATTCTATTTCGTGGAATGCACAAGCTGATGATATTCCATATACTTTTAGGCAGGATAATGGTGGAGAAAATTCCTTGGGGAGATTAATCTTTAGATTTAAAAATGGTTTTTCCATTTTTCTTCATGATACAAATAGTCATGATGCATTCTCAAATAATGATAGGGCTGTTAGTCATGGTTGTATACGTTTGGAACGTCCTCTTGACTTGGTCTGGTTCTTGATGGAAAACAAAGATCGTGCACGGATGCAACAAATTAAAAACGCGACATTAAAAGAAGATGTAAAACGTCCGGGGTATTATTTGTTCAATAAACCTATTCCATTATTTCTTATTTATTTTACAGTGTATGTAGATAATCGAGGAATTGTGAGATTTTGCAGTGACCCTTATGGGTATGATGTTCCATTAAGTAAGGCACTTAACCAATTGTAAGATTTAATGTATGGAAAGATATGAATAATTCATCATTTAATGAAAAAGAAATATTAGTGCTTTTAAAGCAATCAGGGACTCAACGTAACGCTTTTGAGATGATTGTAAAAGAGTTCAGTGAGCAGCTTTACTGGCAAGTGAGGCGTATGGTGAATGATCATGATGATGCGGATGATCTGTTGCAAAATATTTTTGTGAAAGCTTGGCTTAATGTTGATGGCTTTAGGGGAGAATCTCGTATTTCCACGTGGCTCTATCGAATAGCTATGAATGAATGTATTACATTTATAAATAAGAAAAAAAACGAACAAAACATATCATTGTCTGATCCCGAATCAGAAGCTGCAAGACATTTGGAAAGTGATAGCTATGTTGATGGTGATGTAATGCAAGTATTATTACAAAAAGCTTTGATGACGTTACCTGAAAAGCAGCGTATGGTTTTTAATCTAAAATATTTTAAGGAAATGAAATATGAAGAGATGTCAGAGGCTCTTAATACTTCTGTTGGGGCATTAAAAGCTTCATATCATATCGCTGTAAAAAAAATAGCGGCATTTATTGAAAATCACATTTAAACCTTTTCGATTGTTTTTAGTCATAGAAATAACGGAGGAAATTAAGATGAAAGAAGAAGATGATATATTGAGAAGATGTGGAACAGGGAATCCATTTAAAGTTCCTGAAGGATATTTAGACAATCTTTCAGAGCGGATAATGAATTCACTCCCTGAAAAAGGAACTACTGCAAGGGCTGTTGCTAAGACAGAATTCAGAGTATGGAGGAATATTCGTCCTTGGTTTTATCTGGCTGCTGTATTTGTCGGTTTGGTCTTTGGTATAAACTTTATGTTTCATCGTAGTGGTGATTCTTCATTGAAGAAGAATCAGCAAGCTAAAGTGAACATTGAACAACTGTCTGATCAAGACGTTGAAACAATTGTTGCTAATACTCACTTGGATGATTATTCTCTTTATGAATATCTTTCGGATGCTAAATAAAATATGACGATTATGAAGAAATATGTTTTGTCTATAATTTTTGTGATGTTTGTTTCTTTGTCGGTTAGTGCTCAAGGACGTAGACTAACACGTGAGGAATTTCGTGCAAAAAAAGAAGCTTTTATTGTCCAAGAGGCAAATTTAACGACAGATGAGGCTGCAAAATTTTTCCCGATTTTTTTTGAATTACAGTCTCGTAAGAAGAGATTGATGGATATCTCTTGGCAAATTGAAAAAAATCTGCATAAAGGAAATGCTACGGAAGCTCAGTATGCAGTAGCAGTTACTCAATTCAATAATGCAAGAATTGCATGTGATAAGTTGGACAGAAGTTATTTACATCGCTTTGTAAAAATACTTTCGTATGAGAAAATTTATAAAGTTATGCATTCAGAGATTAAGTTTCATAGAGAAATGCTCAAAGGTATGCGTCCTTGATCAATATATTTGAATTATCGCTCTTGGGCATTGTTCTCAGCGGATGTGAGGTTTATTCCATCCGTTATTTTTGTTATATCATTATTAAATGAATATTTATATTTGCTTGTAAATCTTGTACCGAGTTTGTTATTGCTTGTGAATATGAAATAGCAACTCCAGCCGACCGGTTCTTTCTTAAATGAGTGCTCGAAATTACCTATCTGTTGATTTAGTCTTTTTATTTGCGTATCAAGTTCTTTTGTCTTTTTTGTATTTGGATTTTCTAGCATAAATTTTACATTTTCCAAACTGTCTTTCATAGTGCACATTTTCGCATAATTCTTATTATCAAAAGGTGTGGAAAATGTTGTATCCATTTTTGATATTTCAATAAATTGATAACTGAGCCAATCGTTAATGGAATATTTCAAATCATTTTCGATCAGAGTTCTTGCTTTGTCTGATGGAGAACTACATGATGCTACTAATGAAGTCAGTACCATAAAAAGAAGCACTTTATAGAGAAATCCTCTCATTATTTTAATTTTTAAGTAACTTATCCAAAAACTCATCTAATTCTTTGTCTAACCCTTTTAATAGATCGTCACCAAGTAACATTATGTCATCATCAATAAGCATCAGTTCTGTTACTGTTTCTTTCTCATCATCTATAAGTACAAATGAATATGGTTTTATTAAAGCTGGTATATCAAGCTGATTTTTCTCTTTGAGCTGTTTTAATTGTGCATGGAGAATTCTTTCCACATCTCCCATGAAATCTTCTTCTTTTGATTCAACCCATTCTTCGATGATTTCTTTTGACAATTCTTCTTCATTGTCATCATAGATAATGAATTCCCCGCTATCGGTATTGGGCTGTAAATGTAAGTCCGTAACAACCGATTGCTCTTTTTTATCTGCAAATGTGGCAATAGCATCTTTAATGGCTTGCTCAATCAGTGAGTGAGATTCTGCACTTAATTTCATTGTGATAGTTACTTTTTATTAATTCAAATTCAAAAGTACAAAAATATTTTAGAAAAATAAAATATTTCTATTTTAATTCTCTAATATCTTCATTTGTATCTTCAATTGGGAAACTGTTTCTATTCTTTGTTGCAAAATCTTTTTGTAGTAGTTTATATTCTTTTCTAGTGAATCAACCTTATTTGTTTTCTTCTTTTTTGTTTTAATTATTGAATTTGCTTCATCAATCCACTTAATGGCATTGTTGAGACTGTTATCCATTTCATACGAGAGGGCTATATTGAATGCCATTCGAGCTTTTGCTCTTCCATTTGACGACTTGAATTGTGATTTCCAAAGTCGTTGTGCTCTTTTCCAATCTCCTAGATTAATATAGTAATTAGCTTCTTGTGCTATACTGTTCATTGTATTAGAGTAATAATAGCGGGGACTTGTAACCCAATGTGGAATTAATTCACAACCCAATTCGCCAGCAAAGCTTGATGCTTTGAATTTTATACTATCAAGTTGAGGCATTGAATCTTTTACAGCTCTAGGTGTTAATGCTTCTGACTCCCACATAATGCTATCTTGTAGAACTAATGTCGCAAGCGGGGCAGTACGTGTTGGTACGTATATTCTGATGACAGGATACACTTTCGCATCAGTGGTACCATAGCAATAGGTCATATTTGCATTTTGAACCAACTGCGATTTTTTGTCTACACTCAACCATATATTATCTAAAGAAATTAATGTATTTGCATGAAGATCATTGCATAGTGATTTAATTTCTGGTTGAGTTAATAGACGTGCAGATGAAACTGTATCATTCTGCCGTAAAGAAGAGTCGCATATTATCACTTGGTGAAAATATTTTTGATTGGCAAGCGTATATGCTAATGATTCTGATGCAGCTTGAGGATTACCTTGTAGAAAGGATTTTTCATGGTATAGTATGAATTTGTTCGTTACATCTTCTTTGGTAATATCTCTTGAACTATCAATGGTTGTGTTGTTTACAATTGCGACAGAATCCATTCCTGCAACGAAGTTGAATTTTCCAGGGATAAGATTATCAATGGAGACTTCTTTAATAGTGTTGCATGCCGTGAGTAATACACAGGCAAGTAAAGTGTTGAAGATTTGTTTTGGCATAGCTTTTAAAATTAAAAGTGATCTCTACAAAGGTATACTTCTTTACCTGATCAACAAAAAAGACGGTAAAGATTTTTCTATCTTTACCGTCTTTTTATCAAAACTTAATCTTCTTTTGTTAGAATCTCATTAGAAGAATAGGTATCTGTTGTCTTCAACGTCTGCTTTGATATATAAATCATTAACAAAACGGCTTACCGCGCGAAGTAAAGTTTGTTCAACTTTTACAAGCTCATCAGTTAAATTGAATTTTTCAGGAAGTACTTCTTTCTTAATAGGCAGAAGTACATATACAGCAGCATTGCCTTTGATAGGTTGTGTGAGTTTATTTAATTGAGCTATGCCAGCATATGCACTGATGACAGGTTCACTTGCATTCAATGAAGTTACATATGTCGGTGCTGCAAATGTTACGTGTTTGATTGTATCAGTAACAACTCCTTTCAAAGTTTTTAATTGATCGAATGATGTAAAATGTTTTTCATTGATCATCGTTTTGATTTTATCAGCTTTTTTATCACGAATAATCTCAGCTTTTAATTGATTCTTTACTAGAGTCAATGGACGATAACCGTCTTTTACAATATTTGACAGTGCCACAACCATCATGTGGTCGTTATTCCCGCATTCAAATAAAGTAGAAACATCACCTTCTTTTGCTGAATAGATCCATTTCATGACTTCTTTTGTATTTGTCACACCGGCAACGTTATGCTCAGCACTGTAAAGATCATTTCTTTCAAGCAGTTTGTAACCTTTTTCTTCTGCGTGGGCTGTCAATTTATCTAAAGTCGGATTAGCTGCAATGAATTGGCTGAATTTGTTGTATGCTTGATTATAAGTATCTTTTGAGAATGCAACTTGTTTTTTTATCAGTGCAACGTTGTATTTTGGTTTATCGGCTTTCTTATCCATTACTTGTATGATAATATTACCTTGTGATAACGCGATGTTGGCCGATTGATCTTTTCCTAAGTTGAATAATGTGCCGAACAGTTTAATGCTGTTAGCATCCATTGTTGCTTGTCCTTCATAGGCTTGTGATGTAACCCATTGACCTTCGGCTGTGCCTTTATATTTTTTAGCAAGCGTTGCAAAGTCTGCTCCGTTTTGTACAGCTTTAAACACACTATCGGCAATCTGTTTTGTTTTAGCTGGAGTTCCTGCTTGAATTTGAATTTGGCGGAATTTGATAGAATCAGTTTGTAATACTTTTCCCAGCAATTTGAATGTGTTCAATGTGTTGTCTTGCAATGTGTAGAATGGTCCGCATACAGAGCCTACGCTTACAGAATCAATTTTTCCTTGAATATCTTTAGGTAAAGCTTCTTTTGTGTATGGTAAATCAAGATAAGGGAACATCGTCTCTGCATTTCTTACGATAGCACCGTAATCACCACCTTTTAAAAGATTATTTTTTGCAGTAGCCATTTCTTTATCAATAGCAGCGCGATCATTTTTACTTGCCTTTACTTGAACATCAATATATTTGATACTTCTTGATTCTACGTATTGTTTGAATTGCTCTTTCTTCTTAGTATATAGATTCTGTATTTCTGAATCAGATACCTTAATTTCTGAGTCTGAGATAGAAGAATAAGGTATAGCTGCAACTAAAAAGTCAGAAGATTGCGTGCGTGCTTCGAATGCAGCTTTAGCCTCAACAGGGTTTGATATTAAAGAGTGAGAAATCAAATTTTGATATTTTTCAGCAAGTTTGTTTTGTTTCAAATTTTTTTCAACAAATTTCCAGAATGTATATAGATTCTCATAGTATTCTGCATATTGTTGTGGCAACTTGTTTTTGTCCATTTTTGCATAATCGGCCAAGAACTTTTTCAATAAATCTTTATCGAACATACCAGTTTGTTGATTAACAAAAGGTGTTTGACGTAACATCTGATCAGTACCTTTATTGATAATGTCTTCAAGCTCAGCTTTCGAAACAGTCAATCCAAGTTTGTCAGTTTCATGCTCTATCAACTTATTATTTACGTAGTTGCGCCAAACTTCGTCTTTCAGTTGTGTTACTTGTTCGTCTGTTAAACTTGTATTTCCACTAGTAAATTTAATCACAGTGGTATACTCATCTACTAATTTTTGAAAATCTTGTGCGGAAATAGCTTCTCCGTAAATTTTTCCTGCATCTGTCTTTTGGTGTGGTGCCAACACTTTCCAAGCATCACCCGCAATAAATGCAAACAGAGCTAGGCCGATTACAATGACCAGTAATGGTCCTTTAGATCTGATTTTTTGTAATGTTGCCATTTTTTATTAAAAGTTTTATTTGTTTATTTTTTTTACGTAAAAATATTTATTGGGCACGAAGATACAAAAAATGCGAATAATCAACGTGTATATACTTAAAAAAAATCTATTATTCTTTTACTTCCATTTGTACGAGCTCGATTTTGGTTGAGGAAACTTTGATTATTTTAAATTGAAAGTTCTTAATTGTAATTGTTTCGTGCAATTTTGGGAAGCTTTGATAATATTGCAATATTAATCCTCCTATTGTTTGGTAGTCTTCGGATTCGGGTAGATCTAAATTAAACATTTCATTGACATGTTCTATTTCCAATCGTCCGGATAACATGTATTGGTTCTCAGTTCCCTCTATTTTTTTTGCTATATATGAGTTGGTATCGTGTTCGTCTTGAATGTCACCGAATATCTCTTCTACCAAATCTTCCATAGCTACAATGCCTGAAGTTCCTCCGAATTCGTCTACAACAACAGCTAATGATTTTTTCTCCTGCATAAACAGTTTTAGTAGTTTATTTGCGCCCATGGTTTCCGGTACAATTGGCATTTGCTGTATGCTGTTGAGCCAATTATTTGGATTCCTAAACATCTCTGATGAATGAATGTATCCGATAATGTTGTCTATATTTTCTTTGTATACTATGACTTTTGAAATACCCGATTCGATAAAACGTAGCATCAACTCGGGGGTGGGGGTATTATATTCTATAGCTACAATTTCAGTACGTGGGATTGCGCAATCACGTATTTTAATTGCTGAAAAGTCAAGTGCATTCCTGAAAATCTTTACTTCAGGTTCAATATTTTTTTCATCACCGGCTGTGTCTATGCTTGATTGTATAAAATAGTCCAAATCAACTTTCCCAAAAGCTTTTTCATCGTTTTCTTTATTTGTTTTAGTGCCCATTAATCTGAGTATTAAGCGTGACCATTCTGAGCTGAACTTTGATATAGGCTTGAGCATTAAATAGAATAGATAAGTAGGTAGAGCAAAAAAAGCAAGTAATTTGTTTGCATTTGTTTTAAATATGGCTTTTGGTATAAACTCTCCAATGAAGAGAATGATAAATGTTGATATGACTGTTTGTATAATCAGTAGTGCCGCTTCATTCGTGATGAATGAGCAGAATGCTCCTCTAAGAATTTTTGCCATATATGATCCATAGAGAACCAATACAATATTGTTTCCTACAAGCATTGTAGATATATAGTCACTTGAATGTCGATAAAAAACATTTAGGATAGATGATATAACCCCACGATTATCATTGTCCAACTCAAGCCTTAGCTTATTGGCTGATACAAATGCAATCTCCATGCCCGAGAAATAGGCTGAAAGAATCATGCTAACGATCAGCCCTATCAACATATTAATGGTTTCTATCATATTTTTTTCTTTGGTGATTGTTGTTGTTGCGGTGTTTGTTGCTTTTGTGGTGGTGATTGCTTTAATTTCTTCTCGTCAAAAGATACATGACCAACTGTCTTGTGTATTGTATACACTGTCAATTCTTGGTTTGATTCAAATCCGTGTCCAGTAATCACTTTATCTTTTTGTTCTATTCTAATAAATTTTTTTGAAAATACTTTTTGTGTATTTTGATTCCAAAACAATTCAGAGGTCGTAAACTTGTCACCCTTAATGTTTTTTATTTTTACATGTCCTTTCAGTCTCCAGATTTTTTGTACTGTCAGATAAGTAGCTGTATCTGCCTTGATGCTTGCTGTTACATGGTAGGTACTATCAAATTTTTCTAGAAATATACCTTTGTTGAATGCCCAATAAGGATGTATCACTTTGTCGTAAACCAGCCATTCTCTTGCTTTGATGCGATATTGGGTAATCCCAGAGTCTGATATTAGTGTCGTCATTCCATAAGTAGCCATTAGTGGCAACTTATTTCTGTCTTTAATAGCTTTGGCCATAGGTTGCTTTTCTTTAGAGCAAGCCCCTAGGACTATACATAAAATGACAGAAGTGAATAAGAGATGCAATAAACGTCTACTCATTACTATAATTTAGTATTTTATTTAACCCTTTCAGTACCAGAAATTGGTCATATTTTATAATTTCCGGAAGCTCCCCTTCGAAATGAATTCCATCACCACCTGTTAGTATGACATGTAGGTCGGGATAAATCTTGCTGAATTCATTTATATAGCCTTTCATTTCATATTTGATGCCATTGATAACTCCGGTGCGCATGCCAGTTTGTGTATCATACCCCAGTTCTGGAATATCACCATTTTCATCGATTAGAGGCAAATGCGCAGTCAAACGATGCATTGATTTGAATCGTGCACTTTTTCCCGGTGAAATATTGCCACCAAGGTATTCACCTTTAGCCGTAACAATATCATAAGTGATGCATGTACCAGCATCAATTACAAGTATATTTCTTCCAGGCAATTCGTTATATGCCCCAACGGCTGCTGCCAATCTATCGTCTCCCAACGTTTCTGGGCTTTTATATAGGTTGGTTAGTGGTAGTCTGGTGATCATATTCAACCTTTTGATATGAACCGGAAAATGTTTAAGTTGCGACTTTACCATCCAACTTAAATCTATTACCGACGACAAAAGACCATATTCCACAGGGTATTTTCTGATAATTCCCTGCAGTCCTTCTAGTGATTGATTTGATTGGTGAAGTACCTCAATCAATCTTTCTGAATCAAACACCGCAACTTTGGCTGTAGTGTTACCTATATCTATTACTATATTCACTTTCTTTCAAATATTGCGACAAAGTTATAGCTCATAAATTTAATATACAAACCTTTCTTAAACATTTTTAAATTTGAGAGCTTTCATTCGATAAATCGGGTACTGAACAACATCCAACCAATACTAAAGCCTACATTCCAATTGTTTCTTGGTGAACTATAATGGTTCACATAGGCACTGATTGCTCCAAACGGAAGACGGTATACCAATGAAACTTCTTCAATGTGTTGGAATCCTGTCAGTAAATTTCCGTAATATGGGCGGTTATTATCATCTCGTTTTATTGAACGTAATGGTTGAAAAATGTAAAATTCTCCACGTACTTGGAACATAGATTTTGGCATATAGAGTGAACGAATTCCCAATGCTCCGAATTGGTTTGCTCTAAATGCTTCGTTATATGTGATTTTACTGTGAAGAGTTGGCGAAAATTCTCCAGCTTGCATTTTTGTTGCAGTATAATTATTTGAGAAATTTCTAGCAGCATATAATGCCTCAATGTATGTGCCTAAAGTAAAATGTTGTGCAAGTTTAAAATAATTTTCATTTTTGTAAGATAACTGTAGCCATGCGTAATGGTTACTTTCATTTGTCATACTAGATGTACTTCCTGCTTTAAAATGTTCCCGACCAGTGAATGCTTGTGCAATAATCCATTCGGAATGTCCTCTGTTTGCATATTGTTTGGCATTTAAAGTAGATCCACCGAAAACGATACTGCCACCAAAAAGATCATAATAACTTTGATCCTGCGTACTATTTCCAAGATCTATTACACTTGTTTGATAGTATTGATCATCTAATTTTCCATATCCCAGTCCGAATTCGGCTTTTTTGTCTGATAGAAAAGGAATAGCCATCTTTAGTTTCACAAATGATTCACTCTTTTTATTAAAAGCAGGGTTGTCATTTTTTTGCAGTACATTCCCATTTTTGTAATAATCAAAGTCACTGTATGAAGCAATCAATTTATAGCTTGTTGGAATGGTTGTATTGAAATCAACTCTTCCTGATAATTGTAAGTTAGTGTATATTTTACCGACTTGAGTATCAATGTTAAATTCTTTTGAGTAGGAATTTAGATCATGGTATGTAAGTCCGAAATATACTTGGTCGGAGATGGAAGATGAAATGTTTCCACCCATTCTTAGTGATAAGTTTTTATCTGTTTTTACATTCAAATCCAAGTCATATGTGTTGCTTATTGAATCGTATTTTGCGTGAGGTATTATTTCTGAGAACATTTTGTCGGATAATAGCCTGAAGTAAGCCCGTTTTACATCCTCATACGTGTAGAGCTTTTCTTCCGAGGGCTGCAGTTCTTTTCTAATATATTGTGCCTGTTGAGATGTCACACCTGTTATATTAATTTGTTTGAATCGTAAATCCGGCATGTTACTTTTGAAAATTAATCTCCTCAGTCGTAAATTGTCAGGATTAACTCTACGTTGGATGCGTGCTTTGATACTATCCATGTGAGCCATTGTGCTATCATATCCAATTTTTTCCAGCTCTTTTATTTTATCAAAGTCCATTAGACCGATATCTGGGTACTTAAATTTTAAGACTATTCCTTCTTTCTTAGGAATGTCATAGTTCGTTTTTTGCATTACCATGCTTTCCATTTGCCCCATAATATCGTTCTCTTCAGGTTGAGAATAATCGTTGGCAACCACGCTACCCAATATCACATCAGGATGAAAGTCCTTACGCATTACATCTGCAGGAAAATTATTATAAATACCTCCATCATAAGCTTTCACACCGTTTATAATAATAGGTTTAAATACGAAAGGAAAACTCATTGATGCGCGTACCGCGTCGCCTAGATCTCCATTGCGTAGAATCATGGCACGTTTGTTATTTATATCTGATGCTACGCAACGAAAAGGAACAAATAAATCGTCGAAATTACCTTTACAGGTAGCAGTAGCACGTGAAAATAAATCCATGAAGACTAAGTTCATTTGTATGGGATTCACCATGCTAGAAAATCCTGTAGGAGATAATTTCTTTTGTGCATTCATTCCAAAGCGTATACTGAAAAACTCAGGCGTTGGGTCGTTTGCTTTGAAGTAATATTTATATTCGTCTTCAACTTGGCCGGTATACCAGCGTTTAAAATCTTCTGAACCAAGAATTTCGTCCATTTCGTCAGGTGAATATCCCATGGCATAGAGCGAACTGATGATCGCGCCGATAGATGTACCTGAAACATAGTCAATTGGTATTCCATTTTCTTCCAACGCACGGATTACTCCGATGTGCGTCAATCCTTTTGCTCCGCCACCACTTAACACAAGCCCTACTTTTTGAGCATTGCCCGCAAGGGATATAAATATAAGGATAACAAGGAAGAAAATCTTTTTCATCATTGTATGTTTATGATTTTATGCATTTGTATTGATAAATGCCAAAGTGGATTTTTCAACACATAATCAACAGCGTCTTTGACAATTTTTACGTCGACCTCTTGATTCCCTGTAGCGCATGGTTGCACGTAGTAGTGGTCTGCTTTTATAAGATTGGGATATTTTGAAATATCTTGTTCTTTATTGACGTAAACAACTTTCACTTCGTCCGCATTTTTCAATACCAAATCGGCTCCTTTGCAAAACAAATCTTTTGGTGATATTGTGACCCAATCGACATTGCATGGGAGCTCTTTTGTACCATTTGTTTCAACGGCAATACGCTTACCAGCATTTTTTAGTGCTTGTACCAGATCATAGTCGAGAGACAATCCGGGTTCTCCTCCTGTTATTATTATCAGCTCGGCGGGGTAGGTTCTTACTTGTTTTACAATTTCTTCATCAGTCATCATTGTGCCGTCATCATATTCTGTATCACAAAATGAACATTTAAGGTTGCATTTTGCAAAACGTATGAATATAGCAGGTGTTCCTACATTAAACCCTTCCCCCTGTATGCTGTAAAATATTTCGTTAATCTTTTTCATAAATAGCTATATTGTCTTTTGACTCTTGAACTTCTGCACGATAGCATGTTTCTATTTCATCAACAATCCATTTGGCTATGTTTTCCGCCGTTGGATTAAATGGCAATATATCGTTCAAGTTTTGATGATCAAGTCTATCGTGTATTCTTTTTTTTATTTCTGTAAAATCACAAACCATACCCTCTTTATTTAGCTCTTTTGATTTGCAACAAACGGTGACAAGCCAGTTATGTCCATGTAATCGGCTGCATTTGCTTTCATAGCTTAGCTTAAGCTGATGACAAGCAGAAATTTCCAGTTTCTTCTTTATATAGTACATATTGCAAAGGTATAGATAATTTTGTTCGTTGCCAAATATTCCATATAAATGTAACGCCTTATGTTCGTGTATGTTTTATCTATTCTTGAAAAAATATAAGAACAGGATGAGAAAAAGTGTATCATGTTTTGAAATTGTTTTATATCTTTGCAACTCAAATTTAAAAAAGAAAGAAGTTATGATGCATAATTGGTTTGAGTGCAAAGTGCGCTACGAAAAAACAATGGAAAACGGAATGGTAAAGAAAGTGACAGAACCTTATTTGGTAGACGCTCTTAGCTTTACAGAAGCAGAAGCTCGTATCATTGAAGAAATGACACCCTTTATTAGTGGTGAGTTTACTGTAAGTGATATTAAACGTGCAAACTATAGCGATTTATTTGATCAGTTTGGCGGTGATCGTTATTTTAAATGCAAGGTACAGTTTATCACGATTGATGAAAAATCTGCTAAGGAGAAAAAGACATCAACTTATATATTAGTTCTTGCTGAGAACTTCCGTGAATCTGTGAAAAATCTTGATGAGGGAATGAAAGGAACATTAGCTGACTATACTATCGCGTCTGTTAATGAAACAGCTATTATGGATGTATATCCATTTAGTGCTGAACCTGATGTAAAACCCGAATTCCCTGAAGCAGGGAAAGGAGATGAAGCAAAATAATGAACAATATTAGTGATCGTATCGAAAGTCTTAAACGCACGTTGCCGTTGGGTGTACAACTCATAGCTGTGTCCAAATATCATCCAGCAGAGATGATACGTGAAGCTTATGATGCCGGTCAACGTCTGTTTGGCGAGAATCATGTACAAGAGATGGCTGCAAAGCAGCCACTCTTGCCTGCTGACATTCAATGGCACATGATAGGACATTTGCAAACAAATAAAGTCAAATATATGATTTCTTTTGTAGCAATGATTCATAGTGTTGATTCGTTGAAATTATTACGTGAAATTAATAAACAGGCTCAGAAAGTGAATCGTATAGTAGATTGTTTGTTACAACTTTATGTGGCACAGGAAGATACAAAATTCGGTTTCACTCTCGAAGAATGTCGACAAATGTTGGCAGAAGGCGAATGGCGTCAAATGAACAACGTACGTTTATGCGGCGTGATGGGTATGGCTACCAACACTAATAGTGATGACGAAGTGAAGGAAGAGTTTATTGCTATACACAATTTCTTTACAGAGATTAAGGAACAATATTTTGTAGATGTTCCTTGTTTTAAAGAAGTTTCTATGGGAATGTCAAATGATTATTCACTGGCTGTACAATGTGGAAGCACAATGGTGCGTGTGGGTACAAGTATTTTCGGCGCTCGACAATATTGATCAATGATATAAAATAAAGCAGAGGATGTAACTAATGATATATCCTCTGTTTTGTTTTTAATATAGTTATAAAATAATCTGCCAGTGTCCTACGTCTCTCCATTCTTCAAATTTTCTACCGATCTCTTTCATGTGAGAAGCTTGTTTGAATCCAAATTTTTCGTGTAACTTTACACTGCTGTCATTTGGAATCGTGATACCTGATATAAGTACATGAACCTTTTCACGGTCTACATTTTTAAAGAGGTGGTCAAATAAAATCGAGCCTAATCCTTTTCCCTTTTGATCTTTGTCTAAATAAATAGAAACTTCTTTTGTCGAGGAATATGCACATCTGTTGTTCCATTTGTGAATATAATAGTACCCGACAATTTTACCGTCGATAACTCCTACATAATAGGGAAGACCTTCATTGATGATATCAGCAATACGCTGTTTCATTTCGTCCTCTTTTACCGGCTCTGTTTCAAAAGTGATAGCTGTATTTACAATGTAGTAATTGTAAATACTACATATTCTGGAGGCATCGTCCAGAGTAACTTTTCTTATTTCCATAAATATTGTAATTATAGTTTATTTGTACTTAATTATTTATTTTCAATATCATTTAAACGGTGGCTGCCAATATTATAGAAAAATAGCGGCAAAGTATTTTTGCCGCTATCAGAGTTGATTGATTATTTTATATTTTATATTTAACACCTAGTTCTTCATCAATAACCGCCATCATACCTTCTACTTGTGCTAACCCCAGCATACGACCATGGAAAGAGTATCCTGCATTGTAAGGTAATTTTTCATCACCTAAAATCGTGCGACCGTGATCTACGCGCATTGGTAGAGATGGATTCTCTTTTTCGAAAATCCGAATTATTTCTGTTAAGTGGGCACGTCCGCCAAGATGGCTACTTTCAATGAAATCACCGTTTGGCATTACATTCGTACTACGTAGATGTACAAAGTGGGTACGACTTGCAAATTTACGAGCAAGAGCCGGTACATCATTCTTAGGACCAGCGCTTAATGACCCGGCACAAAATGTGAGCCCGTTGTGTTTGTTATTTACTTCATTCAAAAACCATGTAATATCTTCTTCATTTGTAACAATGCGAGGTAATCCCAGCATTTGATAAGGTGGATCATCGGGATGTACACACATATTCATGTCATATTCGTCGCATACAGGCATGATTGCTTTTAAGAAGTAAGCCATATTCTCACGTAACTTATCGTGATCAATATCCTTATATAAGGCGAGTAATCCTTTGAAAATATTTACAGGATTTAGGTCACCTTCTTTAATATTTCCGTTCACAAATCCTTGAGTCTTTACGATGATTGAATCAATCAATACATTTTTGTCAGCTTGAGTTATTGTTTTGTCAAGCTTCTCGACCTTTTGAATTTCTTCTGTAGTATAATCTTTTTCAGCTCCTTTGCGATTCAAGATCTTTAAATCGAAGTAAGCAAAATGAATACGATCGAAATAAAGTGACGTACCGCCATCTGCCCAAAGTTTATTTAAATCGGTACGTAACCAGTCGATAACCGGCATGAAATTGTAGCAAATCGTATGAATGCCACATTTACCCAGGTTGGCTAAGCTCACTTTGTAGTTTTCAATCAATCTATCACGATCAGGACCGCCGTATTTGATAGCCTCACTTACGGGTAGACTTTCGACCACAGACCATCTTAGACCTGCATTTTCAATATAACTTTTCAGGTCCATAATATCCTCTACTGTCCATATTTCTCCGTTAGATACTTGATGTAGTGCTGTTACTATGCCCTCCACACCAATTTGTTTCAGCATCTGAAGGGTGATGATATCCTTCTTACCGAACCATCTCCATGTTCTTTCCATTGAATAATATAATTTTATAATTGTTATCTATGCTGCAAAAGTAATAAAAAAACGTATATTTGTCTTAGTAATATATTTGATATTTGTAGAAAATGGAAATCGAACCGGTTAAACCTGCATTTAATGCCCATAACAAGACGGAGTATCCCCCTGCTCACACAGCAGAACATATACTAAATCGTACAATGGATATTCTATATCATTGCGGTCGTTCAAAAAATGCTCATATTGAACGGCGTAAAAGTAAATGCGACTATGAATTGTCTGAATCTATTACTTCGGACGAAATACAACATATTGAGGAGCTAGTGAACGAAGTCATTGCTCGAGATCTACCGGTAACTTACGAACTTACAACGAAACATGAGGCTGTTTCGGAATTTGATCTTAATCGATTACCTGATGATAGTAGCGATGCGTTGCGTATTGTTCGGATAGGTGACTATGACGCTTGTCCGTGTTTAGGATTACATGTAGAACATACGTCACAAGTCGGTAGCTTCAAAGTAAGCAGTTATTCTTGGAATGACGGTATCTTACGCCTTCGTTGGAAAATTGATGAGTAGTATATTTACTGTTAAAATCAATAAATCATTAAAAAGAGTTCTAACTCATGCAGTATTTTATAAATTATGGCATTTGAAGCATATAATTCATTTGTCTGTATAAGCCTTTTGACCGTTTAGGCAAGAAACGGCTAAATCTGATTTTTTAGATTAAGTGAAACAGTCTAATTTTGTCTATGTGTTTTAGCATACACATCAGACTAACCTTAAAGTTTATATATAACTAGTGTAATTAAGAGAATGCACACCACGTGCGTTCTCTTAATTTATTTATCAGCTGCTAATATTTTTGCTTGTACCCTGTTTATTTTCCCTGTTTCGGTTTTTGGAATCATTTCAACATAAATGATCTGTTTAGGCTGCCAATAGGAGGGTATATTCTTTTTAATCTTTTCATTAATTTCATCAATGGATGGACTCTGTTCCGTTTTTTGGAGGAGCAGTACCACTTCTTCACCAAATTTCTCATGAGGTTTTGATGTGATTGCATAAGCTTGTCTCATCAAAGGTTTTAGCTTGTTTTCCACTTCTTCAATCTGTATTTTTATCCCTCCACTATTGATTATATTATCCTTACGACCGATAATAGTAAACGTGCCGTCGACATTTAATTCTGCTATGTCATTAGTTTGCAGTTGATGCCTACATACAAGGGGAGCGTCAATTATCAGCGTATTCTCCGTTGAAAGACTAAGCGATACATTGGGCATGGGCGTATAATATTTTGAAACATTACTTCCATTCATTGCGCGTAGAGCAATATGAGATAATGTTTCGGTCATTCCATAAGTTGACCAAAAACGACCAGGTAGACTTTGCAATTCTTGCTCCATCTTTTCATCGACAGCTCCACCTCCGATAAGTATATGTTTTATTTGTCCTAATAGCCATCGTTCTCCAGGATCTTTCATTGTGCTGAATAATTGAAGAGGAACCATGGCAACAAAAGTACAAGGGAAGTATAGATTTTTTAGTGGGTGCCCCGACGGTTCGGTTACAAGGAGCGATAACCCACAGACCAAAGCACGAACTACCATCATTTTGCCTGCAATATAATCAAGTGACATGCACAACAATGCCGTATCACCTGATTTTAAATTTAAGAAATTGCATGTAGCAGCAGCACTATTAATCATTAGTTCTTTTTCTACAAGTATTTCTTTAGGTGACCCTGTTGAGCCGGACGTATGTACTTTTATTGTTTTCGAGTCATTAAACCATTCGTGCAAGAAATAAAACAAGGCTGTAAACTCTTTGTCACCTAAACTTTCCGGATGAGTCTCTAGAATTTGTTGCTTCGAGAATCGATGTCCTTCGAATTTTAATATTTGTTTGTCAATGCAAGTTTCCATTTTTTTTCTTTTTCAATATCATACCACAAACAGTCTTTTCTTATTTCCAGAGGAAAATCTACATTATCGGTGAATAGCATTCCTGTACCTAATCCTTGAGGCATTGACGGGTGTAGCATTGCGCAAAATTGTGCAATGGCATTTAATCCTACATTTGACTCTAAGGCAGATGTAATCCACCATCCGATATTCAGCGACTCAGCTTCTTTTATCCATGTTTTTACTCCACAAATTGCACCATGAAGAGTCGGTTTTAAAATAATATATTGCGGATGAATTTCGTTTAGCATCTGTCGCTTTTTCTCATCAGTATTTAGCCCAATCAGTTCTTCGTCTAAAGCAATAGGGAGTGGGGTTGAGGAGCATAATTCAGCCATTTCTTTCCATTGTCCTGCTCTTATGGGTTGTTCTATTGAATGGATATCAAGTGCTGCCAGCTTTTCCAAATTTCTCAAAGCCTCTTGCGGTGAAAAAGCTCCGTTAGCATCCACTCTCAGTTCAATGTCTTTTGAAGAATAATGCTTTCTTATGTATGATAATAATGACAGTTCATCCTCAAAATTAATAGCCCCAATCTTTAGTTTAATGCATCTGAAACCAACGGACATTTTCTTTTCAATTTGTTGTAGCATTGTTTCCTTGCTTCCCATCCAGATGAGTCCATTTATGGGGATTCCTGCTTCACCTCTGCTGAAAGGCGTGTCCCATAGGCGGGGAGAGTTGGTTTTGAGATATTGCATGGCACTTTCCAACCCGAATAGAATTGAAGGATAATCCCTGAGCAGTTCATATGGGATTTTATTTTCCTTTATTGTCTCTCTGCATGCTTGCTGCAATTTAGTTTCATAATCAGGCACATCATCGCAGCTCAGTTGTGATAGTGGAGCGCACTCTCCGTATCCTGTTTTACTATTTTCGGAAATAGCCAGATACCACACGTTATGTGTCGTATATACTCCACGTGAGGTACCTGCAGGTTGTTTGAAATGAAGTGTTCGTGGAATAATTTCAATATCCATCATGGTAAAATCGGATATTTATCGAAATCAGGATCACGTTTTTCTAGGAAAGCCTTTCCTCCTTCTTGGGCTTCATCTGTCATATAATATAGCATTGTGGCATCACCGGCCAATTCCTGAATGCCTGTCTGGCCATCCAATTCAGCATTTAATCCTGCCTTTATCATACGCAAGGCCAGTGGACTGTGTTTCATCATTGTTTCACTCCATTCAACCACTTCGTCTTCTAGTTTGTCAAAAGGAACCACTTTATTAACCAGCCCCATATCCAACGCTTCTTGAGCGGAATATTGACGACATAAGAACCATATTTCACGAGCCTTTTTCTGTCCTACAATACGTGCCAGATAGGATGAGCCAAATCCGGCATCAAAACTTCCTACTTTGGGCCCGGTTTGTCCGAAGATGGCATTATCAGACGCAATGGTAAGGTCGCATATTACATGTAGTACATGACCACCGCCTATTGCATAGCCGTTGACCATAGCTATTACAGGTTTCGGAATGCTCCGAATCTGTTTCTGCACATCCAATACACTCAAGCGTGGTGTCCCGTTTTGATCAACATATCCACCACGTCCTTTCACATGCATGTCACCTCCGCTGCAGAAAGCCTTGTCACCTGCACCAGTGAGTACGACCACCCGAATTTTAGGATCTTCACGGCAGATACGCATAGCATCACCCATTTCTGATGTAGTTTCAGGCGTAAAAGCATTACGATATCGCGGACGATTAATTGTTATTTTAGCAATACCATTGTAGAAATCAAAAAGGATTTCTTCATATTTTTTAATAGGTGCCCATTCTCTCATATTATAAGTGTTTTAAAAAATTCCTGATAAGTTGTTTCGTCATCCACACTATTTGTTTTTGCTTCAAGTAGTATGGGGCCTTCTGTATTTTGATCGAAAAATAGTGGTAGTGCTTCATGCAACATATCCATAGATGAGACGGAAATATATTTGAATCCCGTATCGTTTGCCCATCCTTCGGCGCATGTATCATGTTTTGCCGAAATGAAATCGTCCAATGCGGATGCATTTTTCAATCCAGGTAATAAATGGAATATTTCACCGCAACCATTGTTGATTAGCAAAATTCTTAACTTATTTATTTGTGATGCATGTCGCATTACATTCATGTCATAGAAGAAACTAAGATCACCTAGGATCACCAAATTCGTTGAGTTTGATGCAGCTGCATAACCGATTGCCGTAGATAGGGATCCTTCGATGCCGTTCATGCCGCGGTTGCAACATACCACAGTGTTTTCAGGTAGCGGAAAGAGTTGGGTTATTCTTACCGAATTGCTGTTTCCGATATGTAATATAGAGTTAGCCGGTAAAGCCTTCATACTTTCCTTTACGACTGTAAGTGCACAGAATAGATGCGTTTCATATTTTTTTGCTTTCGCGTCAATCTCTTTTGATTTGTTTTCCCACCTGTTTTGAAAATATTTCTGATGAGGTGGCATCTGCGCCAAAGCATGCAAAATATTTGTTTCGTTTCCCTCAATAATTCGTGTGACACGTTGGAACAAGTCGGCAACTTCGCCATCCGGGGTGATATGCCAGTGGGCATCAACTTCCGCTTTACGCAGAAAATATTTTAATCTTTTCGAAACAATATGCCCGCCACATGTTACTACAAGATCAGGTACCATGTTTGTATCATTTTCTGCTTTATTGAATGCAGAGAGAACTTCGTCAAAGTTGGACATTGAGTCTCCGTTTGCCCGGTAGTTTGAAAGATGCTCGTGCATGATGACGCAACCTTGATTTGCAAGCAGATCCAAAGCATCATTCCAACGCTTGTCTTTGGGGTGTTGTCCGGCTACAATCATTATTTTCTCTGCTTTGATCCATTCTTTTTCCAGCCCTTCAGGTAATGTCGTTGTAGTTGTCTCTGCTCTGCGTATTACACGCTCATCCCGTAATGTTTCTGTCGAAAAGTCAAAAAAAGGTTCGCTGATCGGTACATTTATCTGTACCGGCCCTTGTCCGTGATGAGTTAAAGCAAGCAGTGCTTCATTAATGAGTCGATTATTATACCATACCGATTCCTCATCTTCATGTTCCGTCAGTTGAACCCATTTCTTTGTCAATGAACAGTATGCACCCGGTTGGGGAAGAGTTTGCCCGTCCATTTGTCCTATCCATTGTTGAGGTCGGTCTGCAGTAATGACCAATAGGGGAATACGTTGATAAAATGCTTCTGATATGGCAGGTGCCAGATTCAGTATTGCCGATCCGGAAGTACAACAGACGGCAGCAGGACGTTGTGTAGCTAAGGCCAAGCCTAAAGCATAAAATCCTGCACTTCGTTCATCCACTACGTTGTGACAATTAAAATATCCACATGCGGAGAATGTTTGAGTGATTGGTGCATTACGTGATCCCGGACACAGAACTACATCTTTAATATCGTGTTCTTTTACTAATGATACAAGTTGCAATATATTTGTTTTGTTTGAATACATTAAAACAAATCTTTTATAGTTTTCATCTTTTCAATAATTTCTTTAGCCTCAGACAATTCATCTGATTCTTTTAGGAGTCCGCCTCCGGCATATAAGACCATTTTATCTTTAAACAATTCAGCGCATCGAAGGTTCACAAACAAATGTGTTTCATCATCCGATACAGGTCCCACGATACCGGCATAGTAGCGTCTGTCATATCCCTCCATTTGATTTATAAAGTTATAAGCTTTCAGCTTTGGCAATCCACATACTGCAGGTGTAGGATGAAGAGTCGTAAGTAGCTTCATTACATCTTGTCTATCATTGAGTACGAATGAAAAGTCACTTTTTAAGTGAGCCAATTGTCCGGCACGTTGCGAATAAGGTCCTTCCTCTCTGATATCCACAGCCCGTTGCCTCAAATTCTCTTCAATGTATTCTGACACATAGCGTTGCTCTTTTCTATCCTTGTCACTCCATGTTTCAGGCAAACGCCCATTTTTCAGCGGTTGAGTACCGGCAAGAGCCACAGTGTGCCAATATTTTTGTTTGCCGGAGATGATTATTTCCGGTGAACATCCCATCCATAAGCCCGTTTGAGGTGTGTAACACATGTATACCATCATTCGTGGATAACATTTGCATGCCTTATGAAAAACATCACTAATTGAAAAATGGTCTGGTAAAGCACCAATCTCGTTTCTCGAAAGTACAAGTTTCTTGAATAAGTCATTTTTTAATGCATGGATAAAAGTACTATATGTTTCATGGTAATCTATTGCCTGTTTGTATTGACAATCCTTTAATAAATTGAGAATATTCAGTTCTTCAAGAGCTGTTAATACTTTTTTATCACCGTGATATTCTTTATCAGCTTTAATAAATACAGTGGGTTTCTCGGTCTCTTCATGAAACGGAGCCATCATAAATCCCCGTCCTTTTTCTGTATTACTTAATAAGTCGATAGTTTCTATTTTTCCTTTTTCCTGTATCAGGAGATGTGGTTCACGCATTTCCGGTAATCTGTAAACGGCGAAAGCACTTATATCATTCATTCTTTGTCCTTCCTTATAATATGATTTACAATTCTCACTGTTGAAATTAGTTTTCCTGATTCATCAGTGATGTCCACATTCCATATATGTGTACTTTTGCCTTTAAATAGAAGTTTTCCAGTAGCTGTTACGGTTTGTCCGATTTGCACGGCAGCTATGTGGTTTGCGCTTACATTCAGCCCGCAAGGAATTTCATTCTCGTCACATAATTTTTCTGAGCCGAAGCCTGCTACGGTTTCAGCTAAAGCCAATGAAGCACCGCCATGCAATATGCCATAGCGTTGACATGTATTATTATTAACAGGCATTGTAGCTTCCACAGAACCCTTTGATTCATTTGTGATTACTATACCTAATGCTCCCATCATTGTATCTTTCCATTCAATCATATTGCAAAAATAATGCTTTTTTGTGAACAAACCGATATGTTGTTCTGTTATAAAAGACAAAACATTAAAAACGATAGAAATTATGTCACAAACAAAATTTATGGGAAATCCGGTAAATATAGCCGGAACGTTTATTGCAGCCGGAGTTAGTGCTCCCGAGTTTTCATTAGTTAAAGGTGATTTGTCAAATTATTCATTAAAAGACGCTGCCGGTAAATATGCAATTCTGAATATTTTCCCTAGTCTAGATACTGAAGTATGTGCTACATCTGTACGCAAATTTAACAAAATTGTTGCCGGTTTGGGTAATACCGTAGTGTTGGCAATTAGTAAAGATCTTCCTTTCGCACAAGGTCGTTTTTGTACCACTGAAGGTATTAAAAGTGTTATTCCATTAAGCGATTTCCGTGTAGGTGATTTTGCTAAAAATTATGGTGTACTTATGGAAGATGGCCCTTTAGCCGGATTATTGGCAAGATCTGTAGTAGTGGTTGACCCACAAGGAAAAGTTGTATATTCTGAGTTGGTTCCTGAAATCACTCAAGAACCCAATTATGATGCCGCAATAGCTGCTATAAAAAAATAATATGCGGGATATACCATAAATGTGGTATTTCCTGTTCTTAGTAATTCTATTAATTTTGTCCCAAAGATAAAGTGCTTTTATCTTTGGGACATTTTTTTTAGGAGGTATTCGTTTAATTCGTAACTTTGCACCATTGTTTTTTTAAGGTAAATACAAAATGAAGAAATATGACTTTGATGAAATAGTGGATAGGCATCACACCGGCGCTCTTAAAATAGACGCAATCAAAGAACGTTGGCATCGAGATGATCTTTTACCCATGTGGGTTGCAGATATGGATTTTAAAACTCCACCGTTTATTATGGATGCTTTGACAAAACGCTGTCAGCATCCTATTTTAGGTTATACCATGCGTCCTGATGCGTGGTATGATACCATCTGCTGTTGGACAAAGCAAAGGTATGGTTGGAATATATCACGTAAAAATGTAGGTTTTGTGCCAGGTGTAGTGACCGGTATGGCACATGCGTTGAAATGTTTTACTAGTCCCGGGGATAAAGTTTTGATTCAACCGCCCGTATATCATCCGTTTCGAATGGTGGTTAAAGCAAATCAATGTGAATTAGTTAATTCGCAACTAGCAGTCAAAGACGAACGTTTCTATATAGATTTTGATCGTTTTACCAATGATATTAAAGGTTGTAAGGCTTTTATCCTGTGCAATCCACACAATCCCGGTGGCAGAGTTTGGTCACGAGAGGAACTTGAACGTATTGCACATATTTGTTACGAGAACCATGTACTTGTTCTTTCAGACGAAATACATTGTGATCTTACGTATTCCGAATATACCCATATTCCGTTTGCATCGGTATCTCTTGAAGCTGCTCAAAACAGTATAACATTCATGGCTCCAAGCAAAACTTTTAATTGTGCAGGATTGGGCAGTTCCCAATACATTATTATTAATGAAGAATTAGGGAAGCGTTATGGAGAATATCTTGAAAATAACGAGATGAACGAAGGGCATTTGTTTGCTTATATCCCGGTCTTGGAAGCTTTCACTCCAGCAGGAAAAGAGTGGCTCGACGAAGCATTGGAGTATATACAGGAAAATGTTTCGTTTACGCAAAGCTTTTTACACAAACATATGCCGTTAGTAGACATGATGGTGCCGGAAGCATCTTACCTTATATTTATAGATTTTCGTAAACTAGGACTATCTCAAACGGATCTGGTTCATTTTATTGAAGATGAGGTTCATTTGGCATTGAATAGTGGTACTTTATTCGGTCCCGGTGGGGAAGGATTTATGCGCCTTAATGCCGGAACTCCCAGATCGATTCTCGAACAAGCACTTAATCAATTGAACGAAGCTTACAATAAAAGATTTTAATAAATCATGAAGAAAAAAAATTTTGAAGCACAAGTATTACATACACCTTTTCAAAAGAAAGATGCTTACAACTCATTGTCAATGCCTGTTTACAATACGGCAGCTTATGAATTTGACGATGCAGAAACCATGGAAGATGCATTTTGCGGTCGTCGCCCCGATCATGCATATTCCAGAATAACCAATCCTACCGTTCAGCATTACGAAGATATTATCCGCGGTGTAACAGATGCATATGGAGTCACAGCCCTCAATTCGGGAATGGCAGCCATTAGCAACGTATTGATTACATTGGCGAAGGCAGGTTCAAACATCGTTACATCTAAGCATCTTTTCGGCAATACTTTCTCTTTCTTTGTAAATACTCTAGGAGCATTTGGTGTGGAAACTCGTTTCTGCGATATGACCAATCCTGCCGATGTAGAAAGTAAAATAGATGAAAATACCTGTGCAGTATTTCTTGAAATAATTACAAACCCTCAATTGGAAGTAGCCGATTTACAACTTCTTTCAGATGTATGCCATGCAAAGGGCACACCATTAATAGCCGACACGACAGTGGTTCCTTTCAATGTATTGCATGCTAAGGATTTTGGAGTAGATATAGAAGTAATCTCCAGTACTAAATATTTGAGTGGCGGAGCCACATGTTTGGGAGGTATCATTATTGATTATGGCACTTTCGATTGGAGTCGTTCGGAGAAATTGAATGAACTAAGTAAAAAGTTTGGTAAAGGTGCATTCACAACGAAGCTGCGTACAGAGATACATCGCAACTTGGGAGCTTATATGACACCTCAGGTCGCTTATATGCAAACTCTTGGATTGGAGAGTATGGAGGTTCGTTTTAATCGGGCTGCTGCTACAACACTGGAGTTAGCAAAACAATTGAAGTCATTGAAAGGGGTGAAAAGTGTAAATTACACAGGGCTATCTGATAATAAGTTCTATGAAGTAAGTACGAAACAATTCGGAGCTTATCCCGGAGCAATGTTAACTTTTGATTTGGAGTCACGTGAAGCTTGTTACAAATTCTTCAATAATTTGAAGCTCATTCGTCGTGCCACTAATTTGTTTGACAATAAAACCTTGGCCATTCATCCGGCAAGCACTATTTTCGGAGGTTTCACGGACAAACAACGCGAAGCGATGGATATCAAGCAGACGACTATTCGTTTGTCTGTAGGCTTGGAAGATGTAGATGATTTGTATGATGACATTGCGCAAGCTTTGCTCTAAAAATAGTAAATGATATTTTTTATTGAGGGACTGCATTTTGCTGTCCCTCTTTTTATTCAGACATATAACATGGAAAGTATCTTGTTCAATAACTTGTTGTGTACTTTAAACCAGCGTCTACTACTCTCATTTTGGGAACCGAATCTGCTTACAAAATCTCTGAATCCATTATGTTTGAAAGGCAATCCGGCATCCATATATTCCAGTGAATCATATCCACGTTTGTGTACTTCTTTTATTGCAGCATACATTGCCAGCACGCCGGGATATTTATGTTTATGCAGTTTGTTCATTCCTCCACAAAAAGGCATATATGCTTTTTTACCCGAGTATATGACCACGCATCCACCTATTATCTTTTGTTTATAACGTACAATAAACACACTACTGTAGTTTTGGTCAATTTTTTTGTTGTAGCCGCTTTGTAAAAATTGCAAACAAGGAAAATGTTTTCTTATTTTATAGGGGTAAATAGTGCGTAACATCTCTGAAAAGTCAATCATGTCTTTTGGGTCGGTTGAACTATATACCTTAGCACCGCTTTGCAATGCCTTCTTTATTTGTCTTTTCCTTGATGTGCTAAACTGGTTTTCCGGAGAAGTATCTTGATTAAAGTGGCTAACTGTTCTCATCCATCGTATTGGGAAATATCCTTGTTCACGAAAAGATTTGAATCCGAAAAGAGGGTTGGTGAGGTCACGAAAGAGAATTATGGATGTTCTCTTTATAAGAGTTTCTGTGAGGTAATCAAGCATTTCAGAAAATATATATTCCGCATCATCTTCATTGCAAAAATATTCTCCTGTTCCGTAAGTGAAGCAACGATTAATGATTGAAGGGGGGAACCAATGGTATGATTTGTGTATGACAGTCATGAGCTTGCCTATTACCTTTTGGTCATCATAAGCTGTAAGAAGTATGGGCCAATAATCAGGGGTATGCTCAAAGTAATAGAACATTTCCTTTGAATAAAAAACATCCTCGCCCGGTAAGTTGTCGGGAATATCTTCTGTGTGATAATATGTGATTAATTTTAGTAACACCTTTTGCAAAATTAGCATTTTATTTTATAAATCATAGTGTTGCGTCTCTTTTTTGTGATTCTTTTGCTCAGTCACGTATCCTCTTCGTAACGGAACTTCTAAGTGAAAAATAAATATCGAAACGACTAATTTAGCCTGTATAGTGTTGTGAAAATGAAACGTGAATAATCGAAGCAGATGATAAAGATCTATATCTTGTAGTAGAATGTTGATCTGAATAGCAAAAGAACATATTCTGAATTAAAATATAATACTATTAAAGAATCTAATCATATATGGAAGAAACGATATTTTTAATAACTTTGTGACTCTTTCTCTGTATAGAAAGAGTTTACACATCACTTTAATAATTAGGTAATTAGAAATAGAAAGAGGTAACTTATGGCAAATTTGAAAAATCAGACGAAAGAACAAGATCTGATCAGGAAACAGGAGGAAGAAGGAAATGAAGTCTTGTATTTAGTGAAAGTGGGTATATTCTTTCATGCATATAATGCAGCTGCATATGCTTTGTCACGAGTAATGGGATATAGAGTAAAGCGTAGAGTGAGAAAGAGTGGCTTGGCAGTCCTTACAGCAGGCTTTCCCGCAGATAAAATCTCCATAGTAGTAGCGAATATAAAGGCTGCCGGTGGTCATGTATTGGTGGACTCGGATGATTGGGTAGAATTTTCCGGAATAAATTGCACTGCGGATGGAATACAGGTTTTGGAAGATGAAAAGAAAGTGGACGAATTAAAAGGTTTGCGGAGGTTAAAAGACGTCTCTCAAGAGACGGATTTGGTAGAAATGATTCGTAACTACGATTTGTTGCATTCTACGCCGATGGATGCGGTTGCTTTCATTGACCGTTTGCAGAAGTTAGTAGGTAAATGAATGTAGATTATTGAATGATATTCGGATGTGTCATTACTTCTGATTATATAGAAATAGCAAAGGTTTACAAAGTGCCTTCACCTTTTCAACTCTCTGATATTAAAAACATGAGAGGTGAAAGGATGAAGGCACTTTTCTTTTGCTTTCCAGAAATTACTTGCGAACATTCATCTGTCTAGCAGAACAATCTAACAGCTTCAAAATTCAATTAATACTTTTGATGAAATGGACTGTTTGAGTTTGCCGAAACAAACAGTTGAAGTTGGCAACTGAACAAGATGAGAATCTTAAAACACCCTTTGATTTTGTCGACATCCCAGTTCAAGAAGATAAAAGCGAGACAATGTTAAATAATGTCGCGCCTTCACTATTTTCCTGTAAGGTACTATAAGCTAATTAGTTGAAAGGTGAATGAAGAAATTATAATCTTACACACATATTGTTTTATGGAGAAGATGTTGCGATTAATTGATTTGGTGAACTCAACTGTTTTTTTTGTAAATTCAAGCAGTTCAGTTTACCAAAGCAATAAGATGAGATTTCAAGAACTCTCCTTACAAATGAAGGGAGAATACGAAAAAGTGCCTTCATTCGTTCATCTCGGAACGACCATGAATAAAGGGAAATGAAGGATGAATGTAAAATTCACAACATTGCATATTGTTGATTTTCGCACTTCATTATAGCGTTTCATACAATCACAGTAGCATAGTCTTCACCTCGCTTTAGAGAGTTGTTCTACCCATAACGGCGAGTTTGTTCACCCGTAATGGCGAGTTTGTTCACCCATCACTACAAGTTGAGCAACTCTCAGTTATGGGTGAGACGGAACGCTATAACGAGTAGAGTGAATCTCTTAAGTGAAATAACCGAGGCGTATCTTTGCTATATACCATTGGGGTACAATCCTATAATGAATTGAGTGTTAAACCTACTTGCAATGTATGTTAATGCTATATAGCAACGTACCCTTGTTTATAGTTCGTTTTCGCGATGTGTTAAGATGTAAATCAATATTAAATATTTGTGTACATATTGACTTATAAATCGATGAAATCTCTTTGTTAAGTTTGTGAATTATTGGATCGTTTTGCTTGTGGATATTTAGGAAATGGTTATCTTTGAACAAAAATAAAAGAGTTGTGATGGTGAATGATGTAATATTCATTGGTGCCGGTAACTTGGCGACGAATATGGCCAAGGCCTTGAAAAAAACTAACTACCGAATTGTACAGGTGTTCAGTCGCACTAGGGAGTCTGCCTCAACATTGGCAAAAATTGTGGATGCTGATTCTGTTACAGAACTCGCTGAAGTGCGCAAGGATGCTTCAATATATATAGTGTCGTTGAAAGACTCTGTTTTGACGGATAAAGTGGCAGAGATTGTAAACGGAAAACCGGATGCTTTGATTCTTCATACGGCAGGGAGTATTTCAATATCAGTCTTTGAGGGATATGCCGCACATTATGGTGTGTTTTATCCTATGCAAACATTTTCGAAGATGAAGGAGATTGACTTTAAGTCAGTCCCTTGTTATATAGAAGCTTCATCAGCAAAGGATCTGATAAAAGTGAAACAGTTGGCCGAAGCTTTATCTGATCATGTGGAAGAATGTTCTTCCGAGCAACGCAAATACCTCCATTTGGCTGCTGTATTTGTTTGTAATTTCACCAATCATCTTTATGATGTGGCTGATTGCTTTCTTCATGAGCATCAATTGTCATTTAACGGACTGTTGCCACTGATTGATGAAACTGCAAGAAAAGTGCATGAAATAAAACCCGGAGAGGCTCAAACAGGACCCGCTATAAGATTCGATGAGAATGTAATTCATATGCAGTCGGCTTTGTTGCATGATCATCCTGTGTGGCAGGATATTTATAATTTACTGAGTAAAAGTATACATGAAAACAATAAAAAACTTCCGAATCCATGAGCACTATTAATTATGATTTAAAAAAAATAAAGGCTTTTGCTTTTGATGTAGACGGAGTGTTAAGCCCTAGTACCATTTTCTTACATCCCAACGGCGAACCGATGAGAGGGGTGAATATTAAAGATGGATATGCCATGCAGTTGGCAGTGAAGCATGGATATAAAATGGCTATTATTACAGGTGGACGTACAGAAGCTGTATATAAAAGATATGCAGGATTAGGGTTGACCGATGTTTATCTGGCTGCATCTGTAAAGATTGATTACTATTATAAATTTCGTGATTCATATGGATTACTTGATGAAGAAATCCTCTATATGGGTGATGACATACCCGACCTTGAAGTATTGCAGGCTTGTGGATTACCTTGCTGCCCTGCCGATGCAGCACCTGAAGTGAAAGAAGCAAGTGCATATGTGTCTCAGTGCAACGGAGGATATGGATGTGGACGTGATGTGATAGAACAGGTAATGAAAGCACAGGGCAATTGGTTGACTGATAAGGCTTTTGGTTGGTAATTTAAGTTTTTTATTTGATATGAATGATTTTGATTTGATTATTGCTTCAGGTCTTAATATACCCGGACAGCAAGTAAAACATACATTGGATTTATTGAATGATGGTGCCACTATTCCTTTTATCAGTAGATATAGGAAAGAGGCAACCGGTGGGTTGAATGAGGTGCAAATAGCAGATATAAGTGATGAATATGCGAGATTGAAGGATCTGGCGAAAAGAAAAGAAACAATTTTGAGCACGATTGATGCTCAAGGAAAACTTACTGATGAGCTGAAAGCACGTATTGTTCGATCGTGGAATCAGACGGAATTGGAGGACATCTACCTTCCATACAAACCTAAAAGGCGTACTCGTGCAGAAGTGGCCAGATTGAAAGGATTAGAACCTTTAGCTTCAGCCATCATGTTGCAACGAGATCAGCTTTTGGACTCTTGCCTAAAGAAGTCGGTAAAAGGAGAGGTGGAGAGCGAAGAGGAAGCATTGGCCGGTGCTCGGGATATCATAGCCGAGCAAATAAGTGAGAGTGAAGAAAATAGAAACAGGCTACGTAATGCTTTTACCTCAAGATCAGTTATTTCATCGAAAGTGATTAAAGGAAAAGAGGAGGAAGCTCAAAAGTATCGTGATTATTTCGATTATAAAAAGGCGCTTAAACATTGCTTTTCACATAATTTGCTTGCTCTAAGGCGTGGAGAAGCCGAGGGCTTTTTGCGTGTGAAAATTGAGGTGGAAGATGATCGGATGTTGGAGCAGATGAAACAATACTCTGTGCGGAATCCTCATACGTTATGCGGAGAACAATTTGTTGCTGCTATTGACGACGGTTACAAGCGTCTGCTCATGCCGTCTATTGAATCGGAATTTAACGTACTGTCAAAAGATAAGGCCGATGATGAAGCTATTAGTGTGTTTGCAGGAAATTTGAAACAGTTGCTGTTGTCTCCGCCTTTAGGTCAGAAAAATGTACTGGCTTTGGATCCGGGATTTAGAACAGGTTGCAAGGTAGTATGCTTGAGTGCGCAAGGTGAATTGCTTTATCATGGGGTGATATTTCCTCATCCGCCTGTTGCGCAACGTGATGCTGCCGCTAAGATACTCACGCAGTTAGTCGGAAAGTATGGCATACAGGCATTTGCTATCGGCGATGGAACAGCAGGACGTGAAACGGAAACATTTGTACGTTCATTACCATTTGCTGATAAAATGCAGATTTTTGCAGTGAGTGAAAACGGCGCGTCGATATATTCGGCATCTAAAGTGGCACGAGATGAGTTCCCTGACGAAGATTTAACAGTGCGCGGAGCTGTTTCCATTGGAAGACGTTTGATGGATCCACTTGCCGAGTTAGTGAAGATTGATCCGAAATCAATAGGAGTGGGACAGTATCAGCATGATGTGAATCAAACCAAACTGAAAAAGGCATTGGATCAAACAGTGGTGAATGCGGTGAATTCAGTAGGAGTGGATCTGAATACAGCCAGCAAACATTTGCTTACTTATATTTCTGGTTTAGGACCGCAGTTAGCTAAAAATATTGTAGCTTATCGCCAGCAAAACGGAGCATTCCAGTCTCGTGAAGAAGTAAAGAAAGTAGCCAGAATGGGTGCTAAGGCTTATGAGCAATGTGCCGGATTCTTACGTATTTCAGGAAGCAAGAATCCGCTTGACAATTCTGCTGTTCACCCTGAACGTTATGGTGTGGTAAAGCAAATGGCAAAAGATCTGCATTGTACGATAGAAGAATTGATAAAGAGCAAAGAACTGCAAAAGAATATAGATCCTGAAAAATATGTAACGTCGCAGATCGGTATGCCGACACTCAAAGATATATTGTCGGAGCTTGATAAACCGGGACGTGATCCTAGAAAAGAGATAGAGGAATTCTCTTTTGATCCGAATGTCTGTGCGTTTGAAGATTTGCAAGTGGGTATGGAACTGAATGGAATCGTGAATAATATTACTAATTTCGGTTGCTTCGTGAATATAGGAATACATGAAAACGGACTGATACATGTGTCACAAATGAGTGACCGCCGTATTACCAATCCTTCAGAAATAGTATCGTTGCATCAGGGTATTAAAGTAAAGATTCTAAGTATAGATAGTGATAGAAAAAGAATAGAACTAAAATTGTTGGGAAATGACAAACACATTTAATATTCAATTGCCTTTTCATGGAAGAGGCTTTCACTTGGTCACTTCTGAAATAAGCAGTCAGCTTCCGGATCTGCCTGCGAGCGGATTATTGGTTGCTTTTATCAAACATACGAGTGCTGCATTGACGATTAATGAAAATGCAGACCCTGATGTGCGTAAAGACTTTAGTACATTTTTCAATAGATTGGTTCCTGATGGTGCCTCTTATTTTGATCATGTACTAGAAGGTGATGATGATATGCCTGCCCATGTGAAGGCAAGCTTATTGGGTGCATCAGTGACAATTCCCATTTTGAATCATCGTCTTAATCTAGGCATTTGGCAAGGCATATATCTATGTGAATTCAGGAATGTGGGAGGATGTCGCAATATCAGTATTACTATTGTAGAGTAAAAAGGATTTTAAAAAAACAAAAAGACAGAATGTTGTGTGTACATCTTTCAAATTTTTGATGTATTTTTGAGACATAAATAACAGTAATAAGGAAAGAATGAAGAATTATATTGTCATATTTTTGCTTGTATTATTACCCCTTGTATTGCCGTCTAATGCGGTTGCGCAGGAACCGGCACAAGTGGCTGTAACCAATTCATCATCTGCAACGAAAAGTGTAGGTGTACAATTGAAGGAAAAGTTCATTGAAGGAAATCCCTTCTACATGGGTTTGATCGCTCTTTCGTTAATAGTGGGAATGACTTTTTGCATAGAGCGTATTATCTATTTGAATATGAGTGATGTGAATGTGGATAATATGCTAGAAGAGGTGGATATGGCTTTAGCCAAAGGGAATGTGGATCAGGCAAAGGCTATTTGCCGTGATACAAGAGGCCCTGTGGCATCTTTGTGCTATGATGGATTGACGCGCATTGAGCAAGGACAGGATGCGGTGGATAAGGCATTGACTTCTTCAGGTGGAGTTCAACTTGGTTTGCTTGAACGGGGATGCAATTGGATTTCACTTTTTATAAAGATTGCTCCAATACTGGGATTTCTAGGTACCGTGGTGGGAATGATCATGGCATTTGATAGTGTTCAAAACGAGGGTAGTATTTCTCCGTCGGTCATTGCCGGTGGAATGAAAGTTGCATTAATTACAACTGTTTTCGGACTTGTGGCTGCATTGATATTACAACTTTTCTATAATTATATTCTGACTAAAATAGATTCTTTTACCCGTGCCATGGAGATTACATCGGGAAAACTGATGGATATGGTTATCAACTACGATATGAAATACAGACAATAAACACGGAGGAAAAGCATGAAGACAAAAATCTCAAAATATGTTTTCAGGACATTGATAGTTCTCACGATACTAGTAGCGTTGTGCTATTATCTATGTGGCTATGATTTGTCTAGCACGGGAGAAGCGATACCTACGGCTCTACCGTTGTTGATCATTCTTCTGTTGACTGTAGTTTGTGGAGGTATACTGTTGGTTACTTGGTTTTCGATAAAAGAAATGGTAAAAAATATCGTATATCATCGCAAAACGGCAATGATCAGTATGGGGATTGTTGTAACATGCTTGTTGATGTTGCTTTTATTCTATTTGACAGGTGATGATTCATTGATGGATATGCCTCAGTATACCGGTGCAGGCAACACGCCATTTTATAATAGGATAGCTGATATGTATATTCACACATTGGGATTTTTTGTGTGCTTTGGTGTGTTGAGTATTTTATTCTTCACGGTAAAGAAAAGATTAAACCGATGAAGCTTACAAGACGACAGAAGGTACCGGAAATCGAAGCAGGATCAATGTCAAGCATCGCATTCTTGTTGATGCTGTTTTTTATCGTGCTTTGTTCCGTTAATGCTGATACGGGAATCGCTCGTCGTCTACCTCCTGTGGTGACTAAAGTGAATCATCCGGTGGTGATAGCACCAAGGAATTTGCTGAATGTTTATATCACTTCGAATAATGAATTATATTGTAATCATCAATTGATCGGATTTGGTGAACTGCGGGATCATGTGAAGCTTTTCATTCAAAATCCTGAGAATGATCCGTCATTGCCGGAAAAGACTGAAATAATAATTCCTTATTTTGGTTCGGAGTTGGTGACAGTGAGGCATATAATTTCTGTGCAATGTGAACGTGGAACCAAGTATCAGGCTTATGTGGATGTGCAAAATGAATTGAATGCAGCTTATAATGAACTGCGAAAGAGTTTGGCAAGAAGAAAGTGGGGAAAGGATTTCTCAGAATTGACGGAAAAGCAACAAATTGCTGTATGTCAATATTATCCTATTCGTATTTCCGAAGCTGAACCCATACGGGAAGGAGGAGACAAATGAATAGACGTTTCAAAAGATCCCAACGACATGAATTGCCTTCGCTCAATTTTTTTGCCTTACCCGATATTCTGTTTATATTAATTTTTTTCTTTGTATTATCTTCGCATGTCAGGCAAGGCAATACACATTCAGGGGTCTCAATGCCATTGGCCTCAGAGTTGCAACAAGTGGACAAACGTGCCTACGTAGTGTATGTGACTATTAAACAGGATTTGAATACTCATAAACCTACTATTTGGATTGAAAATAAGGAAGTCCCTTTGAATAGAATAACAGCTGTAATGAAAGTGCGCCGTTCTGCATTGGAAATTGCTGAAAGGCAATATTTGGTAGTGTCGCTTCGTGTGGACAAAGATATGACAATGGGAGTTGTATCTGATGTAAAGCTGGCTTTGCGTCAGGCAAAGGTTTTGAACATCTGTTATGCTGCGATGCCCGAACCGGATTAAAGTAAATCCTTCGCATTGTACACATCCTGATAGAGTGTACGTTTAATTCTTTCGAAATCTTTTTCTTCTGATAATTTGCCTTGCACCATGAGCTTCAACTCAATGGGTACGGTTTCTTGAGTATATGCAGGCTGCGTGTAATGTGTGTTCCATAAATTGAAACCTAGATTACGATAAAATTCAATGCGTCGTTTGTTCAGTTCATTTGTTGGAGGCTCTACTTCAAGAACGATTGCTTTCTTCCAATCTATTTCTCTTAGAAATATCTTGCCCCATCCTTTATTTCTTTCACTTTCAGTGATTGCGAAATGTTCTATATAGTTGAAGTCAGGGAATGTCCAATAGGTAAAGATTCCGATCGGTTTTGAGTCATTGATAAGTATGTTAGAGAAAAATAGCGGATGATTGTCCGTAACGTCTCTTTGACCGGAGATGGATCTGCGCTCATCTTCAGGAAATGCAGATGTCCATACCGTTTCAAAGAATGGATAAAATTTGTTGGTTGTTTTAAGCTTTTCTGTGACAATCATTCCGCTAATTTTATTCTGTATAAAATTGTATCATTTCAGTAAGGGCTTCCTGACATACCGGACAGAATGCTTTGCATTCATTGGTTTTCATTCTGCAATCCTCACAACCTCTCCATATGCCAGTATGGCGATAACCTGCGCCTTCATAGAATCCGGCTTTCCCAGTTTTCACAAGGTCACCCCATTTTTGATTGAAATCTACTTTGGTAGTTATATTTTTCTCCCAAGGTTCCACATTCAATGGATATGTATCATCATTATCGTTACCATAATCATATTCGTCAGCCAGTCCTCCGAAACTATGTCCGAATTCGTGTACCACAACCGGACGGAATTTTGCATGATGTGCTGTAGTAAGAGTAAATTCGTTGTATATTCCACCTCCGCCATAAGTGTCCGTATTTGCCAATATAATGATGTGCTCATAGGGAATACCGGCCAGAGCATTATGTATTGCAAACACGGCATTTGTAGTCATGTAACGATCCGAGTAGAACGTATCGAAATGAGCATTGAATGCAGTCGATCTCCATTCATTTTTGCGAGGTAGACTTACATCCGAATCGAGTGAAGCACTCTCTACAGCTACAAAATTAAATCTATTTATATATTTCTTAAATGGTTCGTGATTTTTGAATGATTCCACTGCAATTTTGCAATCCTCTATGAATTTTCCCATTTGGGATGCCGTATAGCCTTCAGCAAGGAAAGCCACATCAATACAGTCTTTAGGGTCTCCACTTTTTAATATATATTGATATGGTGTGACGTGGTTTAATCCTTTCTTTTGTATGAGAATATCATTGGGATCCACTTCATGAGTAAGCATGTCCTTGAAATGTCCGTTGCGTTCACGGAAAGCAACTGTAACCGTCACCGTATTTTGGGGATAAGGAACTAAAAAAGTATTTTCATATGAGCGAGACACTTTTTTCGCTTCTTCGGTTACCAGCCATTCATCAAACAAAGTACTGAATGATGTGCGATAAATGGTGTCTCCCGTCGCTTTGTCTTTGATGGTTACTTGTCCATACCCTTCCAAAGGAAGTCTATTTAGATTATGACGACGTCCATCCCAAGAGGGCAACTGCGACAGTGCCGATAGATCAACATCCTGCTTGTTGATATTGCCAGAAAACTGATAATCAAGACGTAAAGTTTTATTGATGAAGTATTTATTAAAATCTTGTCCTTTCATGTTGGAACTAATGCATAATAATAAAATAAAGAAGATCTTGGTATTTCTTTTCATGACAGTTCTATTCTACAGTTTGTGCAAAGTTAGAAAAATAATTCAGCATAATTGTGTCGATTTATTATTTTTTCTTTAAATAAAATGATAGATTTGTTTTAATACAAATTTTATGAGTATATTTGCACAAAAGTTAATTATAAAAAATGGCACATCATCAATTAGACAAACTTGACGAAGAAATCCTTCGCTTGATTGCAAGTAATGCCCGTATTCCTTTTTTGGAAGTGGCCCGTATCTGTAACGTATCAGGTGCAGCCATTCATCAGCGTATATCCAAATTGACGGAATTAGGAGTAATAAAAGGATCTGAGTATGTTCTTGATCCTGAGAAAATAGGGTATGAAACATGTGCATATATAGGTTTATATCTAAAAGATCCCGAGTCGTTTGACTATGTGGCAAAATCTTTGGCAAAAATCCCGGAAGTGGTTGAATGCCATTTCACCACGGGACAATACGATATGTTTATCAAAATATATGCAAAAAACAATCACCATCTTCTCAGCATCATTCATGATAAACTTCAGAAATTGGGATTGGCTCGTACTGAGACGATCATTTCATTCCGTGAAGCTATTAAACGTCAGATGCCCATCCTTCATATGGATGACGTAGATAATTCGATAATCCCGGGAGGTGATTTAAAGGAAGAGATAAATGAATGAGTTTCATTAAGCTTTCCTTCTCAAATCAACAAAACAATAAGAATAGCGATGCTTTTCATCAATAGAATGAGCTTCGCTATTTTCTTTTATCCATAAGTTCTCATCAATTTCAGGGAAAAAGGAATCAGCATCGTCTATGATTGCATCTACCTTTGTCAAGTATATTTTATTCACTTTATCTATTGTAGCGCGATATACTTGTTCACCTCCAATAATAAAAACTTTATCGTTGTCATTGCAAGTTTGTAGAGCTCTGTCAATGGAATCGAAACACTCGGTTCCTTCGAAGTGTAATGAAGCATCTCGTGTGAGTACGATGTTGCGTCGGTTGGGCAATGCACCTTTGGGCAGAGATTCAAACGTTTTGCGTCCCATTATCACGGTGTGACCGGTAGTGAGATTCTTGAAATGTTTCATGTCCATAGGCAAGTGAAACAGTAGTTGATTGTTACGGCCGATTGCGTGGTTCGATGATACGGCAACAATAATAGCTAATTCCATATATTTACACTGCTACAGCCCCGGAAATGTGAGGCCATGGGTTATAGTTCTCTAATTTAAAATCTTCGTATTTGAAATCAAGAATGTCTTTTACTTCAGGATTGATGACCATTGTGGGTAATGGACGTGGCTCTCTTGATAGTTGTACTTTTACTTGTTCCAAATGGTTTGTGTAGATATGTGCATCACCAATCGTGTGTACAAAATCACCAGCTTTTAGTCCGGTTACTTGTGCCACCATCATTAGCAACAATGCGTATGAGGCAATATTAAATGGCACACCAAGGAACGAGTCGGCACTGCGTTGATATAATTGCAGACTGAGTCGTCCGTTATTGACATAAAATTGGAAAAGCAAATGGCAGGGTGGTAGATTCATATTTTCAATATCTGCTACATTCCATGCGCTTACTAACAATCGGCGTGAGTCGGGATTATTTTTGATTTGTTCGATAACTTCTTTGATTTGATCGATATGTCCACCTTTGTAATCAGGCCATGAACGCCATTGATAGCCGTATATATGACCTAAAGAACCATCAGGATCCGCCCATTCATTCCAAATGCGTACGCCATGTTCTTGTAAATAGTGTGCATTGGTATCACCTTGCAGGAACCAAAGTAATTCGTATATAATTGATTTTAAATGCAATTTCTTTGTGGTTAACAATGGAAATCCTTCTTCAAGGTTAAAACGCATTTGATAACCGAACAAGCTAATAGTACCTGTACCGGTGCGGTCTCCTTTTTCAGAGCCTTTTTCTAGAACGTCCTGTAGTAAATTCAGATATTGTTTCATGTCGCAAATATAGAAATTTTTTCTTGTAGGAGCGTGCAGTATTATTAAAAAAAATCGTTTACTTTGTGTATATGCTTGAATAAAAACGCAAAAATATATACCTATGAAATTGAAAACTTTTAGGACTTTTCTATTTTTACTTACATGCTTATGGTGCTCTTCTGTTTCTATTGCAGGGAAGAGTGACGATTATGTAAAACTTTGGAAGAAAGTATCCACATACGAATTGGCTGATCAACCACAATCCGTGATTGGCACTTGTAATGAAATTTATGCTAGGGCAAAAGTTGATAACAACAATCCACAGATGTTGAAAGCGTTTCTGAAACGCATGGATTATCGACAGAGGATCGAAGAAGACAGTACTGTCGTAGATATACATCAGATGGAACAATGGCAACAGAATGAATTGCAACCGGTGTTTAAATCTATTTTAGGTTATTTCCTTGCAAAAAGTTACATGGATCATCAGAGTCTTTTTCCTGAAATAAAGGAGGATTCCATGATAAGAAAATCATTAAGGTTGATTCGTTCTTCAACCGTGAACCAGAGAGAACTTGCGGGAGAGTCAACAAAGACATGGGATGATATCATTGTACAAGGTAGGAAGAGCAACTATTTTGCCCATGATATGTATCATCTATTGGTACATTCGGGTGTGGATTTGTTTGATAGTTACAATAAATCCTATGTCCGAAAAGGTATAAAAAGAATGTTCCATGAAGCATTACTATTTTATAGATCAGCCAATAATCGGGATGGTGTATTGCTTTTGACTTTGGATAGTTTGAATTATGCTAGATATAAAGGCTTGAATAACGAAGCATATATTGCTTGTTTAAAAACTTTGAGAAATGATTATTCAGATACACCGGTATGCGCTCAAGTATATATGGAATTGGCTAACCTTGCAAGGCAGAAAGAGCATTATCAAGAGGATGTAGATTTGCTGAATGAAGCAATCAAGCGTTATTCGAAATATGAAAATATCGGGCAGTTGCAAAACTTACTTAACCAGCTTAAACAGCCGGAAGAAAATGTGAAAATTCAACAACGAATATATCCGGGCGACAGTTTGAAATTGAATGTGACTTATCGAAATATTAATTCGTTGGATGTAAGTATATATAAGAGTAAAACAACTGAAACTTTGTACGATAAGAAAGAAGAGCTTCAATTGTCTGATTTGAGGAAAGTAGCGACTCGCGTAAAGGATTATTCATTTAAGTGGAATGAGAGACAAGATTATGCCACGAAGGATACTGTGCTCATCATACCGACTTCCGAGGTGGGGAATTACTATTTAGTTGTTAAGAATTCTGTCGTTCCTTTTACTGTGACACGTTTGTATCTGCTTCATCGTTTGTTACCCGATAATTTAAAAGAAGTGGTCATTTTGGATAGCAAGAGCGGGAAACCTGTTGAGAGAGTAGATGTGACTTGCTGGAAATCGGGAACTGATAATAAGAATGAGCAGATCGCTAATATGACTACGGATAAAACAGGTACATGTATTTTTAAAAATATACCTAAAGATCTTTTGGTCACGTTGACGGCTTCAAAGGGAAAGGATCTATTGCCTAGTGAATCAATGTATTCTTATTCTTCATTTTATCAAAATAACGACAATAAAGAAACTGTATCTTTTAAACTATTTACAGATCGCGCTGTATATCGTCCGGGGCAAATTGTATATGTGAAAGGCATTGCCTATTTGCAGAATGGCGATGATGTTTCTGTTTGTGCAAACAAGGAATATAATGTGGAGTTATATGATGCTAATCGAAAGAAGATTGCAGATAGCAAAGTAAAAACAAATGATTTCGGTTCATTTACCACTCCATTTACATTGCCTTCGGTGACCCTTAACGGATCATTCTCTGTCGCGGTAAATGATTCACGTGTATACATCCTCGTAGAGGAATATAAACGTCCGACTTTTGAAGTGAAGATTGATAGAGTAAAAACAGAATACAAGTTAGGTGATACGTTGCATTTAAACGGTACCGTCATGACTTATAATGGTCTGCCGTTATTAGGCCGTAAAGTTCGTTATACAGTGACGCGCTCTAGCCGTCAATATTATTGGAACTATAATGCATCAGACCAACAACTCAAGGAGGATAGTGTGGCTGTGAGAAAAGACGGAACCTTTGATATGCCTGTAGAATTGATTCCCGATTCGCTGTATGATTATTATATGTATAAGGTGAAAGCTTTTGTTACAGATGTGACAGGAGAAACCAGAGAAGCACAATATGAATTGACCGCCAGTAAGATACCGGTTTTATTGTCTACTAATTTACAGCCAGAGATGAATGTAGATAATCAGATTAGAGGAAAATTTATTGCAAATAATGCAGAGGGAGTTGATGTGAGTGACCCAATTTCGGCATGGTTGTCACGTGATGGAAAAGAAGTGTGGAGAAATGATCATATTGCTTCGAATAAATATATTTCATTGATTGAATGGAAGAGTCTTATACCCGGTAAATATTTATTGCAGTGGCGTGATTCCATTATTGGTAAAGATATGAAAAAAGAGATTGTTCTCTTTTCAGAACATTCCTCAGTAATGCCCGTGGATACTGTTACTTGGGAGAAACAATTGGATGATACCTTTTCTCGGAATGGAGCACCAGCCAGTATTTTATTCGGAACATCACATCCTGACACGTATGTGATGTATAGCGTATATAGTGAAGGAAAGATTATTGAGAATAAGCGTTTCACTCTTTCAAATGAATTGAAACGTTTTGACTTTACATACGATGAGAAGTATGGTAATGGGATCTTTGTGCAAATCTGTTTTGTGATAAATGGTACCACTTACCAACGTGGTTTTACAATAACCAAACCTTGGCCTGAGAAATCGTTGACTTTGAAATGGGCACGTTTCCGCAATAGCCTGCAACCTGGTAATAAAGAAACGTGGAGCCTTACTATCAAGAATAAAGATAATAAAGCGGCTGAAGCCGAAATGATGGCAACTCTTTATGATGCTTCGCTGGATGCCTTCAAAGGTTATTTCCCGAATATTCGACTTAATTACCCTCGTTTTGTTGCAAGTGATATGTGGGGAGGTACCTATGATCGGAGCAGTAATATAAGGCTTCAATTTCCATTAAAATATAACAGAACGGATGATTATGTATATGATTATTTCGAAAATTCTTTGGGTATACCTGTTATAGGGTATGGTGTGAGAACAAGACGTAACGTGTTTAGTATGGTGTCTGATGGTGGCAAAATAGCGATTCGTGGAACTCGTTCCAATGATGCTGTATTAAATGAAAATGTATTGATGAAAGTGGTAAGTGTGGTGGTTCCTGATGGAAGTGATACAAATAAAGGTGAAAAATCAAATTCAGTTAAAACATTAAGAACAGATTTTAATGAAACGGCATTCTTCTATCCTCAGTTGCGCACGGATGATAATGGCGACATCACTTTCTCGTTCACAGCACCGGAGAGTCTTACTCGTTGGAATTTCATTGGTCTGGCACATACGAAGGATATGCAGACAGGTATGTTAGCCAGTTCTGCTATGACAACAAAGGACTTTATGATCATGCCTAATCTTCCACGTTTTGCGAGAGTGGGGGATAACGTCTCGATTGTTGCCCGCATTAATAATAAAGGAATAGGTGATGTGAAAGGAACGGCACGTTTGCAGCTTTTTGATCCAGCTACAGATAAAATTATTTCTACCATACAGTTGCCGTTCTTTGTAGCGAAGGAAGGCGAAACATCAGTCACATTTAAGTTTATACCTACCGAAGAATATCCTCTTTTAGGCGTAAGAATTATAGCTGAAGGAGGTAACTTTTCCGATGGCGAGCAGCATCTTTTGCCGGTGTTGAGCAATAAAGAATACCTTACAGAGACAGTCCCATTTATGGTTCGAGGCAAACAAACAAAAGAATATAGCTTAAACTCTTTATTCAATAGCCATTCATCTACTGCTACGAATAGACGAATGATTGTGGAGTGTACCGGTAGTCCAGCTTGGTATGCGATACAGGCTTTACCTACACTGAGTCAACCGACGAATGAAGATGCTCTTTCATGGGCTACAGCTTGGTACGCCAACAGCATTGCCGGATATATTGCTAATTCGCAGCCACGCATTAAGAAAATATTCGATATGTGGCGTGCACAAGGTGTAGATAAGAATACACTGTGGAGCAAGCTGCAGAAGAATGAAGATGTGAAGAACATATTGCTCAATGAATCACCTTGGGTGGCTGAAGCAAATAACCAGATGGAACAACAGCAGCGTGTGGCAACTCTCTTTGATGTGAACAACATGCAATATCAGCTGACAGCAGCCGGAAATAAATTGGAGCAAATGCAACAGCCGGATGGTGGATGGTCCTGGTATCCGGGCATGCCTTCGAGTCCTTATATCACTTCGTATATATTGAAACTTATGGCGCGTTATAATGCGTTGAGCGGTAAAGAAGATACAACATTGCAAAATGTACAGAAGAAGGGAATGAGTTATTTGCATAAAGTTATAGCTGGCGATTATAATCGTATAATCAACCATAAGATGAAACCTTATTTGGGAAATGCAGAAGTTGAATATCTGTATATCTGTTCACTTACAGGCAATCAAATACCGGTTGAGGCTCGTAAAGCATATGATTGCTACATGCAATTATCAGAAAAGGATATGAATCAATTAACGATATTTGGGAAGGCTGTGATGTCTAATGTTTTTTTATCTGCACATAATACTAAAGCAGCTGCCTCTATGCTGGAATCGATACGTCAGTATGCCGTACATACGCCGGATGGTGGAGCCTTCTATAATCCTTCAGCTGATGGCTTCAGTTGGTGGGGTAATCCTTTGCTTACTCAGTCAGCTGCCATTGATGCATTTAGTCACGAAGGTAAAAACTCAGCTTTTGTTGATGATTTGAAAATAGGTCTATTGAAGAAGAAGCAAGCAGAGAGTTGGGGCTCGTCGGTATCAACAGCAGATGCTATATACGCATTGCTTTATAATAATGCAGATGTATTGGAAAGCAAGGACGAATGTCAGTTAACGTTGAAAGGAGTGGGAGTAAATAAATCAGTGGAAGCAGTGAACAAAGAAGCAGGAACGGAATATTTCCGTACAGAGATTACTGATGAAACGTTGCGTAACAATGCTGAAATACTGAATGTGAAGAACAGTAATTCTCACATTGCATGGGGAGCTGTTTATGGAAGTGCAATGGAATGGACAGATAAAATAGGAACTTCATGTAATGCTTTAAGTGTAAAAAAAGTCTATTTACGTAATGATATACCTGTTACAGCATTGCGTGTTGGCGATCGTGTCACGTCTCGTTTAACCATTAAACTGGATCGTGATATGGATTTTGTACAAGTTAATGACGAACGTCCTGCCTGCATGGAACCTGGTGTAGCTATATCCGGCTATCATTGGAATGGTAGAGTCGGTTATTACGTAGCCGTGAAGGATGCTTCTACACGTTTCTTCTTTGATCATTTACCAAAAGGAACATACGTATTGGAATATACCTATAGTGTGGATCGTTTGGGAATTTATCAGAGTGGCATAGCTACTATACAATCTGCTTATGCACCCGAGTTTGCTGCACATAGTTCATCGAATAAAATAACAGTTGAATAAAAGAAATAGAATGAAAAATCCGGACGATATCGCATCGCCCGGATTTTTTTTGATCTATTAAATATAGATCTTTGGTAGAGATATTTTATTATAATTTGAATTTTGTGAATACTATATGGCCTGGACCAACTCCGGTAGTTACCTGCCATTTTAATTTGCCTTTTGAATTGAAGCAATATAAAATTCCAGGGCTGCCATAGGTGCTTCCAGAATCACTTATGTATATATCTTTATTAATAGGATTAACTTTAATCATATAAGGAGATGCTATTGAGGTACCGTCTGTAATGATTTGATCACTTACAACTTTATGAGTCTCTGTGTTAACTATATGATAACTTATGGTTGTTTTAGAAGTAAGGTAGCTATATTCAGATCCATATACATAAATGGAATCTCCGCTTTTACTCATTCCTGATACAGATACGTTTATGGAGTCTGTAACAGCGTCTGTTGTAGGATTAATTACATACAATTTGGAGGTATTGTAATAATAATCGCCATTGGTTGAAACAAATAGTTCATTCTCTTTGCTAATTAACATCTTATTAAGATTGACATTAACCGTAATATCTTTTTCTTTTTTAAAAGTATTAAGGTTAATAACTGAAACGCGATTATCATAGGTGGGCATAAATCCTCCTGAATTGGCTACGTATAGTTTTCCTCCATATATAGCCATTTGCTCAGGCTGGTATCCTACATTACATGTATCGCTTACACTTAATTCTGCTGTGTCAACACGGGCTACATATCCTAATCTATTATTTGAATTGTTCCAATTGAGAGTACCTGCGTATGAACTTACATAAGCTTTTCCTTTATAGAAAGTAATGTCTCGGCAGTTTGGAATAGATATTTTTTTTATCTGTTTACATGTAGTTGCATCCAATACTTGAATCATATTACTTCCATTTACAACAACATACAATTTGTTGCCATAGATTTCAATATCATTACCTGTATCACCTATACTGGCGTTGGAGTTTACTGTACCGAATTTATTTAGTGAATATGTTCCGGTTGCATAATTATAGTAATCCAGTGAAGCATTGTTTTGACCGGACTGCCCTTCATTTAAAAGATAGAAACCTTGTATACTATCTGTTGAAGATATTCCTGAGTCTGAATCAACTACCGTTTCGGAATCTTGCGAGACTTCATTTCCGTCATCACACGATGATAATGCGGGTAAAAACAATATAAGAGCTGCAATAAAATAGAAATACTTTTTCATAAACGTATATTTAAAATTATTTTCATGTTTCGTCCGGGCATAGGGTAGCATCTTACCACTTCATATTGCTGATTAAATAAATTATTTACCTCTGCCGTGAGTTTAAAATTAGTCTTTTTCCATATGAATTCGTGCGATATAGACATATCACTTGTTTTATAGGGATTTTCCTTGTTTGCTGCTATATTAGCACTGTTCGTATAGCGGTTGCCTGTATATATATAGCTGTAACTCCAGTCCCAATTGCGGTATGCTCCATCAAGTATGACTGAGCCACTATTCCATGGAATATAAGGGAGCTGCCCTCCGTAATATTTACTGTCTTTACTGAGACTCAGATCTTGAGCCTTTTCATAAGTGTATGTAATTCGTGTGCCTATTTGTAAATCTTTGCTTATTTGCCAACCTGTGCTTACACCTACATCAATGCCCTTTATTGATACTTTCCCAAAGTTCATCATACTCCAGCGGAATTGATTACTGGTAGGCATAGCTACGATTTTGTTTTTAACTCGGTTATAATAGCCATCAAGCTGCATCTCAATACGATTGATCCAGTGATCGTAAATGGTGTGCCCATATGTTAAGCCTGCATCGTATTGCGTAGCCTCTTCCGGTTTTAATGATGAGTTTCCGATAGATGTATAGTACAAATCATTCAGAGTCGGCATGCGGAATGTTCTTTTATAGAATGTTCTGAAGCTTAAGTCTCCGTTTTCTTTGGGTTGCCATGATACAATGACTGTAGGCGTAAACTTCTTTTTATCATGTGCTGCTGTTCCATATTGGTTTACTGATTCGTGTACATAAGTGAGCAATAAGCTACTTTGTACTTTCACCCGCTGAAGATTCAGAGATGCTGCTGCTGCCGATAAAACTGTCCATCGTTTTGGATCTACAAAATTATTAAGATCGGCTTTTAATAGGTTGCGTTGCAAGTCAACGGACACATCGGCAGCTAATATTGGAGATAAAGTAAATTGCTGTGCTGTAGATAAATAGATCTCTTTTTGGTGAAAATGGTTATTGACATATAGTGCTACGGTTTCATCCAGTCGGGGATCCGATAAGTAGCGCAAATAATCATATGCATATTTGCCATTTACCATCAAGTTATACCAGTCATTTACTTTTTTCTTGTATGAGCCTTGTAGGAAGTAGCTGGTATCCCATTGACGATCGGCATCATGTGTAAATTTACCAGGCTCTTCCAAAACTACAGCACCGGGAAATCCACGCTCTGAACTGTAGAAATAGTTTTTCAACCTCCATTCGCCACCTTTTATCTTTCCGAATAATCCATATTCAATACGCATAGCTTTTACATCATCATTGTGTCGTGTAGCAGTCGTATCTTTGATGTCACTTAGTGCATAAGTGAATTTGTATTTGCCGTTCGTATAAAGGTATTCAGTGTTTAATGAGGAGGATATGTTTTTGGTAATTCGTTGCTCCCAAAGGGCCGAAGGGTTTACCAGTCCGAATGAACCGGCTTTGTATGTGGCTTTCACATTATAGCTTTTGTCGTGTGAGAATGATGGAGTGCGTGTTTGCATGTATACTGTACCTGCTGATCCGAAATCTTTAGCAGATTGAAATATTTCGGCTTTTTGACCATTAAATACTGTTACTGATTCCATGTTATCAAGCGAGAAGCGTCCCAAATCTACTGTACCGTTTTGAGCATTACCCAATTCGATACCGTCATAGAAGACGCCGACATGTTCGGAACCCATACCACGGATATTTACGGTTTTCAAACCACCAACACCACCATAATCTTTTATTTGCAAGCCCGAAAAATAGCGTATCGCATCGGCCACGGAGTGTGCAGCCAGCTTTTCCAATTCTTCACCCTGTAAAGTTTGTACCGGAATCAATTCTTTCGAAAGATAGCGGCCACGTACTGTAATATTCGCAATAGAATATGTATGCGTCGTATCTACTTTTACTTTGGACTGAACCTGAGCAAAGAGATGCATACACATAAATGTAGTGCACAAAAAAACAACAAATTTTCTCATTTGATATGTCTTTTGGTTCCTATTCCTCGTAGGTGTACCGAATAAATATTAATTGTGCATAGGCAGGTCTTCTGACTTGTTTCACGGAACATGCGCCTTCCCAAGATTTTTACTTAGTGGCAAAAGATTTGCTCGTCCGTCTTTTCTGAAACATACAGCAGCGGGACTGTTCAGGATTCTGACCTGATTCCCTTTTAATCATCCACTCTGCAAAGAGAGTGCAATGAACCTATGCTTTGTGCAAAGGTATAAAATATTTTTGAATTAACGAATAGAAACAAAAGATTTAGTGATTCTGATTTCATTCGACAATCTTCTTTCAGTTAACTGTGTTTTATCTATAGTATCTATGCGATGTTTTTATTTTACATGAAAAAACATTTTGTAGAGTTCTCGTCCTCTAGTCGTTTTCATCACTTTGTCATAGTATAATTGTAAGTTTTGTTTCTTATAATAATCTTCGAAAAAGTTTACAATGATATCAGCTTCATACAAGGGTTCGAAGTGGTAATGCAATGCCTGTTTTAATTGGTGATGCCCACCCACCACATGCGCGATCCATTCTTGTTCTTCGGAAGTTAACTCCGAATATTCTTTCAACCATTCGGATGTGATATTGAATCCTTCGGTCATTTGATGTATAGGGCGAGAATTACCGTATTTGGTACGTGCACTGGGGCAGCCGATGTCATGCAGCCAGGCTGCAATTTCAATAAGCTCTTTCTTGCGTGGTGAATAGTTCTCTCCTTCAGCGATGAGCTGTGTGTAATTAACCACGCACTGAGTATGAGCTATCTGAGTGGGATCTTCTTGGGTGAAATAACGCATGGTGCGTAGAGCTATCTTTTCTGTCAATGGTGTCATATTGTTCCTTTTTTAAAGTAATTCATTAAATCGTTTTCTTTAGGGGTCACCAGTATCATTGCCTGATAATGTGTGTCCTTCTTCACCGAGGTTAATGACAGGTACCCCTCCGTGATTAATCCTGCCTCATCACGCTTGATAGGAAAAGTTTCCAGCATATGTTGATGATAAGTATTCAATGCCGTTGATGAACGATAATAGTCTACATTAAAGAACCCACCTGAATTGGTTGAAACCTGTCGCTCATATATTATATGTGTCAGCATACCCATATTCATTCGCAGATTCATTTCCACGCATGGATGCAGATAGTATTTATCATTAATTTTACAAATCATCATATCCACACCGATATAATGTTGATAGTTACTGTCATGCAACGTTTCAGAGAGGATCTGTTCTAATTTATGGCTAACGGATTCTATTATATCTTTGTGGACGTATTGAGTCAGATAATTCAAAATATCTGTATCATCCGCCAATACGTTTCCCGTATAAACATGGTACCCATTGGTTCGAAAAAGAGAAAACCCTGTGAAATGTACTTTCTTGTCAGCAGAGGCAAGAAACTCCATGGCAAAGTCGCAAACTTTATCGTATAGCGGTTCACACATGACATACTGTTGCGTACGAATAATACGTTGTGCCCATCGTTCCATAGGGTAGGATAATGAGCCGATAATTGTTTGTAATCCACGACCGCTGCCGGACCAAGGAGCCTTCAAAATAGTTTCGGGATGGTCTGCTACAAACTTTCTCAATGTATCAATGTCATTTACAGCTTCGGATAGTCCAATACATTCAGGGATCTCGTCAGTTAGTTCCTTTAATATATGTGATGAGGTTGTACGATGTGATAAATTACGCCACGCATCAATCTCACCGGTTGTCGGAAGATTTGGAATTCCCAGTCCTTCAGCCTGTTTCAACAAGGCATGATTCCATCCCCAAGGACGAAGATGGTCATCGGGACTGAGATGTAATGACGAATTAAGCAAAGTATCTCCCTCATTTTTATACCAAAGGGGCAACTCGCACAGATCATTCGTCATGTCTATGATTGATTGTGGCGGTTGATAGAACGAGCTACCATTTGCCAATGCCATATCATTGTCGGGGTTGAATAGATACAGATCCATGTGTTATAAAGCAGACATTATATTATATTTAAATGATTTATCATTTCGGGTACAAAAATAAACAAAAAAATTGCAAAGTCAATGTTGCAATTTGAAGAATTACAATTATCTTTGTGGTCAAATAGAAAAAAGATCAAATGGAAGCTTTCTATAGAACTCATTGCTATCTTGTAGAGCACACAAATGCCCCGGTAAGGCGACAATTAATGGATGAAATTGATTGGAATGATCGGTTGATCGGCATTAAGGGCACTCGTGGAGTAGGGAAGACTACATTCTTGTTGCAATACGCCAAGGAGAAGTTCGGTACAGACCGCAGTTGTCTCTATATCAATATGAATAACTTCTATTTTGTAGGGCATTCAATAGTAGAGTTTGCCGGAGAATTTCAAAAACAAGGCGGTAGAGTATTACTTATTGATCAGGTATTCAAACATCCCGAGTGGAGTAATCAATTGCGTCAGTGTTATGATCTTTATCCCAATTTGAAAATTGTTTTCACGGGATCTTCCGTTATGCGTTTGAAAGATGAAAATCCGGAATTGCATGATATAGTGAAACCTTATTCATTGCGTGGATTTTCATTTAGGGAGTATCTGAATTTGCAAACAGGAAACAAATTCCCTTCATATACATTGGATGAAATTCTATCAAGGCATCAAGAGATTGCGAAGGAAGTGCTTTCCGTAATTAATCCGATTGATTATTTCAAAAATTATCTGCATCATGGCTTTTATCCGTTTTTTCTCCAAGAAAAGAATTTCTCGGAGAATTTGCTGAAAACCATGAATATGATGATTGAAGTGGATATTCTGTTAATCAAGCAGATTGAATTGAAATATTTGTGGAAAATAAAGAAGTTGCTTTATTTGCTTGCTGTGGATGCTCCGATGGCTCCAAATGTAAGCCAATTGGCTACTGACATAAATACAAGTCGTGCCACAGTCATGAATTATATCAAATATCTTGAGGATGCACGTCTTATCAATATGGTTTATCCAAAAGGTGAAGCCTTCCCAAAGAAGCCTTCACGTATATTGATGCATAATACCAATTTGATGACCTGTATCTATCCGTTGAGTTTGGATGAGCAGGATGTGATTGAGACTTTTTTCATGAATGCGCTTCATATAGGCCATAAATTGTACAAAGGAGATAAATTCAGTACATTTCTGGTGGATGGCGTGAAACGTTTTAAAGTATGTATTGACACTACGAAGATTAAAAACAACGCAGATATCACCTATGCTGTTTTACAATCCGAGATCGGTCATGAAAATCAATTGCCTTTGTGGCTGTTTGGTTTTATCTATTAGAAAAGAATTATTTACTTAATATATTAATGTAATTTAGTTATGGCTAAAGAAAAAAAATTTATCACTTGTGATGGTAATGAAGCTGCGGCTCATGTGTCATACATGTTTTCGGAAGTAGCTGCGATTTATCCTATCACCCCGTCATCAACGATGGCGGAACATGTTGATGAATGGGCTGCCGCCGGCCGTAAGAATATCTTCGGCGAGACAGTGACTGTTCAAGAAATGCAATCAGAGGGTGGTGCTGCCGGTGCTCTTCACGGTTCATTACAGGCTGGTGCACTTACAACAACTTATACAGCTTCTCAAGGTTTGTTGTTGATGATCCCTAATATGTATAAGATCGCCGGTGAATTATTACCTTGCGTGTTCCATGTATCCGCTCGTACATTGGCATCTCATGCTCTTTGTATCTTCGGTGATCACCAAGATGTAATGGCTTGTCGTCAAACAGGTTTTGCCATGTTCTGCGAAGGTTCAGTACAAGAAGTTATGGATTTGGGTGCTGTCTCTCATTTGGCAACAATAAAGAGTCGCGTTCCATTTATTAACTTCTTTGATGGATTCCGTACATCTCATGAGATTCAGAAGGTTGAAGCTATTGATCAGGAAGATTTGAAGCCGTTGGTTGACCAAAAGGCTTTGGCAGAATTCCGTCAACGTGCACTTAACCCTTCAAGTCCTGTAAACCGTGGTAATGCTGAAAATCCTGATGTGTTCTTCCAACACAGAGAATCTTCTAACTCATTCTATAATGCAGTTCCTGGAATTGTTGAAGACTATATCAAAGAGATCAACAAGATTACAGGACGTAATTATGGATTGTTTGATTATTATGGTGATCCTGAAGCAGAGAATGTTATCATTGCAATGGGTTCTGTAACTGAAGCTATCCGCGAGACTATTGACTTCTTACGTGGTCAAGGTAAGAAAGTTGGTTTGGTTGCTGTTCACTTGTATCGTCCATTCTCAGCTAAACACTTCTTGTCTGCTTTGCCTAAGAGTGCAAAACGCATTTGTGTGTTGGATCGTACAAAAGAGCCTGGAGCTACCGGCGAACCTCTTTATTTGGATGTTCGTGATGTACTTTATGGCTCAAAAGATGCTCCAATGATTATCGGTGGACGTTATGGATTGGGTTCAAAAGATACTACACCAGCTCAGATCCTTTCAGTTTATGAGAATCTTGAGTTACCATTGCCTAAGAATCAATTTACAGTAGGTATTGATGATGATGTAACATTCACATCTCTTCCTCTTAAAGAAGAAGTTGCATTAGGTGATCCTAGTACATTTGAAGCTAAATTCTATGGCTTGGGCGCTGATGGTACTGTAGGTGCAAACAAAAACTCAGTAAAAATCATTGGTGACAACACTAATAAATATTGCCAGGCATACTTCTCTTACGATTCTAAAAAATCAGGAGGTTTCACTTGTTCACATTTACGTTTCGGTGACAAGCCTATCCACTCGACTTATTTAGTAAATACTCCTAATTTCGTGGCATGTCACGTACAAGCATATTTGCACATGTACGATGTAATCCGCGGATTGCGTAAGAATGGTACATTCCTTTTGAATACAATTTGGGATGGCGATACATTGGTTAAGAATTTACCTAACAAGGCAAAAGCTTACTTCGCTAAAAATAATATCACAGTTTATTATATCAATGCAACTCAGATCGCTCAGGAAATTGGTCTTGGTAACCGTACCAACACTATTCTTCAGAGTGCATTCTTCCGTATTACAGGCGTAATTCCTGTAGACCAGGCTGTAGAGCAGATGAAGGAATTCATCGTTAAGTCTTACGGTAAGAAGGGACAAGACATTGTTGATAAGAACTATCAGGCAGTTGACCGTGGTGGAGAATACAAAGAACTTCCTGTTGATGCTGCATGGGCAAACTTAGAAACTGCTAAAAAGGTTGCTAATAATGATCCTGCATTCATCAATGAAATTGTTCGTCCTATCAATGCACAAGACGGTGACTTATTGAAAGTTTCTGCATTCAAAGGTATTGAAGATGGAACTTGGCCTGTCGGTACATCTGCTTACGAAAAACGTGGTGTAGCTGCATTTATTCCTGAATGGAATCCTGCAAACTGTATCCAATGTAACAAGTGTGCTTATGTATGTCCTCACGCTGCTATTCGTCCGTTCATTCTTGACGCAGAAGAGCAGAAAGGTGCTAAGTTTGCACAATTGAAAGCTGTCGGTAAAGCATTTGACGGCATGACATTCGTTCAATCAGTTGACGTATTGGATTGCTTGGGTTGCAACAACTGTGCTGATGTTTGTCCTGGTAAGAAGGGCGAGAAAGCTTTGGTTATGAAGCCTTTTGAATCTCAATTGCCTCAAGTAGAAAATTGGGATTATTGTGTTAAGAATGTCAAGAGCAAACAAAAATTGGTTGACATCAAATCTAACGTTAAGAATTCTCAGTTCGCTCAACCATTGTTTGAGTTCTCTGGAGCTTGCGCAGGTTGTGGTGAGACACCTTACGTTAAATTGATCAGTCAGTTGTTCGGTGATCGTGAAATGATTGCTAATGCAACAGGATGTTCTTCAATTTATTCAGGTTCTGTTCCTGCAACTCCATATACAACAAACGAAGAGGGTCACGGTCCAGCATGGGCTAACTCATTATTTGAGGACTTCTGCGAGTTTGGTTTAGGTATGACTCTTGCTTCTGACAAGATGCGTGCTCGTATTGAGAACCACATGAAAGCTGCTATCGAGGAAGGTTGTCCAGATAATGCTAAGGAATTATTTCAAGCATGGATTGACAACAAGAACGATGCAGACAAAACTAAAGAACTTGCTCCTCAAATCGAGGCTTTGGTTAATGAGAATAAAGCTAAATGCAGCCATTGCGCAGCTATTGCTGACTTAACCCATTTCTTGGTTAAACGCAGTCAATGGATCATCGGTGGTGATGGTGCTTCATACGATATCGGTTACGGAGGTTTGGATCATGTATTAGCTTCAGGTAAAGATATAAACATCTTGGTATTGGATACTGAGGTTTATTCTAACACCGGAGGTCAAGCATCAAAATCTACTCCTATCGGTGCTATTGCAGAGTTTGCAGCATCAGGTAAGAGAATGCGTAAGAAAGATCTTGGTATGATGGCTTCAACATACGGTTATGTATATGTTGCACAAATCGCTATGGGCGCTGACAATGCACAATCATTGAAAGCTATCCGTGAAGCTGAGGCTTATGACGGTCCTTCTATCATCATCGCTTATTCTCCATGTATCAATCATGGATTGAAGAGAAAAGGTGGTATGGGTAAAGCACAAGCAGAGGAATCTGATGCTGTTGCATGCGGTTACTGGCATTTGTGGAGATTCAATCCGGAATTGGCAAAAGAAGGTAAGAATCCGTTCTTATTGGATAGCAAAGAGCCGGCTTGGGATAACTTCAAAGACTTCTTGATGGGTGAGGTTCGTTTCGCATCACTTAAGAAACTATTCCCTGCTGAGGCTGAAGAATTGTTTACTGCTGCACAAGATGCTGCTAAATGGCGTTATGATGGTTACAAACGTCTTGCAAACCAAGTATGGAATGCTGAATAAGAATTAAGAAACTATTAATTCTATATATAAAAGGGAAGCAAATTTCGATTTGCTTCCCTTTTTTGATGATATTCTATTTTAATAGAGTAAGATAAAATTTGTTTTATTTCTTTTTATTCTTGTATCGCCTCTCTAATCCGTACCAGTTTTTTGAGCAATCCTTCCACAAGATCAAGGCGCAACATGTTGGCTCCGTCACTTTTGGCAACACTGGGATTCTGATGAGTCTCAATGAATAATCCGTCGGCTCCTACAACAATGGCAGCTTTGGCGATGGTCTCAATCAATTGTGGCATACCACCGGTAACACCGCTTGTTTGATTCGGTTGTTGCAAACTGTGAGTTGCATCCATTATCACAGGATATCCTAAGGCACGCATTTCAGGAATGCCACGATAATCAACGATCAGATCAGTATAGCCGAAGGTGGTTCCTCGTTCGGTAAGCATTACATTGGGGTTGCCGGCTTCCAATACTTTGTCGGCAGCAAATTTCATTGACTCCGGTGAAAGGAACTGACCTTTTTTAATGTTTACAATTTTGCCCGTCTTAGCAGCAGCTACCAGCAAATCCGTTTGGCGACAAAGGAAAGCCGGTATTTGCAGCACATCCACATATTCGGCAGCCATAGCAGCTTCGCAGGATTCGTGAATGTCAGTAACTACAGGGATGTTGAAAGTTTCATGAACTTTGCGCAGTATCTTCAACGCTTTTTCATCTCCAATGCCCGTGAATGAGTCCAGTCTCGAGCGATTTGCTTTTCGATAGGAGCCTTTGAATATATAAGGAATATGTAGCCTTCCGGTAATCTCTACTAACTTTTCGGCAATGTCCATAGCCATTTCTTCACCTTCAATTACGCATGGACCGGCCATCAAAAAAAAGTTCTGTTGAGAAGTTAAATCTTTTATTGTCATTTTGCTGTTCAATATTTTAGTTGGGTATAATCAATGTCAATGTCTCAGGCATAATCGTAATGTCCAGAGGGAGATGCTTTTCTTGCAAGATACGTCCGTCAATACCTACCGCGGCATTTTGTGCTCTGAGTACTCTGACCCGTTTCGTTCGATAGCTTTTCACATCTTTGTGATTCAGCAACCGGCCGTTAATTAACATCCAAAGTCCTTTCAATAGCTGCCATATTTTCGGGTAATAGATCACACTCACATCCAGCCATCCGTTGTAAGGTACAGCACTTGGAGTCATACCATATCCTCGGGCACTGCCTACGCATACATTCATGATTCTACCGCGTATATGATCCTCATTGATGCGTAAGTGCATGCGATAAAGCTTTCTCTCAAAAAATATTTTAAACAAGGCGGCTACGGATGAAATAAGTGTAATGCCCCAGAATCGTTTGGTTTGATCGGTGATGCGTACGATTCGTGCACCCAAACCGATATTGATGGCATTCACAAAATATTTGCTTTCATGTATCGTGCCATTGTAATAGGTACATTGCCCTACATCAATCTTTTTAAGACGATAATTCACAATCCAGTCAACCGCAGCCTTGTAGTCCATGTCAATGCCCCAGTAGCGCGAAAAGTCATTGACCACCCCATTAGGGATGATGCCTATGGCTATTTCATCCTTTGGGAATGATGTTTTAGCTGTCATAATACCATTGATAGCATCATTGAGTGCTCCATCTCCTCCCACTATAACAATGGTACGATATCCCTGTTCGGCATAGTCATGAGCCAACCGCTGCACCGATCCGTACCCAAGAGATTGCACATAATCATAGTTGATTTGCTTGCTGTCAATGTATGCTCGAATGGCAGTCCATCGTTTACGGGCTTTTCGTGTTCCGGCACGTGGGTGGTAAATGATTCCCCATTTATTATTTCCTGTATTCATGATTCAAAGTGATCTAATAAATCTTTGGTTAGTTCAATCTTCTTTTCGGTAGGCATTCCGGCATCCATCCAGTGAATGGTAAATCCCCTCCGTTCCATACCCCTAAACCAAGTCATTTGTCTTTTGGCAAACTGATGGATGGCTATTTCCAACTGGGTGAACATCTCCTCATAGTTGAGCTGTCCGGTTATATAGAGGGTCAGGTATTTATATTCCAATCCATAATAGATTAAATCTTCCGGTGAGATGCCGCTTTTAAGCAGTCCTTTCACTTCATCTATCATGCCTTCTTCCAATCTCTTTTTCAATCGGATGCTTATCTTTTCTCTACGTAGCTCCCGATCAATATCAATACCTATGATCAGGCTTTTAAATTGAGGAAAAGTACGTTCATCCACATGATGTTCTTTATAATATCTTTGTATTTCTATGGCACGTATAGCCCTTTTGCAGGTATCCACATCCGTGGTGTTGTGCAACGTCTTATACTGCTTTAACATGTCAGTTAATTCTTCCAGTGATTTTCCGGCCAACTCATTCCTCAATTCCGTATTTTCAGGAACAGGAGTCATGCGATATCCCTTTAAGACACTCTCAATGTATAGTCCTGTTCCTCCGCAAAGGATGGGTAACAGGTTGCGTGATGCTATGTCATTATAGGCATTTAAGAAATCACGCTGATATTCAAATAAATTATATTTGTATCCGGGAGCTGCAATATCTATGAGGTGATAAGGAATAATTCTGTCGTTGATGACATAATCACTAAGATCCTTGCCTGTGCCGATATCCATGCTTTTGTATATTTGTCGGGAATCGGCGCTGATAATTTCAGAATGTAGATTATCGGCCAAGTGAGCGGCAAAGGTTGTTTTGCCACTAGCTGTGGGACCGAGAATGGTTATCATGTCACATCTGTTTTTTATCATATTAAGCTTCTTTGATTACAAAGATAGCTAAATTATTTTGAACATGGATGGACTCTTTGGCGATGTTTTAAATAAAAATCATTAAGATAAGCTGGGCTATAATCACTCTGATGAACATACAGAAAGGGTATACAGTGGCATAACTTACTGACGGATGGTCTCCCGGAATGGAATCATTTGCATAGTTGAGCGCCATAGGATTTGCCATACTTCCGCTCAACATACCGCTGATACTGCCATAATCAAGATGGAAGATTTTTAGTGACACAATACCGGTAATTAAAACAGGGATGAGAGTGATTGATAATCCTACACCCACCCATAAAAGTCCCGTGGGGCGTACCACCGTTTCAAAGAAATGGCTACCGCTTTGCAGTCCTAATCCCGCTAAGTAAAGGCTCAATCCCAGTCCCCTCAACATGAGGTTTGCACTGCGTGTCGTGTAAGTGATCATATGAAGACGCGGACCGAATGCACCGATAAGTATTCCTATGATGATCGGACCTCCTGCCAGTCCCAAACGCATTGGAGAGCTCATTCCCGGCAGTTGCAGAGGAATAGAGCCAAGAGCCAATCCTAATACCATGCCGATGAATACCGACATCAAATTGGGCTCTTTCAGGCTCACCACTTTATTTCCTAATATTTTCTCTACATTATCTATTGCATTCTGTTCACCGACAACGGTCAATCTATCGCCCATCTGTAACACCAATTCACTTGTCGCCAACAATTTCACATCACTGCGAAGCACACGACTTATGTTGATTCCATAATGATTTCTAAGGCGCAATGTACCTAGTTTCTTGCCGTTTATTTCAGGGCGAGTCACCACGATATGTTGTGAGATAAGTTGAGAGTCTATTGCATTCCAATCAATATCCTCTTTGTTCCAATCTTTTTGTTCCTGTTCCCCGAAAAGCATGGTCAATCCTTCCACATCATCCTCATTGGTGATTACCAGCAGTTTATCTTTCTGCTCCAATTGTGTTTCACTTGAAGGAATACGCACCTTATTCTCGCGCCATAAACGTGAAATTACAAACTTTTTACTGCTTTGGTGTGCTATTTCTTTTACGCTTTTGCCGAATATACCCGGATTGTCCACCTCAAATTCAGCAATGTAAGTGTGGTCGGGCTTTTCATCTGCAGGATTCGCTATATCGGTCGGTTTCACCCATAGTTTGCGAATGACCAATATGCCAATGATTACACCTAAAACACCCAAAGGATAAGTCAAAGCACATGCTAACGCCGGACTGCTGGTGGGTAAGTTCATGGATGACAGAGTTTGCTGTGCTGCACCCAAAGCCGGTGTGTTGGTGGTGGCACCACATAGAATACCGTCAATGTCGGCAATGGATATATTGAAAATATAATGGAAAGCAATGGCTACGGCTGTTCCTATCAAAGTAAGTCCCAGCCCCAGCATATTCAGTGTCAGGCCTCCCTTTCTGAATGAGGAAAAGAATCCCGGTCCTACTTGAAGTCCCAGTGCGTAAACAAACAAGACCAGTCCGAAGCTTTGTGCATACTGCAGCATTTGGGGGTCAATGCTTAGTCCGATATGACCGGCTAGAATCCCGGCGAAGAAAACAAAAGTAACTCCCAAAGAAACTCCGGCGACTTTCACTTGTGCAAATGCCAGTCCGGCACCGCATATTAATGAAAGAATAATCACAGCTTGCATCGGGCTGTGTATTATGAACAGGCTATTGAATAAATCCACTATAAAATATCATTTTTTTGCGGTCGCAAAGGTAGCAAATATTTCGAAAAAGCAATTATTTATCAATGAATTATTCGTTGTTTATCTTTGAAATGTAGGCTCCGTTAAGATTCAAATTGATACATTTTATTCCTAAACCCTTGCATTCTTTCATCACTTTCTCTGAAACATTCGCATATACGCTTCCATCTACTACCACTTGTTTAATGTTGAACAGTCCGGTAAGATACACAATCTTTCCGTAATATCCTCGAGTTATCACTAAGTAATCAATATTTAGCGGATGGCGTGATGCTTTATATGCCCAACGCTTGTCGCCGACAATTCCTATGGTTTTATTTCCGAAATGGATAATGTGATTGTGAGTATTGATAAAACCAGTGTGCATACCTTCTGCGATAGAGATGGGCGGATACAATTTGTTTTTATAAATAAAATCCTTGTGAGCTTTGACGAATTGTTCTTTCGGTTCGTGCGAAGAAGAGAAGAGGTAACTAATTCGGTTGGGAAGTATAAATTGTATGGAAGCACCTTTCCTGTTGTTGAAGAACACAATCTCTTGTTTCAATTTATCTGTATAGTCGGCATGTGTTTGTAGAGCAAACAAGAATGTGATCCCTACAAGGCAGCTTGCCAGACGCGGCACGGATCGCTTCGTTATGAATAAAAGCCATGCAACGATAAGTGAGGCAATCATTCCTATTTGCCAGGCACTTAAATAGATATGATCGATGGAGGAGTAGGGCAGATGGCTCATAAATGCCGTGATGCCGTTCAGTAATTTCAGCATCAGGCTGAGCAGCCATCCCGTAACCAGTTGCACGGGAGCGATAAAAAAGAAAAGTAAATTGGTTGCTGCCGCATACATGAGCAGTGAAGAGAGGAAAATAACCAATAGATTGGTGAGGATAAAGTAGGTGGGCAAGTTGTGAAAATAGTACAGCAGAAATGGTATGGTCGCTGCTTGTGCCGAAATACTTACCCCTGATAGATCCCATACATATTTAACGGCTCGATTGTGAGGTTGCCACCATTTTTTCCATAGCGGCATTATCACCAGAATGCCGGCTACAGCCATGAATGACAGTTGGAAACTCACATCGAACATATTCAGCGGATGCATGATCAGCATAATGAAAGCCGTAGCTGCCAGCGTATTTAGGGTTATTGGACGTGTACTGAATAGTTGCCCTAATGCCATGATCGTAAACATGATGACGGTTCGCAGAACAGGAGGCATCAGCCCCGTAATAAATGCAAACACCCACATCAGTATGATAATAAATAATTGCTTGAACGTTTTTCCACCTCGAATCTTATCAAGCGGTTTCAATAATAGAAGCAGAAGAGCATACAAAAATCCGATGTGCAATCCCGATAGCGACAATATATGGCTTACACCTGAAATCGAATAGTTGTCTTTTATCCCTTCCGATAAGTCAGCCTGATAGCCCAATGTAATGGCATTCAACACGGCTCTATCGTCTTTAGATAGAGGAATCCGATCAAAATGAGCAATTAGTTTGCTACGTATTTTCAGTGCCTCTTGCGATAGTGAGAGTCTTGCTTCATGACCGGCTTTTCTCCAGCTTCCTTCGTAAATATAAGCTGAACCCGATATACCTTTATTCAACAGATAGGAAGCATAATCAAATTCGTTGGGATTACCATTGTTTTGCGGAGGATTTATTTTGCCGAAAAAGTAGATCTTGTCACCCGAATTTAAGGCAGCGTTTGAGGGAAGGTAAAGTAGTATAGAGCGATCTATCGTTTTAGTTTGCCTATTCTTGGCACTGTATATATAATTAATCTGCACCGTATGGCACACGCTCTTTTCTTTTATTTGAGGTTCGTCTTTAATCGTACCGCAATATAATTGTTCGGTCTTTGACCAGGGGTATTTGATAGAGTCAACCTGATGTATGGTGAGGCAGACACCCATTGCTGCAACCAAAGTATAGAGAGAAATGCCGAAGTAAATATTCTTCTTGAAAAAGCTGCATTTATGCGCAATAAACGCACCTATACTTAAGGAAAAAAGGAAATATATGAGGTTTTGGTCAGGCGCATAATATCCTATGCCGATTCCCATTAAAAGTGGAACCAGCATTTTCAAAAACGGATATTTGTGTAATGGAATCAAATACTCTTTAGCAAATGTATAGCTGCTTTAGGATCTTTTGCATTGAACACGGCACTACCGGCAACCAACACATCCGCACCTGCCTCTTTGATACGTGGAGCGGTTTCGGCAGTGATGCCTCCATCCACTTCGATCAAAGCCTTGGAGCCTGTTTCGATGATCAACTTCTTTAGCTCTCGCACCTTGCTCACGCTATGTTCAATGAAGCTCTGTCCGCCGAATCCCGGATTCACAGTCATGACCAGCACCATGTATACATCCTCAATCACGTCACGCAACAAGCATACCGGAGTAGAAGGATTGATGGTGACGGCAGGCAACATGCCGGCTTCACGTATTTCATGAATCACACGATTAAGGTGCGTGCAAGCCTCATAATGTACATTCATTATTTTGGCACCTGTCTTTTTTACTTCGGATATGAATTTCTCGGGATGTACGATCATGAGATGTACGTCCAGCGGTTTTTCTACTTTATTGGCAAAAGAGTTGATTACCGGAAAACCGAATGAGATGTTCGGAACGAAAACCCCATCCATGATATCAAGATGCAGCCAATCGGCTTCACTCTCGTTGATCATTTGTATATCCTTATTGAGGTTGCCGAAATCAGCAGCTAATAAAGAAGGAGATATAATGCTGTTCATAGCTTGTGCTCTTTTATTATATTCTGGGCACAAAGTTAGCAAAAAGATTTAATTAAGAATCAAATTTTGCAGACTTTCAGGCAAAGTAGTTTCCGCATGATAGCAACGGGCAAACATTTTCAACATGATAATCGTTTCGGACTTTGGCCCTTTGTTCTTGCTTGCAATACTCTGCATTTTCTTTTGTGAAATTAATTTTTTCATGAGTAAACAATCTAAATGTTTCTCTTATGAACGGAAGAGGGGACCTATATATTATATATTATCATTGAAAGTTTGTTAATCTATCGTCAATATAAGGTGTTTTTCTTCAACCAGACGTCTAAGATTCAATATGGCATACCGCGTTCGTCCCAGAGCCGTGTTGATACTTATTCCCGTTATTTCGGCAATTTCTCTGAAGCTCAAGTCATTATAGTATCTCAAGTGAATCATCTGTTGTTGATTTGCAGGCAAATAATTGATAAGTGTTCGTATATCTTCTTGAATTTGATTGGCAATGATTTGATCTTCTATGGTGGTATCTGTCAAATTAGTATCATTCAGCCAGTCTCTTTCGTCATCTTCATTTGAAAATACGTTGCTTTCACTTTTGCCTTGACGGAATGAGTCAATAATTTGGTTGTGAGCGATGCATAAAATCCATGAGGCAAACTTACCGGTTTCGGTGTATCGTCCTTGTTTGATAGTCATGATAGCCTTGATGAAAGTCTCTTGAAACAAATCTTCAGCACGTTCATCATTTTTCACGATGAATAAGATATAAGAGTAGAGTCTTTTTTTATGCCGATTGAGCAGCACGTCAAAAGCTTTGTCATTACCATATTGATAAAGAGAGACAAGTTCTTCGTCGCTAAGTTGGATCAGTTTGGTCATATCACATTTATTAATGCAGAAGTTTTGTCGATAAATCTGTTGCTTTGTTTCATTAATGTATGCAAATAAATCAAATAATTCAGAGAAAACCAATTTTTTATCCAACTAATTGACGAAACCTTTTCATTCAGGATCATTATCCAGCTCATTTTCTTTCTTGATTAATTCAAATCAATCTTTTCTATAAATTCTTTGTATTCCCAATATTGAAGTACTTTAAGATGTTGAAGTTTACCTACAATGATAGCGGGATGCGTATTAAATTTCTTTGCATAAAATTTTATTGCTGTTTCACTGTATTCCTTTAAGCCCAATATTTCGTTTGTTTCAGACTTTGTCAAGAGCATTCTTTCTGCGAAATTATCTGCTTCAAGTTCTTTTTCCATTTGTTTATCGGTATATTCTATATCTTCCAAAAAGATATCTTTTTTGCCGTGCAACAAGATATGGCCTATTTCGTGAAAGAACGAGAACCAAAATATATCATTGCGTTTATAGCGGTTCGTGAGCTGGATTAATGGCGTTTCATTGATCCATCGGGTGGCACCGCTAATAGGTGCTTTCGGAAGCTGCGGTATATATAAAAGTTTTATTCCTGCTTCGGCACATAATTTTTGGAGTGATTGGAAAAAGCCCTCAGGTTGAGTTGCCATCAAGGATTTCATGGCAGGCAACAGGTCTCTCAGTTTTTTATCCGAGAATATGGCTTTCGGCTGTTGCAGGGCAGTTTGTAATTCACCTTCACGCAACCATGCTGAAATGGCATATGCTTCTTTTGTTCCGGCAAGTGAAATGCGGAAAGCCACTTTTAATTGCTGATTAAGATAATAGTCTTCCCAAGCCTTTGGAGAGCTAACCCCAAAGAATGTAAACAGCGATGCAACTTTTTCTTCTGCTTTTTTACAAGCAGGCAACCAACCTTTGCGAATCATATCCGCGAGAGGAAATAAATTCGCCCAATAAATTGATTCGGTGATGAAAGCAGCACGTTTTTCATGAGCTATAAACTCATCATAACTGCGCTGCTCGTTCATCCAAAAGTGGGCAGGGATTCTTGTTACACTCTCAAAGGCTACCGCCATATCGGGAGTAATGGAACTATCGCCTTTGATTACTGCAATAATAGTCTTTTCCGGTTTTGTAGAACGGAGTGCAAATTCTTTAACACCCATTCCCATTTCCTCCAATTTCTCTGCAAGAGTTCTGCCGGGATGGAATACGATTGAAGGAATGAATTGATTCTTTCTTGTTGCCATTTCTGTTTCTATTTTCCGTGATAGTTATCTATTAGAACGTCATCCAATACATCGGCATCATGTAATTGATTCAACCTCATCATATATAGATCAGCCCGCAACTTGCCCATCTCTTTCAGGCATTTTCGATAGTCTTGTGACTGTTTTAAGAGTTTCTTGTTATGAAACGTAATATCCACATTGTTACGTTTTTGATTTACACTCGGTGTTATTTATAAATAAGATTACAAAAGTATATATTATTTTTGATTTACACAATAGGTTAGTCAAAAAATAGATATATTCTTGTCATTATCCAGCTCATTTTCTTTCTTCAAGTTGGGTGATTCGTTCCAATATATCATTTAGCATTTTTACCTGCACTTTATGAATCTCTACAGATTCCTGTTGCTCATGTATAATCAAATGGTCTACTTTCTCATGCAGTATTTTTATCTCCAGTTCAGCTTTAAGATTCACCATATAGTCTTTTTTAGATCTCTCCCTGTCTTTATCTTCTTGTCGGTTCTGGCTCATCATAATGACCGGTGCCTGTATTGCTGCCAGAGTTGATAGAATTAAATTCAGAAGGATAAAAGGGTAGGGATCAAAACCTTTGTTTGCCAGCCAGTAAATATTGATAAGGATCCAGATAAGAAGAAACATTCCGAATGAGATAATAAATGTCCAACTACCTCCAAAAGTGGCTACATGGTCGGCTATTCTTTGTCCTACAGTCAGTGCCTGTTTATCATTACTGTCCAATTTATCGGTAATTGTCGTTTTGTTTTCCAAAGATTCCAGCACTATTTTTTCCTGAGCTGTCAGCTTTCCCATTTTCTTAGAGAAAAAGCTCTCTATATACTTCTTTCTATAGTCATTCAGTTCACTGACAGATAAATAGTTCTCAGTTGTAAATTGAGGGTAATCCTTTTGTATCAAAGAGAAGATGGACTGATTAACCGATTTGCCTGATATTTTATCAGAAATCGGGAATTCCTTTTTTGATAAGTCGCTGTGAAATGTTTCCATGGGGTGAGTATTTTATTTGTTTCCACAAATTTAAGAATCTGCCGCTTAATACCAAGTACTTTCAAGGTTTATTATTATACGACTATATTCCCGTGTGATCGATGCTTTAAAAGAGAAATCTGTGCCTTTGTATCAAAATAATGAGAAAAAAACTCAAAAATAGATGCTAGTGATGATATTTTTAGTATTTTTGTAAAAACATTATTGAAATAAATACGAACTTCTATGTTGGTAAATTTTACTGTAAGTAATTTCCGATCATTTAAGGAGTCTCAAACATTGAGTATGGAAGCTACAGCCATTAGAGAGCTCAATGAGTATGTGATTCCAAAGGATAAATACAGATTACTTCCATCTGCTGTAATTTACGGGGCAAATTCAAGTGGCAAAAGCAATCTGCTTAAAGCTCTGCTTGTAATGCAGAAAGTTGTTCTTGAGTCGGTAAAGTTAAATCCTGATGATTTGATTGTTGGATATGAACCTTTTGTTTTATCTGAAGAGAGCATATCCGAGCCTACTTCGTTTGAAATTCAGTTCTTAATCGATTCTGTAAAATACAGATATGGATTTGATTTTGATGCTTCATCCATTAAAGCGGAATGGCTTTATGAAAAAAAAGGAGGAGAGCGTGAATATAATTTGTTTTTAAGAGCAGATACTGAAATACAGTACTCTAAAAAGAGATTTCTTGAAGGATTGAAAATCAAAAATCTATCGATAGAGAAGAATAGATTGTTGTTGTCATTAGCAGCTCAGTTATCAGAACCTGTTTCCCAAGGAATAATGAAATGGTTTAAAATGTGTAATGTTATTTCGGGTATTGAAGGTACCGGTTATGAAAACTTTACGATTAAAATGCTGAAGGAGCATATTGTGGGATACGATGAAGCCGTGTCTTTTCTTCGTAATATGAAATTAGGATTTGATAATATTGAAATAGAGGAATCTGATTTTAATCAAGAAGCTTTATCGGATAAGATGCCACAGGAGATGAAAGATCAATTGACTAAGACCTTATCCGGAAAGAAAATACTATCGGTGAATACTGTTCATAAGATCTATGATAAAGAAAATAAGGTGGTAGGAACAAAATCTTTTAATAAAAATCGTATGGAATCAGAGGGCAGTAAGAAACTGATTGAAATGTCCGGGCCAATATTTGATACCTTACTTAATAATAAGGTGCTGATTGTAGATGAACTTGATGCAAAGTTACATCCGGTGTTGACACGTGAACTAGTAAAGGTCTTTAATTCACAGAGTAGGGGAGCGCAATTGATTTTTGCGACACATGATACAAATCTTTTAAATATCAATCTTTTTAGGCGTGATCAAATTTGGCTTACAGAAAAAAATGAAGCTGAAGCTACTGAATTGTATTCTCTTGTTGAATTTAAAGAATCAGAGGGTAAAAAGGTTCGAAAAGATAGCAGCTTGGAGAAAGATTATATGAAAGGCAGATATGGTGCTATTCCATACATTTAATACATTTAATGGAGATTGGTTAGTATGGGGCAGTTACCTAAGTACAAAATAAAGGCATTGCAAGAAGCAAAGCGTGATGCGAAGGCGAGCAGGAAACGAAAGATAAATACCCGCAGACCTTTTGTGAGTTTTTTAATTGTTTGTGAAGGGGAAAAAACTGAACCAAACTATTTTAAATCTTTAATAGATAATAGAATTTCTGAGGTGAGATAGGTAGATATTGAAGGTACCGGTTGTGGTACGGTGAGATTGATTAAAGAGGCAATAAAATTGAGGGATCAGTCCGGTAAAGATTTTGATCGTGTATGGGCTGTATTTGATAAGGATGATTTTATGGATTTTAATGATGCAATAGCTTTGGCTAATCACAACAAAATAAAATGTGCATGGACTAATGAAGCTTTTGAGCTTTGGTATTATCTGCATTTTCAATATTTGGATACGGGTGTTTCTCGTGCTGATTATATTAAGATGTTAGAGCGTGAGATTCGCGTTTTGAAAAATGAAAGCTATTCCTATAAAAAGAATGATCCGCTCATGTATGCTTTGTTACAAAAATATGGTAGCGAAGAATTTGCTATTAATAATGCGCGGAAACTAAGGGATTCGTATGCCGCTGATATAGATTATGCAGCCCATAAGCCTTGCACTACAGTGGATCAACTGGTAAATGAACTTTCAAATCCGGAGGATTTATTGTAATAATTTGCCTTTGATTAATTCGTAATAAATGTATATGAAGATAAAAATAGCTTTTGTATAAATAATGCATAAAACACAAAAGTGTCAAAGTGTCAACCATCCTTCATGCTTTTTCTTGTACAATGTAGCAGTTAATGTTGAAATGTATTATTAAGTTATTTATTATGAGATGGTTATTCGATTTTTTCCTCCACTTGTATACTTGCCGTAGTAATCGTCACTTTGGGCTAAAAGTAGAGAATTCGGCTTTAGAACATCATGAAAGTGTCAATTAAGTGTCACAGAAATAGAGATTGACACTGGATTGACACTTTGCACGCTACATTTTCTTGATTTCTATTCTGGAATGAAGATAGAAGATAAGTTCCATTATTTTTTATACTGATAATAAGTGACTTATATCCTTGTAATAGAGAATAATCATGAAAGTGTCAATTTAGTGTCAACGTGAGACTTTGTTTATTTGTATTTTAATGTTAATACAATTTCGTGTATTTACTTATGTGTCTGATATTCAATATAAAAGTGTATGTTTAAGGTACTTAATATACACTTTTAGTGACTGAATATATTCTCTGAAAGTCTCAACCTACTTTTTATTTCTATTTTTACTTATTTTCAATCTTCTCATTTTGATTGATTTGTCTCTTTTACAAAATTACGCGTTAAGGGGTGTTGAGACTTTGACACTTTCCTATTTGTTCTCTATTGTATTATAGTGTTTATTATTGTTTAATATTACCATCCATTCACCTCATAGTTACGAGTTGTTTGCTCGATAACTGTGAGTTGTTCTCCCCATCGTTACGAGTTTATTCACCGATAACTACAAGTTGAGCAACTCTCAGTTACGGGGGGAACGAAACGCTATAACGAGTTAGGCGGAACGCCATAGCGAGTTTAGGGCTTCCCAATATAGCGATAAATCAATTCCACTTCACAGCCGAAAAGTGTTTGCCGATGGGTGTTGAAGCCGATAGCGATCAGTTTTTCCCATAGTATCTTGTTTGTCTTGATCCATCGCATCATAGTCTGTACGGCAGAGCGAGGTGTGGTGTAAGGATTATAGAGCAAAGCCAGTTCAGATTTCTTGTAAGGGCGAATATACGTTTCGCCTAAATTGTCTTTTTTTGGTTTCATATTCGTTGTTTTTATATGATTATTATACTTCAAATTTACGAAAAAACGACCAATTTTCCAAGTAAAAAAGAGTGCATCTCTACTATAAAAAAGAGAAAAACGCACTAAAATAACACACAAGTATTCAAAGGGTTGCAAACTGAAAAATAGTGCTTTCGGGTTGTCGTATCTTTGTATCACAATCAAAAAACAAAGCGATTGTGCAACAAAATGTATCACTCTAAAAAATAAAAGAAATGACAACAACAACCAACAAAACCAAGAAGAAAGCCTATGTGCTTCCC
>Ga0302209_10000007_pt1 | contig 173339 bp, 145 predicted proteins | sample II_Fen_E3_1_FD_194574 | JGI IMG/M metagenome (GOLD analysis project Ga0302209, IMG submission 194574) | Peat permafrost microbial communities from Stordalen Mire near Abisko, Sweden - II_Fen_E3_1 | ecosystem: Environmental > Terrestrial > Soil > Wetlands > Permafrost | place: Sweden: Abisko...
TCGAACATCGACCCGGCTTCCATAGCCTTGACCATTTCGGTCAGTGCATGGGCTGATGCCGGACAAACTACGGTGTTCAACTAATTCAAAGCAATTAATTGTGAATGACAGAATGAGATATTCCGGAATCATGACCCTGTTTACATCCCTGCTGCTGATGTGCTTTGCCACATCTTGCGTCAATGAGGATAATAGCAACTGCGTGCAGTATGCCATTACCACTCAATTGGTTGACAAGGCAGGGACTGTATTGCCGGATTCGACAGTGGGAAAAGTGAACGCGTATCTCTTTCTGAACAACAAGTATGACCATATCGTCACGGCGGAAAGTGACGGCAAGTACTTAATTAGCTTTGACGGTAATACGAAAGCAACTTTAGTAGCTTTCGGCAATATGAACACTGACAGCGTAAATATCCATACACCCAATGAAGGAGACGATATCAGTACCATTTCTGTAGGGCTGCTGGCAACCCGAAGTAGCGCAAGCTATTTGTCGTCACCGACCTACCTGTATTACGGCAGGTTTGATTATACCTCAACCACGTCAGGGACTACGACCACGGCATTGTTGCCGATGTACAACCAGCATGCACGAGTGCATGTGGTGGCAAAACATTTACAGTCTCAGTTTGGCAGTGGAAACTATCAAACCGTGTTGCAGGGCTTTCGCGATGCCATCACCTTTGACGGAACAATTACAGGAGATTCTGTGACATATAGTCCAAGTGGAGCACTCGATCATAACGATGTTTACACTTCGGAAGCGGTGAATACCTTGCCTACGAAAACGGATGAATATGTGACTGTATCAATCTATAAAGACGGTACCCTGTTGTGGCAGACCTCAACGGATGCCGATGGTAATAAAGTAACCTTGGCAGCGGAGGATGATAAAGCGTTTGTGATTGATGTACAAAAGCTTGATTTCACCTTACAAGTGATGTCGTGGAACGATTATCAACAAAGTACGGTGATCTATTGAACTTATATAAAAAAAAGAAACTGAAAGAAATGAGAGTTGATCTCATACATTTGATTCTAGTATTGTTATTTGTCGGATTCCCGTGGGGATGCCAGTCTCCGCGGAAACCGGCAATAACAATTACTAAAAATAAATTAAGGATGAATAAAGAGAATGCTGAAAAAATGGCAGCAAAGAACAATATACCGGGAAATAAAATAAATGCCCGTAACAAAAAACGAGTGATTCGTAAGAATTCCTCAATAGATATTAGAGAAAGAAACTTGATTTATATTTATAATTGCTTATAGAACTATTGTAAAAATGTATTTACACAATAGCAAATTGTCGTCAATCCTCCGCAGTGATGCGGGGAATTGATTTTTCAAAAAATAAAACAAGAGAAATGTAGATTTTTTTATGAACAATAAAATAATAAATAGATATATAAAACGTGGATATGCAAGTATAGGGAAATGGATGGGGTTATTACTTCTTCCTTTGCTGCTGTTCTCCTCTTGTGTGGACGATTCCGTAACGAGCGGTTCCACTACAAGCAGCGACAGCACACAGGTACGCCTTACATTTAACCTACAACAGCAAACTTCATTGACACGCACCCTCTCGTCCACCGGCACTAGTGAAAGTCAGGTGGACAATATCAATGTGCTTATATTTGATGGTAACAGCAAGTTGATCGGAAGTGCTTATCAAACATACGGCACGTCTCAAACGTCTTCCTTTTCGGTGACTGTGCCCACCCGTGTGGCTAGCGGTTGCACAATCTATGCCGTGGCAAACCTGCCTTCCGATTCTTTGAAAAACGTAGCCACTGTCAGTGACTTTAATAAGAAATTTATTTTAATGTCCACCGCTGCCACATTAGGTAATGGCAGCAATATGACCATGTTCGGTCAAACGAGCAGTGTGACGATCTCTGCCACAGCATCATCAAACACCCCAAGTATTACTTTAACACGATTAGGGTCTAAAGTGACATTCAATATCACGCCTGCAACGGGCATTACCATTACGGGATATCAATTGTGCCACGTGCCTATGGCAAGTTACATAACTAGTGCAACAGATAGTACTTATTTTAATGCGAAAGGAACGTATGGCAATTTTGATGCCGTGTCCAACTTAAGCTCTACGACAACCATAAGCCCTACGTTTTATATATATGAGAATCTTGTCGGTAGAAAGTCCGGTGCAACATCCTATTTTTCTCGTAGTGCCTCTAATGCACCGACTGATGCTACGTATCTACTCATTTATGCACAACAACGTGATAGTTGTTGGCATGCGGTTTATCGCATTTATTTAGGTGGTAGAGGAACCAATGATTATGCCAATTACAATGTATACCGTAATTACAATTGTACTTATAATATACATATTGACGGAGCCGATGCTGCTGATGTAAGAGTTACTTATTTGGTGCCTAAAGCTGGAGATTACTACTATAGTGATGGGAATTGGAGTGATGGAACCGTTGCTCCTATTTCAGGTAAAACTGTAATTGGAATTGTGTTTTCAGCAGCGACTAGTATCACGGATCAGGGTCATGGCTGGATACACGGATATGTCATGGCATTAACAAATGCTACATCTATGGTAACATGGTCACCAAGTACCTATGCCAACACACAAGAATTTACTACTGAAATAAATACTGTTGCATTAATGGAGAGTGATATGGATGGCTATAGTCATTGCCAAACAATAAAAAATAAATCAGCGTATTCACAGGCAAATTATCCTGCTATTTACGATGCGTTGAATTATGGTACCGCCAGTTTTGGAGGAACTCAATATGCAGCTCCATCCAGCACTAGTGGATGGTATTTGCCTAGCGTAGGGCAATGGTATATGATTACAAAAAATTTGGGAGGAGTCACAAGGCCAGTAGATGTAGATAATTCAAGCTGGGGAACTTGGAATAGTAATGCAGCTTTTACCGCAGCTACGGCAATCAATGCATATTTAAGCCAGGTAGGCGGAGAAACAATTGATTGTGCTTCAGGTGTGCAACGATGGTTTTGGTCAAGTTCGGAGAGTAGTGCGTCCGAAGCATGCGACATGGTCTTCCACAGTGACGGTACTCTCAACATTACCCACACGGCTAAGTCCAACCCGAATACCAATAGTAGAATTAGGGCAGTATTCGCTTTTTGAGTGCGAGAACATGTCATATCAGTAATTGTTCCGTCAATTAAGCCTACGGAGACATGCCTTTGAGTAATTAGCTTGTACGAAACACTCCTGACAAAGCTGTCCTTCGCAAGAGGAATAGAAGTCGTAAGACGAATAGATTAGTATAAGAAACAAGGTAAAAATAATAATAGACAAAGAAGTTAATAACAAAGTAATTATAAATAGTAAAGAAAAAATTATGGCGAAATTAAATGATCAGACGATCAAAGAACAAGAATTGATCAATAGACAAGAGGAAAGTGGAAATGAAGTGTTATGCCTAATGAAAATAGGGTTCTTCTTTCATGCATACAATGCGGGTGCTTACGCTTTGGCACGAGTAATGAATTATCGTGTGGCACGGAAAGTGCGCAGGAGTGGTTTGGAAATGATGACCGCAGGTTTCCCGTCGGAGAAATTACCATCTGTATTAGAGTGCATCACAGCTGCCGGTGGACGTATATTGTCGCAAACAGATGATTGCGTGGAATTCACCGGAGTAGATTATACCTCGGATGGGATCATAGTTGTGGAAAAGGAAAAGAAAAAGAAAGTATTGGCTGAACCTGTAGAATCTCCCCAAGAATCGGGATTGGCAAAGATTATCCGCTCGTATGACCTTTTGCATTCAACCCCACTTGATGCAGTCGATTTTATAATATATTTACAAACTCTAGTTCCCGAATGAGAATGAAATACTAAGAAAGAAAAATCCTTCAGCCATTCATTCTAAAATCGCCATGGATTAAAGAAATGAACGGTTGAAGGAAAAATACAACTATTTACTCTCTCTGCATTTACTGCATCACAAAATTATTCGTCCCAAACTTCACGGGCAATTTCTTGTACTAAAGCCACTTTGTTCCATTGTTCATCTTCAGTAAGGATATTACCTTCTTCTGTTGACGAAAAGCCACATTGCGGACTTAAATATAAGTGATCAAGAGCTACATACTTTGAAGCTTCTTTTATACGTGATTTTATGACTTCCTTGTCTTCAAGTTGAGGAAATTTTGATGTAATCAATCCTAACACAACTTTCTTCTCTTCTGAAACAAGACGAAGAGGTTCGAAACCTCCGGCACGTTCCGTATCAAACTCCAAATAATAGGCATTCACGTTTTCTTTACCAAACAAGTTGGCAGCTACCGGTTCATATCCACCGGAAGTTGCCCAAGTGGAATGGTAATTGCCACGACAGACATGCGTATTTACAATCAAATCAGCAGGCAAATCCTTTAATGCTCCATTGTTCAATCGTAAATAAAGTTCTTGCAAGGTATTCATATCATAGGCACCATTGGTCATGGATGTCCAAAACTTTGGATCACACAACATTCCCCAAGTACAGTCATCAAGCTGCAATGTATGACATCCCTTTTCATAAAGGGCCAAAATGAAATCATGATAAGCCTTTATCAAATCAGTATAAAGCTCTTCACGATTAGGATAAAACAAATCCGCTTGCTTCTCATTCTCCGCACGTACCAATTCAGCATAGAATTGAGAGGGCGAAGGTATTGTTTGTTTTACAATCACATCATCTCCCGCAGCACTTTTGGCAAACTGAAAATGTTCAATAAACGGATGTGATTCAAAACGTATCTTTCCACACAACCTTGCAGAATCTGCACGAGTCTCTTCTCCATGAAAGAGATACCCTTGTGGCAAAACATTATGCTCAACGCCCGTAAATCCCCACATAAAATCCAGATGCCAATAGCTGCGACGAAACTCGCCATCGGTAACACACTGCAACCCTACTCCTTTCTCTTTATTGATGAGTTGGATAATCAATTCATCCTCTACAGCTTTTAATTGTTCTGCCGTGATTTCATTTCTATTGAATTGATCACGCGCCTTCTTCAATTTGGCAGGTCGTAAAAAGCTTCCCACCACATCTGCTCTAAATGGAGCATTTACATTATTTCCCATAATTTCTTTTCGTTTATATTCAACTTTAATTCTAAACAAAGCTACATAATGTAAATTAATTATCCACTATATATTTTATATTTGGATAATATATCTATATTTGCGCAATAAAAAAGAAAATATAATTTTCAAAGGAATAAATAACGAACTCAAATAGAAAAATAATCTATGGAAACTTTAGATGAAACTGACAAAAAAATATTGAAAGCCCTTCAGATCGATTCACATTTAACCACAAAAGAGTTGGCAACGAAAGTAAACTTATCCCCCACTCCCGTTTTCGAAAGAGTGAAGAGGATGGAGCGTGAAGGATATATTCGCAAATACATAGCACTTTTGGATGCAGAGAAATTAGGCAATGGATTCACCGTATTCTGTTATGTAAAACTAAAGCAGCATAGCAAAGAAAATGGATCGCTGTTCATCAATGCCATTTCACAAATGGATGAAGTCACCGAATGCTACAATATTTCAGGAGATTATGATTTTATGATGAAGGTATATGCCAAAGACATGAAACACTATCAAGATTTTGTACTCAATAAACTTGGCATAGTAGAAAGTATTGGGGCTTTGCACAGCCAGTTTGTGATGGGTGAAATCAAGCAGACATATTCCATCCCATTTTAAAAAGAATACCCTTCATTCCAACTCTATTTGAAATGAAGGGTTATATATTTGAAATTAAACTCAATGTATGGTTTATCCTAGGCTATGCTATTTTGATCCTGTTCGGCGTCAAATTCTAGTTTTTCTTCACGACGCTTTACACAATTGAACAGAGCCAAATAAGCTGCAACGAAAGAGACCAATGAATAAAAGTAGGAGAACAATGCAGACAACAATGCTGCAATCATGTATAATGCACTTATCCATACCGGCAATGTATCGGCATTGCCATCTGCAACCGAAGCACTAGAGGCTTTTGCCACCATTGTCATTACAGTATTGGGGATAGACGCCACAAGCATAATGAGACCGCACATCACTAAAATAAAGAATAGATACACAAACGTGCGCCCCCAATAACGGCTACCTAAAGAAAAGCCTTGTTTAATGGCTACACCAATCTTTGGAGCATTTGTGATAGAACCTATTAAAATGAATGACAAAGGAATAAGCAAATAAATTATACCTGCAAATGTAAGTAACATGGATAACACGAATAATAGTTTGTCGGACGAAACACAAGCTACTATACATAATCCGAAAATAATTCCAATACATAATACAAAAATAATTCCAATGATAATACTCATAAATAAATAACGCAAAGACTTTCGTAATGCGTCATGTCGGTAATCTTCATATTTTAGAGTGCTGAGATCTTGTTCGGGATACAATTTCAGCAAGGATGCCACAATTCCTGCAATATAACAAGAAGCTAAAACCATAAATAGAAAAAAGATTCCCATTGCAATAGACAAGGAAGGAGAAACTTTACCTCCTGCTTGTATCACAGAAGTCAATTCCGTTAAATGACGAGTAAAATATGCAGATGCAATTATGTATATGATACCCGGAATCCATGTAGCCTTCAACAAAGACTTGTAATTCTCTTTCAAAAATTGGATGGTGGCACTAAGCAATCCAGACAGACTGCGGCTCTGAAAAAAGTTAATTTTAGTTTGATTATTTTCCATAATATAGTGATATTATTTATTAATTATGACACAAAAGTAGCGAAAAATATAGTACATTTGCAAGAATAAAAGCAAAATATTAGGTTGTAAAAGGTTTATTATTGTAATAATATGGAAATAATTAAGTGGGGATTTATTGGCTGCGGTGATGTGACTAGCAAAAAGAGCGGACCTGCATTCAGAATGGTTGAAAATTCTGATGTTGTTGCTGTTATGAGCCGAGACATCAATAAAGCTCAAAATTATGCTAAAGAGCGCAATATAAAGAAATGGTATGACGATGCTGTGGATTTAATTGATGACCCGGAAGTAAATGCTGTCTATATAGCCACTCCGCCATCATCACATGCGACCTATGCTATCATGTCCATGAAAGCCGGTAAACCCGTATATATAGAAAAACCTATGGCTAGCAGCTACGAAGAGTGCTGCCGCATTAACCGTATATCACAAGAGACTCAAGTACCTTGTTTTGTTGCTTATTATCGTCGATATTTACCTTATTTCCAAAAAGTACATGAACTGGTGGATGCCGGTGCTGTGGGTAATATCATTAATGTGCAAATCAGATTTGCACAGCCTCCAAATGAACTTGATTATAATCGTAGCAACTTGCCATGGCGCGTGCAACCGGACATAGCAGGTGGTGGATATTTTTACGATTTAGCGCCTCATCAACTGGATCTATTACAAACAATTTTCGGATGTGTACTTGATGCACAAGGATTTAAAAGTAATCGTTCGGGACTTTACCCTGTTGAAGATACCGTAAGTGCATGCTTCCAATTTGATTCGGGACTAATAGGATCCGGTTCATGGTGCTTTACTGCTGATATTTCAGCCAATGAAGATCGTATTGAAATCATTGGGGATAAAGGTATGATCTGTTTCTCTACATTCACCTTTGATCCCATTGCATTGCACAACGAGAATGGACGACAAGAAATAAAAATTGAGAATCCTCAATATGTACAATATCCACTTATTGAATCGGTAATCCATCATTTACAAGGCAAATCAATTTGCACATGTAACGGTGTAAGTGCTACTACCACGAATTGGGTAATGGACAAAATACTAGGTAAAATCTGATTCTATCCAAAAATTTGTTGATGAAAAGATTATATCTCATTATTCTTATGCTTTGTGCTTGTTATACTTATTCTTCTGCACAAGATCTAACAAACACTCTCATCAAACAACCGATCAAAACTGCAGAAAAAATGGTAAAACGGACCCGTGGTATCATTGGTACGGTAGGATGGTTGCTTAATGATCTGGATTCAATATATGTTGAGCCCAATCATTACAATTATACATTGATGATAGAAAATAGTAACTGGTATGAATTCTATCAGTTCAATAATACTCCCGACAAAGCTGAAGGAGAACATGCACAACGCATGGTGTTTACTCCCAATCCACACTACAAATTAGGTGGATACTTCGGATGGTCCTTCCTGTTTTTGGGATGGGCTATGGATATGCAGCAATTACTTGATGGCAAAAAACAAGAATCCAACCAGACTGAATTTCAACTTAACGTATATAGTGCTATACTAGGTGCCGACATCTATTATCGAAAAAGTGGAAACACTTTCAAACTGCATGATCTAAAAGGGTTTGGACCAAATTACGATGGTAGTTACAATGCACAAACCATAGATGCACTCAACGTGGAAATGCGTGGTATTAATACTTACTGGGTTTTCAACCATAGGCGATTTTCATATCCGGCAGCATATAGTCAAAGTACGAATCAGCGACATAGTGCCGGATCGTTTATAGCCGGATTCTCCTATTCACAACATAAATTCGAATTGAATGTAGACAATTTGCCAGATACAATACGAGCTTTGACTGAGAAATCACTAAATATCAATAAAATAAAATATACTGACTACAGTGTGAATTTCGGGTATGCATACAACTGGGTATTTGCAAAGAATTGCCTGGCTTCTTTATCTGTGGCACCGGCCATTGCATACAAAATAACTAAAACACAAAGTGAAGATGAAGTGGTCCCGGCCAGCCGGAGAATAAATTTTGATTTAACGACACGAGGTGGTATTGTATGGAACAATGGTATATATTACGCAGGAGCATCATTGGTGGCAAACACCTATAGCTACCGGGGGAAAAACTTTACATTAAACAATGGGTTCGGCACACTTAGAATTTATGCCGGATTCAATTTTGGTAAAAAGAGAAAATATGAATAACGAAGATTTTATGAGAGAGGCTATCAAGCTCTCTATTGAAAATGTAGCAAACGGTGGGGGTCCGTTTGGAGCTGTTATTGTAAAAGAAGGTAAGATCATTGCAACAGGGGTGAACAGAGTTACATCTAACTGTGACCCAACGGCTCATGCAGAAGTAAGTGCCATACGTGAGGCGGCTAGCAAGCTTGAAACATTTGACCTTGAGGGATGCACTATTTATACCTCATGCGAACCATGTCCAATGTGCTTGGGAGCCATCTATTGGGCACACCTGGACAAGATATATTATGGGAATAATAAAGATGATGCTGCAATCATTGGATTCGACGACTCCTTTATATACAAGGAATTGGCTTTACCGCAAAAAGAGCGCAAGCTCAAAGCAGAAGAATTAATGCACAATGAAGCCTTGATGGCATTTAAAAATTGGGAAACCAAAGAAGATAAAATTGAATATTAAGTAATAACTGTTCCATGAAAAGTGTTTGGATGATTTATCCTGATAAAGCATTGCAATGTGCGGATAATGCTTTTTCCTGGTTTAGAGAAGAGGCCTCACGTGTGGGGCTTTCGCTTGATATCTTATCAATGGAAAGCTTTGTTGTTATAGCCAATCCTTTACATATCTTATATAAAGACAAACCTATAACTTTGCCTGATACGATAGTCATACGGGGATATGATTATATTCTCTCTTCTGCTTTCGAGACATTGGGAATAAAAGTAATAAATTCTACCCTATCCATGCAATTGTCCCGAAATAAAATGCTTACTCATTATTGGTTGGAAAAAGCTGGAATACCCTCTCCACGCACTCTTTATGGAAGAAATATTGCTTATGCAACAGCTGTAAATATATTTAAATCCAACTCTTTTATTGTAAAAGATATAATCGGATCAAAAGGCGAACAAGTGTGGATGGTCAACAGTGATAAAGAATATCAAGATCTCTTAGACAAATACTCTTCAGAACAGCTGATGTTACAAGAATATATCAAATGTAGCGATGGGCGTGATATACGTGTGTGGGTTATCGGTGGGAAAGCAATTGCTTGCGTGGAAAGATATTCTGAAACAGATTTCAGATCTAATTTTGCACAAGGAGGGAAAGTGAAGGAATACCCGCTAACTGATGAAATAAAACGGTTGAGTGAGGCGGCTTCAAATTGCTTAGGAATGGAGTTTGCCGGAGTAGATTTACTATTCACCGACGACAAAGATAAATTCACAATATGTGAAGTGAATGGTAATGCAGGATTCCGTACAATATCAAAAATAGGCGGAGAAAATATTCCCCACCTATTCTTCGAATTTATACTCCAACGATCTTAGAATCTATATCCTAAGGTTATTTTAAAATTATGAATGTCATTCTTTACGCTTGACAGATTTGCATCGGCATATTCAGCAGCAGGATCAGCAAACGGATGAAAATCTGCATTGTAGTGTGTATAAAGATATGCAAAATCTGCATAGAAATTACGACCACGATATCCAAAGCCAAAACTGAAATTATTTGTCTGCTTTGTATTTGAATAATCAGTGTCTGTATTAATGGAATTATAAGTCAATTGTTTATAAGCATCATGGGTATATGCTGCAGAAGTGTAATTATATCCCAAGCGAAGTGCAAATTCCGGTATCACCTTATATTCAGCTCCGAAACGATAAGTGCTAACGCCTTTCAACATACTACCAACCATATCATTGAAAGTTGAATTCTGACTTATCATCATATCATTGCCATCATTATCATATATTTTTGCGGAACTATAGTCGCGATACTCATATTCAGCACCCAAAGCTAAATTTTTCCCAACTATATATCCTAAACTTCCATTATACACCCATGGAGTACGTAACTTATAATCAAAATCAACATCAGGATCAGCGCCAAGACTAACCATGTCCTCTTGAGAATCAACATAAGTATCTGTTGAACTTAAATTTGATTCCATACGAGTACTTGTTGTATTGGTTAAATTATAAAAAGTAGGCGTATGAATAGCCAAACCTATACGGAAAGAACTTTCTTCAATTGGACGAATGATTGCACCTAATTTCAAATCCCAACCGCTACCGGTATACTTGTTCCAACTTTGTACATTATAATATTTGCTTTGATCAAAACTTTCTTGATATCCTGTATATTTAGAATAATCAACATCATACAAGCTCAAAGTCAATCCTAAATATATACGGTCACGCAAATTAATAGCTCCGTTCAAATCAAAAGCATCAATGCCACCACGTTCACGTGAATGAAAATTGTTTACCAACGAATAATTACTAGACAAAATGGAGTTTGCGTGATAAGTTCCATCAGTCGCATTATAATTAATAACGCCGTTCCTTTGTCCCATCACCGTAAGCCAAGAAATATCCCCATTATCAAAAGAAAAATAACCATTTTCTTTTCCGGCAGCAGGTGTCCCACCTGAAGAGGCCATATCGCCGATTTGCTCAGTTTGGGACGTATTATTTAACGATTGGCTTGTGGTAAGATTACCATACAATTGTTTCGATCTGCGATAATTAAATCCGAAATTAACAAATTGTACAACATCATTTTGTGAACCGACACGCTTTGAATATACGAAACCAAAATTATCAAATGTACCATGATTATGATCCTCGGACAAAGAACTATTGCCGAAGCTGGCTTTGCTCACATTATTGGTGGTTCCAAACGTTACCATTAAATCGTTGCTACGGTAAACACCTATACCTGCAGGGTTTGTGGACATGGTGGAAATATCTCCACCTAACGCACCCATTGCACCTCCCATACCGATAAAACGTGCTGTTCCATTCAGATCTGAATTAGAGAATGTGGTCACATCATACACTGATTGGGCATTAAGACCAGCACTGAATAACAATGCCGAACCTATTAAATAACATATCTTTTTCATAAATATTTTCTTATTAATTTATTCTATCTACGATGACCTCCACCACCATAACTACGACCTCCTCCAGAGCTGCTACCACCGCTATAACTGCGAGTGCTACCAAAACTGCTACTGCGTGAAATGCTTTGAGGAGCACTATAGCTACGGGTATAGTTGCTATTATTATAATTACGGTAATTAGTGTTATTACTACGTGTAACGTTGCTACTGTTATAACCACGAGTATATCCGGCATTACCATAGGTTCTAGTAGAACTTGGGCGTGAATAAGTGCGAGATCCATCATCATTACCATAACGACGTGTTACATCACTCGAAATATTTCCGTAACTGCGTGTAAAACCGCTATTACCACTAATTACACGACCTGTCGCCCGTGAATAAGTGCGACCACCTTGATTATTGGCGTAGGAACGTCCTCCGCCGCTATATGTACGAGTACTTGCACCGTATGAACCATTACCTGCAATAGACCTACCACCATATCCGCTGTAGCGCCCCGATGCATTGTAACGTGGTAATCCGCTCCAACCATAACCACCACGACTATATGGACGTCCTAGACCACCCCAGCCATAGCCATAATAATATGGAGAATTCCAACCACCATAGTAGCCATACCAATCGCCATACCAACCATAAGACCAAGGAGAACCGAATCCATAATAAGAACTGTATCCCCACCAACCGGTTGGACCATAACGCCAATTCCACCAAGAATTATTGGTCCATGTAGGGAATGCGTAGGCATACATTCCATCATCATACACATTCCAGTCCCAAGAATTCAATCCATTAACAAGATCCCAATACAACGGACTGGAAATACTTACAGCATAACGTGGATTATGAAAACGAACAATACGCATTGCATATTCATAATCGTCAGCGTTTCCTGTAAACCCATTTACCCATCGACCATTTTCATCGCGTCGAATGGTTATGCTATCAGTCCTCTGATTGCTTCCGGATGAGTTAGCTCTATCATCAATATAAAGTGTATCATTTTTTTCAGAGTTATAAACATCGCCATTTGATGAATATTGTCTGTTATATGAATCCACATCAATACTGTTGGAGTTAACGGTGGCTGTTGAACTACGCTGCCGTGGAGTCGTAGTTAAAGCTTGTCCACCTTTACTATCTGGAGTATAGTAAAGATCATCATCAACACTTTGTGCAAACATTCCAATAGGAACGGTAAGTGTCATTAATAGTAATAATCCAAACTTCTTCATAACATTGTTTATTTAATGTACCCATTTATTTCATGTTACAAATTTAGCACGGCGAGATTCTTTTTTATAGGGATTTTCCCCAATAGTTGGTAGGAAATTCCCTATCTTTGTAAAATCTAATAATATAACTAATATAACGATGAAATATTTCAAGACTCAATTCAAAATAATACCCAACAATGAAATAAATACAGACATATTATCAGCACTATTGGGTGAAATAGATTATGAAAGCTTCGAAATTACAGACAATGGCATCAATGCATATATACAAGTACCGTTATACAACGAGACCAAATTATTGGAGGTTATAAACAATTTTCCACAAGAAAATGTGAATATTAGCTTTGCAAATGAGACGATGCCTGATAAGGATTGGAATGAAGAATGGGAAAAGAATTTTTTTCAACCGATTGTTGTTGATCATCAATGCACTATATATAGCACGAAACATTCCGACGTCGCAAGAACTCAATATAACATTATTATCAATCCTAAACTGGCATTCGGCACAGGTACTCACCAAACAACACGCTTATTAATAAAAGAAATCCTTGATCACGATCTAAGTAAGAAATCATTACTGGATATGGGATGTGGCACATCTGTGCTGGCTATTCTGGCATCAATGAAAGAAGCAGACCCTATTACGGCAATCGATATAGACGAGTGGTGTATAGAAAATTCAAAAGAAAATTTCCTACTAAATGGCATTCATAATATTAATGTATTCCAAGGAGATGCATCCTCATTGAAAGGATTAGAATCTTTCGATTTAATTATTGCAAATATTAACCGCAACATACTGCTTCGCGACATGGATATGTATGTATCTGTAATGCACAAAAATTCAATCATATGGATGAGTGGCTTTTATACACAAGACATTAATATACTAACCCCCAAAGCTCAAGAATTGGGATTAACAATCATTTATCAGAAATCACTTGAGAATTGGGCTGTGATCAAATTCATAAAGAATTAATCGCTAGACATGAAACGGTAAAAAATAACTTATTAAAGCAGTTCATTGCAGATGTAATCAATTAAGTTATTTGTAGCACAGATGAAATGTGGTTTTGAGATTCAACATTCAAACACAATTAAGGAATCAATTAGTTATAACTCCTGATATTTCTTCGAATAAATGTTGCATGTTTGAATCCGTATAATTTAAAATTTGTTCCGAAGCATTTTTTACGAAAAGACTAGCCTTAAACTTCTTCGATATAAGCACCATATCGCCAGGTATTATATCTATATCACTAAACTTACCGAGCGATGACATTTTTTCGGGTTCCAAATAAGAAATATCGTAAACCTTGACGACACAATGCCCTTGAGAACTTAAATCGATTAAAAGTTTATAACGAACATACATACTAAAACTACTCCAATATCCTTTTGATATAGACTGTAAATCAATGACTTGACATACTATTTTAGATTTTGTAGACATTTTGGAAACAATATATCCTCTCTGAGGAAGAAACGTGTTATTCAGCCAACAATAAAGCCTGTATCTTGCAGTGTCATTCGGCAAACTATAGATAATATCTGAGGTATAAACTGGTTTATTATCTTCGACAATAAATGATTTCTGATTTCCCATTGCCTTTATTGCAAAAGGGAAAGATAGCAAAAGTATAAACAAAAATGCTATATGTATTTTCTTCATGGTATCTGACTTTGTACGGATACAAATATACACTAAACTTTAAGAAAAACAAAAAAGATATCCTAACTTTGCAAAAAATATCGATACAATAAAAGGATTAAATATGGACTCATTAAAACAACGCATTCTTCAAGATGGTAAATGCTGTCCTGGAGGTATCTTAAAAGTAGATAGCTTCATCAACCACCAAATGGACCCTCTATTGATGTATAAAATAGCACAAGAGTTTGCTAAACGATTCAAGAACGTCTATATTAACAAAATAATAACCATTGAAGCAAGTGGCATAGCTCCTGCGATTATGACTGGATATATCATGCAACTACCTGTCGTCTTTATCAAGAAGAAAGAACCCAAAACAATGGAGAATCCACTTTCAACTGTGATTCATTCGTTCACGAAAGATCGTGATTACACCGTGTGCATTAGTAAAAATTTCTTATCACCTGATGATCATATTCTTTTTATCGACGACTTTTTGGCCTATGGAAATGCAGCTTTGGGAGTGATCACGCTTGCAAAACAAGCAGGTTGCAAAATAGAAGGAATGGGATTCATCATCGAAAAGTCTTTCCAACAAGGACGTGATAAAATTATCAAAGAAAGCATAAGAGTAGAAAGTCTAGCTATTGTAGACGATCTCTCTGATTGCAAAATAAAACTAAGACCCTAATTACAGAGAAAAAGCCCTAATTGTCAATTTTGATATTAGGGCTTTCTCTTTATTATCCATTATTTCCTTTTTGCTAAATCATCATATAATGATTGTAAAAAAGCTTTTGCACGCGGAAGGTTTTTCCCTTTAGAACTACCAACATCACTCACTGTTCGCTTCATTCCATTATCATACACAACTTGATTATCAGGAGTGACCATACCCATGAAATCAGGTGCATCAAAGAATCCGAAATGAGGTGATGATGAATTGAGTATATTTTTACTAAATGTGAAATCATTATGTGGCAAACCCAACTGGCTTAATAAAGTCGCCGCAATATCTATCTGACCACCATACGCATCTACTCTCACAGGAGTTTTCACAGCACCTCCCCAAAAGATTAACGGTATTTTGTACCTATCGACAGACTGATTGTTTAATCCATCTGGATAGCGGAAAGCATGATCAGGACATAAAACGACTACAGTATTTTTCCAATATGGAGAATTGCGCAAGGCCTTAAAAAATACACCCAAACAACTATCTGTGTAATTAACGCCATTAAGATAAGGATGCTTCAAGCGATGTGTCGGCACATCAAACGGTTCATGACTACTGCTGGTTTGAACCACTTTACAAAATGGTTGTTTCAAGTTGCCTTTCAAATCATTCTGAATTTTTTGGAATAAATAAGCATCATGCGCTCCCCACTTGGACAATCTTTGTGACATGGGGTAATCCTTATCGGATATTATATTCTCTATTCCTTGCCCTATTAAATATGCACGCATGTTTGTGAAATCAATATCACCACCATAATAATATTTTAAATCATATCCAGCACGACGCAAACTTTTTGGTATAGAAGGCAATGATTGGTTTTTACGACTATATTTCATAATACTTGTTGTTGGTTGAGCCGGATAACCGCTTAACACAGAAACAACTCCACGATCCGTACGGAAACTATTTGCATAGAAGTTTGTAAACAAAATACCTTCATCACTTATTTTACTGAGATTAGGAGCGACTCCGGAAATTCCACCTAATGTTGCAATATCTTTACTCATAAAACTTTCAAGTATCACTATAATCACATTCGGTCGCTTCACGGTAAACAACGCCGGTACATCTTTAGCCGGAGCATCAATCATACCAGCCATAAGTTTACGAGCTTGAGCAGCCGGCATAAAACGATATTGCTTATCAAAACGATCGCCTTTACTAAGACTTTCAAAAAAAGAGAAGAATGGATTAATAGCAGCTTGATTCAAAGACATCTTATCACTAAAATAAACTTTACCCACATTCATCGTAGAAACTGAAATGCCTCCTCTAATAGGGAGAAAAAGAAATGCAAGCAAAAGCAATAAGACTAAAGCTGACTTCCACCTCGTTCTTACATCTCCTAATGAAACATCAAGCCTCACTAGATAATGGAACGCAAAATAAAAGAAAGCAATAATCAATAGCAATAATACTACCAGACCCAGAAATTCATACCATTCAACACTGGCAAAGACTAATGATGGTTTATCCACATAAAACAACGGCGTAGAATCAAGGCGAAACCCCCAATAGTGGTATAAGACTAAATCAGAAGTAAAAATAAGTCCCAAAACCACTGACATTATATTTAAGTACCAGCGCAATATATTTCTTGCTAAATTCTCTTGTACCCACACGGACGATAAGATCACTAGTGTCGGTATTACCGTCAGATATCCTGCGACACTAAGATCAAGCGGCATTCCATGTCTAATAACAGCTAGATAATCACTAATACCACTAGATACAAAAAGTCGGTGATAAACCAACATAAAAATAGGCTTTGTTATCAAAAACATCAATACCAAAACCCAATAAACTTTTAGTACACAAAATATGCGCTTCTTCATTTTTCCCTCTTTTATTTCAAAACATCCACAAAAGTAATATACTTTGTTAAATTCTACACCACATTAAGCATTACAATCAATATTTTTTGCATTTTTGTATGTGAATTATAAAGTTTAAGATATCTACTCAAAAAAAATGATACAACAATCAATAAATGAAACGAATCCGTTTTGCTCACAGTGGAATGCCCCTCATGAAACGGCTCCTTTTGACAAAATAAAAACCGAACATTTTGAACCTGCTTTTTTAAGGGGCATAGAACTCCATAAAAATGAAATTGCGGCGATTACTAATGATCAAGAAATGCCATCTTTCGAGAACACAATTGTTGCCCTTGAGCATTCCGGAAAGTTTCTTGATCGCGTGAGTACTATCTTCAGTAATTTACTGAGTGCTGAAACAACGGATGAATTAGATAATTTGGCTCAGAAATTGATGCCGGTTTTATCGACTCATACGAATGACATAAAACTTGACGAGAAACTTTTTGCACGGGTAAAGTTTGTCTATGAACAAAAGGAAAAACTAAATCTTTCTGAAGAACAAGAAAAGCTTTTAACTGACACCTATGAAGGTTTTGCTAGAAATGGGGCTAATTTAAACGAACCAGAGAAGCAAAAGTATCGTCAACTCACGGAACAGTTAAGTTTGGCTTCACTGAAATACAGTCGAAATCTGCTTAAAGAGACAAACGACTATTATATGCATCTGACTGATAAAAAAGATATTGAAGGATTGCCGGATTCAGCAATTGAAGCGGCACAAATGGTTGCGAAAGAACGTAATCTTAACGGTTGGGTGGTAACTTTGGATGCACCGAGCTATGGTCCATTCATGAAATATGCAGAAAATAGAGAGTTGCGTCATAAATTATACATTGCTTACAATACGAAATGTACCAAAGACAATGACCAAAGCAATTTTCCCCTAGTAAAAGAAATCGCCAATTTAAAAATGGGAATTGCTCAGCTGTTAGGCTATGCGTGTTATGCTGATTATGCTCTACAAGAACGTATGGCTAAGCAAAAAGAAGAAGTATACAAATTGCTTGACGATCTGAAAGTTGCATATTTGCCAAAAGCGGAAGAAGAAGTGAAAGAACTTAAAGATTTTGCAATAATAGATGATTTACAGCCATGGGATTTGGCTTATTATAGCAACAAGATGAAAGAGTCTCTCTACCATTTCGATGACGAGGAGTTACGTCCTTATTTTGAACTTAAGAATGTGATCAAAGGAGTTTTCGGGTTAGCCACAAAGCTCTATGGCATCACTTTTAAAGAAAATAGTGCCATTCCGGTTTATCATCCTGATGTAAAAGCCTATGAAGTTTTTGATAATGATGGATCATATTTGGCAGTACTATATGCTGACTTTTTCCCTCGTCCAGGGAAAAAAGGTGGAGCATGGATGACATCATTCAAAGAACAGTGGATTGAGGATAAAAAAAACAGTCGTCCCCATATTTCACTTGTAATGAATTTCACAAAACCGACAGATACAAAACCCGCACTACTGACATTGTATGAAGTAGAAACTTTTCTTCACGAATTTGGTCATTCATTACATGGTATGTTTGCCAACACTCATTATCAATCATTAAGCGGAACAAATGTTTATTGGGACTTTGTAGAGCTGCCTTCACAATTTATGGAGAACTATGTGACGGAAAAAGATTTTCTTGATACATTTGCATTTCATTATCAAACAGGGGAACCGATTCCAGCAGGTTTAATAGAAAAAGTAAAAAACACACGTAATTATCAATGTGGGTACCAATGTATAAGACAATTATGTTTTGGATATTTGGACATGGCGTGGTTTGCAAGAGAAAAAACTTTTGAAGAGGATATCATATCTTATGAACGTAAAGCCATGAATGATCTACAACTGCTACCAATCGTACCAGATTGCTGCATGAGTGTACAATTCAGTCATATCTTTGCCGGTGGATACTCTGCAGGATATTATAGTTACAAATGGGCAGAAGTGTTAGATGCAGACGCCTTTGCACTATTTCAAGATAAAGGTATATTCAACAATGAAGTGGCACAATCATTTCGGAACAATGTATTGTCAAAAGGTGGAACAGAAGACCCATCAACATTGTATATACGTTTCCGTGGACAAAAGCCCTCAATAAAAGCGTTACTTAACAGAAACGGTATAAAATATGAACAAAATTAAATTTACAATTATATTGTTTTTAGTCACCTTAAGTTTTGTCGCATGTGACAACAAAGATGATCTAAGTGTTCTCTATGGTAATCATACTGCCACAGGATTACTAAAAGGTGGAAATCCCATAAACGATTCAGTGAAATCGGAGAGACTTACTTTCTATAAAAGCAATACCCTCAGCGTATCGTTATTGTCAGATGGGACATGTACAATCAATGGTATTAATTCTACTTATAAAGGAACTTGGACTACTAATCGCAAAGGATCAATCAGTTTTAGTGTTACATTAACAGGTGGTACTAGTGAAACAAATCAATTTGCAAAAGAATTCATTGACTACGTAACGAATGCTACATATTATGAAGCAGATAATAATCAATTTTCTCTTTATAAAAAGAAAGGTGAAGCATATGTCTTATTTAATTAATAATAATGGATAAGGATGAACTAAAACAGTGGAAACTTGATAACCGCTATATGCGTATGGCCCGCATTTGGGCTGAAAATTCATATTGCACCCGCAGAAAAGTTGCCGCTTTAATTGTCAAAGACAAAATGATCATTAGTGATGGGTATAACGGTACTCCTTCCGGATTTGAAAATATCTGTGAAGACGAAAACAATCTAACGAAACCGTATGTACTCCACGCTGAAGCTAATGCTATAACCAAAATTGCCCGAAGCAACAATAGCAGCAAAGGAGCAACAATGTATGTAACTGATGCACCATGTATTGAATGCGCAAAACTAATCATACAAGCGGGGATTAAACGTGTAATTTATGAAAAAAAATATAGATTAGAAGACGGACTTAATCTTTTGAAAAGAGCAAATATTGAGGTTGATTACCACAATCCTGATGAAAAAGAAATGGAACATAAAGATTAAAACTGAATAAACGATATAAAAGATGAAACTCAATAACAAAAATTCACGATTTACCCCTATTATTATATCGGTGAGTATTGTTGTCGGTATAGTAATCGGGACATTCTATACAAAACACTTCTCTGGGAACAAACTTGGTATTATTAATGGCTCTAACAACAAAATTACAGCCCTGATGCGTATTATTGATGACCAATATGTTGACACCGTAAATATGAATAAGCTTGTAGAAGATGCAATGCCATTGATACTCAGTGAGCTGGACCCCCATAGCAAATACATTCCTGCAAAAGATTTGGAAGCGACCAATAGTGAATTAGAAGGTAGTTTTGGAGGAATTGGTATACAATTCAGTATCCAGAAAGATACAATACATGTAAATAATGTGATCAAAGGTGGTCCATCAGAGAAAGTGGGTTTAATGCCTGGAGACAGAATTGTATCCATCAATGATACAGCATTTGTGGGTAAAGTTGTTACTCAAGATGAGTCTATGCGCCGCTTAAAGGGACCGAAAGGAACTGCTGTAAAAATAGGTGTAAGGCGAATGGGAAAACCTAAGTTATTGAGTTTTACCATTGACAGAGGCGAAATTCCTCAAACAAGTATTGATGCTAGTTACATGATAACACCTTCTATCGGATATATATATGCAAGCAAGTTCGGGAAAACAACTCATGTAGAAATGCTGAATGCATTAGCAATGCTCAGCCATAAAGGATGTAAAGGTTTAATTATGGACCTACGTGGGAATACTGGTGGCTACATGGACGCGGCCGTACAAATGGTAAACGAATTTCTGAAAAAAGGAGCATTAATTGTATACACTCAAGGAAGAAAGTTCCCACGTACAGAAGAGTATGCCGATGGGACAGGTAGTTTTCAAAAAATACCTATGATTGTACTAGTTGACGAGGGGTCGGCCTCAGCTAGTGAAATATTTACTGGTGCTATTCAGGACAATGACCGAGGTATGGTTATAGGACGACGCTCATTTGGCAAAGGCTTGGTACAACAACCTATAGAGTTTAGTGATGGGTCTGCTATTAGATTAACTGTGGCTAGATATTATACCCCATCAGGACGTTGCATACAACGTCCGTATACAAGCGGTAATGATGAAAATTATGAAATGGATTTGATAAAACGTTTTGAGCATGGAGAATTTTTCTCAAAAGATAGTATCAAATTAGACAAAAGCAAAGTTTATCACACTGTACTTGGACGACCGGTTTACGGAGGAGGTGGAATAATGCCTGATGTATTTGTCCCCGAAGACACAGCAACAGTAACATCATATTATAGTATGATTGTGAATAATGCAATAGATATTATGTTCGGATTTAATTATACTGATACTAATCGAGAAATTCTGAACCAATATAATAATGTGACAGACTTAGTAACATACCTCAAATCACAGAACTTAGTAGAAAAGTTAGCAAACTATGCTACGTCAAATGGGGTAAAACGACGCAATCTAATGATTCAGAAAAGTCACGACTTGCTTGAGAAACGTTTACTCGGTCGTATTATTTATAACATATTAGGACAAGAAGCCAGCATGGAATATCTCAACAAAGATGATGAAACGGTGCAAACAGCAATAGGATTATTAGCTGAGAATAAATCATTTCCGATGGCAAATTCCAAAAATACAGCTTGGAATAAGATACCATATCGCCCTTTCGAAGATGTACTTTCGCAAGTACTCATTCCATGGGACGTGTTCGAAGCCAACCAATATGCAATGTTGATGAATTGTAGTAATTGCCCTGACCAAGTGCTCAATCCTATTTTATACTGGGCTTGATGGAAAATATTCTTACAAAAAAAGGATTAAGACATTATGTAAGAACACAAAAGAAATCCTTTTCATTCGACCAATTGCATTATTGGTCGAATGAAATTATGGAAATACTATTTTCTAACGAATCAATAAAAAAAGCGAGAACAATATTGCTATATGCATCACTTGAGGATGAAGTTGATACCCATCTTTTTATTCATAAATATTTTAAAGAAAAACAATTATTACTACCTGTTGTAAATAAAGATTATCTACAAATACACCTATATGAAGATGAAATAAAACTTGGGGCTTTCAATATAGAAGAGCCAACCGGTCCTATTTTCAACGATTATGATAGAATTGATTTAGTAATTGTCCCAGGAATGGCTTTTGATAAAAAGATGCACAGAATCGGTAGAGGGAAAGGGTATTATGACAAACTACTTCCTTCCATAAAAGCTCCCAAATATGGGATTTGTTTTGACTTTCAATTTTTTGAACACATACCATCAGAGGTACATGATGTGAAAATGGATACGGTATTTACCGAAACTGGATGTCACAAATAATTTGAGCCCCTACTACTTTATTAAGGCTACGAACCAATTGCTTACGTGCCATCATTAACTCTTGACGTAAAGCGGAAGAGGATACATGCATATATAATGTTTGATTTTTTATAAAAAGATCAGAGGTGTAATTAGCAATTCCTTCACCCACTATCTGAGGCCAAGCACTCATCAAACGTTGTTGATTAAGTGGTGTCTCTAATCCCTGCTCACGCAAAGCTTTACGGATGGCTTCACCCACTGATATAGCATTATTTCTTTTCATAAATCAACTGCTTATTCTACCGAAGTAACCCCTCCGTTATCCACATTGAATAAAAGATAATCACCTTGAATTGATTGAAATATTCGATCAATATTTTCCCTATTAGTATCTGTTATAAAAATCTGACCAAAATCATCACCAGAAACAACTTTGATAATCTTTTCAACCCGATTGACATCCAATTTATCAAAAATATCATCCAATAACAACAATGGCGTTTCATTTTCATTTTTTCGAAGAAAAACATATTGGGCAAATTTCAATGCAATTAAACAGGTTTTATTTTGCCCTTGACTGCCTTCTTTCTTTATCCCGTAATCACCTAATTTCAATATCAAATCATCTTTATGAATACCATGCAAAGAATATCCCATAATTAAATCTTTTGCACGCCCTCCTTTAATGGTATCGAGTAAAGACCCTCTATCGGCATGAGAAATATAATCGATCTGTACCTTTTCATCCCCCCCAGAAATCAACTCATAATACTTTTGAAAAATTGGAACAAATGAATTAACAAAGTCAAAACGCTTTTTGTAAATACGTTCACCTATTTCTGCCATAACTTCCTCAAATACATCAAACAATTCACTGTCCGTCGGCTCTTCACGCTTAAGCAACACATTTCGTTGTTCCAACGCTCTATTATAACGAATCAGATAAGATAAATAGGTAGGATCATATTGAGAAATCACTTGATCTAAGAAACGGCGACGCTCTTCACTTCCTCCAGAAATTAATTGAGAATCAGACGGTGATATCATAACCAATGGAATGAATCCTATATGATCAGACAATCGACTATACTCTTTTTCATTCCTTTTAAACGATTTCTTATGCTTACGCTTTAATCCACATGCAATCACTTCATTCGATTCTACATCTGAAACATATTTACCTTTAATAATAGAAAAATCGGTATCGTGTCGAATATTCTGGGAATCAATAGGGTTTATAGCACTCTTGCAAAAAGACAAATAATAAACAGAATCAAGTAAATTAGTCTTGCCTACACCGTTCTTCCCCACAAAACAATTAAGCTTATGAGAAAATTTAAGTTCTGCTTCCGCAATATTTCTATAATTGATTATGGAAAGTTCTTTCAATATCATATCACAAAAGTAGGAAAAAGAAAGATGTTCTGATTACTAATCAAAGAAAAATTGCATATAGCTAAAAATTTTTGCCTGGAAATTTTATTTATAAAATGAAATAAATTACTTTTGCTGACTGTTAATAAAACACTTTGAGAAAGAAAATAATAAAGAAGATATAAAATGGCAAACAAGACTAAAGAACAATTCACAAGCATCAATAACGCTTTTGAAAAATCCGGAGATTTTATCTTTAAGAATCAAAAAGGTATAACCTATGGTATCATTACAGTAATAATTATCGTTGCAGCATTCTTTGGATACAAATATCTATACATAGCTCCGCTGGAACAAAAAGCAGAAGCAGCCATCTTTAAGGGCGAAGATTATTTTGGCTCTGAAAATTATGAGATGGCACTTAATGGAGACAAAGAAAGTTATATCGGATTTATAAACATTGCAGAAAAATATAGTGGTACAAAAACAGCGAATTTAGCTAATGCATATGCCGGTATTTGCTATGCTCATCTTGGAAAATATTCTCAAGCATTAAAATATCTTGATAAATTCTCAGGTGATGATGCAATGGTTGCGCCTGAAATAATCGGAGCTACAGGCAACTGCTATGCAGCAATGAATCAATTAGACAAGGCTGTAAGCAAACTACATGATGCGGCTGTAAAAGCAGACAATAACACATTAAGCCCCATTTATTTATTACAAGCTGGACTGATACTAGAAAAGCAAGGAAAATATAGCGATGCCGTTAACGATTATCAAAAAATTAAAGACAAATATTTCAATTCATATCAGGCAATGGATATCGATAAATATATCGAAAGAGCTACTACTTTAAAGAAATAATTTAATATACTAAGGAACCTTTGTACACTCACAAGTGAATTCAATGGTTCCTTTTTTTAATAAAAATATGGCAACAGCATATCACAACTTATCAGAATACGATCCCAATACACTTCCATCCTCCAAAGGAATGAAAGTATCAATTGTTGTTTCAGAATGGAACTCAAATATAACTTTTTCACTACGTGATGGAGCGATTAAAGCCATGCTGGACAATGGAGCCAGAAAAGAAGATATAAGAATTTACTATGTTCCTGGAAGCTTTGAACTGACATATGCCGCTGCACAACTAGCCAAACATGAAGATATTGATGCCGTTATTGTGCTTGGCTCTGTAATTAAAGGAGAAACTCCTCATTTCGATTTTGTATGTCAAGGAGTTACAGAAGGCATCACCAGACTAAATACAGAGCAAGATACGCCAATTATTTTTGGACTACTAACGACCTTTGATATGCCTCAGGCTGAGGCCCGTAGCGGAGGAATATTAGGCAACAAAGGTATAGAATGTGCAATTGCAGCAATAAAAATGATTGATTTTATTTGGAATTTAAAAAAATAATTGTACCTTTGCATCGCATTTGAAAAGGGCAAATACCAGAGTGGCCAAATGGGGCAGACTGTAAATCTGCTGGCTTTCGCCTTCGGTGGTTCGAATCCATCTTTGCCCACAAATTTCGCGGAAGTAGCTCAGTTGATAGAGCATTAGCCTTCCAAGCTGAGGGTCGCGGGTTTGAGTCCCGTCTTCCGCTCTAAACTAGGAGAATCAATTATTTTTGATTCTCTTTTTTTTATTTTAATTTTGCCATTAATTGCATTAAAAATTAAAGTTATGGATAAAGAGACTTTATTGGGAAAAAGCATAGACGAATTACAAGAGATTGTAAAGACTTTAAATATGCCGAACTATACTGCTCAACAAATTGCTCAATGGATGTATAAAAAGAATGTAACATCCATTGATGAAATGACGAACTTATCTTTACAAAAAAGAGAAAAGATAAAAGAACATTATACATTAGGAGTAATCGCTCCTATAGAAGCTCAGCACTCAATCGATGGCACAATAAAATATCTTTATCCAACAAATAGTGGGAAATACATTGAAGCAGTATACATCCCCGACAAAGATAGAGCAACACTATGCATTTCGTCACAAGTTGGTTGCAAAATGCATTGTAAATTTTGCATGACAGGCCGTCAAGGATTCTCTGGGAATCTAACTCCAGGAGAGATACTAAACCAAATATACTCATTGCCTGAACTTAACAAAATTACCAATATTGTAATGATGGGAATGGGAGAACCACTTGACAACCTCGATAATGTACTAAAGTCTTTAACCATTCTCACTGCAGATTATGGATACGCATGGAGCCCAAGACGAATAACAGTCTCTACATGTGGAATAAAAGATGGATTAAAACGCTTTATTGAAGAAACAGATTGCCATCTAGCCATAAGCTTGCATTCCCCTGTTCCAACACAACGTGCGGAACTGATGCCAGCCGAGCGAGCATATTCAATCAAAGAAATGATAGATTTACTCAAAAATTATGATTGGAGCAAACAACGACGATTATCCTTTGAATACATAGTATTCAAAGGAATAAACGATTTAAACATTTACCTCAAGGAATTGACCAAACTATTACGAGGACTAGACTGTAGAATTAATCTAATACGATTCCACTCAATTCCAGATAGCGAACTAATAGGAGCAACCAATGAAGAAATGATAGAAATACGTGATAATCTGACTCACAACGGGCTTTTCTCCACAATTCGCGCCAGCCGTGGAGAAGATATTTTTGCAGCATGCGGCATGTTGTCGACGGCTAAAGAAATAGAGAAAAACAAAAAAGTGATAAAAAACTGAGAAATATTAACTATATTAGCGGCTAAAATAAAAATTTGAAGAAAAATGGAAGATAACTATAAAATAAAAATAGGCATCACTCAAGGTGATATTAATGGCATCGGTTATGAAGTTATTTTAAAGACATTTGCAGACCCCACTATTCTAGAATTATGCACACCTATTATATATGGCTCAACTAAAGTTGCATCATATCACCGTAAAACATTAAATATTAATGCAAACTTTACAATGATAAATTCAGCAGAAGAGGCCTCTCACAATAGAATAAACATCGTTAATTGCAATGACGAAGAAATAAAAGTTGAATTTTCACAACCAACAGAAGAAAGCGGACGTGCTGCATATGAGGCTTTAGAAAAAGCTTGCGAAGAATACAAAAAAGGATTGATAGATGCGTTGGTTACAGCTCCAATAAACAAACATACCATTCAAAATGAAGACTTTCATTTCCCTGGACATACAGAATACTTAGAACAAAAACTTGGGAATGGGAAAAAAGCCTTAATGATATTGATGAACAGAAATCTTCGAGTGGCATTAGTGACTACACACTTGCCTATCCGAGACGTAGCAAATGCTATCACTAAAGAAAATATAATAGAGAAAGTTCACATATTTAATGATTCTCTAAAAAAAGACTTTGGTCTTTCTCGTCCCAGAATAGCAATTTTAGCTTTAAATCCTCACGCTGGCGACAAAGGATTAATAGGTAGCGAAGAACAAGAAATAATAATACCGACGATAGAAAAATTAAGTAAAGAAGACATATTGGCATTTGGTCCCTACCCTGCCGATGGATTTTTCGGATCAGAAGAATATACACATTTCGATGGCATACTTGCAATGTACCACGATCAAGGACTAGCACCATTTAAAGCTCTTGCGATGGAAGAAGGAGTCAATTTTACTGCTGGACTACCTATAATAAGAACTTCACCTGCACACGGCACAGCATATGATATAGCAGGTAAAGGTATTGCTTCAGAAGAATCATTTAGGCAGGCTATATATTCAGCAATTGACATCTATCGCGCTAGACGCCAAGAAGAGAAAATCACACGAAATCCCTTACGCAAATTATATTTCGATAAGAAAGATGACAGTGACAAGTTAAAATTAGATTCTATAGAAAACGAAGATATTTAAAAACAATATGAAATTTGCTATAATTGCAGCAGGTGAAGGCTCTCGCTTGGCTCTGGAAGGTATTGGTATTCCAAAACCATTAGTAAAAATAAATGGTATACCTTTAATTGAAAGAGCAATACAAATATTTGACATTTGTGAAGCCTCTGAAATAATAATAATAATCAACCATTCTTCAAAAGAACTCAAAGAGCGATTAATTGAATTATCAAAATATTACCCAATAAAACTTTTAATAGAAGATACAAAAGGGTCTATGGAAAGTTTCTCAAAGCTAGCTCCATATTTGAAAGATGATAAATTCTGCCTAACTACAGTAGATGCTATCTATAATGAAGTAGAATTTGCAGCATATATAGCAAATTTTGTTGCAGAGAAGAATGAATCAGATGCTTTAATGGCTGTTACCAATTATATTGATGATGAAAAACCATTATATATATCAGCAGACGAAAAAATGAACATTACAGGATATTATGACAAAGAAGAACCTGGAGCTGATTTTATTTCAGGTGGAATATACTGTATGACCCCAAAATGCATTGACATTCTTAACAAATGCGTAAAAGAAGGCAAATTAAGGATGCGTGAATTCCAAAGAGAATTGGTGAATAATGGACTCAAAATCAAAGCTCATCTTTTTAATAAAATTATTGATGTTGACCATGCTACAGATATAAAAAAAGCTGAGATTTTTTTAAGAATGGGCGACCCTATAATAGGTATATCAAGAAGTACAAAATTCTCACCCAATAGGGAATCTGCTGATTTCAACATATTTAACAAAGTCAAAAAAGAGCTTGAGAATAGAGGACATTATGTAATTACTTATTCCGAGGAAAGATACATCAACCAGCCAATTATAGTTGAAACTATATTTTCGATGGGCCGCGAGAAAATAACAGTTGAATCATTGGAACTTATTCAAGAAAAAGTAGGAGCAAGAATTATAAATTCTCCTAAAGCTGTAAAGAATAATTCAGATAGATATTTATTATATAAATATCTGAATAAAAAAAATATTGGATCACCTAAATCTGTACTGATTGATACTTCTATACCCGAAGAGCAACAGGCTCATATAGAATATCCATGCTGGATAAAAAGAAATGACAGCCACACAGAACAAAAAGAAGACGTATCTTTTGTTACATCTCCTAAACAGCTCGAGACTATACTTAGTAGCTTTAAAAAACGTGGAATAAATAAAGCAATCGCATGCGAACATATTTCAGGTGATCTGGTAAAATTTTATGGAGTTGGTACTCATAGATTCTTCACTTGGTACTATCCCGAAAAAGAAAGCAGTAAATTCGGACAAGAATCTATTAATGGGAAAAATCAAGGAATATCTTTCGATGAAAAGGTTCTAAGAAAACAATGTGAACAGGCTGCTATAGAAATGCAATTGGATATTTACGGAGGTGATGCTATAGTTACTTCTGATAATCAAATATACATTATTGACTTAAATGATTGGCCTAGTTTCGGGAAATGCCAAAATGAAGCAGCTCCTGCAATAGCAGATTTAATACTTAACCAATAAATAAAAATGGACAAAAATATAAATAACGATTTTCAAGCATCACTTAAATCAGCTGATACAGAAGAATTTATTGACATACATTTTTACCGTCCACTGGGATATTTATGGGCTCTATTTTTTAAGAAATTAGGGATAAGCCCTAATGCAATTACTATCGCCAGCATATTTTTAGGAGTAGGAGCCGGCGTATGCTTCTATTTCGATGACCTAGTAACCAATATTATAGGCATTTTCTTGCTCATCTGGGCTGATACATATGACAGCGCTGATGGACAATTGGCTAGATTAACGGGACAAAAATCAGAAATAGGAAGAATATTGGATGGAGCAAGCGGAGACTTTTGGTTTATTTCAATCTATATTGCCATATGTATACGATTGACCACCCAATTATCACCTTTTTGGGGTGGCGAATGGGGGTGGATTATATGGGTTGTAGCTTTATGGGCTGGCGCATGCCATACAGAACAAGCACGCCTTGCAGACTACTATAGAAATATACATCTATTTTTCCTTAAAGGAAAAGATGGCAGTGAATTAGACAACTCCGCAGCTCAAAAAGAGCTCTATAAAAAACTTAAATTCAAAAAAGAGCCGATAAAAACAATCTTCCAATTCTTTTATAAAAACTATACAGGTGCACAAGAAAAAGCTACACCACATTTTCAAGAATTTATGAAGAAACTACAAGAAAAGTATCATGGAGAAATTCCTATAGAAACGAACGAAGAATTTCGTCAACTCAGCAAACCTCTGATGAAATGGGCCAACATACTGACATTCAATACTCGTAGTATTGTTTTATTCATCTCAATACTCATCAACCTGCCATGGATATACTTTATCTTTGAAATCATTGTACTCTCCTTAATTCGACGATATATGCACACACGCCATGAAATAATTTGCCAATATTTATCTCAGAATTTATGAACAAAATAAAAAACATCAAAGGGATAATTTTCGATTATGGTGGGACGTTGGACACAAATGCAACTCATTGGTCAGAAGTTATATGGGAAGCTTACATAAAAATTGGAATTTCTGTTGAGAAAAGGCAATTCAGAGATGCATATGTACAAGGAGAACGTCACTTAGCGGAACCAAATATAATTGAAACAACAGATACATTTTATGAAGTACTTCTAAAAAAAAGCATTGCACAAATAGATTTTCTAAAAAAAAAGGATTTGATTCCTGACAATGATACCACACAGGCATACCCTAATATGATCACAGACTTGTGTTATCAATATGCTGCAAATACGACAAAAAGATCAGGAATAGTTCTTAAAGAACTTAGAAATTCATATCCATTAATACTTGTAACAAACTTTTACGGTAATATCAATTCTGTATTAGAAAATTTTCATTTACTTTGCTACTTTGATAAGGTAATCGAATCAGCCAAAGTCGATGTAAGAAAACCAAATCCTCACATATTTGAATTGGGCGTAAAAGCATTGAATGCACCACCCAATGAAATTGTAGTAATTGGAGACTCACTCACAAATGATATCCTTCCTGCACAAAAAATCGGATGCCACACGATATGGCTAGAAGGAATAGGCTGGGAACCAAACAAATCTGATGTTAATCCAGATTTCAAGGTATCTTCATTATCAGATATCATGGACTTATTGTAAATTTTAAAATAAATATTAGTATGGTAGAAAAAGCAAACGGCAAATTAGGCATTCTTTGCGTAGGTCTTGGTGCCGTAACAACAACATTCATGGCGGGGACACTGATAGCACGCAAAGGTGAAGGCATCCCTGTAGGATCTCTTACACAGCTGGCTAAAATTCGTGTAGGCAGAGGTAAAGAAAAAAAGTACAAAAAAATTGACGAAATCGTTCCATTAGCTAGCATGAATGATATCGTATTCGGAGGATGGGATATCTTCAATGATACGGTTTTCGAAGCGGCAATGAATGCAGAAGTATTAAAAGACAGAGATATTTTTAAAGTTAAAGATGAATTACAGGCAATAAAGCCTATGTCTGCCGTCTTTGATCACAACTATTGTAAAAGAATAGATGGTCCCAATATAAAAAAGGGAACAACACGTTGGGATTTGATGGATCAAATTCGTGGCGATATCAGAAGTTTCAAAGCTGAACATAAATGTGATCGCATAGTTGTAATTTGGGCCGCTAGTACAGAAATTTATGTACCATACAATGAAAATGTTCATGGAACACTTGCTGCATTTGAGCAAGCAATGAAGAATAATGACACAAAGAATATAGCTCCAAGCATGTGTTATGCATATGCCGCTATAGCAGAAGGAGATCCTTTTATTATGGGAGCCCCCAACACTTGTCTGGATATTCCTGCAATGTGGGAATTCGCTGAAAAGCAACAAGTGCCTATTGCCGGTAAAGACTTTAAAACTGGGCAAACGATGATGAAAACGGTTCTCGCTCCTGCATTGAAAACAAGAATGCTTGGTTTGAGTGGTTGGTTCTCAACAAATATATTAGGAAATCGAGATGGAGAAGTTTTAGATGAACCCGAAAATTTTAAGACAAAAGAAGTCAGCAAACTATCAGTGATCAACTCCATCCTTGACAAAAATGAATATCCTGATCTTTATGGAAACATTTTTCATAAAGTTAGAATAAACTACTACCCTCCTCGCAATGATAATAAAGAAGGATGGGATAATTTAGATATTTTCGGATGGTTGGGCTATCCAATGCAAATCAAAATAGATTTTTTGTGTCGTGACTCAATTTTAGCTGCACCTCTATTGCTGGACTTAACATTGCTTATTGATTTAGCTAAAAGAGCTGGCAAATACGGTACACAAAGATGGTTGTCATTCTATCTAAAAAGTCCTATGCATGATTATACAAATGATGAAATTCCAGTAAACGATATTTTTGAACAATTTGCCATATTGAAAAACAATATTCGCGAAATGGGTGGATACGAAGCTGACCAAGAAGTTGATTGATAATTATTAAGACAATAATTATTATCTGACTATATTTTCTGCCAAAATTGCTTGATATCCTAAAAGATATTTGTAATTTTGGCAGAAATTTTATATACAATTATGAACAAAGCAGAGATTCAACAAGTAAAACAAAGATTTGGCATTATAGGCAATAATGAACAGCTATATTGCGCCATTGACGTAGCCTTACAAGTTGCTCCAACTGATTTGTCAGTTTTAATTACCGGAGAAAGTGGTGTTGGTAAAGAGAACTTTCCTAAAATAATACATCTGAACAGTCAACGCAAACATGGAAAATATATAGCAGTCAATTGTGGCGCGATTCCTGAAGGAACCATCGATTCAGAACTTTTTGGGCATGAAAAAGGTGCCTTCACAGGAGCAATAAGCGAGCGAAACGGATATTTTGCCGAAGCCAATGGTGGTACAATATTCTTGGATGAAGTAGGTGAACTTCCGCTCCCTACTCAAGCACGCTTATTACGTGTACTTGAATCTGGTGAATACATCAAAGTTGGTTCCTCCAAAGTAGAAAAAACAGATGTCAGAATCGTTGCTGCTACAAATGTAAAATTAGATGAAGCCGTAACTGAAGGTCGCTTTCGAGAAGATTTGTATTATAGATTATGTACAATTCCCATACAAATTCCATCACTAAGGGAAAGAGTTGGAGATATTATACTATTATTCCGTAAATTTGCAGCTGATTGTGCTGAACGATATCAAATGCCCTCTGTGCAATTATCTGAAGATGCAAAGCATTCACTTGAAATATATGAATGGCCGGGAAATATTCGCCAATTAAAAAATATAGCAGAGCAAATTTCTACATTAGAATCAAATAGAGACATCACAGCTGAAACACTAAAAAAATATTTACCTCAAAATAATTCAAAATTACCAACGTTATTATTGAAGACTGATGCGGGAAAAACATTTGGCAGCGAACGAGAAATTTTATATCAAGTATTATTTGATATGAGAAGGGATGTTACTGATCTAAAAAAACTTGTTAATGAAATTATGTCAGAAAAAAACAGAACATCTTCTGCCACTGAAGCTGTGAAGAATAATACAAATTTGCAACCTCTTATGCAACAGATGCCCACATTGCCTCCCGTTGCAGCAATCCCCACCCAAGCAGACCAATCAATGCCAACAATCAATCTAGTAAATAGATCTGAGCAGAAGCACAATGAAGCAAATATTCAAGATACAGAAGAATACATTGAAGAAACATTGTCACTTGATGAAGTGGAACGAGAAATGATAGAAAAAGCTCTGACTCGCAATCACGGGAAACGTAAAGATGCTGCAAAAGATTTAAATATATCAGAACGTACATTATATCGAAAAATAAAGGAATATGGCTTGGAAAAGAATAATAAATAATATACTCATACTCACAACTTTAGCCATAATGAGCAGTTCGTGTAAGGTATCCTATGCATTTAACGGAGCATCTATAGATTATACTAAAACCAAAACAATCAGTATAGCAACGTTTCCTATAAAATCAGATTATGTATATGCCCCTTTAGGTACAAAGTTCAATGAACAGCTCAAAGATGTATATGTACGCCAGACAAGGTTGAGACAAGTAAAGGCAAATGGAGATTTGCAAATAGATGGTGAAATCACAGGGTATCACCAATATAATGAAGCTGTAAAGGCTGATGGATATTCTTCAGAAATTAAATTGCAAATAGATGTACGCGTTCGTTTTACAAACAATGCAAATCATACCGCTGATTTTGAACAAACATTTTCTGCAAGTCAAAATTATGCTGCAACAAAGACTTTAACATCCGTACAAGATGAACTAATAGATACAATGGTAAAAGATATTTGTGATCAAATATTTAACGCAACTGTCGCTAATTGGTAAAAGATTATGAATATAAATGATATAATCCAATATATTCAACATCCAGATTTGTTGAACAATGAGACGCTTTATGATTTAGAACATTTGATAGAGCAATATCCTTATTTCCAAACTGGACGTTTGCTATACTTGCACAATCTTTATATTCTTAATTCTGATAAATTCGGTCATGAACTAAGAAAGTCGGCTATCTATATAACAGACAGGAAAACGATTTTCAACATGATTGAAGGCAAAAATTATATTATTAAGCCTCAAGTTCATTATCAAGAGAAATCAGATAAGAAAGAGGATCAAGAAGATCGTACACTAACACTAATCAACAGTTTTTTAGATGAGCAACCCAGAGAAGATAAACAAGCTATTCCTGTAAATATTGCAATCGATTATACATCCTATCTACTACAACAGCCGGAAGGAAAAATAGAAGAGACTGCTCAAGAATTAAAGCATCAAGATTTAATAGATGGATTCATAAATCAATCTGAAGAAGTAGATTTCAGCAAGACCTCTGATGTGCAAAAAAATCCGTCCAAAGAAGAAGAGAATCATGATGATCTTATATTAGAAGATTCAGAAGACGAAAGCTATTTTACTGAGACTTTAGCCAAAATATACGTCAAACAGCATAGATATTCAAAGGCTCTTGAAATAATTAAAAAATTAAATTTGAAATATCCAAAAAAAAATGCTTACTTTGCAGATCAAATAAGATTTTTAGAAAAAGTTATTATTAATAATAAACAAAAATAGAAAAGAATGTATATACCTTTAATTATTTTAATCGTGATAGCCTCGATTCTTTTGAGCTTTATCGTTTTAATTCAAAATTCAAAAGGTGGAGGTTTGTCTTCAGGTTTTGCATCTTCCAATCAAATTATGGGAGTACGTAAAACAACAAGCTTTCTAGAAAAAGCGACATGGGGATTAGCGGCTTTCATTGTTATTCTAAGCATCGCTACGACTTATGTAGTACCCAATAATGCAGATAATGAAAACTCTGAATTGATTGAAGAAGCTCAAAAAAATGAACAAACAAATCCATTAAACACCCCTGCAGGCTTTGCTACTCCAACTAAAACAGATGATGCAAATAAAACTGCCCCACAACAGAGCGAGCAAAAGAATGCTCAACCTAATACAGGTGCAGCCCAAACTCCAGCTACAAACAAAAAGTAATTATTTATAAAAAACCACGTCTTCATTTGAAAGATGTGGTTTTTTCTCTATTTTTGAAAAACACATAATTATAGGAGGCAAAATGAATGGAATTAAAGGGCCTAAAATACAACAAAAGTTCTACATAGGTGAACCGGAGAATGTACGTGAAAAAATAATCCATTTCTTTCAGGGGATAAGTTTAGTAATATTTGTCATAATCCTACTTTTAATTATTGGATTTATCATCATTGCATTACTTAGCAAAACGACATTGGCTCCTATACATCTTCAAAATTTAGTCCACGCAATCGAAAATATATAAAAAGGTAATAAATTAATCAGCCAATAGCTTCAATAATAAATTCAAAGCACAGTTGACAGCATGGTCCACATTTAGTTCTCTTCCTGAATCGCCACTTTGCATAAATGTCACTATTTCCCCATCCATAGCTGCACCTATCCAAATTGTACCAACAGGCTTATGGATAGTTCCTCCACCCGGACCGGCTATACCCGATGTAGCCACAGCACAATCAACCTTCATTAAGTCCATTACTCCACGTAGCATTTCACGAACTGTTTGTTCACTCACAGCTCCATAACGGCTTAAAGTTTCCTCATCAACACCGAGCACACTCGTTTTCACCTCATTTGCATAAGCAATCACTCCGCCCTTAAAATATTGTGAGCTGCCTGGTACAGACGTAACTAAACCTGCAATGTTTCCCCCGGTACAACTCTCAGCCGTCGCCAAAGTCAAATGCTTCTCACAAAGATAATCTCCAACCCTCTTTTCTATGGATTCCATTATCACATTTATTTTGATGTTACTCGCGAATATGCAGCAGCACTTATAGGGCAGAACTGTTTATCAAGATACTTAAAATATCCATTTATTGCGATCATAGCTGCATTATCAGTTGTATAACTAAACTTGGGAATAAAAACCTTCCATCCATATTTTTCAGCATGTTCGTGAAAAGCATTTCTTAATCCATTATTAGCAGACACGCCACCAGCTACAGCAACTTGATTAAGATTAAAATCTTTCGCAGCTTTTCGTAATTTGTCCATCAGAATATCAACAACAGTTTTTTCCAATGACGCAGCCAAATCAACCTTATGATGTTCTACAAAATCAGGATCTTCAGATGTCCACTTCTTCAGTGAATACAAAAAAGAAGTTTTCAAGCCACTAAAGCTATAATTATATCCGGGAACATGCGGCTTATTAAAGCTAAAAGCATTCGGATTTCCTTGACGCGCAAGTTTGTCTATAATCGGTCCTCCAGGATATCCCAATCCCATTACCTTAGAACATTTATCAATTGCCTCACCAGCTGCATCATCAATTGTCTGTCCAAGTATTTCCATCTGATCGTAGGCATTCATCTTTATGATCTGTGAGTTTCCACCCGAAACCAACAAGCATAAAAAAGGAAATGACGGTTGATCATTATCATCTTCGCTCTCCTTTATAAAATGTGCAAGTACATGACCATTGAGATGATTCACATCTACTAGAGGTATACCTAAGGAGCGAGCAAAACCTTTAGCAAATGAAACGCCAACAAGTAAAGAACCCATTAATCCGGGACCACGAGTAAAAGCAACAGCACTTAGTTGTTCTTTCGTTATATTTGCTTTTTTTATTGCCTGATCAACAACCGGCACAATATTTTGTTGATGTGCACGAGAAGCTAGTTCAGGAACAACACCGCCATAAGCCATGTGTATAGCTTGACTTGCTGTTACATTCGAAAGTAATATTCCATTTTTAATCACAGCTGCAGAGGTATCATCACAAGATGATTCAATACCCAATATATAAATATCACTCATAACACTATCTCGTTAAAATTTCATTTCCTGTTTCAGTGATAACCAAAGTATGCTCAACTTGTGCTGAAGGTTTTCCATCACGAGTTACAACCGTCCAGCCATCATTCTCATTAATGAAAATATTTCGTTTACCCATGTTAATCATCGGTTCAATCGTAAATGTCATTCCAGGAACCAACAACATGCCATGTCCCTTCTTACCATAATGCAAAACATCCGGCTCCTCATGAAATTCAAGACCTACGCCATGTCCACAAAACTCTCTGACAACTGAAAATCCATTTTCTTCAGCATGGTTCTGAATAACATATCCCACATCACCCAAAAAGCTCCAAGGTTGCGCAGCCTCAACACCCAACTGCAAGCATTCTTTTGTAACTCTAACTAGCTTCTCACACTCAGGAGATGCCTGTCCAACAATAAACATACGTGAAGCATCTGAAAAATATCCATTAAGAATAGTAGATACATCCACATTAACTATATCACCCTCTTCCAATATGGTTTTCTCATTAGGAATACCATGACATACAACTTCGTTTATTGAAGTACATACACTCTTAGGGTATCCTTCATAATTCAAATCAGCTGGAACTGCATTATGATCAGTGGTATAATCATATACCAACTTATCTATTTCCTCAGTACTCATTCCAACATGTATTTCCTTTTCTATCAAGTCAAGAACGCCTGTATTCACCACTCCACTTTGTTTAATGCCTTCAATTTGTTCGGGTGTCTTTATCATTGACCGCCAAGGAACCAAGCATCCATGGTTCTGGTAGTACATCACTTTTTTATCCAATTCTGTTAACGGTTCCCCTTTTATCAGGTGCCATCTATTTCTTATACGAGTCATTTATAAAATATTTAAACACACACAAAGGTAGAGAAAAAGAATAAAAAACTAGATAAAAATGTGGCTTAAATGAAGATATTTAGCTATTTTTGCTCGAATTATTAAAAGTAAAAGAGAATATCAAGACCCTTCGCAAAATAGTAACTATAATTCTTATCTTAGTGATCGGAATTTATGCAGGTGCAATTATATTGCTGAATATACCTTATTTTCAGCATAAGGTCGCGGCTGTAGCTACTATAGAATTGCAAAATAAATTGCAAACCCATGTATCTATCGGTAGAATAGATGTGGGGTTTCTCAATCGATTAATCATCGAAGATATCAGCATAGAAGATCAGAGAAATCGTCCGATGCTAAAAGCGGCACGCATGGCTGCTAAAGTAGAAATATTACCGTTATTTGAAAAGAAGGTAAACATAAGAAGTATTCAGCTTTTCGGATTTAATATTCAACTCAGTAAGGAAAATGCCAAAGCCCGTCTTAATTGCCAATTTATTATTGATGCATTCAAAAGTAAACATCCGTCTCCTCAAAAGACGCCACTTAATCTACGCATAAATGAGATTCTGATCCGCCGAGGAAAAGTATCATATGACTTATTTTCAAAACCATACAATCCACAAAAACTAGATTTGAATCACTTGCATGTACACAATGTACGTGGAACAATAAACTTAAAGTCACTGACAGACGACTCTATAAATATTACCATCAAGCGGTTAAATTTTACAGACCAATCCGGATTTAGGCTTAATCGCCTCAGCATGCACCTTGCCGGTAATCAAAAAGGTGCCATTATTCAAGGATTAAATATCAGAATGCCCCATTCATTCGTTAAATTTAATGATATATATGTACATTACACCAACTACCATACTTTCAAACAAATTGCAGACAAGGTTTCTATCCTAACACATTTCAATTCATTGGTAACTCTTTCGGACTTTGCAAGCTTCTCGCCGGCGTTAAGCCAATCAAACAAGCCATTAATAATCAACTCATACATCAAAGGAACCATAAATGATCTTTTATTAAATCGATTAGAAATAAAAGGCAATGGACGCAATGTAAATTTTACGGGAGATATAAAATTACATGAAATCACCCATCCTAAACAAACAAAATTTGGTGCTAACATTCGGCAATTATACATCAATCCGGAAGGTATTCTATTTGTTTCAGATTTACTGCATAGTAAATTAAAAACATCATCGGCAATAAAGCACGTAGGAGCAATAAGATTTACAGGAAAAGTCTATGGTTCATACAATTATATATCAATATTCGGGAAATTTGTTACCATGGTCGGAAACATGGAAACAAAGGTTAGATATACCAATAATCCTGTCACTAAAAGGAAAAACATCAACGGGGCAATAAAAGCTATTCATCTAAATATTGGAAAAATACTTGATAAAAGTAATAAATTCAGCTACACAGACTTTGATCTTCATGTAGATGCCACGCTCATACCTCATTCACGACCAATAATCATTGCCAACGGTTTGATCAGTCACTTCAGCTATAACAAATACGACTATAAAAATATCCGTTTAAATGGAAGCTACACAAAAGCCGGCTTCAATGGAAAGATATCAATGGATGACACAAATGGACAAATAAGTGTAGATGGCAGTTTTGATATTGAGAATAAAATTCCCCGATTCAATTTGAAAGCCAGTCTCAAAAATTTCAGTCCGAATAATCTTCACCTTACCAATAAGATGAAAAATACCGAAATAACGATGGGATTGCAAGCGAATTTCATCGGACATTCAATTGATGATGCTATAGGTGAAATAAGCATTGATACACTACATTTAAAGCTACCAAACAGCACATACGATATGAAAAGACTCACCATCACAGCCCAGAAGAATGGTGATAAAAATAATTTAGCTTTTCATTCAGAAGATTTGGATGCGAACGTTGAAGGGCATTACTCATATCGGACTATTCCTGGCAGTTTTGTAAAAACTATTGAAAAATATTTACCCTCTATACTTAATCTCAATCACAACAAAACAATTAACACACACAATAATTTCACATTCAACATTCATCTGAAAAAGACTGACTTCATAAACAAAGTGCTAAACATGCCACTTACACTTTATAAGCAAGCATCTATCTCCGGTTATTTCAATGACGACAACAGCAAGATTAAAGTCTATGGCGAAATTCCAAGCCTACGCTATGGAGGATTCTATCTTGAGCAAGGGCGTATCATTTGCGAAACGCCTAAAGACACATTAATGTGCCAATTAAGAGGTACCACCCGAATGAAAAACGGTTCCAGCTTAAATTTAATACTCGATCTAAATGCAAGCAATGATAAATTAACAACAGCACTCAACTGGGGAAACAATACCGCCCTTACATATAGTGGGAAAATAGAAGCGATTACCAACTTTACAAAATCTCCTAAAAATCTAAAAGCAGAGGTTAAGGTACAGCAGTCTGATATTATATTAGGTGACTCCATTTGGAAGCTCTATCCATCAACGATGAAAATAGATTCAGGACAAATACATATCAATAATTTCTTAATCAAACACCAAGATCAATTTATTAAGATTTTTGGTGCAACTTCAAAAAACAATAACGATTCCATCAAGTTAAACCTAAATAAAGTAGACTTAGCTTACCTTTTTAATATCATCAATTTCAAGTCAGTCGATTTTGGAGGTATTGCAACAGGAGAAGCCACAGTAACTAACACATTTAAATCACCTGAATTCAATGCTCACCTTAATATAAAAGATTTTACATTCAATCAAGGGAAATTAGGCGATGCGTCAATCTACGGGACATGGGATAAGGCACAAAACGGTCTATATCTCAATGCCGACATTCATGACAAGAACTCATCACATTCACAAGTAAAAGGGTATATTTGGATTCCACGTAAGCAGTTGTCTTTAGATATTGAAGCTCAGAACACAAGCACAAAATTCTTAGAGTACTATGTTGGGAGCATTGCCAGTAATATAAAAGGAAGTGCCACTGGTCATTTCCGCGTTTATGGAGGATTTAAAGCTCTCAATGTAAGTGGAAATGGAAAATTTGACGGTTCATTTAAAATCAATGTACTGAACACTACATTTGCTCTTCGTGACTCCATTAAGTTGACTGAAAACGAAATGCTATTAAACAACGCCAAATTTGAAGACATGGAAGGGCACAGTGGTACCTTATCCTGTACGGTTTATCATAAGAATTTCAAGAATTGGAACTATCGTATCCAAGCCAACGCCAATAATATGGTAGTATACAATACCGCTGAAACAAATGGTCTCTCATTTTATGGAAAACTTTATGGATCAGGAAATGTAACACTTGTAGGAAATACATCAGAACTTAATATCAATGCCGCCCTATCGCCTGGACAAAAGACATTATTTACATATAAAATGGCACAAGTAGGATCTTTAAATAATCAGTTTATACACTTTGTCGACAAAACGCCACGACGTCCTACTTATGATTCATTGTTTATAAACCCAATGGACAAAATGGTTAAGACAGAAAATGAAAATCACGGCATGGATATTCATATGACTGTTAGTATCGATGCGAATCCCAATGCGACAGTAAGAGTCATTGTAGATCCAAGGTCAGGCGATTATATCCAATGCACAGGAAATGGAAATTTACGTGTAGATTACTACAACAAAGGAGATATAAAAATATTTGGCACTTACACTGTCGATCAAGGAATATATAAGTTCAGCTTGCAACAAGTTATTCGTAAGAATTTCGACGTGCGACAAGGAAGTGCCATCACGTTTAATGGAGATCCCGGCAATGCCAACATCGATATGAATGCGTCCTACACTGTCAATAGCGTTTCATTGAGCGATCTCGTCGGTCAGGAAATGGCAACTGCGCTACAATCATCACACTCTAACTTAAAAGTAAATTGCATAATGAATATAAGTGGAGCACTACAGAAACCAAATGTAAAATTTAGTGTTGAGCTGCCCAATGAAGATGAAGAAGTACAACGTATCGTACGCACCTATATAGGTACTGATGATCAAATGAACATGCAAATGTTGTACTTGTTAAGTGTCGGTAGGTTCTATACTCCTGAATATACACAAACGACTCAGCAATCCAGCAATACCATGACATCCGTACTATCTTCTACTCTATCAGGACAACTTAACAATATGCTATCGCAAGCTGTCAACATTCCTAACTGGAATTTTGGTATTAACGGTAGTACCGGCGACAGCGGATGGACTGATCTTGAATTGGAAGGAATGCTGTCGGGACGTTTGCTTAACAACAGGTTGCTCATTAATGGAAACTTTGGATATCGAGATAATACCTACAGCACAGGACAAACCAACTTCATCGGTGATTTCGATTTCCAATGGCTGTTGAATAAAAACGGTGACATCCGTTTAAAAGCTTACAACAAAGCCAATGACCGATACTCTACAAAGACATCGCTTAATACACAAGGCATGGGAATTCTTTTAAAAAAGGATTTCAATTCATGGTTAGATCTCCTTCCTTGGCGTAAAAAAAAGACAGATGATGAATAACTTTCAAGAAGCAGGATAAGAGGACATCTTTTAGCAAATAAATAAGAACTGCAGTTATATACAGAAATATAAAGCTTTTAATTAAAAATCAAATATCTTCTTTCTTTTCTCAAAAAAAAAAATTACTTTTGCGTGCTCAATAGTATCTCAAACTACAATATTTGACAATGAAAAGAGACGATTTAATTTTCGACATCATCGAAAAAGAGCATCAAAGACAGCTCAAAGGCATTGAGTTGATCGCATCTGAAAACTTTGTAAGTGATGAAGTTATGCAAGCTATGGGTTCTTGCCTAACAAACAAGTACGCAGAAGGCTACCCCGGTCACCGCTATTACGGAGGCTGCGAAGTCGTAGACCAAAGCGAAAGCTTGGCTATAGAACGTCTGAAAGAACTCTTCGGTGCGGAATATGCCAATGTGCAACCTCACTCCGGAGCACAAGCAAATGCAGCTGTATTACTAGCTGTATTGAAAACAGGCGACAAATTCATGGGCTTAAACCTGTCAATGGGTGGTCATCTTTCTCATGGTTCAGCTGTCAACACATCCGGTATTCTCTACACTCCTTGCGAGTACAATTTGAACAAAGAAACTGGAAGAGTTGATTATGATGAAATGGAAGAAATTGCTTTACGCGAAAATCCGAAATTAATCATAGGTGGCGGATCTGCTTATTCACGTGAATGGGACTATAAACGCATGCGTACTATCGCTGATAAAGTAGGTGCTTTATTAATGATCGATATGGCTCACCCTGCAGGACTTATTGCAGCAGGATTGCTTGACAACCCTCTAAAATATGCTCACATTGTTACATCAACCACACATAAAACATTACGTGGACCTCGTGGTGGTGTTATATTGCTGGGAAAAGACTTCCCAAATCCATTCGGAAAGAAAAATAAAAAGGGTGAAGTCATCATGATGTCACAACTTCTAAATTCAGCCGTATTCCCCGGAACCCAAGGTGGTCCTTTGGAACATGTCATTGCTGCTAAAGCTGTTGCTTTTGGCGAAGCATTGAAACCTGAATTCAAAGAATACCAACTTCAAGTAAAAAAGAATGCTGCTAAATTAGCTGAAGAACTTATTAAACGTGGATTCACCATTGTATCAGGTGGTACAGACAATCACTCAATGCTAGTGGATCTTCGCCAAAAATATCCTGATTTGACAGGTAAAGTCGCAGAGAAAGCGTTAGTTGCAGCAGACATTACAGCCAATAAGAATATGGTTCCGTTTGATACTCGGTCTGCTTTCCAAACCTCAGGTATTCGCTTAGGCACACCAGCTATTACTACCCGTGGAGCTAAAGAAGACTTGATGATTGAAATTGCTGAAATGATTGAAGAAGTATTAAATACTCCTGAAGATGAAGCAGCAATCGCAAAAGTACGTGCACGCGTTAATGAAACAATGAAAAATTATCCTCTTTTTGCTTATTGATATAAGCAAACGATAATTAATAGTAAATACACAAAGGGGGAATCTTATATTTAAGATTTCCCCTTTTTTGGAACAGAAACATTTAAACAGATAACACTATGAATGAAATTGATCAAGAGACAAAACAACTTCTCATAAAGTTCCAAGTAGGAGAAATCACTGAAAACATCATTTATAAAAAGCTTTCTAAACTCGAAAAGGATGAAAACAACCGAAAGGTTCTTGAAGGTATTGCTGTAGAAGAAAGTGCACATTACAAAATATTAGCCCAATATACAGGCGAATATCCGAAACCTAAGATGCGCAAAGTCTTCAAGTATGTATGGATTGCAAGGATATTTGGACTGACCTTTGCTGTTAAGCTTTTGGAAAATGGTGAAAACTCAGCGGTAAAAGCGTACAGCAAGATGACTAAATACCCTGAGATCATGCACTTGTCAAAAGAAGAAGAAGAACATGAACAGCGGCTTGTAGATTTAATTGATGAAGAAAGGCTCCGCTATATGGGATCGGTTGTCTTAGGGCTGAATGATGCCTTAGTTGAATTTACCGGTGCATTAGCAGGATATACTCTGGCCTTACCAAACAACAAAATGATTGCATTGACAGGAAGTATCACAGGCATAGCTGCCGCCCTATCCATGTCAAGCAGTGAATTTCTATCAAAGAAATCAGAAAAAGGAGGAGAAAAGCCGTCTAAAGCTGCTGCTTACACAGGTGTTGCATACATCATCACAGTCATAGCCTTAATTGCGCCATTCTTGTTATCCGACAGCCCGCTCATTGCTGTTGTTTCAATGCTAATTATCGCTTTAATTATTATTGCTATCTTCAACTATTATTATTCCGTGGCCAGAAGTGAGAAGTTCTCTCATCGCTTTGTTGAAATGGCTATCCTAAGTTTCAGTGTAGCAACACTCAGTTTCTTCATTGGATTTGCATTATCAAAGCTTACGGGAATCCATTGATAAATAGAAAGAATCAAAAACAAGAAAAATGCATTCAGCCTTCAAACCCTTTATCCATCGATCTTTCAAGATGAAGGGATGAAGGCTTCATTTTTTCATACATTCATTTCTTCTCTAGTTTCTTGGCTTCCTCCCACAGTTCATCCATCTCAGCCAAAGTCATATCTCTCAAATCTCTACCTTGCTTTATCGTATGTTCTTCAAGATAATTAAAGCGATTGATAAACTTGCGATTGGTTAGTTCAAGAGCCGTATCCGGATTGATATGATAAAGACGTGCAGCATTGATTATACTAAAGAACAAATCACCGAATTCTTTCTCCATTTTTTCTTTATCCATTGCATCAATCTCGGCTTGCAACTCGTTGAATTCCTCAAGAACCTTATCCCAGACTTGCTCTTTCTTTTCCCAATCAAAACCTACATTGCGTGCCTTGTCTTGTATGCGATAAGATTTTATAACCGAAGGCAACGCATCAGGAACACCGCTCAAGACACTCTTGTTGCCATCTTTCTCTTTCATTTTCAACTGTTCCCAACTCTTCACTACATCTCCGGCCGTTTCAGCCTTTGCATTGCCATATACATGCGGATGACGATAAATTAGTTTCTCACACAATTTATCGCACACATCTTTTATATCAAAATCATTTTTCTCCTCACCTAACTTAGCATAGAATACAATATGAAGCAACACATCTCCCAACTCTTTAGAGACATTATGCAGATCACTTTTCACGATGGCATCAGCCAACTCATATACTTCTTCTATTGTATTCGGACGTAAACTCTCAAATGTTTGCTTACGATCCCATGGACACTTCTCACGCAAATTATCCATCACATCCAATAAACGGCCAAAAGCCTCCATCTTTTCTTCTCTCGTATGCATTATCTTTTATTCATTTAAATATTTGTTTGTCTTATTTGCCCTACAACTCAAAATCAAGTTAATCACCTCGCTATAACTTTGCAATCCCGAGGGCATATTGTTGTTACGCAAATAGAAATCATAAATATAATCCTGCGCCCCACCTATAATCGTACTGTATTTTCCACGCCAATAAGCATTATCCACATCATACTGATAACGAATTTGCGGAAGAATACTACTCCTCAAATTCTTGTACTCGGCAGGTTTATAAATACGTCTGGCATTACTCAACACATATCCCAGAATACTAAAATACCCGCTATATCTCACACTGCGAACCCGACTGTGTGTACAAGCGAAATAAGCATATAAATTAGCTTCACTTTCATTAGTTATTCCCAACCAATGACTAAACTCATGAGCATAGGTAAATGGATAATTGATAGGCAGCAGATCCGAATTCAGATTATACTCTGCAAAGAACGGGCCCATATATCCGGTAACACCCACACTTGATATCAATCGTGGAAACATCATTCTCTTGACAGGTGGTGCGTCCTCGCCCGGTGGATTGATACCGAATCCTTTTCCCATTTTGCGATAGGCAGCAAGCACTTCGCGTCTCACCGTCTCAGTATGCTTTCCCTTCACAGGACAATAGGATACATTCAAATCATGCACATAATCATCTACAAATGATCTGAATGCCGCTTCAGAGTATGGAGCCGCATTCACCTTCGCACGTTTATAGAAATTGGGTTGTGAATAGTTTATTCCCCATGAGAGATAAAACCACACATAGATCCACAACAAATATTCAACCTCGTATCCTAATAATTTCTTCTTCGATATTCGGTTGCGTCTATTCAACAGACGGCGAATACCCCAAGCAGATACTAGTACGGTCACAGAGATCGCAATGAATAAATCGCCAAGTGAAAATGCCCAAAAACGAGAGGTATAAGAAAGGCACCATGAAAAGAAAGGATAAAAATACAATGAATACCACAAAGATGCCCATGCGACATGCCGGATAAATAGAACAATTATCAAGAATATCAGTAAAACAATATATCTCCTCTTTACTTTTATCTTCTTCATGCTTTTTGTCGTAATTTTAGTGTACAAAAGTAATAAATTTATTAATTTTGCATCCAATATCTTTTAGAAATAAATAAATCTATAACATAAAATGGAATTAGCAAGCAAGTATAACCCAACCGAAGTTGAAGGCAAACTGTACCAGTATTGGCTGGACCATAACTTCTTTAGTTCAAAACCCGACAATAGAGAAGCCTATACGGTTGTGATACCCCCACCCAATGTAACAGGTGTATTACACATGGGACACATGCTCAACAATACCATTCAAGATATATTGGTGCGCAGAGCCAGAATGGAAGGTAAAAATGCTTGCTGGGTACCCGGTACCGACCACGCATCTATTGCCACCGAAGCTAAAGTAGTAAATAAATTGGCTCAGCAAGGCATTAAGAAGACTGACTTGACTCGTGACGAGTTCTTGAAACATGCATGGGATTGGACAGATGAACATGGTGGCATCATCCTTAAGCAATTGCGCAAATTGGGTGCATCATGTGATTGGGACCGCACCTCTTTCACCATGGACGAAGAGCGTTCGAAGAGTGTAATCACAGTCTTCATTGATCTATACAATAAAGGACTTATTTATCGTGGCGTGCGCATGGTCAATTGGGATCCTAAAGCGTTGACAGCACTTAGCGACGAAGAAGTTATATATAAAGAGGAACATAGCAAACTCTATTATCTAAGATACATGATTGAGGGCGAAGAAGGCAAATACATCATTGTTGCCACCACTCGTCCCGAAACTATCCTGGGTGATAGTGCCGTTTGTGTAAATCCAAATGATCCTCGTTACGGATTCTTAAAAGGCAAACGCGTAATTGTTCCATTGGTCAACAGATCCATACCTATCATCATGGACGAATACGTAGATATAGAGTTCGGTACAGGTTGTTTGAAAGTAACTCCTGCTCATGATGTGAATGACTATATGCTCGGCGAAAAATACAATTTACCCGTTATTGACATCTTCAATGCAAATGGAACCATTAGTGAAGCCGGAGGCATGTATATCGGTCAAGATCGTTTTGACGTACGTAAGCAAATTGCCATCGACCTGCAAGCTGCCGGACTGATGGAAAAGATAGAAGACTATGATAACAAAGTGGGCTTTTCGGAAAGAACAAACGTTGTCATCGAGCCGAAACTATCCATGCAATGGTTCTTGAAGATGGAACACCTTGCCAAACCGGCATTAGAGGCTGTTGAAAACGACGACATCAAATTCTACCCTCCTAAATACAAGAACACTTATCGCCACTGGATGGAAAACATCAAAGACTGGTGTATCTCTCGTCAATTGTGGTGGGGACATCGTATTCCTGCATACTTCTTGCCCGAAGGTGGATTTGTGGTCGCTAAAGATATAGATGAAGCATTGGAAATAGCCAAGAAGAAAACGGGTAACAATAATTTGACAAAAGAAGACCTTCGTCAAGATCAGGATTGCCTTGACACTTGGTTCTCTTCATGGTTGTGGCCCATCTCTTTATTTGATGGCATTGATCACCCTGATAACGAAGAAATAAATTACTACTATCCAACGAATGATTTGGTCACAGGTCCCGACATCATCTTCTTTTGGGTTGCCCGCATGATCATGGCCGGATACGAATATAAAGGCAAAAAACCTTTCAAGAATGTTTACTTCACCGGTATCGTCAGAGATAAGCTCGGACGTAAGATGAGTAAATCTCTCGGTAACTCACCCGACCCTATCTCCCTAATAGAACAGTTTGGCGCAGATGGTGTAAGAATGGGTATGATGCTTGCCGCTCCTGCAGGAAACGACATTTTGTTTGATGACGCACTGTGTGAACAGGGACGTAATTTCAATAACAAGATATGGAATGCTTTCCGCTTGGTACAAGGTTGGGAAGTAGATGAATCGTTGTCACAACCCGAACACAGCAAACTGGCTGTAGAATGGTTTGAGAACAAACTGAATGCGACTGCAACAGAAATGACAGACTTGTTTAAGAAATATAGATTGAGCGAAGCTCTTATGGCTGCCTATCGTCTATTCTGGGACGAATTTTCATCTTGGTATCTTGAGATGATTAAACCCGCATATCAGAAACCGATTGACAGCATCACATACAAAGCCACGCTCTCTTTCTTTGATTCTCTTTTACGTCTGTTACATCCATTCATGCCCTTCATCACAGAAGAATTATGGCAAAACATCGAAGAGCGGAAAGAAGACGAGAGCATCATGTATGCAACCATTCCTACCGGAGAAGCCTTTGATCAGAAAGTCATTGATAATTTCGAAGTTGTAAAAGGAGTAATAAGTGGTATCCGTAACATCCGTTTGCAACGCAACATTGCACAAAAAGAATCATTGGAGCTTTTCATTATCGGAACAGATCCTATTGCCCCGTATCGCCAAGTGGTATTGAAAATGGGTAATGTTAGCAATATCACCGAAGTCACGGAGAAAGCCGATGCTACAGCTGCTTCATTCATGGTAGGAACCACAGAGTATGCCGTTCCTCTAAACAACCTCATCAACAAAGAGGAAGAAATAGCCAAACTGGAAGTTGAGCTGAAACACAAAGAAGGATTCTTACAGGGTGTTCTCAAGAAACTAAGCAATGAGAGATTTGTGGCAAATGCGCCCGAGAAGGTGTTAGCACTTGAGCGCAAGAAACAAACTGATGCTGAATCTATCATCAAAACATTGGAAGAAAGCATTGCAGCACTGAAGAAATAAAGAGTCTGATTAAGACATCATTCCTATATAAAGCCGGGCAAAAGTATCTATGTACTTTTGCCCGGTCTTTTTATATACCGATGAGAGGTCTACTTTCAAACAGATAAATCACTGAATACTAATAGGCAAACTATCGGATGCAGGCCTGCATTCTATCAACAGCCCAGCAACAAAACTTATTTTTACGGCTGTAGAAATGCTTTTCTACAGCCGTAAAACTGTCGTGCCACAACCGTAGAAATGCTTTTTTACGGCTGTAGAAAATAAAAATGCAAACGACGAACAGGAAGAATGCATTATACGAATCCATAAAATACTCACTTAGAAGTAGAAGTTTTCCATTGAATGAACGAATGTTTCATCACCTATCGAAGCTCTAGTGTAAAAGACGGATATTTCCCTTTCATATACTTAATTTTGCTTACAAATGCCCCGATAACAATAAAATATGTTATATAACATACGTTTTTAGCCCATAGCTATTGCACATCTGAAATGAATCGCTATATTTGTACTGTGTTTTTCATAGTATTAGATTTTAAGGTTATTAAAAGGATTGGTTTGTCGAGATGACAGACCTTTTTTTATGCCCTTTACTCCTCAACAAAATATGAACGGTTTTGCAAAATGAATACAATTTTAATCGTAACTTTGCAAACACTAATTGAATAAACAAAATCATCACAATGGAAGCAAAATATAAAAGAATTCTATTGAAATTAAGCGGAGAAAGCTTAATGGGCGAGAAGCAGTATGGTATTGATGAGAAAAGACTAAGTGAATATGCTGCTCAAATAAAAGAAATACATGATCTAGGAGTACAAATAGGTATCGTCATTGGCGGAGGGAACATATTCCGTGGCCTCAGTGGTGCAAACAAAGGGTTTGATCGCGTGAAAGGTGACCAAATGGGTATGTTGGCAACAGTAATCAATAGCTTGGCTCTAAGCTCTGCCTTAACTGCTATGGGGGTAAAGACACGTGTGCTTACAGCTATCCGTATGGAACCGATTGGTGAATTCTACAACAAATGGAAAGCTATCGAAACTCTCGAAGCCGGTGAAGTTGCTATATTCTCAGCAGGAACAGGTAATCCATTCTTCACGACAGATACGGGATCTTCACTGCGAGGCATAGAGATTGAAGCCGATGTAATGCTTAAAGGAACCCGTGTTGACGGAATCTATACAGCCGATCCTGAAAAAGATCCTACCGCAAAGAAATTTTCAGACATTACCTACGATGAGATCTACAACAAAGGATTGAAGGTAATGGATCTCACCGCCACCACAATGTGCAAAGAGAACAATCTGCCCATCATTGTATTTGACATGGATACTCCGGGCAACCTCAAAAAGGTACTTACAGGTCACAACATAGGCACATTGGTTCACAACTAATTCGTAATCGAGACACACAATCATAAAAGGCAAGCGTTTGATAGAAAACGCTTGCCTTTCTTATTCTCATCCATCAAATACAACGCAACCAGACGCTCCTATTTCAATATATTAAATAATATAAATTATAATTTAATATAGACGCACTACATAATTGGTATTTTTGTAATCAACATACTTACGCTTATACAAACTAAATCAATACACAATGAAAAGAATTATTCTAGCATTGTTATGCTTTTGCACACTGCCTCTCATAGGCTATTCTCAACAAACAGATAAAGCACAATTTCTTAATCAAGCTCATCGCGCTGATTCAATGTACATGACATCCAACTACCAAGGTGGATTCGATATATACAAGCATGCCATTCAAACTGCAAAAGCAGACTGGCTTCCAACCGTCTTATATAATGCATCCTGTGTGGCTGCCAAGGCGAATCAATCCGATAAAGCATTTGAATGGCTGTTCCAACAGTTTGATAATGACAAAACATGGGACCCAATGCAGCTTGAGAATGACAATGATCTAACATCTCTTCACAAAGATCCACGCTGGACAAAATTAATAAATAGTCTGAATCAACGTCGCAAGCAAATGTATCCCCATCTTGATCAAGCACTATTTGATGAACTTATGCAAATACTCGCAACCGACCAAAATAGTCGTCAAGATTACATAAGAGCCATAAGCAGCAAAGCAACACCTCAAAAGATTGACAGTTTAGTAAGGATTATAATAACAAATGATAGCATAAACATCCTAAAAGTTACCCACATACTCGATACACAAGGCTGGGTAGGTAAAGATAAAATAGGACATGCTACCGATGCCTTATGGTTAGTCATCCAACATGCCAATATAGATGTCCAAAAGAAATATCTCCCTATGTTACAACAGGCAGCCCAACAAAATGACGTTAAACCGGAGTTTGTGGCTATGCTTGAAGACCGTATTAATTTGCGCGAGGGAAAACCTCAACGATATGGATCACAATTTTATAAAGGCAAGGATGGGAAAATGCATTTCTCTACCCTTGAAGATCCGAGTAAAGTAAACATGTGGCGCAAGCAAGTAGGATTAGGTCCTATTGAAGACTCTGCATCTAAAAATGGTATCGTATGGCCGGAACTTGCTGAATAAATTAAATAATGAACTATGAATATTATACTAGTCTCTCTACTCAGTCTTCTGTTCAATCAGTCAGAACCAGTAAAACTGAAAGTTATCGATGATCAAATACTAACAGATAACTCCTACCGATGAATAACAAAAGCATATACAGTTTACACCAATCAAACTCGAGAAACAAAAATAATCAATACACAATATGAAAAGAATTATTCTATCATTAATACTTACTCTCTGCACCGTTTGTGGTATTGCACAAACATCTCAAAAAACCTATTGCGAAATCATTGGACAAGAGAACTCTGATGGAGCGTCACTAAACAATGTATATATAGATATCGGTCAGCAAGACAATATATTTACTTCTAATTCTCGCATACTCGTGGATAAAGACAATAAAAAAATCAAATTCAACTCCATGATCGACGTTCTGAATTACATGACACAATTTGGATGGAAACTAGAACACCCCTATGCTATAAATGATGGAGGATCATGCTACTACCACTATCTCCTTAGTAAAGAAATCACCGATAAAAAGCAAATTAAGGAAGGACTCCATTTCAAAAACGAATAGAAATAAGACCTTGCCTATTTTCAACAGAAATGAAAACAGGCAAGGTCCTTATTATATCAGAAGTTTTACATCAGAATTTCAAAAGGCGACTTCCATCTTCCTGTTCCTCAATGGATACCTTCACAGCATCTTCAGGCAACAGATCCTCAATTAGTTCAGGCCACTCAATGAAACAAAGAGCACCACTAAAAAAGTAATCCTCATAACCGAAGTCAAATGCCTCTTCTTCTTTTTTAATTCTATAGAAATCAAAATGATAAATTAGTTCACCGCTACCTGATGAACGATATTCATTGATAATAGAAAAAGTGGGTGAATTAATTACATCCTCTACGCCTAATTCTTCACATACAGCCTTAACGAAAGTTGTCTTCCCAGCTCCCATCTTACCGTAAAATGCAAATATAGTACTCTCACCCATCGCAGCAATAAATTGTTTGGCTACTTCATGAATCGCGTCTAACGATTGAATTTTTATTTCCATTTTTATCTACTTTTATTATCATATTGTTGGCAACACTTCGTATCTACAACGAAAGAATATGCCATGCAGGAATACCCATTGTATCCATCTGCAAATATATAAATTTTTGTAACAGCCTAGACCATCACACTTTATTTTCTACTGATAAATCTTTCTTTTCCTCTTGATGCGGACGAAGCAAATAAACACTTACAAGTTTACAAATCACATAAACAAGAATGGAAAAAAAGATAATGCAAGCTCCTGAAGGAACATTCATATAATAGGACAAGAACAATCCTCCCACACATCCTATCGTGCCTATGATTCCTGACAACCATATAATCCGAATAAAATTCTTGGTAAACAGGTTGGCCGTCATTTGAGGAATCGTTAGCAAAGAGATAGCCATCACCACTCCCACCATTCGCAAACACGAGACAATGGTTAAAGCAGTTAGTGACATCAACAAATATTCAAACAACATCACCGGAATTCCTCGTGATCGTGCGAACTCTCTATCAAAAGATAACGAGATAATCGGATGAATATACATTGAAAAGAAAATGATCAATACAATTGTCACAAAGAGCATGAAAATAATATCTCCCATTGTAATAGCCAATATATTTCCAAATAAATAAGAAGACAGATCTGGCACATATCCTGGCGAAAGGAATGTAAATATAATACCCACCGACATACCTAATGTCCAAAAGACAGCAATAGCGGAGTCTTCACGTACATCACGACGATTGCTGAACCATTCTATTCCTAATGCAGAAAGTAAAGAAAATATAGCAGCACCCAGAATAGGAGATATACCTGTATATAAGCCGATGCCTATCCCGCCAAAAGAAGCATGCGTGATGCCTCCACTGATAAAAACCAACCGACGCGATACGATGTAAGTTCCCATAATCGCACATGCAATACTGGCAAGCAAGCTACCTAACAATGCATTTTGAAAGAAAGTATATTGTAATAATTCCATTATCTAAAGAGTAATACGCTCATAAAATCATCAATTTCATGCAAAGATATATTTTTTTCTTGTAAATTTGTCCCGAATTCATAGTGAATGATTGAAAACGAACGGATATGAAAATTAAACGGTATAAAAAGAGAGTCGAAAGAACTATTCTGCCCATACTATTTTTCACTTTGTGTTTACTCACTTCGTGCATGCAAAAGGGAAAGAATACTGGAAACTCCATGCCCACAAAGGATATGGTCAAAGGTTCTATCCGTCTCCATCCCGATACATCACTCAACGACGAAGCTAAGTTTGTTGCCGGTATTTCTGTAAGCAACAAGAGCAAGGAATTGAAAAGATTCACCCATTCGCCTTTTTGGCGCGAGCATCAACAAAACATGAATAGGATCTGGAATCTATATCAACAGACATCACCTAAATTGACGAGTTTTGCTCAAAATGAACTAGAAGACATCAATCAGGAATGCGGCTTTGCTTTTTATCCATTCAGCGGTCCCGACTTTCTATTCGTTAATGCCTTGTTCCCCAAAATGCGCACCTACTTGCTGGTAGGTCTCGAGAAGTTAGGCGAACCCATCAAAATAAAGAATCCATCCACGGATACATATAAACTGTATGAAAACGCCGTATCGGGAATTTTCAACCTAAGCTTCTTCAGCACCGAAGATATGCATAGTAAAAACAGCAATGACACCATATCAGGAGTGATCCCTATCATACAGTTGCTCATGGTTAGATCCGGAAAAAACATCGTGAGCATAAAGTATAAGAAACTTACAGCAACCGGGGTGATCGTTGAAGGTAGCAAACAAGACAACCTGGTGGAAATAAAATTTTACAAACAAGGAAGCTCTCTATTGCAAACACTTTATTATCTCTCACGCAACCTCGAAAACAAATCCTTCCAAAGCCATTCAGGATTGAGGAACCTCTTAAAGCGCAATCAATCACATCAAATAGTATGTTTTACTAAATCAGCATCCTACTTAATGCATAATGATACATTCTCAAATATCCGTTCTTTCATTCTCAACACATCCAATGCGATTGTTCAAGACGATTCAGGAATACCATGGAGCTACATTTCTCCACTTTCGTGGAACTTCACACTCTATGGCGACTACCACTCGCCTATTCGCGAATATGCAGATTATGAACAAGATGACTTGGAAGAAGCCTATCAAAAAGCCGATTCACGCATACTCAATTTCAGAATAGGATTCAATCGTCAATCAAACTTGCAAGTGATTGTACATAAAAAATAGTGGTTCATAATTTTGTCTGCAACAAAAAATTGTATACATTTGTTCAATTATTCACTTGTAAACAATTAATAACATACAGATATGATAGACATTAATACTTGCATCAATGAATCCAAAGAAAAAATGGAACTAGCTATCATGTATCTAGACGAGTCATTGGCACATGTTCGTGCAGGAAAAGCAAATGCCCGTATCCTTGACGGTATTCGGGTTGATTCTTACGGCCAGATGGTTCCCATCAATACTATTGCATCCATATCCACACCTGATGCACGTTCAATCGTGATCAAACCTTGGGATAAAAATATGTTTCACATCATAGAAAAGGCAATTCTCGATTCTGAAGTCGGCATCACACCCGAGAACAATGGAGAAGTGATTCGTTTGGGCATCCCCGCTCTTACTGAAGAACGTCGTAAATTGCTTACCAAGCAATGCAACAAAGATGCAGAAACAGCCAAAGTAAGTGTCCGCACTGCACGTCGTGAGGCTCTTGAAAAACTAAAGAAAGGCTTAAAGGACGGACTTTCAGAAGATACTGAAAAAGACGCTGAAGCCGACTTGCAGAAAGTACATGACACATACATCAAGAAAATAGAAGACACTCTTATCGCCAAGAACAAAGAAATAATGACTGTATAAAAAATATGCGGGGACTTGTGGTAAAAAACACCGGAAGTTGGTATCTGGTAAAAACGGATGACAACCAACTTGTTGAGTGCAAAATAAAGGGGACTTTCCGACTGAAGGGAATTCGCAGCACGAATCCGGTAGCGGTAGGAGACTACGTAGATGTCATCCTCAACAAAGAGGATGCAGGTCTTATCTCCAACATTGAGGATAGAAGAAATTATATTGTACGCCGCTCCACAAATCTGTCAAAGCTATCACATATTCTCGCAGCCAATGTTGATCAAAGCTTTCTGATTGTCACCATAAGCAAACCAGAGACTAGTACTATCTTCATTGACAGATGTCTCGCCTCGGCTGAAGCATACAGCGTACCCTCGCATCTTATCTTCAACAAAATTGACGCTTATAACGAAGATGATCTTAGATACCTTGATAGCATGTGTAAACTATACACCTCCATCGGCTACCCCTGCCATAAGATTTCAGCAAAGACAGGAGAAGGAGTGGATGAAATACATGAACTGCTCAAAGACAAAGTAACCCTTCTATCCGGAAATTCCGGTGTTGGGAAATCCACATTAATTAATTCATTAATCCCCAGCTGCCATCAAAAAACAGCTGATATATCTACCTCTCACTTAAGAGGAATGCACACCACCACTTATAGCGAAATGTTCAACATTGACAATAAGAATGGTTACATTATTGATACTCCCGGAGTCAAAGGCTTTGGTACATTCGATTTCAAAGACGAAGAGGTCGGACACTATTTCCCTGAAATATTCAAATATTCCGAAAATTGTAAATTTTACAACTGTACTCATACTCATGAACCTAATTGTGCCGTGAGACAAGCTGTTGAAGATCATCTGATAAGCGAATCACGATACACATCCTATCTTAGCATCCTCGAAGATAAAAACGAAAATAGATATAGACCGGCTTACTAAAGACACTTCTTTTTGTATCTATTTTAAGACCGATTCTAACTTAACTAACAATTAAAATGATATTAGCGTTAATTATTGCTTTATTTATAGCTATAATATTAGCTGTATATCTCGTTGTAAAGAACAAAAAGCTTTTACGACATACCAAACATTTGGAATTAATGCTCAATAATCTCCATACATATTCGTTTCTTATGAACGAATCATATGAGATTATCAGCACCAATTACTATGCCATTAACCCGAACTCGCCACGCCCTAATGCCCATTTCTTAGGTAATATCATACGTTGCAAAAATGCATATGACTATGGAAAATGTGGAAGTTCTCCGAATTGCGGGAACTGCGAAATTAAGGGGTACATCAGAAAAGCATTAGAAACCAATAGCAATTTTTCCGAGCAAGAGGCACATCTAATACTTTACACGGTAGATCATGAAATAATAGAAAAGGATGTAAGCATTTACGGATCTATTGTCAATGGGAATAACAAATCTCATTATTTAGTAATAGAAATAAAAGATATCACCCAATTAAAAATCTCACAAGAAAAATTTGCTAATAAGAATGTCTCTGAAAAAGAAGCGGAAAAGAAATATAGAAAAGTAATAAATAAACTCAATGATGAAATCAGCGCTTCTCTGAAGACCATGGTAAATTTTACCCAAATGTTGTCCAATGCTCAAAGCAGCAAAGATATTTCGACATTTCAAAAGCTTTTGAAATCACAAGCTGACTTAATATTGAAATGGTTCAAAACGCATATTGAAGAGAAAGCCGAATCATTTTCACAAAAGCCTCAACCTACATTTATCATAAGCACGTCCGATATCAACATCTATTATACATTATCTCAAAAGCTGAAAGGATTTTATAAGACAATCTATACCGAAAATGAGGACGATTTAATTGCAGCAATGCTTAATAACCAATCTATTTCGGGCATTATTCTAAATACGGATGAGGGGAAAATTGATCTTTCAAATCTCTTCATGGCAATAGATACCGCTTCAAATCCTATTTTGGTATTTATTATCACTAACAAAAACGAGATGGACTCACAAAATATCTCCGAGAAAGTCACAGCATACATACCAACAGATATTTCTCGCGAAGAGTTACTCAAGACATTAGCTCAAACCGGGATTTGAAATTATTCTAAGAAATAATAGTGCATCGAAACAATATACAATAAAAATCCCCGTACATAACTCTGCACGAGGATTCTTATTCCAAATATATAATATCGTTATTTGCTGCTTGCCTCTATCAACTTCTTAATTCTTACTTCATCCTTTCTAGGGCAAATCATCAGCACATCCTTGTCATCCACCACAATATAGTCCGTCAGACCATCAACAACCACTCGCTTGCCTGCATTTAATTCCTTTACAAGACAACCGTCACTATGAACATATTTGCCATCATTACCACTTACGGCATTCAGACTATCATCCTTCGGTAATTGATCATACAACGAACCCCATGAACCTATATCGCTCCAACTAAATGAAGAACGGCATACGTAAACATTATCTGCTTTTTCCATCACACCATAGTCAATGGATATATTTTCACTTTGCTCATATACCTTATTCACCGTTTCCAGTTCTTCAGGCGTGCCATAGACACGACTTACCCCCGCAAAGCTAGCCGCAATGTTCGGTACATGTTTCTCTAATGCAGCCTTGATGCTTTTTATTGACCAGATAAACATACCCGAATTCCATGCATAATTACCTGCAGTCAGAAACTTCTTTGCCGTCTCCAAATCAGGCTTTTCTTTGAAAGCACTCACCTTGCATATTTCTTCGTTTACATTCTCCATCTGTATATATCCGTATCCCGTAGCAGGGAATGTTGGATTAATACCGATTGTCACCAATGATTCGCTTTTAGCAGCATAATCTAATATCATCTGCATCTGCTTTGCAAATACGTCCTGGTTACCAATATATTGGTCAGAAGGTGTCACCACAGCTACAGCATCCTTATTCTGCTTATATATTTTATAAGTTGCATAAGCTACACAAGGAGCTGTATTTCTACGACAAGGCTCTGTAAGCACCTGCTCGAGTTTCAGCATAGGCAACTGCTCCAGCACCAAATCTCTATAGATTTCACCCGTTACCACAAGGAAATTCTCATCAACAATGAACTCGCTGAAACGCTCATACGTCATCTGTATAAACGTCTTTCCAATGCCCAACGCATCAATAAACTGTTTCGGCTTCTCAGGACGACTCAGCGGCCAAAAGCGACTTCCAATGCCGCCTGCCATGATTATGCAATAATTATTTTTATTCTTTTCCATTATTTATTCGTTAGCAAGATACCAATTATACAATTGTGAGATTCCCTCATCTAATTCCACCTTATGAGTCCACCCCAAAGCATGCAATTTAGAAGGATCAGTTAATTTACGCAATGTTCCGTCAGGTTTCTCAGTATTCCACACGATATCACCTTCGAAGCCGATCTTATCACAAATTTTTCCAACCAATTGTTTAATAGTCAATTCTTTTCCGGTACCTATATTAATGTGACAGTTGCGCACATCTTTGTCGCCCGGTTTGTATGTATCTTTAAAGTCCACATGTTCCATAACAAAGACACATGCATCAGCCATATCCTCACTCCAGAGGAATTCACGCAAGGGAGTGCCCGTGCCCCAAATCTCTACGCTGGCTTTTCCGTCAGCAGTTACACGCACACCGTATTTCTCCAACTTTTCCAAGATAGCCTCTTTTGTAGCATTTCCATCTACACCTTCCACTGGATATCTGTTGAAATCCTTGCGAATAGATTCCCAATCATCAGCCATCAGACACTTGCCAAGATGAGCTTTGCGAATCAAAGCTGGCAGTACATGACTGGTTTTTAAATCAAAGTTATCATTAGGACCATACAAATTCGTAGGCATCACAGCTATATAATTAGTACCATATTGCAAGTTGAAGCTTTCACACATCTTCAATCCCGCAATCTTTGATAATGCATAGGGCTCATTCGTATACTCCAACGGTGAAGTCAACAAGCAATCTTCAGGCATCGGTTGCGGAGCCTCACCCGGATAAATACAGGTACTACCCAAAAAGCAAAGTTTCTTTACACCCGTTCTCCACGAATTGTATATCACATTACATTCAATCTGCAAATTACGATAAATGAAATCGGCACGATAAATGCTGTTAGCCACAATGCCGCCAACAAAAGCAGCAGCAAGAAACACATATTCAGGTTTCTCTTCATCAAAGAATTTTATCACTGCCGCTTGATCCAATAGATCAAGTTCTTTGTGTGTGCGTAATAGGAAATTGGTATATTCTTTTTCCTTTAAGTTTTTCAAAATAGCTGAACCAACCAATCCATGGTGACCGGCTACGAAAATCTTAGCATTCTTTTCCATCACAAAATTTATTTTTTAAGATCAATGTTTATTCGCAATCATACGTCTTACTTTCTCTATATCGTGTTCCACCATAATGTGTACTAACTCTTCAAAAGAAGTCTTGCAAGGATTCCATCCCAGCACGGTACGCGCTTTTGTAGGATCACCTAACAACTGTTCAACTTCTGACGGACGAAAATATTGTGGATCCACTTCCACCAGCACGTTTCCGGTTTTGGCATCAATACCTTTTTCATCCACACCATTACCTTCCCAACGGATATCCATACCAGCTTCTTTGAAAGCTAATGTACAAAACTCACGCACCGTATGCATCTGTCCTGTGGCAATCACAAAATCCTCGGGAACGTCATGTTGCAACATCAGCCACATACATTCTACATAATCTTTTGCATATCCCCAATCACGACGACTGCCCAAATTGCCTAAATAAAGTTTATCTTGCTCGCCTTGCACAATACGTGCAACCGCTAATGTTATCTTTCGTGTTACGAATGTCTCACCACGGCGTTCACTCTCATGATTGAAAAGGATTCCGTTCACCGCAAACATCCCGTAAGATTCACGATAGTTCTTTGTGATCCAGAAACCATATTGTTTTGCAACACCGTATGGAGAACGCGGATAGAAGGGCGTAGTTTCTTTTTGAGGAATTTCTTGCACTTTTCCGAATAATTCCGAAGTAGAAGCCTGATATATTCTTGTTTTCTTTTCCAATCCCAATATTCTCACAGCTTCCAATAAGCGAAGCGTGCCTACAGCATCAGCCTCAGCCGTATATTCAGGTACATCAAAGCTAACTTTCACATGACTCTGTGCAGCCAAATTATATATTTCATCAGGGTGAATTGTCTGAATGATTCGCACCAGCGAAGAGCTGTCGGTCATGTCGCCATAATGGAGATTCACCAAACGAGTTTTTTTCATATCCCTTACCCATTCATCCAAATAGAGATGTTCGATTCGGCCGGTATTGAATGACGATGAACGGCGAAGAAGGCCGTGTACTTCGTATCCTTTACTCAAAAGAAATTCTGCTAAGAAAGAACCATCCTGTCCGGTGATTCCCGTAATTAATGCTTTTTTCATGCTCCTTAAATCTGTTATATTGATATAATATTATTTATTACTAAAAAACCATCTATCAAATAGTTTCATACAATCTTTTTATTTATTAAAGACAAAGATAATACTTAAGCAGTAAAATCCCCAATACAAATGAGATAAATTATCATTTCATCCATACAAAGAATAGATTTCATCCTTTATAATAATTTAAAAGAATACTCCTTTAATTCATTACAGTTCTTTTCATTCACATTTCTCAACAACCATCTTACTAAAGTCGCTTTTTATCTAATCTCTTCTCATATCCGTACCAAGCTGAATATGCCGCTATAATCAAGAAACAAAACAGCGGAACAAGAAACCCGATTGAAATGTTTTGTTGACCGATATAGCCCATTAACATCGGGGCAATCGCACCACCGACCACAGACATCACCAGAAAAGAAGAAGCTTTCTTCGTGTGCTCGCCCAAACCTTTGATTGACATTGAAAATATCGTGGGGAACATGATCGATTCAAACAAATAGCAAAAGAACAAAGACACAAGCGACACCCATCCGCAATTCATGATCACCAATCCCATGCATACAATTGCACCGACTGAGAAAATTAACAACAGCCTTTCGGCCTTCACTTTACTTAGTAACCAGCTTCCTGCCAAACGTCCCGTCATAAACAGCCCCATTCCTCCGAATGAAAGCAACATTGATGCTTGCGTGTTGGTCAACGGTACAGATGATTCTGTTACAAAATTAATAAAGAAACTGTTCACACCCGTCTGAGCAGCCACATAAAAAAACAAAGAGATCAATCCAAACACAAAATACGGATGATGCCACAATCCTTTCTTTGCATAGGTATTTACATCCAGTTCTTCCTCTTTCACCTCAGGTAGCCGCACCTTTACAAAACAAAGTGCCACAATCACGACCAAACAACCAATCCCCATATAAGGCAGAGCTACATCACCGCCACCACCGAATATAACCAAGCCTCCAACAAATGGACCGCTTATCCATCCCAATCCATTAAAAGCCTGAGCCAAATTCAATCTGCTAGCCCCGTATTTCGGATCACCAAGCACCGTGACATAAGGATTTGCAGCTGTTTCCAAACAAGTCAATCCGCAGCCAATAATAAACAAAGAGAATAAAAAGAAATTGAATGACATGATCCTGCTTCCAGGAATGAACATGAAAGCACCTATTGCGTACAGCACCAAACCCAATATCACACCTTTGCGATATCCAAACCGCTTGATAAAAGCACCTGCAGGCAATGCCATCAGGAAATATCCTCCATACACCATCATCTGCACCAAAGCAGACTTCGCTTTTGAAATGGCAAGCACTTCTTGAAAATGCTTGTTCAATATATCTAAAATACTATGGGCAAAACCCCACAAGAAAAAGAGAGAAGTCACTAGCACAAACGGCCATAAATAAGAGAGTCCCTCTTTCGTTTCAACAATTTTCATACGCATTAGCTTCTTGACACTTGGAATCCTTTATCCGAAAGCGTCATATTAACAAAACGGGCATACTCATTTGGTGCATGCTCCGATAAAATAGTTCTTATGCACTGTGCTGCCTGCGGATCTTTTGCAACTATATATAGATAGCCACCACCACCGGCTCCCGGTAACTTATACCCCAAAGTATAATCCTTGATCCTCTCAATAATGTCCTCTACGGCAGGAGGATTCGTGCCACAATCCAACCGTTTGTTCTGTTCCCATGATTTGCCCACTAGCCTACCATATTCAGCAAAATTACCTCGAAGAATAGCTTCATTCATATCCAAAGCATGCTCTTTCATTTCAGCCAGTAACCTTAAATGCTCTCCCGAATTCAGAAACATAGAACAAACAATTTCACTCAAAATACCTTTCGCCGTACGCGTAATACCTGTATAATAAAGTAAATGGCAGTCACTATACTCTCCGCTACAAAACAGCTCAGTCGGCAACCAACGCGCCAAAGGTTGTTGATCAAATCCCGGTTCACTTTGTAACAACTTCACACCTTGCAATACTCCGCCATATTGATCCTGCCATCCGCCACCGGTAGTGAGCAACTGCTCCAGCACCAATGTACGACGGCAGATCTCATTCTTATCCCATTCTAATCCACAGAAATCATTCAGTGCACCTAACACCGTTGAAGCAAGTATCGAACTCGTTCCCAATCCCGAACCTGCAGGAATTGCCGCCAGCAAAGTGACCTCTATTCCCGCACCAAAATCCTTTAACTGCTCTTCCAGTGAAGCAAAACGATCACATTGCATTATCGAGGCAAAGCCTGACAATACTAAAGCAGCCTTTGGTATTGAAAATGGCGACCCAACCTTCTTATAATCAAGCAACTCTTCATAAGTTGTCACTGTCTCAACAGCTCCCATATCAATAGAACGAAGCACAATATGAGGCTCCTTGCAAGGCTTTACATATACCTGTAATGGAGGTTGTCCATTTAATTCCACTGACAGATTCACCACATTTCCACCTGAATACAATGAGTAAGGTGGCGTATCCGTCCATCCGCCTGCTACGTCAATACGCACAGGACTACGTCCCCATACAATCTGATCCAAATGCACATTCAAACGTGGATTCACATTCCTATCCGATAGTTCCCCGAGCAATCCATCACGCAACAGTCCAAAGGCCATTCCCTCTTCCTGCTTGTAATCACCCTCATTACGCAACTTCATAATACGCGCTCGCAACATTCGGTTATGAATCCTCGTCATCTGCGCAGTGTCTTCCTTCAGCACATCAGGCATATTTAACCCTAAGTGTACAAATTCATGTGCCGTATCTGCTAAATCCAACTGATAGAACACACTCCTTTCATAATTAGCCGCCAAACCTTGCCAATTTTCTTTTCTAAATGACTCTCGTTGGGCATATAACCGTTGCAAATTCGCACGATCCGACAAATCCTCAGCCGACAGTTTCTCGCAACTCCGCCAGAGTCGTCTACCTTCGGTTAATCCGGGTTCCGAAGTCATCCAGCGAATCAATATTCCCAAATCCTCTGTTGAGTTCGTCAGAGGAAAAAGTTTAGTTCCTTGCAGATCCTCCTGTGATCCACCAATCTCATCGATTGCCAATCCGCGGCATGCCATCCATTCCGTCACTGGGATATTCAAATATTTTGTTGAAGTATCCTTCAATGCTCCCTTAAACACGTCGTCAAAACCATATGGACGAGCAGCCCAAGTCTCCTCACCTATCGGCACGATATCCACGCATACACCATCAGGTAAACTAATATTCCAATCATTTGGTGGTACTCCAGTTACAATTTGGGAAGTGCCCAAACTCCAATTCTTTCCCACATGACTATTCTCTATCCACAAATTCGCGTTATGATCTGTAAAAGTCACATCCGTGTGTGCATTTTGCACAAATATAGCCGGATTAGGTTTCACTTTCAGATGCATGATCTTCCGTTGATCACAAACTTTGTTTTGAATCGCCAACGTAGAAGACACCAATTCGTGGCTCGTACCATAATGATAAAATTCTCCACCAGGCAAAGGGAGAATTGCAACAGATAACCCATTCAGCTCTTCATCCGTAATCTTCGGATACGAGCCCAAGGTCAACCCATATTCCGAATACAGATCATAGTATTTTACATCATCCGTCCCTTCAGCATGCGAACGCTTCATCAACAGTTCTACAGCTCTGTCACTCAACAACCACACACCAATATCCATTAAATAAAGATGTGTTTTAGACAACGTTTCCAACTCTTCTAAAGTAGGTTTCTGAATCATATAATCAAGGACCTCCGGTTCTGTGCGTTTCATCACAAATACACCATGGTGCGTTGCTAGAGAAGCATCTGCCCATAATCCATAACAAACGACATCCACCTCCGGAATTTCCTGCAATGGCCTTTCCGCACGTACATATACATCTCCGCTAGCAATCAACGTATGTATATTTTGTGGAGCTCCGTCCATCATCTTTCTATATAAAGGAAGTTGTAGCGACAACAAGTTCTGTCCCAATCGTTGCCCACGTTCCCAGTCGAAAACCGGTATTGGAGTCAATATTTTTCCTGAGGATGCATAGCCCGGTAAGCGCCGACTCTGCCCTCCGGCATGCAAAAGAATTCGTTTCTCACATGCCAGCCATTCCGATAAAGGAGTTTCTTGAGCTGTTTCCCTTTTACAAGTCTCCAGTAACCAAGTCGTACCACCACCAGATCCCAGTTTTGCATCGATCGGATCAGATGTACAAAACCATTCATTACGTTTCACGCCCTCCAACTCATGGAAACTATTCACTAAATTCGAAGGTAATGACAAAAGTGTTTTCAATGTATTTTCAGCCATTTAATTATTTCAGTTCGTTCTTTCCTATTGATTTCCAAACGCTTTGTTAATAACAAAGGTAATATTAAAACTTAAAAAGACATTATATCCGCAAAATTAAATAAGAAAAGAGCATGTCCTTCACTGGACATGCTCAAAAAAAAAATTATAGAAAACTCAAAGTCACTTAGAATGCCTTATGATACAACTTTTCAATTTCTTCAGGACTAGTCTTACGAGGGTTTCCACCTGTACATACATCGTTAAATGCAGCAACAGATAGTGCCTTAATGTCACTCTCGCGAACATCAATTTCGTGCAGTCTCTGAGGAATGTTGATGCTGATAGAAAGATCACGAACAGCTTTAATGGCTGCTTTCACTCCTTCTTCCACACTCATTCCTGTTGTATCAATACCCATTGCTTTAGCAATACCCAAATATTTGGGCGCAGCGGGTGATTCAGCGTTATATTCCATAACATAAGGCAACAACAGAGCATTAGCCACTCCATGCGGAGTATCATAAAACGCGCCCAATGGATGAGCCATTGAGTGAACAATACCTAACCCAACATTTGAAAATCCCATACCTGCTATGTATTGAGCCAAAGACATATTCTCACGTGCCACAGGATCTTTACCATTTTCAACAGCATTCTTAAGATTCTGTGAAATCAACGTCATGGCTTTATCTTCAAACATATCACTCATAAGCCAAGCTCCAGGAGTAATGTAACTCTCAATGGCATGAGTCAGAGCATCCATACCAGTTGCTGCGGTCAAGCCTTTCGGCATTGAATACATCAATTCAGGATCGATAATAGCACAAGTGGGAATATCATTAGGATCAACGCAAACCATTTTTTTACGTGCATCCTCATCAATGATCACATAATTGATAGTAACCTCAGCACCTGTGCCTGCGGTTGTAGGCAAAGCAAAAGTAGGTACAGCTTTATTTTTTGTATCAGCGACACCCTCAAGTGATTTCACATCGGCAAAATCAGGATTGTTAACGACAATACCAATACCTTTGGCTGTATCTATAGACGATCCACCACCCAAAGCAACAATAAAATCTGCTCCGGAAATTTTATAAGCCTCTACACCGTGTTGCACATTAGCAATGGTAGGATTTGCTTTTACATCGGTATATAATTCATAAGAAATGGAATTTTCATCAAACACTTCAATGACTTTTGCAGCCACTCCGAATTTCACCAAGTCCTTATCCGTAACAAAAAATGCTTTTTTAAATCCGCGACGGGCAACCTCAACGGCAAGAGCTTTACGACAACCAGCTCCATAATAGGAGGTTTCATTTAAGATTATTCTATTCATGAATGTAATGTAATTTATAAGTTAGCAATAATTTTAACTTCTGCAAACATAACAATAAATAACGACATTCTTCTCTTTTTTTCTGCAAAATTCATCATATATTCTATTCAATATCCTAAATGGTCATGCATGCTCATAATCAATGAATTAGTATACAATATACATAAAAATTTCTACGTCCATACTGTTCATAAGAAAAAGGAAATACACTTCTCAGATGAAAAAAGTTACAGAATAATTTGCAGATTTGAAATAAAGATGTACCTTTGCATCGCTTTTGAGAAAGCAAATTAGTTCAACTAATTAGAGAATGGAGAGATGGCAGAGTGGTCGATTGCGACGGTCTTGAAAACCGCTGTACTGCAAGGTACCTGGGGTTCGAATCCCTATCTCTCCGCTGAAAGTCAATGAATATGGACGAAAAAGTCCCGTAAATAAAGGTTTTACGGGACTTCTTTATTTATTATGATTTCGTCTGAGGTTCAAAGAAAAACAGATAACATATACTTTTTATTTTACCAAAAGATTTGCTTCCCATCTTTATACTCGAAAATACGTTCATCAGTTCCACGAGAATGGCATTTTAAATAAAGCAGAGCATTTTTTGGTACTGAGTAGGTAAGAGAATCCGATTGGGCTTTTTGCATACCTGCTGATAACCAATTGCCATGCTTGCAATATAGCAATTCATAAATATCGCCTTTAATGATGAAGTTCATGCGGTTCCGAGGTGTGAAAATAATTTTCTCAATTCGGTAGGTATGCCCTAAGTCTAATCCGGTCCAGCCTCCGTAGGGTTTATAATAATCAAACGAAGTATACGGATTTAGATCAAATGCGTTTGTGTATTCATGGGATTTGTCCTGCGGCATACATCCAGGTGTACCATGTATCTGTCCTTTTAAGGGAATAGTATCTTTATTGTTCTGATAGAATGAAATTTCAGCCACATCACAGTAACTATCTTTCGGTCCGAAGTAACGAACATATTGATATTTCTTCTTTGTTTCAATAGGTACCACATTAAATAGCCGTACGGGTTTATTCTTTATAATGAATAAAGTATCTTTGTTCTGAAAATTTGAATCGTTGCTTGCTTCAAAAACGCCTCCAACCATTCTACTAATAAAAGGTTCTATAAACAAGTTGAACTTATGTAATAATACTACGTTCCTTTTTTCATTTTGAGGTTCAAAGAATGTGATACTTCCAGTATCCTTGTCTACGAGAAATGGATCAGAAAGAGGATAAACTATGCCATTATGATATGTTGCTAAGCAAAAGACAACACCACCTTCAATATTATTTATTATAATTCTGTTATTAGAGATTTTACCCCACCCCACAGGGACCCAGTCGGTATACGAAGACATGCACAAATATAGCTTTTCATACGTTTTTGGCATTCTATATAGTTTATTTATCAGTATGTCCATCGTTTGATTCTTTTTTCCAGCATAAATTGGAGTTACATCCTTAATTAAAGGAGTTTGGAATGTAGGATATACGTATTGTTCATTGTCACCCAGATCTGAGATTATATCATCATTTAGGCTAAAAAGATCCCTAAAGACTTTTCCTTTTGGATTCCAATATGTGCTAGCCTCTTCCATTTTATGAGAAGAATATAATAATGAGCAAAAATACGTATGCCCTGTTTTATCTAGAACAAAATTCCAGAAATGTCCTACGTTATTGTCACCACGCATTAGCATCATATCGCAGCCTCCTGGTAGTCCGACCGATCGAAAAATATAAGTAAGATAGTCTGTTAAATCCTGGCAACTTCCTGAACGCCAATTGGATATTTGAGGACCGACATGCGGGCCTATAGGAAAAGTTTCTGTAAAGTAATTTTTTTCTTTACATAATGAATCTAGCAGTGTTTGTGCTGCAAATATGGGATTTTCTGCTTGTGGCTGTTTGCGAATGCTATTTAGTATAAGATTAAATTTTTTGTAGTAACTCTCTCTCCATTTCATAAGCTTTTCATCTCCAATTCTATATGGAAGAATGTATTCACAAAAATCATTGAACGAGACATTTTTCCCCCATGGCTGTTCTTTCCATACTTTAAAGGAAAAATCAATATTGTCAATCAAATATGACGCTTTTATTACGGTGATATCTTGAACTCTATGTAGACTCTCAAATACAAAATAGCCATCACTTTTTTGAAGAGAATCAATTAATTCTGAATTTGATTTCTTTGTCACAGGTAGACACGAAAAGTATTTCCAATATTTATTTAGTGCATCACCTTCATACCCGTAATGATATGGCATATTTTCAATTAAGAATTTAGCGGCTTTTTGTTTTAAAGGATTATTCTTATAATGTCTTAATACTTTAAGAAGTTCTTCTTTATTTTTGCCAGATTTAGAAAAAGCAATCTCCAATTGTGAAATTGAGGGTTTATTTGAACAAATTATTGAAGTGCATTTACTCTGAGCAAATATTAGTGTTATTTGAAATAAAAGAACTACTATACTAAAAAATCTTACATATATATTATTTGATATATTCATAGTATTATAATATTAGATTGAACTATTTTAGTATTTCAGATAACTTTGTTTTCAAATCATCGCTTCTTAATCCTTTGGCAAGGATCTTACCGTTTTGATCTATCAGTAGAGTATATGGAATGCTCATTATGCCGTAAACTTTAGCACCTTCGCTGTCCCATCCTTTAAGGTCAGACATCTGCGACCACGGCATATGAATAGCTTTGATAGCATTTTTCCATTCTTTGTCTTTATTGTCAAAAGAAATGCTTACCACTTCCAATCCTTTATCTTTATATTGATTATATAGTTTGATGATATTGGGAATTTCGCGACGGCATGGACCACACCAACTTGCCCAAAAATCTACTAACGTAACTTTATTTTTTGACACATAATCCGATATTTTCATAGATATTCCCAAGGTATCTTTCATTGCCAAATCTTTATAGCTCGAACCAATGGGAGTTTGATCCTGAATGACTTGTTGTTCATTCACAAATTTTTCTTGAACGATTTGGTCTTTTATAAAACTATTATTTGGCCATTTCGCTTTTAACACAGCTTTGACAGAATCTTTTGTTACTTGGTCAAAATTGCTATAATATATACATAAAAGATAGTTACTAATCCATGATGGTATATGATTACAAATATAATCAGCGGTGTACTCCATTTTCAAATTAAAAATGCCCATTATTTTTTGATTCATTTCTGGGGTAGGCACTGTACCATAATGAATGGCAGCAATTTTTTTTAATTTATCCATTTTTATTTTATCTACAAGTAGCTTGTTGAACTCTTTCGAATATTTGATAAGTGATTCTGTTTTCATACTACCGGTCACCTTATTGTTTTTCCCTTTCCCTGTAGTATCAAGATGTATGATTATATTGGTATTCTCAAGAATAATAGGAGTTTGTGCTAAGGTTTTGCTGTTATGCATATATCTCACAACCATCATCACGTCTATTGGCGCTTTTTGCAAACGATAGCTATTAAATAAAAAATTTCCTCTTTTGATCACTGCTGAATCTAAATTGATAATTTTAGGTATAAAGCCACTATCAGGTAAATCATACGTTGATATAAAAATTCTTTCTCCATCTCTTGCACCTTTAATAGTTCCGCTCAGTTTACAAACTTTTACAGGTTGAGTAGCCATAATATTTATTGCAATTGCTCCTATAAAAAATAATAAAGCGAAAGTCTTTGATTTCATTTTTTGTTTCATTCTCTTGCATTTTTGATTATGAATTATCTAAAATGAGACTGTGCCCCACCAATAGCGCAGCCTCATTATTTATATATATTTGCAATAAATTAAAGTAATAATAGTATAAATAAATATAATTAATACGTAAAATATATTTCTTCGATAATATATTACGTTGTTTTTCTTTTCAGTAAAGTATAAAAGAATAAAGCCGATTATAAATAATATTCCAAATAGTATTTGAAATACTTTATAAACAATAAGAGGCAATAAGTGTGCAATTGGATCACCTAATAGCATCCAACCGAATGCAAATGACTTAAATTCTATCCTATTTGTCATACAAATTTATTAATTGACATGATATTTTACTGCTGCGGCTGCTATACATGCATAATATTCTGATGTAGCTAAACCAGCTCCAAGTGCAGCCAATGGAGGAACTTCTGCATCAGCAGCAGCTAATGCCAATTTCGCAAGATATACAGCTAAACAAATAGCACACGCTTTATCATAATCAGACAGAAAACTTTCTTCGGATCTAGTTTTTAGTTTTTTAGAGGTAACTCTTTTTTGCAATGCTGGTAAATATGTCAATAAAGCTACTTTTTCAGTCGTTTTTAAATTATTGTCATTAATAATATCTTCTTCACTCATTGTTATACTACATGGAGAAGTCATTATATTACTACATATCGAATAAAATTCTTGTGTTACTTTAGGTTTAATATATGACAAAAATAAGTTTGTATTTAGAGCTAATATTTCTATAGAATCTTCAGACAACGCGTTTTGGTCATTATTTATAGAGATTGATTTAGATTGTTTATTACACTGAGATAAAATAGAACTAAAATTTGATTTCATCATATTTTCAATAGAATCTTTTTCATTATCTGTTTTTGCACTTAATAATGAATTCATTAATTCTTCATGAGTGTCATAAAAACTTTCTAATTTTGTATTAATTTGTTGTGAACTAGATGTTTGAGCATCATCATTGTTACTGTCACAACTAACAAGAATATTTGAGAACATTCCTAATGATAGTAATAATAACACAAAAGAGAGACCTTTAATTTTTTCTGTTTTCATAATAATTATTTTTAATGGTTTTATAAAAGGATATATGATCGTATTGTAAGTATTTTGACTATCAAAATCTTGAACCTCCTTCTTTTAGTTCTTCTTACTTAATATTTTTCTGCTAGATTATTTTCTGTTTTATTGATTATATCTGCATATCTTTAGTTTTTTTGTAAATATGATATTGATTCTCGTTTAATATCATCAATTGTCCATGACGGTATTTTGATTTCCTTATTTTTAATTATCAAGGCCAAATGATAAGCATTTCTTCTATTTGAAATAGATTCTATCTTAAACAGATGATATAATGGTACAAAACGATTAGGACACATATATGCAGCTTGCCAATAATATCTTTTTGCGGACTTATCATTATGTATTTGATAATAGTTATCAGCAACTAATAATTGACAATCATAGTCATTTAGAAAGTTTGAACATCGTTGCATGATTTGGTTACTTTCAGTATATTTTTTGAAAGCATTCAACACAACAGCATAATTGTAAAGAAAATATGGATCATTGCCTAAGACCGATGATAATCTTTTGTATCCATTGATTATACAAATGTTTGTAGATGTTTCACTTTGCTGTTCAAGTATATTCCATTGCTTTTCAGCCTTGTTTCTTTGTATCGTATAATATGCACATATCGGACAGATTATTAACAAACCGCATACTACACAATTCACGTGTTTCCTATTCATGTTAACCAACGGTTTATTTAATAAGATAATAATATCCAATGCCAATATTATCCAGGTAAAGGGATATCGGAACGGATAAGAGAATAGAGAAAATATGGATATTGATAATAATGAAATGAAACAAGAAAAATTTAAATCTGTCGGGCTCTTAATATAACATCCATATAAGCCAATCATAATAAGTATAATTAGAAGCAAACCTATAACTCCATAATTCACTAATACGTAAAGGTATTCATTAAACGGATGACTGACGTTGTCAGCTAACATTGAATATTTGCTGTTTGGATCCTTTTTGAAAAAATCGGCTTGAAAATTCATGTATTTTGATTTGAACCCATCAGTCCCGTATCCTAACAAAGGTTTATCCTTTATCATCTCAAGAGAACATTGCCAAATCAATAATCGACCCTTAGCAGAGTCTTTTTTTATAGAATATGAACTGATTAATATCATGAATGGTAAGGCTATTAAAATGAATTTAATAAATAGTGTAATCTGCATTTTATTAAGTAATACAATACATAAAATTGAAATAATTGTGACGAGACCAGCACGAGAATTAGATAAACAAATCGCAAAAATAGCTATCCCGAATGTTAATATAGCTATGTAGATATGTTTTTTTACTATGATTTTATCGTCAGATAGTATAAAGGGCAATCCAAAGCATAAACAACCTGCAAAGCCAGCCGAATTGTCGAAACTGCCTGTAATGCCTTTACATATATTGTTGCCGACAAATAAATGAGTATATTGTAAAAATCCATATATAGCTTCGATCATGCATGTAATCAATATAGTATATCCTAAATAATTAGGATTCCAAATCTTTTTAATCGGCTGACGGAATAATAATTGAAAAGAAAACACAATTATAATTATTGATGCCAATAATATACTAATTAATAATTTAGGTATAATATAATTATCCGTATAACTATTAGATTCAGCAAACAATGCTCCACAGTAAAGCATCGCAAACAATAGTTGACTAACCAAAGTCTCAGTTTTAATGAATAAATCCATTGCTATATATTTAATTTTTTATTTAACAATTTTACCCTTTATGATTAAATAAAGGTGACGGCCATTTATATTGCATAAAACCATAGAACATTTATGAAACTCTCCATATGACGGATTTATAAAATCTATTCTAATGGAGCCATTCCCATTAGGTTTTATCGGTTCTTTCGACCAATGAGGTACTGTACACCCACAGGAAGTTTTTATGTCGTTAATAAAGAAAGCAGATCGACCGACATTCTTATAATGAAAGGTGTGACTTATTATTTTGCACATTTTAATGCTTCCGAAATCATATTTTTGGCTGTCAAATACTACGATAGCATCCACTCCAGATTTATCACGCACATATTTATTAAATCTATTGCACCCACTATCTACAATAATGAGTAAAAATATTAGCAATATATAAAATGTATTTTTCATTAGTTAATATAATTTACAGATAGCAAAATTATATATTTTCATGATATCATAATACTATTTATGTAACAGATAAGTTTTATGGTGTTACAGATTTCATTTATTTAATATCCACTAAAAATCATTCTCTCATGATAAATAAAACGAGGAAAAAGCTCCTACGACCTGCTTGCGACCGATGTTATTCTAATAACTATAGGTTACATGAAAGAGAATACGCTAATTTTACATCAATGGGGGTTTATTTGATATTCTATAAGTATTCGGCGAACCCTGTATTTCAAAAAACATTCGGAGACAGTTAGGAGACTTAGAGACATTTCTAATTTATATATTTTCTTCTATTTTAGTTTACAATGAATTTAAAACCGACTCAAAATTGTGTATTAAACTTCCCAATGGAAGGCCCATAAGTACACGTTCAGGGGCATTAATTAAGAAAACCTGCCTATCTATCAGGTAGGTTTCGAGTTCCAACGTACTAACTTCACCATAGATGAACGCATCTTTGTTTAGTAACTTCGAATCACCATAAAACAGTTTATTACCCCTGTTGCTTGTTTCGTATCTGGCGAGTGCAGATAAACCGAAAGACTGGAAAAAACATTTTCTTACGGTCGGATAGCAACTTAATATAATATCCATACTCTTTATTAAAGCATTCCACACCAACGACCCAACGGTTTCCATTTTTGGTATAGGTTGCAAGGGTAGTCCCGAAATAGTATCCGATTCCAGCTTTCCGGGCTTATGAAAACCGTCCGCCAATCCGCTAATAAGTTGTATCCCTATCTCTCCGCTGAACACCAAAACAAATGGTGGAAAAGCTAAAAGAAATCCGGTAAAACATTGTTTTACCGGATTTCTTTGTTTTTCATCAACGTCTAAGATACTGATTTACTATGGATTCGGGGTTCACATGTCTCTTCCGTTATTTCATCCTTATTAAGATGTGCAGAAGCAATGCATTCTTCTATAGCTTTTACAGAATATTCAAGAGAAATCTGAATATATTCTGCATTCTGATCCTGGAAAGTATGTAGCGTAGAATAATAATCTTGCGGTTTACAAAAATTTCTTGTGATTATTTCTGTATTGTCAAATGCACTCAGCATTCTGTCCACTTGTGGATAAGAAGGTGCGAATAAATCTTTTGCATATTGTTTTACTTTCTGCTGATCAGTTTTGAAAGGGAACTCAATCGTTGATATGGCTGCTAATGATGACATGTTTCAATTTTTTTTAATAATTACTCGATCAATTTTAATAAATTTGAAAAACAAATTTATATAACTCTAACAACATACATGTTACATAATGATATAGGAAATTTATATAATTCACACTTTCCACAGCAAACTTGAATGCGGGTTATTACAAAAGTGAGTTGGGATATTTCAATTGTCAGAAAAGCACTTACCCTATAGGATTTAAAAGACCTGAAAATTCTGAAAGAGATTTCTATTTTTCAAACTACATGAGCTTGATTGTTGTATATTTGTGTAACGAAAGAACAATAGAAGTTCTGAGGCTCATCCTAAGAAGCCATCAGTTACACACTTAATTAAAAGGTATCTGAATATTTTCGTTCAAGCAATAATAATTCGTAATTCTAAAATTTATCAAAGATGAAAGTAATAGCAATTAATGGGAGTCCCCACAAAGAAGGGAACACATGGTATGCCCTTCAAACCGTCGGCAACCGTTTAAAAGAAAACGGAATAGACTTTGAAATTATTCATATTGGAAACAAAGCTATTCATGGCTGTATTGCTTGTGGCATTTGCACAAAAAAGCAGGATGGAGCTTGTAGCATTAAGAACGACATTTTGAATGAGTGTATCCCGTCATTGCGCGAAGCAGACGGTATTATTTTGGCTTCTCCGGTTTATTTCTCTGGTGTAGCAGGAACTATGAAAAGTTTCCTCGACCGTTTATTCTATGTTGCACTAAGTAATGGAAACTTTTTCAGACATAAAACAGGAGCAGCTCTAGTTTGTGTCCGTCGCACAGGAGGATCATCCACCCTTGACTGCCTGAATCATTATCTCACATATTCTGAAATGCAACTGGCTACAGGAAATTACTGGCCGGTAATTCACGGCCGCACAGGTGGTGAAGTGCTACAAGATGCAGAAGGCATGCAAACATTACAAGTATTAGCCGATAGCATGGCTTGGCAGATGAAAATGCGTGAAGCATCCAAGGGAATAGTGGAAGCTCCACTTCAAGTAAAAAAAGTAATGACTAATTTCATTAGATAACCACGAAACTGCTTGCAAAAGATTAGCACTCGACTTTACATTTAAGAACGTAAAGTCGGGTTTATTTTGTATCATTCAATCTCTATTAAAAAAATTAAGTCGCTTAGTTCTATGTTTTGAAACATACGGATATTTCTTTATACTTAAATTATTGTTTATATGTTTGCAACATAAAATAACAATCTAATATTATGAAGAATTTTATGTTTAGCCGTTATAATAACAGACGTTCCGCAAAAGGCTTTTTGGCGAAGTTTAGTACAGAAAAAATTGATGTGCCGAAAATTAGCACCACTGCACCTTTAACAGCAGAAGACGCATCTGAAGATTCAGCATTGAAAACAGCAAAATCAAGTTCAATTGATGCATACTTTTTAGACATGAATAATACTTGAACAAACAACTTTAATCAAAATACTACTAACTATTCTACTAATTACGATATTGTTCATTTTAGTATCAATATCTATCATCCTATTCAAGGATTCAACTTTCTCATATAACCAATTAAGATGGCTATATCGTTTCTCACTCTGCATTATTATGCAAATACTTGATATTCGTCTTATATATAAGCTCATATCGGCACTGCTCCTTGCAGAGGTTATAACTTCATACTTTTCCTTATTATTTAAGGCAGATAAAAGTATGGTTCTATACACTCAAATAGGAATAATGGCTTAAAATAGCTTGTTTAGGATCAATAATTAATTCAAAATAAAGGATCGCAAAAGTACATTTTTGCGATCCCTCTCTAAGATATTATTTCTATCGTTTGGCAAAACGAACATTAAGAATTCACTCTTTGGCTCCCAAATAAGAACTTTCTATAAACTTTAATTGTTTCTCCAGCATTGACACTCTTACCATATCAAAACCATTTTTCTTAGCTTCTATAATCGAACTTGAGTAGATATAATATATCTCCAGAGGACGATGAAAATCAAAATCAAGCTTCATACTTGGAGCATAAGGAGGCATTTTTTTAGTCAACTCTATCATTTGATCTGCATAAGACTCATCGATCTTGTGTTCCGCCCCTGAAAGGTTTGCAGCTCTGATCACTTCCAGCATCATCTCATATAACAATTGTCTAGTAGCCGGATGAGCCAACAATTTATCTGTAGTAGTATTTAATGCTACACACATGCCATTGAAGGGAATATTCCACACAGCTTTTTTCCAACGAGCTTCCCAATAGTCAACAAGCGCAACACCTACACTTGATTCTTGAAAATCAGAAAGAACATGGTTTAAAATAGAAGAATCATGACAGGAATAATCACCTATATTAATTTTCCCTAGACTTTGATGAAGAATATGTCCCTTCCCCAATTTGCTTGAGCAAATAAAAGCCAGCCCAGCAGCAATAGATAATTCCGGAAAATCTTTTTGCAAATCTCCTTCCACACCTATACCGTTTTGAATAAGAATAACAAGCGTTTTCTTGTGTAAAAGAGGTGGGAGCATATCCTTTAACAAATGATTGTTTGTTGATTTAAGACACACTAGAACCACATCGCACTGAGGCATATCTTTAGTACTATTGTATGCATTGATATCAGATAAATGGAAATCTCCATTCACTGAATCTATCTGCAAACCATGACTCTTCACATAATCGTAATCTGAATGAAAAAGGAAATGAACATCTTTTCCTGCTTTAGCAAGTTTCCCTCCACAATATCCACCAATACCACCTGTACCTATTATCCCGTATTTTAATGACATCTTTTTAGCATATATATTAATGATACAAAGATCTATATTATATGTCGAATCAAAAAAAATCAAGAATATTTTTATACTTTATTGTCCATTTATTCAAGACTACTTTTAGCAGGGGAGAGCATCCTTTTTTTTTCAAGCGAATCGATAACTCCTTCCGGCGGTAATATATCCGGTAGATCCAGACGTGCAACACCAATTCGGGCATCTGCCATTCCATAATATACATCAAAGCGATTGGGCATGCCAAGATCATCGCGCCGATCAATGCCGGTAGGAAACACAACGTTTGGTACCATACCATTCCGTTCTTCGGGCAGAATCGGATTAAGTACCGGATTCATCGAACGATAATGTATAATACGCGGATGTTTTTCGGATAGAATCATCAAACCGGCTGAATAACAGAGATGTTTTATTTCATCTTCCGTGCTAGAAAGCTCACTCACCCCATGATAAATGATCAACCAACCATGCTTTGTAAGAATGGGCGGAGTGCCACCTCCAATTTTAAGCCGTTCCCAAGGAAAAACGGGTATGGCAAGACGGTGATGTGAATTAAACAAACCAAGTGCATCTAAATCCTTACCTCCTTCGGGCATCGGACAATAGGATATCCACATACTTTCATGATTAATATCCATTTTTCTGGAATTCACTTTTTTGTCTGTTTCTTCAGGACAGGTGTTTGGAAAGAGCGGTCGGTGAATAATGGCCATTTGCATTTTACCCAAATGGTTGGGAATGGCAATAGGGAAAAGACAGGCATCTTTGTTGGCAACGTGAGCAAAATCAATTCCAAGGAATGATTCAAACTTTGCAAGTCCAAGCCGTTTCCAATGAATCAAGTCTTTTGATAAAGCAAAGGCTATTCGTGGTCCGATTTGAGAATTCGCCGTATAACTCATTATATAGCATTTGAGAGGCTCTATATAGGTTACTCTGGGGTCTTCACAACCGCCGCCATCTTCCCGAAGTTCGTATTCGGCTTCCGGCTCAAGGGCTATACCGAGCCTTTCCACTCCGCAAGGATCGCCCGCTTCATTAAATAAAACCCGGGCAATGCCAATTCGAGAATAATTTCCTTTCGCTACAAGGCGTGGGAAAAGATATAGTTTACCATCCTGACCGCGGACAGCAGCCGGATTAAGGGTTCCTTCAACTTCCATTGGGTTCCCCTGTTCCAGCTCCATAATTTGTCCTAAACGTTGCAATTTCAATTCACTCATATTTGATCCTCTATGTTCTATTTATTTGTAAAAAAAATGTTTCGAATTGCAAACCACCCACATCCTGAAATAATAGCGACTTTAGCAATGTCAGCAAATAATAATATTAATTTTATCAAGATTATTTTTCCATTTTGTCATTGTATTCACATCGACGTGCAGCTAAGTTGCACACTGCCCGATGATACAAAGCCTTCTGTGCTTCCAGTACATTGGCTTCTTTTCCGTGCCAAATATCCAAAGCAGGTTGCTGAATAGCACGGCCAAACGAAAATGATACTTCCCACGGTAATTTAGACCTAAATCGGACATTCATCGCATTCAAACGAGCCGAAGCTAATTCAGAAGATTGCCCACCCGATAAGAAAGCAATTCCCGGAACGGCTGCCGGTACTGTACGCAAGAGGCATTTTATAGTTGCATCTGCTACTTCATTATCCGATTCTTGTTTTTTACATGTCAATCCCGGCACAATCATATTTGGTTTTAGAATCATACCTTCGAGTATTACTCCTTGTGCATAAAGTTGGTTGAAAACTATATGCAGTACTTGTTCGGTCACTTCAAAACAACGTTCCATTGTATGATCGCCATCCATAAGTACTTCCGGTTCTACTATCGGAACAATCCCTTCTTCCTGACATAATGCAGCATAACGAGCCAATGCATGTGCATTTGCTTCGATAGATGCCTGTGTAGGAATACCGTCACCAATAGTAATTACAGCACGCCATTTCGCAAATCGCAAGCCCATTTGGGCATATTCTGTGAGTCGCCCACGTAAATTATCCAATCCTTCGGTAATCTTTTCTCCTGGATGCCCGGCCATAGCTACTGTACCGCCATCCACTTTAATCCCGGGAATGATTTGATTGTCGGTCAGAACTTTGATAAAGGAACGTCCATCTTTTAAATGCTGACGAATTGTTTCGTCAAACAAGATGGCTCCGCTTATACTTTGATTCAATCCGGCAGTTGTGACAATCATTTCACGATACTCACGCCGAAGTTCTGCTGTTTCAGGAATTCCCAGTTTTGCAAATCGTTTATTACAAGTTGGCATACTTTCGTCCATAGCCAACAAACCTTTTTTGTCAGCAACCATCGCTTTGGCGGTATCTATTAGCTTTTTTGTATTTGTTTCAATCAGTTCCATAATTTATATTTTTAGTTAAACACTTATTTACGAGTCTTTACATGAATATTTTGGTTCAATAGAATCATTTTCGTTTTCTTGTAGGAATGATAAAAAGCGGTAAAGATGTTTCTTCCAATACATCTTTCGCAGTACTACCCATTATGATATTATCCAACCATTTTCTACTATGAGAACCCATTACGATAACATCCGCTTTCAATTCTTTAGCTGTTTTCAATATAGTTTCTGCTATTTCGCCATCTCTGTAAACAGTTGTAACCGATTCATCATCCAAATGCTTTTTTACTTTGTCCAGAAACTTCTGAGTAACTGTTTTTAAATCGCCAATCACATCCACCCTGAATTCGTGTACGTTGGTATACTCCGAATAATAAACCGGTAATTCGGATATGACATGCAGTAATATAGTTTCTGCATGCATAGCCTGCGCCATCGAAAAGCCTTCTTCAGCTACTTTAATCGATGTTGCATCATAATCAAGTGCTATCAGTACTTTTTTAAAATCTGTTCTTTTCATCTTCTTCTATTTTTTAATTATTTTGAGATTAATACTGAATTTTCAAGATAATCATATTTTAGAACCAATTCTCAAAGAATGTGTTCTACCTTGATAGGTAAAGTTCAATAAATTAAGACTGATTTATGTTACATAATCCATGAAAATTGTTGCATGATTCACACATTCTAAAAGGCTGTGCGAACATATATAGCATCGCACTGCTCCGCTATATACCTTTAACATACCTTTCAAGCATGCATTAACGATCAATCCTATATATCAACGCACCCCGATCCTATATACCGAAACACTTGACTGCTATATTCGCAGGACAATCTATAACAGTACAAAGAATTGAAACAACCTTTCACCCTTCAAACTCACACACCCTTAGTTGTTTACGAGTGAATGAGTGAAGGCTGTACATAATTTAACACATTCACTGAATCCTTCATCAACATTACCGGCGAGCGGTCTTCCCATTGCCCGCCAATGAGCAGGCGCGTAGCAGTATGAAAAATAGGCCTGCAGTAAATAAGTACAGGCGAGGCACGTGAAGGAACTATATGTCTGGATGAGATGAACTTATTTGAGTTTGTGCTAAAAGAAACAGTCGGAGTCGTCAACTGAACAAAATGAACTGATCAAAATGCTCATTGATTTTATGGTTCTTCCAGCTCTTTAAAATGAAGAAGTGAAGGCTGAATGACAATTTTCTGCCTTCACACATTCACTCTTAAACGACTAATAGTAAACGAGTTTGAAGGGTGAAGGCAAGTTTACGAATTTGTTACATTGTAGAGAATGAGATTTTGTAACTACCTTTCACCAAACTGATAACTACCATTCATCCAACCGGTTATTGAGAGTTCACAAACACACTACTTTGACTTCCCCAACCCTCCCTTACCGGTTGAACAAGTCAAAGTAATGAGTTGAACGATTTGCTACAAGCCGATATCCCCCACTCTATTTTAATTTTTCTATTGCAACCGTCCAAACTTTACTATAAGTTGTATTTTGAGCAATCACCTCATAGTTTACATTCCCTCTAGTGAAATCTACAGGAATATTGGAAGCAGGGTAAACAAACGCTCCTTGCGAAGCATCTATTCGTGGAACGATATAAGACAAATCTGTAGCTTCCGGAACATAAACTTTTATTATATGAGACACCGTATCTATCAATGATGGTTTCACCTGACCGGGGACAGTAAAGCTCAAAATATCATTGGCCGATGATATTTTCTGTTCTGAGCCATTCCAAACAGAAAGATAAGATTTGATGCTTCCTTTAGAATCATAGGTGAAGGCACGATAACTAACAAGTTTCTCACCAACATAAAAATTGATTCTCTCCAAATGACCTTTTTTATCGTATTGATTCACTCCTCGATCATACCCATATGGATGTTTCATGGTTCTTAAAGAATCATAGTATTTCCAATAGAGCTGATCGCCTTCTGCATTCTCCTTATCTTCATAATAAGCAATTCCTTCAGGGCTATTGACGATGTGTAAATTTTTATCAAGATCATAGTGAGTAATGCAATGTTGCACCAAATCTATACAGAAGCCTGAAATTCTAAAAGGGAAATATGGAGAGACATCCACGAAATCGCCTTTAAGGTTTTTCCTATACTCGATAGCTAAAGAATCCTTATAGATCCATTGATATTCAGAGATATTCCAAACACCTTCCATGGGATGCCCCTTGTAATCGTAATATTTCAAATTCGTTTTCTGTCCTTTTTTATTATACAGAGTCTCTTCCATATATACACCTTTATAATTGGGTGCGGGATTCCCCTGTTCATCATAATAACGAGCAATCCTCTTACCCGGAGAATAGGTAAATTTAATGCTTTTCGAACCTATAAACAAAAGTGGATGCATGATCCAAGAGTAATCTGTTCCTGTTTCTTCAATAGAGGCAAGCCGATGATTCTTATAAGTGAAGCAATAATGGTTTACATTCTCAGCTTCATTAGCAGAAATTCTATAACGTCCTTCATAATCGATATAAGGAGTCATGTGATTCTGGTTCAAATGTCGATAATAGACTTTGACCGTGCTGTTATTTGATTGTTGCCCGTTGGAAAGCAAAGGATGAAAAGCAATAACAAATAGCAAACAACAAAATAAACATTTTCTCATTTTCAATTGTTTTATGTGATATTAATCCGTTAACGCTCGGCTTCGTCAAAATTATAGATTATTTCCAAGAAATCCAAAGACATACAATATATTCTCAAACGGATATCTATTAAGCCCTTCGAATATACCGATTTATATCACAATACGGAAAACTAGAGAAATACATTAAAATTTATTTTAGCTAACTATACATACTGAAATAAATTACAACATGAACATTACAAGTTATTTACACAATAAACACAGAAACTTCACATTACTAAATAATAAATAAATTATCTAAAACAGAAAACTTCTTATTCATTTTTAGAAAATAAGTGATACATTTGCAAAGCGTTGGTTTCGTTTTGTCATTCAACAAAATGAATTAAAAGGGAATCGGGTGCAAATCCCGAACAGTCCCGCCTACTGTAAGTTCAATAACAATATTACGGCAATCCTTTGCCACTGAGATTTCTTCTTGAGTCCGAAACGACGAAGCGTTATCTTGGGAAGGCCGCCGGTAATATGAACAAGTCAGGAGACCTGCCACGCAATTAGAGCAATCGGCTTGCGAGGAATAGGCCTGATATACTTGTACAAACCAACCATTTATTTGGAGGTAGGTATCGGCATAAAGTATTATTCCATAAAAGCCATTTTCAAAGAAACAATTAATTACTATCTATCATGGGTAAAATGGAACAAATACGAGTAGTAAAAAGAGATGGAACGCTGGCCGAAATAGATTTGTCGATGATACATGAAGCGGTCGAATGGGCATGCAATGGATACGACAACGTTTCAGTTTCAGACATTGAGATTAATTCGCGCTTACAGTTTTATGACAAAATAACTACGGCTGACATACAAAAGATAATGATACGTTCTGGTGCCGATCTGATATCGGAAGATGCGCCCAACTATCAATATGTAGCTGCACGGCTATTGCTAATGGATTTGAGAAAAACAGTTTACAAACAAGCTGATCCCATACCATTTGAGTACTTGCTAAAGAACAACATCAGCAACCGAATTTATGACAAAATCATACTGGATAAGTATACAAATCAGGAAATAGTATTCTTCGGTAAACATATAAACTATGACAGGGATTTTCTGTTCACGTATGCAGGACTAAGTCAAATGGTAGACAAATATCTGCTGCAAGATAGAATGACCGGCGAACCTTACGAAACTCCACAAGAGGCTTTTATGCTGATCGGTATGTACATGTTCATGAATTATCCATACGAACTGCGAAAGAAATATGTACTGGATTTTTATGATGCTTTGTCTGTATTCAAAATAAGCCTGCCTACACCGATAATGGCAGGCGTGAGAACCCCAATACATCAATTCAGTTCCTGCTGTCTGATTGATGTGGGTGATTCCGTAAACTCCATCATATTTTCTAACGCTGCAGTAGGATTTTACACAGCCAAACGAGCCGGCATAGGATTAAACTTCGGGCGTATACGAGGAATTGATGCTAAAATAAGAAATGGTGAAGTGATACATACGGGATTGATTCCTATTTTAAAGATGTATGAAGCCTCAACAAAGAGTTTTACACAAAACTCTATAAGAGGTGGCGGCTCAACATCAACCCTGCCCTTCTTTCATTGGGAAATTGAAACATTCATCCGCTTGAAGAACAATAAAGGAAACGATGAAAACCGTGTACGAAGAATGGATTATTCGATTGCATTGAACAAACTGTTTCGCGACAGGGTAACTGAGAATAAAGAGATCACACTTTTTTCAAGCGAAGAAGTGAAAGATTTATACGATTTGTTTTACAGTGCCGATCATCAAGCATTTGCAAAAAGATACGAACAATTAGAGCAAAAGACACAAATACGTAAAAAGAAAATAAATGCCCGCGACTTATATATAGCTATATTAAAAGAGCGCTATGAAACGGGACGAATCTATATATTGAATGCAGATCACGTAAACAAGCACAGCTCATTTAAGGATCACATATACATGAGCAACTTGTGTCAAGAAATTACGCTACCTACTACCCCCATAGAAGATGTTACCAAAAGTGACGGAGAGATTGCGATGTGTATCTTAAGCAATATAAACTTGGGTAAAATAAACTCTTTGGAGGAATTGGATTCACTTACGGAATTATTGGTTAGATTCTTGGATGAGTTAATCGACTATCAAACTTATCCCGTGCCTTCTGCCGAAAAGTCAACCAAAAATCGACGAAGTTTGGGTATCGGCATATCGGATGTTTTTAATTTTCTTGCTAAAAATAATTTATCCTACAACTCTCTTGAAGGAAGAACAAAAATGCACGAATACATGGAACGGCTTCAGTTCGGATTATTGAAAGCTTCGAACAAATTAGCTAAAGAGAAAGGTGCCTGTACTTATTATGAACGTACCAAATATTCCGACAATCTATTTCCAATTGATACTTACGAAAAATCAGTTGATGAAATTGTACCGAACATCCTACATTGCAATTGGAATGAACTGCGACAAGATATAAAGAAATACGGATTGCGCAATTCGGCACTAAGTGCCATACCACCTGCAGCATCCAGCTCTATGGTATCGAATTCTACAGCGGGAATAGATCCGGTGAGAAAACATCTGATATCCAAAATGAGTAAGTACGGACCTCTTAAGCAATTGGTACCCGGATTCGAACTCTATAAAGACAACTATACATTGGCATGGGATATTGACAATGAAGAATATGTGAAATTCGTTGCGGTTCTTCAGAAATTTGTTGACCAGAGCATTAGCACCAACTTATACTATGATGCCAAGAAATATGCCAATAACAAAATTCCGATGCGTGATCTTATTAAAGATGAACTGACTGCTTACAAGTATGGATTAAAGACGTTGTATTACCTGAACAGCAATGATAACTCAGGAGATTCATCACAAAAGTTGGCGCAAGTAACAGAAGCTCCCTCATGTACAAGTGGCGCATGCTCGATATAAACGTAAAAAACAGAAATGGTCATGAAAAAACAAAATAAACAACAGCCCGGTCTTTATGACGAGAATAAGATAGATTTTCTGAATGAGAAAATGTTTTTTGGGAAAGGACGAAATGTACAACGATACGACATTCAGAAATATCCTTTTTATGAGAAGCTATCACAAAGGATGCTTAGCTTTTTCTGGCGCCCGGAAGAAGTATCATTGGTAAAAGATACGAATGATTTTAATTCGCTGAGTGAACAGGAAAAATTCATCTTCACAGAGAATCTGAAATACCAGATTTTACTGGATAGTGTACAAGGAAGATCTCCATTCTTGACGTTCGGTCAAGTGACTACTTTACCGGAAGTGGAAGAAGCAATCATTATTTGGGACTTTTTCGAAACCATACACTCCATAAGTTATTCGTACATTATTAAAAATGTATACCCAAATCCCGAAACGGTCTTTAATGATATCATGGTCAATAAGATGATTGTGGAAAGAGCCGGATCCGTAACAGAAAAATATAATTCCTTTTATCGCTATATGTTGCAATATCAGGCACAAGAGCTGGGAATGAAAGGCGAAACGGAAATAAGTTTAAACGAACTGAAGAAACGACTTTATTTGGCACTGGTATCAGTAAATATTTTAGAAGGTGTTCGTTTCTACGTCTCCTTTGCCTGTTCGTTTGCATTTGCAGAAAACAAAAAGATGGAGGGGAATGCCAAAATTATCAAATTCATTGCTAGGGACGAAAATGAACATTTAGCCATCACTCAGAAAATGATCCATGATTTAAGGCATAATCCTGCAGAAGGTTTCACGGAAATTATAAAAGATTTGGATAGTGAGGTCTATGCCCTCTACCAAGACGCAGCCGAACAAGAGATGCGATGGGCAGAATATCTGTTTGAAAAAGGTTCTATCATAGGACTGAATGCCAAACTTCTGATCAAATATATGAAATATCTGACCGATAAAAGACTAAGAGCAATAAGTCTGGAACCGTTATTCAATGAAAAAAGTAATCCACTTTCGTGGATGGATCGATGGCTAAGAAATGATTCCGTAGAGGTGTTGCCTCAAGAAACCGAAATTACATCTTATTTGGTTGGCGGCATTGATATGTCTGTAAAAGATAACGATTTTACACTATAAACCTGAGTTCGACGAGAATTTTCCAACAGACTCTTTTGAGGTATTTTCATAACTATCCTCATTCGATTTATAAATCGAATGAGGACAGTCTTATAGGTTAACTAGTTTGTAATTACATCTACTTCAGCATACCCAATATTATTATTACCCTCCGTATTTTTCAAAGCACAAAACTTGATATAGCGAGCCTTTACGGGTGAAAAATGCTTGATTTGCCACAATGGATTATTTTTAATATTAGAGAATTCACCTTGATCTACCAGTTTCCATGCTACATTATCCTCCGAAACATAAAACTTATAGTTTGTTATAATGCCCGGATTCCACAAGCTTTGGTCTGGCATATATTTAAACCCACAAAGGTTTTGATCTTTCCCCAAATCAATAACCAAATCAACAGGCAATTTTATATTACCGCTTTGATGCCATGCCGTAGAAGTATTTCCATCAATTATTGTCTTAGATTTTTCATCATCAATTCCGACAATTTTCCAATCCTTCCTCGAAATGTCAAATTTTTCCTGACATATAGGGCTACGTTTACCCGAGATAGGATCGTAAGCAATTGCTGTTACGATCACTTTCCCTGTTGTTTGAAAAGGATTATTATATTTTGTCGATTTCAAAGTCGGTGTGCTACCATCTAATGTATAGTAAACCACTGATTCTGCATCCACTGAGGTGATTATTATTTCACCAGATTGATTTCTGATAATGGAAGGGGCATTCAGAATTTGGGGTGCATCATAAATCCCAATATTTGAAATGATAGGGCATGCCTTCGAATCGATTATATTGAAACGAACTTGTGTTGCCGTAACACTCGGGAAACAAAGGATACGTTTATAGCCGATAGTAGTTGCTTTTGCCAATTCTTTCCAATTTCCGTCAACAAGTGCTTCAACCATAAAGGCTTTCACACGTTGTCCTAAACGAATATATTCCTGCGCCATAAAGCGATTGAAAAGGGTTGGCTTACCGAAATCTATTGTCAATGAGGCTTTAGTAACACTGTCGTCAGTAGCCCAATATGTGTTTTGTATACCAGATATTACCTTAGCTGCTTCAAATTCTTTTGAGTTGCCACGAACATTTGAAGCTGTTACTTTTGCCTTTGCGGCAAGATTAATGGCAAACACTTTTTTCACCGCTTGGGCAAATTCAATAGCTGCTTTTTCGTCATTTTTGTGGATTAAGCCATTTGGCATAATCGGAAAGTTAAGCAATAATGAGCCATTATGCCCAATAGAGTTATAGTAAATATTCATCAATTGAGAGACGGTTTTTACTTTGGCATCTTCACTTGGATGATAGAACCATTCTGGTCTGATGGAAGTGTTTACTTCAGCCGGCACCCAGGAATTCCCGTTTTCCACACCGTAATGCAACATATTCCATGGCACATCGCCCGTAGCATTCAACAAACTCCAGTTGGTTTCACCAACATTGCCTTCTTCGGTTCCAACCCAGCGCAGATCTCCCCGGTCTCCTCCATCGTTCCAAATCACAATATGGGGCTGTAGTTTGCGGATCAATTTGTAAGTGTTTTTCCAGTCATAATAAGTCGTACGGTCAATAATGCGGGTCTCATTGGCTCCGCCGTAATATCCGGTACCTCCATTTGCTCCATCAAACCAGATTTCGAAAATTGGGCCATAATTGGTAAGAAGTTCGGTCAGTTGGTTGCGGAAATAGGTAATGTATTCAGGTTTTCCATAATCAGGACTGTTTCTATCCCATGGAGATAAATAGATTCCCAATTTCAAACCGTACTCTTTACAAGCATCAGCCATTTCACGAACCATATCGCCTTTGCCATTTTTCCATGGTGCATTCTTCACTGAATATTCCGTGTATTTAGATGGCCAAAGACAAAAACCGCAATGGTGCTTTGCTGTAATGATGATCCCTTTCATACCTGCTTCTTTGCAAATACGTGCCCACTGTCGACAATCAGCTTTTTGTGGATTAAAAAGTTTGACATCTTCATTTCCAAATCCCCACGATTGATCTGTGTAAGTATTTAAGGAAAAATGAACGAAAGCGTAATACTCCATTTTCTGCCATCTCATCTGGTTTTCGCTTGGAACAGGACCAAAAGGGGTTGGAGCTTTTACCTGAGCATAGTTAAAACTAATAGAACAGACGGAAAGAATAATTCCAAAAAACAGTTTTTTAGTCATATAATTATTTTTTTAGGAGCGGTTAAACCTATTATTTTTATTATGTTGGTTGTATTAAACCACGGTTTGGAGTATTTTGGTATTGTGCTTGTGCAGAAACCATCAATAGCATGATCAAACTTACAGTACTATTTTTCCCCATGGTATCGTCTTTTTAAGACATATTATTTCACCTCGATAAATTCCGGTTCGTATGGTGCAACTACAAAATTGCCATTATAATCTTTATCGAAAAGGATGCTCCTGGATTTTCCTTTCATCGGTATTTCTTTTGATTCACCACTCACATTCAAATATAAATAATGGTTTTTATCAATCTGACGAGCCATTATGCCCGATGGAACTTCAGGTCCTTTTTTAATGTTCAATTGAGCGATAAGTTCATCAAATAAAGGGCTAAGTACGCTGGAATCAGCCGGCAAGCCAACATAAATAGCTCGACCTTTTCCATATTTATTAGAGGTCATGATAGGATAATCCTTGTCCAAACTGGTAATACGCCCGATGACTTCAGCCTCTTTCGGTTCAATAACATCAAACCTTTCCGATTCGATGTCAACTGCTTTTCCTTTGTAGGTAAACTCAAGTTTTTTCCCTGAATATGATTTGTGCGATAGTTCATTATACGCTTCTGTTTCCTCAAAATTTGCAATTCGTATTCCGAATACATCACTCAGGCGACCAGGACGGGTGGTAGAAAATACCTTCCCTGTTTCATCTACAAAGGCTGAATTGCTTGTCATCACAACTGTTCCACCATTCTCTACAAATTTTCGGATTTTAGCAGCTGTAATTTCATCCATTACAGTAACGCCCGGAACAAAAAGTAATTTATATTTCAGAGAACTTCTGCTAATTTCAACAACATTTGCATCCATATTTCGCCAATAAAATAAATTCCAACAGGCTTGCAGCTGGTTTTCTTGTTGTTCCGGAAAAGCACTGCTTGCTATTTGACTCGGAAAAGAAAACGCTAATCCAACTTCCGGCTGAGGTTTATAAGGGAAATACTTTCCAATTTTTTTAAATTCAGTTGCTATTTTCTTGTATTCTTCGTACTTGCGATTTGGTATTCCATCCCAGTCTAACATTCCTTCTAAATACTGTTCTTCTCCACCAACCATGCTTTGCCATGTCCAGCCACAAACCATCTGGTTTCCATACATTAAGGTAGCATAAGCTGACTTGCGAATAGAATTCGGCACAGCATTATGCGTAGTAAACTCGCTGCACCAAAAAGGATTTTTGCTTTCAAACTGGATGCGGGAGATTCCGAATGCCGAGTTCATGACACCCCAATTAGTGATCAATGAGTTTCCCGGATAAAAACCTTCGCCCTGACGTGTCATCTTGCCCGAATAGGCTATTTCCGAGTAGTCAAAATATCGCAACGGGCTAAAATACCACGCATTGGTATTGGTTAGAGCATTGGGAGCATTGGTCTTGACCTTGTCAAGCACTCTGAATAAAAACTGATTAATTGCATCGGATATAAAACGCCGGAAATCAAGCACTCTTTCCGGAGCACCAACAACCAAACCAGATACGGGGAAATCCACTTCCTCAAAACTGTTTATTCTTCGCGACCAGCGCTGACTAGCCCATGCTTTATTTAAGTTATCAATCGTTACGTATTTATTTTTTAGCCAAATAACGAACCTTTCTCTTGCAGTTTCAGAATAAGAAATCGGACCGTCTCCTGATTCATTGTCAATACCAAAAGCGAGCAATGCCGGATGATTTGCATATCGTTTTGTTATTGCATCTGTATAGCGAATTGCATATTGCTGATAATTGGGATCTCCTACATCATCCATATAACGATGATTTGGATAAAGTTCATGCCCATTCGCATCAACCACGTCAATTGAGGGAAATTTACGGTGCAACCAAATTGGAGCAGGACGCACCGCAATATCCAGAATGACCTTAATTCCAGCCTGATTCATCATGTCCATCACTTTATCAAACCATTCAAAATCGAATTGTCCTTCCGATGGTTCATAACTGTCCCAAGCCAAATGCCCCATACGTACAACATTAAAACCAGCAGCTTTCATCAGCTGGATATCACTTCTTATTTTTTCGATATTTTTATCATCGTGAGGGTGATAATTGGTACCGACATACAGCCCCTGAGCTTTTAATGTAAAATTAAAAGAGAGAAAGATTGCAATTAGTAGCAGGACTTTTATTATACTCGTTTTCATTGCCAGATTAATAAATCAACCCGTTGGCGAAATTAAATTAGCGCATATTTAATTTATCCAATGAGTTTATCGTTTGTTTGTTGATATATTGTAGAACTGTAAGTGCGCTGATTTTACCGATGATTCGGGTCAACAGTTCCTTTGTTTATTTGACATAATTGATAAAAGACGGTCTCAATTCTTTTTCGTGCTTTGGCAAAAGTAATGTTTATCATTTTATTAACTATTCAATTTCGCCAATGGGTTAAATCAATCTTTTGTCAAAGTCAGCATGAAAACATCATTTTCCCGAAGCTCAAATTCCTTTGTGAATTTATCTCCTGTTGTGACTGTTATATTTTCAACCGCAATAGGCGATCCGTTATTCTGCTTTTTCAATGTCTCCACCTGTTGCTTGTTGAGTTGTTTCGGCCTACCCATATCCACATATTCGGTGTAAGCATCATTTACACGATAACCCACTTTATATATTTTCATTGTATACATCCCTTTTGGGATATTTGACAGATTAATTTTCACTTTTCCTTTCGGTTTGGACGGTAAATCCTTAATATAATAGGCCTGATTATTGATCGAGTCAGGTAGCGTGTTAGTAAAATCCCATAATAATGCTTGAATACCGCCATGCTCATCTTTGCATACCCATGAGCGGGCATCAGCATTTACCAATTCTGTATTACCAAGACGGTTCATAAATTGGTAGGAATAAAACGCCGATTTAGGGATTCCCTGAATGGAGAGCAACCCAAATCCTCCATGAAAAGGAGTAAAGCGAGGTCCCGCTTCTTCAAAAATATCAGTAAATACCCAGTAAGACATCGAATTGGCAGCATTTCCAACCTGTTTAATCTTCTCCAGAATATAGGCAGCTTCATGATAACTGTCATGAATAGGGTCAGACGGGGTATACGAAGCACTCCATTCTGTATAGTGCAATTCTAGGTTGGGCATAGCCGACTCTGCTATCTGTTTGCGTGAGTTTAGCATATCACCACTTACTGCCATTGGGTCTTTGCTCAGTCTGGTCCCTGAATTGCCATATTCGTCAAGGTAGCCTTGAGTAACACCATAAGAATGAGTACTGATGAAGTTTAGCGGAAGATTATTTTTACTACAAAATTTTATCATATCGGGTACCCAAGCGGCTCCAGCAGTGCCAGGACCTCCCACTTTGTAGGATGGATTGACACTCTTGACAGCTTCCACCGAATATTTGTATAATTTGAAATAGTCGTCCTGCGTTCCTGTCCAGAAACCGGGCGACAAGTTCGGTTCGTTCCATACTTCAAAATACCATGTTTTGACTTCGTCAACACCGTAACGCTCGGTAAAGTGTTGCGTCAGATTTCGAATAAGGTCTCCCCACTTTTTATAATCTTTTGGAGGTGTCACGTTACCTCTCCACCAGAAAATAGTTTGGTTGCCACTAGCTAGAGCTGCCGGCATGAAACCCAGTTCCACGAACGGCTTGATGCCAATACTCAACAAGTAATCGTATAAAGCGTCCACATATTGATAGTTGTACTCCGGATTCCCTTTATTATCCTCGTGATAAACAGCCATATCATCCGATAACAAACCATGCATACGAATATATTTGAAATCACATTCTTTTTTGACATACGCCAGTTGCTGTTGCCAATCGGCTCGTAGGCCTTCATTAGCTCTTCCCGCACCAATACATTGTTTATACATTGTATTCATCGGTTTGGATACTTGGTTGAAATCTACATTAATTACTCGTTCCGGCATTTCCTGTTTTTTATTTTTCCTATTCATCCCCACAGCAGGAATGACCGTCAAACATACAAATGCCGCTATAATAACACAGTTTGTTTTCATTTGAATCAATTTAATTATTTGTTTGGTTAAAAGGCTGTTTGTTTTTTATTATCACTTCATCAACCGATTTTGTATCTTCTTTTATGCGAATGATTAATTGGTTTCCACTTACTTTTACATCTTTAGTTGTATAACCGACATCACTTACTCTAAGCGATTCGCTGTTTGACTCTGACAACACAGTACCTGTTCCATCGGAGTTTTGAGCCGATGCAAGCCCGAACGAACAGAACATTACTACGAGTATTGCGTACTTGCCAAAAAGGTATTTTATTACCTGCTTAACATGTTGAATCAGGTGATTTTCATTCATATCATATTAATTTAAAAGTTAATAGTTTTCCTTTAACGAAACTTGTGCTAAAATACCAAGGGCAAAGATACGTTAAGTTTTGTTACACCAAAGGACTATTTTGTATCAAAAAACAGCTACATATGTTGCAATTATTACATTTGATACGGTGAGAGTAAAAAAACAATTTGAACTAATGCACAATTTCAACGATTCAGTAGATGTATTGCCTCAAGAGACAGAAATTACATCTTATTTGGTTGGCGGCATTGACATGTCAGTAAAAGAGAACGATTCTACACTATGAAGTTTTGATGAAAATGTTTATGACTTTATTTACTTGTTGGGTTCCTCAAAAGAATTAAAACAGTTATTTTTATGCAAAATCTTTTGTACTTTTGCAGCCCAATAAGAAATAGGGTATAAACCACATCTCCAACTAAATTGTTCAGAGATAAAAAGATTAAGATCATGCTGAGAATTTTGATGAAACCAAACAAAATGCTGTTTGCAGCTGCAGTGACATTTACCACAATTGTTTCATATGCCCAACAGATTGATACATTGAAAAATGAACGATTTTCTGTACATGGACAAACAACAGTCATTACACAATATAAGCCATCTTTCAGTGCAAAGTATTCAGGGGATAATAGTCTTATATCTAAAAAAGAAAATGAACGTTCACTCACTGCCACTCTATTTCTCGGTGCCAGACTATGGAATGGGGCCAGCATTTTTATGAGTCCTGAAATAGCTGGAGGATCAGGGTTAAGTACATCATTGGGTGTAGGTGCCTCAACCAATGGAGAGGCTTATCGTGTAGATGAAGCTGCTCCCTCATTCGAATTGGGACGATTCTTTTTGAAACAAATTATACCATTAAATAAGGAATGTATATATCAATCGGATGATGCTGACAAGTTGGGTGGAATGATTCCCACAAAATATATCGCATTGACTGTAGGAAAAATATGCGTGTCGGATATCTTTGATGTGAACAGATATAGCCATGATCCGAGAACTCAATTTATGAGTTGGGGATTGATGAACAATGGAGCTTGGGATTTTGCTGCCAACACCAAAGGATATACTCCGAGCTTCGTTGTTGAATGGGTTACTCCACAGAATGAGTTGCGCTATGGTTTCTCGTTGCTCCCTAAAACTCCCAATGGAATGAAAATGGATTGGAAGATAAACAATGCCGGTTCACACACTCTTGAATACACACACAATTACTTTATAAAGGGACGAAAGGGCGCTCTAAGGCTCGTGTCATTCCTTAATAAAGCAAATATGGGTAATTACAGGCAGAGTTTAGCATTGGCCCCTACTTCTCCTAATATAGCCTCAACAGAAAAGGAAGGAAGAACAAAATATGGATTCGGCGTGAATGCTGAGCAAGAAATAAATGACTTCATGGGTATGTTCTTTAGGGCAAGCTGGAATGATGGGCACAATGAGACATGGGCTTTCACGGAAATAGACCGTTCAATAAGTGCAGGACTATCAGCAAGCGGAAGCAAATGGAATAGAAAAAATGATAATGTAGGTTTGGCGTATGTGGTTTCCGGTTTATCTACTCCACATCGTAACTACCTTGAGGCGGGAGGAAAAGGATTTGAGCTTGGAGATGGAGCACTGAACTACGGGTTGGAAAATCTTGCTGAACTCTACTATTCGATGGAACTAAAAAATAACTTATATGTAACCGGGACTTACCAATTTATCGTAAATCCGGGATATAACAAAGACCGTGGTCCGGTGAATGTGCTAAGCATAAGAATTCATGCTGAATTCTAAATACAAAAGATCCAAAAGTGGATATTATCAAAGCTATATCCACTTTTTTTATAGATCGACGAAAAAAGTGCATAAAATAATGTGCGCATTTAAAAATAATATCCTATCTTCGCGTTGCTTTTCAAAAGGCAATATTATGAAATATTGGAGAGATGGCAGAGTGGTCGATTGCGACGGTCTTGAAAACCGCTGTACTGCAAGGTACCTGGGGTTCGAATCCCTATCTCTCCGCTGAAAGTCAATGGAAAATTGACGAAAAAGTCCCGTAAAAAAAGGTTTTACGGGACTTTTATTTATTGTAATTTAGTCACTAAAAGTCAACCTCTAATAAATAACCATTTGTTTTTAGCCAGTCTTTTGCTTTTTGATAATCCGGAACTTTTATTGAAAGTATGTTCCAGAATGTTGGTGTATGATTGCTTTCAATTAAATGAATGAGTTAATGAACCTATCTCCACGCTGTTCGGAATAACGCAGGAGTTGGTCAATCGTTTCCGGCATGGGTTCTTTGACTTTTGAAGACTTAGCTTCAATAACAACCAAAGGCAATTCATTAACAAAATCCGTCAGAAACGGATTGATTCATTTCAAAGATTCTTTTAGCTTTTACAACAACACAACCTCAGAAAATGAATTACGAAAACTCTGCTCAGGTGATTGTTGCATACTTAGCCCGATAACCTGATTCAGATTTTGATTCCAACCTAATCCGCGAAGTTATTCCATAAACGGAAGTTCAACGCTGCTATATTCGTCTAATTTCAGCGTTTTCCCGAGTTCACCTCTGTCTCTTATGTCGTTGTTGAGTATCATCTTTACCTATTGAATATTTTTCTAATTATTTCGTCAATCTCTTTAACCGATATTGCCCCCCTAATACTACCATCTTCAACGTTGAAGGCTTTATCTTCAGTAATTATCAATGTGCCATTTTTCCCTCCACCTTGTTCGAAGAGTAAAATATTATTGTCAATGTACCATTGATATTTTTCATCCCAACGTTGTTTGTATTCTGAATCGAATAACATTCCACAATGCTCCCAGTAATAAACTTTACCTGAATCTTCGTTTTCAATCGTAAAATCAGGAAGTTTTTCTACCTCCTTGCAAATAAGTTTCTTTTCATAAAGTGGATTCAGCTTTTTGTCTATTAGCCTTTGATATATGAGTAGTTCGCTTTTTGAGCGAAGCATTTTTCCATCACTGGCTTGGTGTATCAAATTTTTCTCTAAATAATGACCATCAACCTCAACTAATTCGGGCTTTTCAAAGAGGTTTGTAATTCGCCTTAATGTATCAGACTTTAAAGGAGAAGCCAATTCTTTAATATCAAAAACATTTCCCTGAAATAAAATGATAACTTTTTCTTTTTGACGTGTTAATGCTGTATAAAGCATTTCTCTCGACAATAAAAAGCAGGGATTAGGTACAACAAAAAACACTTTACCAAACTCACTTCCCTGAGATTTATGTACAGTAAGTGCATAGGCAAGCTCCAATGGGACATCGCCTTCCTCTTTAAATTCGCTGGCTGTAAAAGTATATGTGTACTCTTTTTGAGAAGTAAATTCTATTTCAACAAATTGAGGCTGTCCTTTATATTTGGCTTTTTTTCTCTTATACTGCCCTGTAACAATACCAATTTCGCCATTGGCCAAATATGCTAAAGCATCAGCTTTTGGTTTAACGTAATCACAATTGTGATTTCTAAGATTTAACACCTTGTCGCCATAGACAATTTGCTCTAATCCAACAGGCTTTGGCAAATTTCTTTCTTTATATTCAATCAATTTGCCGTCTTTATAAAAGCTTTTTTTAGTTCCATTTATTGCATACTCCACTTTTGCTGAACGAAATAGCTTATGTATTTTTCTATTAATTGCTTTGACACCAAACACTTTTTCTCTGATTGGTGAAAGTATTTGCCAAGCTTCAACTTTCTTTACAGAAGGTTGAATCCCAAAATAATTTGCATCAAGACTATCATTGAAATAAATTCCATCATTCGAACCAAGAGATTGATTAAAAGCCTGAACATTTCCTACAGAACCTAATTCGAGTTCATCGACGAGCACTTTTTCAAATAGTGTATCAAAATCTGCCTCAGTTTGCCAATGTTCTACACGTAAATATTTTGAATTGGGTTGAGTTAAGATTTGATTGATAATACAATCCGCCCCTGGCTCTAAAGACTCACCACTAAACCATTCAGCTAATTGTAAATCCTCTCTTTTTGAACCGCCCTGCCTTCTTTTTATTGTCAGTTCTGCATATCCTTTACCTACCCTTGGGAACGAGGTCTCTATGCCTTCGGGCTTAAGGTGCTGAATTATATCCACAAAGGGTCTTCCTGCTCCGATAGGTGGAAGCTGACGGTGGTCGCCAACTAATATAAACCGCTTAACGCCTTTGATACATTCTAATGTAGTAGCAAGCATTTCCTCAGTAAGCATTGACGCTTCATCCAAAATTACGGTATCGTATTTTTCTTCACAATATCTGTTGGAAAAAACATATTGTTGAATTTCAACATTGTATCTGCCATAAGCCGATAAAAACTGAGCCACTGTTTTTGCGGTTACCTGTATGTTTTTGGCTACTTCTTCCATTCTCACTCTTGCCTTACCTGTTGGAGCTAATAAAAGTACTCCATTATTTTCGACTTCCTTCTGACTTGCCAAAATGGTCAGAAGCGTGGTTTTGCCAGTTCCGGCGGGACCGATTAATACAGAGAACCGACTTTCGGCAATCTCTTTTAATGAGGTAGCTTTTTCCTCCCTTGCTTTTTGTTCCTGTCCGTCAAGTGTACCTTTTGTGAACTCTTTCAAAAATTTATCCAATAATAATTTCCAATCTGCATTTAAGTCCAGTTTCTTGCCGTTGACCCTATCAGTAATTTTCTGATTAATTATTTCTTTTGCCGTAGCCAATCTTGATAACTGATAAGCAACCTCGTCATTTTTCATTTTGACTAAAGCTATACTGCCTTCAAAACATTCTTCAGCTAATTCAAAATAATCACTATTAATCGAGCATGATGGTTTTATGGATAGATTACGAATTTGCTTAATTATTTCTTTCCGCGGCAACAAGGTATGACCAGCCAGCGCAGCCCACTCCAATTGCTGAAGAGTTAAAGCTCTTACTCTGTGAACTTCAAAAGGATCATCAAATACTAAGCAGCCTGGCAGCAAATTATCCGTATTATTCTTTATATACAAACCTAAATCTATGGTGCTTAAAGCAACCGGTATTAAAGTAAAGCGTAAATCTTCGAATATTAAATAAGGATTTTCGAGGTATTCCTTATCCGTTCTGCTGATACCCTGTTTTTCTCTTTCTTCTTCAATATAAAGGGCTTGAGTTTGCTCTATACTTAAATCGAATCTGCTTAGCAAATACAATAAATTGATTCGCGTTTTATCAGATTTCCCATTTAAGCGTTGATAGAGTTTTTTTGTATTATAGGGTATCAGGGAATTAACCTCATTAGAGAGTATGCCTTTGGGATTTTCTAATGCCTTTTCAAACAAAGCCCAAGGATTCTCGTTTTCATCTTTCAGTTGATTAATAATTTCAGCAGCGACAAAATGGCCTTTCTCTATTCCAAACGCGCAAAGAGCTGAACCCATACCTGGATATACTCCCCTCAGTTTTTCTAACTGCGCTATTTCATTATGAATCCATTGAACGTGTTGTTGGTGATTATCTCCAATACCTAATGCTTCTGCTTTTTCTAATGACTTTATGCATTCCAACAATACCCTGATAGCACTATCGTTACTTACATGCTCAGTGCCGTAGGAAAACTCAAACCGTTTATCGTTGGGAACTACAACAGCCAACTCTGCAATGTCAAAACTGGGATTTTCAACCTGATATTTGATTGCTTCGTGATAAGGCAACAAGAATCCGTCTTTGCCATTCGGACGAACAGAGTGTAGCACCATGTGTTCCCAGTAGGCTGCTCCAAATCGACTATTACTGCCCTCATATGCTTCGGAGGGAATTATTTTTTTTATTTTTCCAACACCCGCCAAAACTCTACCGGATTCTTCTACAAAGGGGACTTGTTTGGCATAGAAAAAAATCAATGAAGTTTCTTCCTGCAAATGTTCAAAAAAACAATTGAGTAAGGCTTTTTGGTTGTTGATTTCCTGAACCCAGTTACTACTACCATTATCAGACCAATCGAGTGAAGGCTCACGTGCTTCATCATAGTTTAAATCGTACAAATAAGCCTTTTCTTTTGCACTTTCGTTTAACATCCAATTGAAAGGAACTGCGGCAGCTGAAAAAGCAGGGAAAGTAATGCGTGTATCTCTTAAATGACCGTGAGTTGTAGGGGAACTTTCAGTATAAGGGTGGTGTAAGGTTTTATTTATAGCGAAAGGAGCCATGAAAGTAACTCTCTCGCCAATACATACTGGGAATTGATTTTCGTCTAAATCGTTTAGCGATTTACCGGCACACTTGTTTTCAAGTTCATCATTTCGATTGAGCGCACAATTTTTCAGTACTAAGCAAGCCCCATTAGCATTGGGGTTCTTACACACCGTGCCATCCCATGCATTATCGTGCCAGGGAACTCGAACGGATAAATGTTTTAACATATAACGGGGATTGTGTCTCATATTTTGGTACAGTTAGTTTTTGGCAGACATAGTCTGATTAATTAAATTTTGGTTTTGACCCGATTGCTGGTTTTTTGTATTTAGGTGCGTCGTAAATATCTCTAAGTAATTCTTCTAAATTGACATCAAAATCCTCGTCTTTCCGCATGTTAATATATTTTCTTCCACCCAATGCAGTTGGTATTGAATCTGCATCAACTCCATTGCGAACAAGAGGAATGAATTTTGAAGTATTAACCCCATTCCCAAATATCTCAGCTGTTATAATCGAATATTCATACCCAACACCACCTTCCAATTTGTCAGTTTTCTTTTTGTAATTTGGTGTCATAACACAAATAACTCGCTGCGATTTAGAAATAGATTGCTCCATAAAGTTGGGTAGTAAATTCCCAAAATTTCCCAAATCCCATTTATCTAATATGACATTAACACCATTCTCCATCAGTTTTGTGGCTAAGTTTAATACCCAATCAACATGCTCCAGTGAATCCCATGAATAAGAGATAAATACCGTAGGTGTTTCATAGTTCACCGCCGCAGGGATTACCGGAGCTACTTTTTTAACCTTTTCAACAAAAGGAATCGGAGCTGCTGGTATCGGAGCTGAATTATCAAAAAAAGAAAAATCTATTTCGTCTTTTTCAGTTGCTATTTGCTTAGACTCTTCTTCTATTGACAACTGAACAGCGACGTATAGTTCAAAACGTTTCTCAGGATCTAAATGATCTATTAGGTCTTTGTAATAAATAGACCTGCTTGTTGATAAGTCCTTTTTTCTTCTTAGTTTGATATATTCAGAATATGTAGGTGGAATATCATCACATAAATCAAACACAAATTTATAAAAATCAGAACCACCGATATAATGAATTGCCCCTTCTTCTGGTCCAATTATTCTCCACAACCTATTGTAGGCTTTATCCCAATCTGTTTTTTCTACTTCTGGTATCATCCACGGTTTTTGGGTGATTAGCTCAACGTTCTCATCGTCATAAATATAATCATATCCTTTCTGTGTGAGGCGAATTGATTCTAACTCATCTTTTTCGTATGTGAAATAATCCAAAGCCTTCAACCCAATAAATACTTTATCGAATAGCTCTTGTTCTTTGGGATTTAGCTTATCAATGAGACCAAATCTAATCGTTCGAATTGGAACAACATGGTTTACCTTGCTATTTGTCTGCCTGAACTTATCAAAGATAAGCTCTGCTATTTCTCTTTCGTTTTTCATATCTTATTTTCCAAATAATTTATAAGTTTCCTAATGCCTCGTTGAATACTAAAACCGTCAAAATAGTCCTTTTTGAATTTTGCTTTCGATTCTTCATTTGTTGCAATCAAATATTTAATTGTGGATAGAGAAAACGAAATTCCTTCCTTCTCCAAATCTCAACGAGCCATATCTATTGTCGCTATCAATTCCAGTTGATCAACTTTTGTAAACTTGAATTGAGTTAGAAGCCAATCGATATCCGATAGCATTTTCCATTTTTCTATATGCTAATGCTTTTTCTATGTTTTCTCCTTTGCTAAAAGCCGTTCCAACATTATTGGTTTTAGTAGTTATGTATTTATTGGCTTTAGGAATGGGTTCACCACCTCTGTAACGCATTTCATCAGCATAAGGACCCGCTGCCTTTTTTTTGAAACAGGCAACACTTGCCTCCTGGTGACGGCGAACTAAATACAATAGCTTTTGAATTTTCTTTCTGCCCAAAGTGTATTATCGGAATGCTTCGGCAACTACAGTTAAATCGTTGGTTACATCAAACAAAGAGGCAATATCAAAAAGCTGCTTTATGATTTCCATAGAACAATCTTTTTCGCCTTTGAAATAAGGAATGCCTGTAGTGTTTGGGACAAAAGCAGTAAGTTTATCGCTCAGCAAATCAGCTTTTCTCTGGACATTAACAATTACAGGTTCACCCTCCAATGTTAAAAGGTGATTCAGTTGTTCAGAAAGAGTTCCGGGTGAGCCAATTTGATCTTCACTCTTCAAATTGGCTATTAATTCTTTACACGTGAACACCTTATGTGCAAATGCGAAATTTAATATGTCGTTCGTTGTAACCATATAATATAACATAATATGATGGCAAATATATCACTAATTTGGCAATAAATAAACTTTATTGCCAAAGTAATAATGTATCTTGCAATTAATCGCTTCCATAGAAACAACCCAAAATGAAATAAATGCCATTATATATAGGGAAAAATACAGGGGCATATTTGGTAAAATTAGAGAAGGAATACTCTCTGATTACGAAAAATAAGCCCATGTTCTCTAAACCGGAAAACCCGTTGGAGCCTTGAATGACAACTATCTTTGTTTTTGGTTTCGGTTTATTTTCCTAAACCAGTCATTGATTGAAATGGCAAAGTATGATTTACCCTGGGAATATATTGATAAGGGCTACGAACAATACAGCGATTTGATTCTTGAAGAATATTTCCGAGCTAAAATGGCGGAGGAGGAGAGAATAACTTCAATCGGCAGTTATTGGGATAAAAAAGGAGAAAATCAAATTGATCTGATTGCCCTCAATGACATCGACAAAACGACTATTGTTGCTGAAATAAAACGCAATCCTAAAAAGATCGATTTGAATTTACTCCAAATAAAAGCTAATTCGATAAAGAAAGAGCTTGCGAAATATATAGTTGATTTAAGGGGCCTATCGATGAAATACATGTGATGTCCACCTCAAATTCAAAAAATGCTTGTACCTTTATATGCAGAAAAGCATAGGTCAAAGGTGGACAAATATGGCTCTAAAACTTGTGCCTAATTCATTACCTATAATAAGTTTGTAAAATATAAAGCATTGACTTTAAAATACATGAAAGGAAATGTTCACCGACCTATCTCTCCGCTGAACACTAAAAACAAATAGTGGAAAAGCTTAGACAAATCCCGTAAAATCAAGGTTTTACGGGATTTATTTGCTTCTATTTAACACCTAATATACTGATTTCATGTAGATTTAGTGGTGCTCTTACCCCTTTCATCGTTCAACATTTCACTAAAATCCGCAGAAATATAGAAACTGTTGTAATTTATTGCAAATAATAAGTGTGCAAGAAAATAAAATTGTATCTTGTGAATAAAATGTTCCTGTTATTAATCTCCATCCACTCATAAATAACGATGAGCGTGAAGATTCTAACTTTAAAAACTCTCTCAAACAATCCTGTTACACAATATAAATCAACAAAGATGAATGAATACATTAGTAATGATGCTACCAGAATTCTAATTGCGACAGTTTCCTTTATCGGAGTGCTTGTTATTATATTCTTTATTTACAGAACATTGTTCCGACTTTTCAGGAAAAGAATCGTCAAAACAAAGAGTAAGATCAAAGACTTTGCTCTTGAGCTATTTAGAATTCCCGCTTTATGTATTATCTATTGGATTCTTCTAAATGTTTTCATGAGCGTATTCTTTGAGCAATTTCCCTTTTATGCATATTGGCAACATATCAACACGTTATTGCTTATTTTTTCAATATCTTGGATTTGCATACAATTTATTCGAGCCGGTGAATATTATTTACAATCGCACCTTGATATTAAAAATTCCGACAACCTAAATGCACGTAAAAGACTAACTCAACTAAAAGTATTCAACGGTATAGCAAATTCAATTATCATAGTAATGGCAATTGCGATTAGTCTTTTGTCTTTTAAAGAAGTGAGGACTTTGGGATTAAGTTTGCTCACCTCTGCCGGAATTCTCGGGATTATTATTGGTTTTGCAGCTCAGAAGAGTATTGCCATGTTGATTGCCGGAATACAAATTGCCATTACTCAGCCCATCAGACTTGACGATGTAGTTATTGTAGAAGAAGAATGGGGCCGAATTGAAGAAATCACATTGACTTATGTAGTGGTTAAGATATGGGACGAGAGAAGGTTGGTACTTCCCGTAACATGGTTTCTCGAAAAACCGTTTCAAAACTGGACGCGCTCTTCAGCCCAAATTACAGGAACTGTTTTTATATATGTTGATTATAGTTTTCCTGTAGACAGTCTGCGAGATGCCTTACCTGATATGCTGAAAAAAAACAAGGATTGGGATGGTCGGTTTTGGAATGTGCAGGTGACAAAAGTAACTGAGCAATATAAAGAAATCAGACTATTGGTTACAAGTGCAGATGCTTCAAAAAATTGGGATTTAAGAGCTGCAATAAGAGAGGAACTTATTAATTTCATCAATACTAATTACCCTGATACATTTGCAAAAATAAGAATAAAGAAACATATTGATCTTACTTGATTATAACAGAACACAACAAGAGTTCTGTTATATCATTTTCTATTTTCATTCTATCATAATACTATTTATGTAACAGATAAGTTTTATGATATTACATATTCCATTTCATTAATATCAACTAAATCATTCTCTCATGATGAATAAAACGTGAAATGACTCTTACATAGATTTGCGACCTATGTTATTCTAATAATGAAATAGACAATAACTATTATAAAAAATATCAACACACAATTGCTTGATATTTACTACTAAATAAAGAGAGAAAGATCTGTTATCTTGCCTCTTCACATAAAAATCCCTACAAATCATTGGTTTGTAGGGATTTTTATCTATAGAGCAAAATATAAAACCTTTCACTCTTAACTAGCGATAGAACTCATTATTTATTTCTACCACTATTCTATATCCTGAGAATAAAAAACAAGTAACCTTATTTATCAGGACTAAATTCAATATTTGCCACAATTTTCACGTTTTCACCAACAAAAGCGTCAGAAAACTTTGGTCCTAAGGCATAATCAGTCCTCTTTATTGTTCCGGTTACTTTAAATCCTGCAGTTGCCTTTTTGTTCATAGGGTTGGTTATCAAACCATAGAAATCTGCATTTAATATAACTGGTTTGGTTATTCCATGAAATGTCAAGTTGCCGAATATCAAACCTTTTTTTGCACTTATTTTCTTTACAGATGTGCTTTTGAATGTAAGTGTCGGATATTTTTCAGCGTTAAAGAAATCAGCTGAACGTAAGTGATTGTCACGAGCATCAACATCAGTGTTAATACTTGCTACTTTAGCCGTCAAAACAATTTTCGCATCCGTATAATCAGATTTTGACGTTGTTACTTGTGCGCTAAAATCAGAAAAACGTCCGTCTATTTCTGAAATAGTTAGGTGCTTTACTACAAATCCCAGTCGTGAATGAGCAGGATCATTTGTCCATGTCTTTGTTTGAGCATTGCCAAGCAATGATACTATTGCCATAGCCGCTAATAAAAAATACTTCTTCATAATCTTTTCTATTTTTAAGTTTATTTCTATTCTTTGTCTCTATTCGCATAAATACGCTTTTGAACGGTATCACATTACTTACCTTTCGTTCACGTTAGAATTACTGAGCACCCATTAATTATAAACAAAAATATTTCAAAAAAGTTTTGACAAAATGAAATAAGTGCATATCTCAGACTTGTATGGACTTCTCCCCAAAAGATTAAGCCGAACATAAAGTTTAGTGATTGAATCAATCATGTTTGAACAAGAATCACATTATGCAACAATTAGTCAATAATGAGCGTGTCTTGATAGGTAAATTTACATTTCACATGCAAAATGAAGCATACTTTAGCAAATAAAGTACTATATGGAATATCTATTTCAACTATTTTTTCATAAATTTGCAGCGAATTTACATAGAACTAAATATAGAGCAATGAAAACAGTTGTATACTCAGGTAAAGAAGCTAAATTTTCAGATATGATTGCAAATGAAGCAACAGGCTTCACCAAATGCGATCCGGGTATTGTTCTTCATAAAATGATTAAGAAGTCTGATTCAAGCGTATCTGTCGTTAAAGATCCTCCAATCAGCAAGGAAGTCATTGATAACGCAAGTAAAGAATTTCAAATCTCAGACATATCCAATGCTACGATTCGTGAAGTTAAAGCCATTGCGGCAAAAGTAGAACAAGAATCAGGCGTAGAATTTATAAAAATGGAGATGGGAGTTCCAGGCTTGCCACCATCATCTATTGGTGTCAATGCCGAAATTGAAGCCCTCAAGAATGGAGTCGCCAGTGTATACCCGAATGTTGACGGATACAGTGAACTCAAGCTACAAGCTTCTAACTTCGCCAAAACCTTTATAAATGTGGATATAGATCCAAAAGGATGCATTCCGGTAGTCGGCTCTATGCAGGGAACATACGTTTCTTTTTTGGCTTGCTGCCAATGCCATGAAAAGAAAGATACTATTTTATTTATTGATCCCGGGTTCCCTGTACAAAAGCAACAAGTAGTTGTGATGGGACAAAAGTATGAAACCTTTGATGTTTACAAATATCGTGGAGACAAGTTAAGAGATAAATTGGAAAGCTACCTTCAAGAAGGAAACATCTCAGCTATTATCTATTCCAATCCGAATAACCCCAGTTGGATCTGCTTAAAGGAAGACGAGTTAAAAACGATCGGCGAATTAGCTACTAAATATGACATCGTCATTCTCGAAGATCTCGCTTATTTCGGAATGGACTTCCGCAAAGATTTAAGCACTCCCTATCAAGCACCGTTCCAACCATCCATAGCACACTATACTAAAAATTATATCCTTCTTATTTCCGGCTCAAAAGCATTCAGTTATGCAGGTCAGCGCATCGGTGTGTGCTGCATCTCCGATTCGCTTTACCATCGCAACTATCCCGAACTCACAGCAAGATATGGCGAAGGTACATTCGGTACTATATTTGTACAACGGATACTATATGCTCTATCTTCAGGAGCTAGTCATTCGGCTCAATATGCACTAGCTGCCATATTCAAAGCGGCTTGTGAAGGTAAATATAATTTCTTTGATGACGTAAAAATTTATGGAGACCGTGCAAAGAAATTAAAAAAAATATTCTTGCGCCATGGCTTCCATATAGTATATGATAAAGACTTGGATGAACCGGTAGCAGACGGTTTCTATTTCACAATAGGATATTCCGACATGACTGGAAGAGAACTGGTCAAAGAACTGATGTGCTATGGGGTGAGTGCTATTTCACTGGATACTACAGGAAGTGACCAAGAAGGACTACGTGCCTGCACCTCTTTCATTAAAGATAATCAATATGATTTACTCGATGAAAGGATGAAGATCTTTGAAATGAATCATCCGATTAGATAAAAGACATATTATATATAGAGAGAGTTCCGATAAGCATTTGTTATTTTCAATTGCATACGTATGTCATTGGTGTATATGTCAACCCATCTGTCTGCTGCTGTTCTCCTACTTTTTTAAAGCCAAGACTTTGATAAAACCTTACGGCATACGAAGAGGAATTCACCGTTATTTCTTTTACTGGCTTATGAATATAAGCAAACTCAAAAAGTTTCTTCCCGATTCCTTTTCGATGATATTCTTTACGTATAAAGAAAAGAGAAATATGTTCTCCCCTATCCTTTGTGGCAAGAATGCCTATGAGAATGCCATGATCAAATGCGCCGTAAATAGTAAGGTGTCTCATTGAATCAGAATCATAGATAAAATCTTTAAATAACTCTAATCCCTCGATGTCAAAATCATTGGTACCGCATTGAGTATATACCTCTAATGCTATTTTGGATACCTGACCATATTCATTTTCATTTAACTGACGAATCATAATTGAGTTATTTGTGGTGTTGCAGGCAAAAGTAATAATATATCCCACTAAACGCAATACTATTAGGAAGGAAATAAAAAAAATAGATCTCTTTGACTATTTTTAAATATTATATTTTGTTCTAATAAATAATTATATATAAATTGCATATAGCATTTTATGAATAACACATAAATTTCTATTTAACAAAGCAACACCATCTAAATATTTACAAATATTTATCTTTTTAAAACAACAACATAAAGCGATAATGTAAAACTTATAACTATTTATATTATGAAAGACACGTATTACCAACCTTTAACAGCTGTATGGGAAGTCACCATGGGCTGTAATATGCGCTGCATGCATTGCGGCTCATCATGTGCACAACCATTACCGGGAGAACTTTCAACAGAGGAAGCCATGAAATTAATAGATCAACTTGCTGACCTAAAAATGAAATGGATCACACTGTCCGGAGGTGAACCTCTGACTCGAAAGGACTTGCCTATACTAATCCGATCACTTAAAGAAAAAGGTATAATTGTAAACATCATAACCAATGGATGGCTACTAAAAGATAGGGCCAAAGAACTACATCAATCGGGAGTATCGACGGTGGCTGTAAGCATTGACGGACCACGCGAAGTACATAATATGGTACGAATGAAAGGATCATACGAACGTTCGGAAGAAGGTATTCGCAAATTAAAAAAATATGGCATAACCGTTGGTGCTGTAACTACCATTACACAAAAAAATATCGGATTGCTCCGTGAATTACGTGAAGATCTTATACGCATAGGAGTGGACTCATGGCAAGTACAAATAGGATTACCTATGGGGAATCTGAAGAAACATGACGATTGGGTTATTAAACCTGAGCAAGTGGATGATATTATTGATTTCTGCTATGAAACAATGAAGCAAGGTAAAATTAGAATCTATCCGGCTGACTGTATTGGATATTATAATCAAAAAGAAGTGGAAGTTCGCAAAGTATCCTACAAGTCTGAGAATGTTTTGTGGGACGGATGCAATGCAGGAATCAGAGGATTTGGTATTCTACACAATGGAGACATATTAGGTTGTACATCTATTCGTGACAGAGAATTCATTGAAGGTAATATACGTGAACGGCCATTGAAAGATATTTGGAACGACAACTCCGCTTTTACATGGAGACGCAATTTAAAGAAAGACCAATTGTCTGGATATTGTCAACGGTGTACATACGGAAACAAATGCCTGGGAGGTTGTACCAACACACGTCTTACCATGGAAAAAGATATTTATGGAGAAAACAAGTTTTGCTCATTTAATAACTTCCTTAGAGGGTTGGAACAACGGTTGGCTATTAAAATAAACAAAGAACAACTCCTAGATGAAGCTCGTGAAGCAAACCAAAAATTAAACTATCAAACAATGGCTCTGACATGCGATAGAATAATACAATTGGATGCTAATTGTAACGAGGCATTAAGAATGAAAGGATTTGCCGAATTTATGTGTGGTAACTATGCCGAATCAGAAAAAACAAACCGAGAAATACTTGAGAAGCAACCACAAGATGCGTATGCAATGAAAGGATTGGCACTTGCGCTATACCGACAAGACAAAAACACTGAAAAGGTTCTGCTATTGCTTAACAAAGCGAATAAACTAAGTGACTACTCTGATGAAGATTTAATACATGATATAAAAATCATTCAAAGTGATTTAATAAATAGAAGTTTTTATGTTACACCTTAAAAGACAATGATTATGGAAGAAAAAGCAATTGTGGCCTATCAAGGCAAAAGTTTTAAAGTGACGTTACAGTCAATGATCGGCTCCACCAATTATGGATGGTGCTTGATGTCCCTGCCCACCGGTATTATACTAGCCGGGCAAGTGAATGAACCGACTGCACAGGGAATTGCCCCTGTCAATCAAGTCTTTTACTTCATTGCAGTTGATGTACCTGCGAAAGGGAATGAAATAGATTTAAAGTTTGGTATGTATTGCCTATCTCAAGTAGCTTATCCATTCAAGCCGAAAAAAGCTGTAACAATCAAGGTTAAAGTAATTCCTTGCAATGCAGATAACGGTGCTGAGGATAAGTTTGTAAAGTACTCGGAAGGTCATGCTTATTATGAAAATGATGATCTGGTAGCAAATCTGAAGTACGGATATCCTTGCTCTTTGGAAAGTCAAGCTAATCTAAAATATGGATACCCTTGCACTCCAGAAGGTCAAGCTAACTTTAAATATGGGTACCCTTGCACTGCAGAAGGTCAAGCTAACTTTAAATATGGATATCCTTGCACTACAGATAGTCAAGCTAATCTAAAATATGGGTATCCTTGTTTATTAAAATATGGTTTCCCTAACTGTACCGAATGAAGTGATAGAGTAAAATGGTTGTCTATTCAAATAACAACCTAACTAAATGTATTTTATAATGGGAAGAGATGTTTCGCTCTTCCCATTTTTATGAACGGAAATAGGATGCGGTCTATCTTTAGGCATTATACCCCTATTACAACAACAATCAAATAAAATAGCAAAGTCGGATTACAGACTGTTTACCATAAATACTTATCTTTGCAGAAAATTGGGAACTTTATGGAACAGAGATTTTGTCAAAGTTGCGGTATGCCTTTAAATGATTCCTCATCAAGAGGGACGAACCAAGATGATACGCTTAATGGTGACTTTTGTAAATATTGCTTTCAAAAGGGGCACTTCACGAAGGATTGCTCAATGGAAGAGATGATAGATTCTTGTGCACAATATATCAATCAGTTCAACAGCCATTCTCCTGTCAAACTGACCAAAGAGGAAGCTATAAGGCAAATGAAAATGGAATTTCCATCTCTGAAACGATGGAAGAAAGAGCAGACCAACCGAGTTCATAATGAAGCTGTAAACAAAGCGATAGATTACATTGACCAACATCTATATGAAGCAGTTGACATGAAAACCTTAGCAGAACTGACATGCATCTCTACTTACCACTTTCATCGACTGTTCAAATCAATAGTCGGCGAAAGTATTGGCGAATACATACAAAGAATCAGACTTGAGAAAATTGCACACCAACTGAAAGTCTCTTCCATCCCAATATCAGAACTTGTAGAACAGACCCATTATAATAACAAGTATGCCCTTTCAAAGGCTTTTAAAAAACATTTTGGAGTATCTCCATCAGTATACAGACTGAATTCTGAAACATACTCAGCCGTCAGCCACAGAGATCAGTATATCCCCCTAACTCTGCATCCGATGATTAAAGAAATGGAGGAGTTTAACATTGTGTATTTATCTATCAATCAAACGCAACGAACCGATCAGGGATATTTCAAGGCATGGGATGAATTAAAAGAGTTCGTTAAAGAACAACATCTGAATGAGACCGGTCTATTCTTAAGTTTCAGTTTTGACAACTTTAAAATAACGGAAGCGAACAAATGCCGATATTATATCGGACATACATTGGAACATTCCATAAAGCCCGTGGGCAAATATGGAGTAAAAAAGATTGATGGTGGATTATTCGCCATATTCAGGTGCAACGGGACTTTCGCTCAACTAGAAAACATTTATGCCAATATTTATAATCACTGGCTACTTAATTGCAACTATGTGCTGCGAGACACACATTCATTTGAAATATATATTCATAATCCGAATGATTTTGAAGAAAATGATTTAATAACGGACATTTATATCCCGGTTAAAACCAAATAGAATGAATGGTATTTCTGCACAACGTCTTTGCACATTCAAATTTTTCTTCATAACTTGCGCCCAATTTATCAATGCAGATTTCATAAACTCTTAATACATGGATAAAAACAGTATAATAACTTGCAATCTATCATCAAATAACGAACTACAACAATTTACACCGGAAAGTGCACTCGCCTTTCTTAAAAAAGGCAATCAACGTTTTGCACAAAGCACAACAACCTCTCGCAGCAATTCAGATCGAATCACCACCGCAAGAAATGGACAGTATCCTCTGGCAATCGTGTCATCATGCATCGACTCAAGAGTCCTTGTGGAAGATATTTTTCAATGCGGCGTCGGTGATCTATTTGTGACAAGAGTGGCGGGTAGCGTCGTAAACAAAGACATTCTTGCAAGCTTTGAATATGCATGTGGTGTTTGTGGAGCAAAGCTAGTCATCGTCATGGGACATTCATATTGCGGTGCAATACAATCAGCAATAGATGAAGTGAAATTAGGAAATATCACAAACCTTCTTTCAAAAATTAAACCTGCTATCGATGAAGCAAACAAGGATTTCGATGGAGAAAGATCTTCCAAGAATCAACTATTTGCAAATACAGTTTCGCGATTAAACGTCAGGAAATCAATAAAAGATATTAGACAAAATAGTCCGTTACTAAAAGAATTGGAAGAAAAGGGTGAGATAAAGATTGTAGGCGGTTTTTATGATTTGGAGACAGGAATCGTTGACTTCATGATGGAATAAGCATTATTAAATTAAAATAATTCCACTCAAAAAGGAATTATATTTATCGCGTATTAATTAAAATGCTTATTTTTGCAATAAAAAGTAAGAATGATTCAGGAGAACGCCCCCATAGAAACTAATAATCTGTCACTAAGAGCATTTGAAAAGAGTGATTTGAATGACTTTTTCGAATGCTGCAAGAATCCTAATTTAGGTAATAACGCAGGATGGAAACCTCATGAAACAAAAGAAGAATCTAAGACGGTTTTAGAAGAGATCTTCATTGGAACAGACGGAATGTGGGCTATTGTCTTAAAAGAAACGAGCCGAGTCATCGGATCCATTGGAATTATCAATGACCCAAAACGTGAGAATCTACATGCTCGTATGTTAGGATATTGGCTGAAAGAGGATTATTGGGGAATGGGACTTGCTACTGAAGCGACTACCGCAATTCTTAAATACGGGTTTATGACCTTGAATCTAAACATCATCACAGCAAACTGTTATCCTCATAATACTCGTTCAAGACTATTGCTGGAAAGGAATGGATTTACATATGAAGGCATTTTGCACCAAGCTGAAGAAACTTATGACGGGCATGTCTATGACCACTTATGTTTTTATTTGACAAGGGCCTTGTTTGAAAGGCAAAACAATTTGTAAAACAACACTCTTTGTTGAGCGATACGAATCTTACCATTTATCGAACTCAATGGTCGTAAGCATTTCCTCTATCTATTCCATTGCAATTACCATTGCATGAATGTTTTATACCTACTACTATAGACTAATCTTCAAACTCCTTTAATACATTTCTCCAACTCTCTTCTTTCAAAACTTATTTTTACGAATGTAGAAATGCTTTTCTACAACTGTAAAACTGTCGTGCCACGGCCGTAGAAATGCTTTTCTACGGCCGTAAAAAATGAAAATGTCGCTTAGTAACAGATGAAATGCATTATAGGAGTTTGCAAAATACTCAGCAGCAGAACAAGAAATAGTCCTATTCAGTTGTCTTCCTTGAAAACAAAAGCTTCATAAGTGTATAAGTCTGCTTCTTTCCATTCATTCCATGAAAGTCCTGCCTTATCATGTGCGCAATGTCCCAAGAACTCTTCTTTATTCCAATTCGTTTCTTCAGCAACTTGTGGAAGGAATGTGCCGCTTCGCCCATCTTTAGAAATATAAATGCCTTGTTTCCCTAAAACAAACTCATCGGGACTTCCTATTTTCCGTAATGGCGAAAGAACTGAAATTTCGATATGTATACTACGGAGTTCCGTTGATTGCAATGGATAAAATCGTGGATCATCAAAGGCGGCAGCCTGAGCCATTTCTTCAACAACTTGATAAAGAGGTTTGTTATCACCAAAGCGTCCGATGCAACCTCTCAGCCGACCGCCATCATTCAACGTAACAAAGGCCCCGCACGGCATTCTAAGAGTGGATGTGAGTCCTGTTTCGTTACATACAGGCAAGCTACTATGACTCAATCTGTTCTTAATTGCCTTCCGTGCAATTCTCAATAACGTCTCTTTCTCATGACAGGTTAGTGCAAAGGTCGTATCTGCATAGATGCCATGGACTCTTGTAAAAGTAAAAGCATGATAACCTACAACTCTCAGATAATCACCATAATCCGAATCTCCTGAATTACGATACATCATATGATTGATCCGTATATCCGTCCTTTTTGAAATCATATACAACAATGTCAAAATCGCACTTTGTCCGCAAGCACTGGTAGATAAATTAGGTATGTGTTTTGCCATATTGCAATGAATAGCCTCAAGAAACTTCTCAGGCGAACCACTGATCAATGCTTCACACGTACACTCATCTATTTCTTGAGCATCCTGATAAGAAGGGTAATGAGAGAAATCGCTACTGATCACAAACAGGTTATTATCATTAAAATAAGGTTTCAAGGATTCTGCCACTTGACGAATTACTGAAACAGATTGAGTGCCAATAACTATAGGAACAACAGGAGCCATCATTTGAAGACGATATTGCAAAAAAGGCAATTGCACCTCCAGGCAATGTTCATCACTATGCGCCTCAGGGTTGCAAGAGAAACAAGGATGATCCTTAATCAATTGACGACAAAGTGCAGTATCCACTTTCATCTTCCCTAACGGGGTTTCACAATACTCATACTGATCGTTCACAGAAGCACCGTCCATATAAACATGATGACTTGGACCAATCAGAAAGATATGATCATACTTCTTGTCGGGATGTACTTGAGCAAAGGCTGAAGCAGCAACTACACCCGAAAAAACATATCCAGCATGAGGCACAATGACTGCCGCCACATCATCCCTAATTGTCGAACTTTCAAATGGCTGATAATACCCTGATAACATATTTACTAGAGAGTCTTTATCGTCTGGATAAAAGAAACCTGATGCAGCCATAGGACGAATCGATTCATGATTGTCTTGTCCGTCATTATCGGGGAAAGGAAGTTTGGTGTTGAACATAGATGAAAGATTTTGATCAAAGTATACAAAGTTACTATTTTTATCCAGTATGTATAATTGATTAAACTATTTTTTCAATAGAAGCATTCTTTATCATAAAAGGTCATTGTCAGAGCCTTATAACCATAAGACGGCGATACGTATTTATAAAACTAAAAGGACAATAGATAGCAAAAAAATTCTTATTTTTGTATATGACTATTTGAAGAATACTTCGATATGCCACATTATATTAGTCCAACTAAATATTGAATTATGATGGAATTACCTGAAACAATTGTTATAACCAAACAAGCCAATGAAACCTTAAATGGCAAGAAAATCATGCATGTTTTCAATGCAACCAAAGTGCATCGGTTCACTTTCTATCATGGAGATCCCCAAGAATACGGACAACAACTTATCGGACAAACCATACAATCAGCCGTTGGATACGGTATGTTCCTGGATTTACAGCTAACAAATGGAGCAATCTTAAGCCTAGGAGAAGGAACTATCCTGAAATACGGTGCCTGTGGTGATAAGATACCGACCAACTATCAATTGTTATTGGGATTTGAGGATGATTCTTTTCTTGTTCTTACCGTTTCATTATACGGATTTATCGGCGTCTATACAGATGAAATCATTGATGAAAAATATCACAAGTTAAATAAAGAAAGAATATCTCCCCTTGATGATAACTATACTGAAGACTGCTTTTATCATTTAATTGCAGAATCAAAAAAGAATCTGACAGCCAAAGCATTACTGGCGACCGAGCAGCGAATACCGGGTGTAGGAAACGGGGTGCTACAAGATATTCTGTTTAATGCAAGGATTAATCCCAAACGCAAAGTATCCACTCTCTCTGATACTGAAAAGACCAATCTGTTTCAATCGTTGAAAATGACGCTGAAAGAAATGGTTTTAAAAGGTGGAAGAGACACACAAAGCGATTTGTATGGTAATAATGGAGGCTACCGCACTATCTTGACATCTAAAACATGGAAAATCCCTTGCCCTGTATGCGGCAACCATATAGTGAAAGAGTCATACATGGGAGGAGCTGTATATTATTGTCCCAATTGCCAGATTTAATCAAGAACGAGTCGTTAATGAAAAATCAGTATTAGTAGGTATTGATTCTATCAGAAAATAATAGTTTATTTGCACGAACAAAACAGGTGTTTTTTCATTATCAATATATTAAGTATAATTCATTAAAACTTATAATTATGAAACGAATAGTATTATTACGTCATGGAGAAAGTGAATGGAACAAAGAAAACCGTTTTACAGGATGGACGGATGTAGACTTAAGTGCAAAGGGTATTGACGAAGCTAATAAAGCGGGTGAGTTGATGCGTAAGAAGGGTTTTACATTTCAAAAAGCTTATACTTCTTATTTAAAACGTGCTGTAAAAACTTTAAACGGTGTACTAGATAAACTTGATGAAGATTGGATTCCGGTAGAAAAGAGTTGGAGACTTAATGAAAAGCATTATGGTAACTTGCAAGGCCTCAACAAAAGCGAGACGGCTGCTAAATACGGTGACGAGCAAGTACATATCTGGAGAAGAAGTTATGATATAGCTCCTTTGCCTTTGGCAGAAGATGATCCACGTAATCCCATATACGACAGTCGATACGGATTAGTACCCGATGAATATATTCCACGGACAGAATCACTGAAAGATACAATAGAGCGCATCATGCCTTACTGGGAGTGTACAATCTTTCCAAATCTCAAAACAGTAGATAACGTGCTGGTTGTAGCACACGGCAACAGTTTAAGAGGAATAATCAAACATCTTAAAAACATATCGGATGCGGATATATCTGATTTAAATCTTCCAACTGCCGTTCCTTATGTTTTTGAGTTTGATGATAATCTAAAACTGGTTAACGACTACTTCTTAGGAGATCCGGAAGAGATACGTAAACTAATGGAAGCTGTCGCCAAACAAGGAGTATCAAAGAAATAATAAAGAATCATTGATTAATAATCAAATTACCGATGTCTATATAAAAAATATACAAGAAAAAAGTATTTTATTTGCTACGTATTGTTTTATAACCTTTCTTTGTATAAACAATTATAGCGAATGAATATGAGTACAAGATCTTTCAAAATGGCTTTATACATATTATTATGTAGCGCCACATTTATTTCTTGCCAAAGAGATAATATTGATACAACCGGCAGCAGCACGACCAAGAGTGATACGGTTGCAACATCAACCTTGACAGAGACACAACAGGCAACAAAATTTGCTTATGATATATTGAGTGATATCTATTTCTGGAAAGATTCTATATCAAGCAACCTTGGTCGACTGAGCACTGATACAACTACCAACCCCAGTTACGTGGTTAGCAGCATTCGCTACAAAAGTGACAAATGGACTTCATTATATAAGACTACAACAACCAAAACCGACGAAACGGAAACGACTTTTGGATATGATCTGGACTTATATCTTTTTTCGAATTCATCCAGCGATGTCTACGGCATTGTAAACTTTGTATACGCCGATAGTCCTGCCGCAAAAGCGGGTTTGAAGCGCGGAGACATCATCTTGACAATAAACAATAACTACATTACAACAAGTAACTATACGGATCTATATGATGCCACTTCACTAACGTTGGGATTTGGTGCATTAAGTGCTGATGGAAAATCAATCGGTAATGATGCTAGCCGCTCGGATATATCACTTAATGCAACAAGCATGTATGAAGATCCTGTGGTTAAAGATACAATAGTAACCACTGATGGAGGGAACCAAGTAGGATACCTACTATACACATCTTATACATTAACCTCCATCTCCAAACTAAAAAGTGAATTCGACAAATTCAAGGCAAAAGGAATAACCGATCTTGTGCTTGACTTGCGCTATAACGGCGGTGGATATGTAACCACAGCACAAGCTTTGTCTTCATTGATAGCACCATCAACCGCTTTAACAAACAAAAGTGTACTATTGCAATGTATTTGGAACAACACTTACGAAGCCTATTGGAAAAGCAAAAATAATGATGATAAATTGAATGTTAGATTTACAGATGCAGTCTCTTACACTGATACATATAATAAAGCCCAATCTGTTACACTTAGTGGCGCAAATCTAAATCTGAATCGCTTATATGTATTAGTCGGTTCAGGAACCGCATCCGCTTCAGAAGCAACCATTACCGGGTTAAAACCCTACATGAGCAGCGTTGTATTAATCGGTGATCAAACCTATGGCAAATCTTATGCAGGAATCATCTATGATGGCTCTGATTATGGCACTGCGATAAATGATTGGAAATTATATGCAATGGTTTACCGATATGCTGATGAGAATGGAAGTTCCCCTGCTCTTAATGGTTTCACTCCTAATTATAGCCGTAGTGATGACCAATTTGATGGATATCAGCTAGGAGACAAAGGAGAAACACTATTTGCTACTGCTCTAAACTTGATAGATGGAAAAACAGTTACTACGAAAACACTTACAAGAAGTGGTATAACATCAAATGCACACATTTTCCGCAAAGGATATTCGCAGAATCCAATGCAGGGTATTCTATATGATGATAGAATAAAGAATCCCACACTTATTAAATAATCAAATGCATAAAAAAATAGGATATACTTTTCAGTATATCCTATTTTTTATAATATATCGTCTCAAACTTTCTCAGCAGGAGCACCAATAAAACGATTATTGGCAGGCAAAGTCTCATGTTTCATCAATACAGAAAGTGGTTCTAATATAGAATCTTTCTCCATCTTCGAATCATAAAGCACCACAGACATACCGCCTACACTGCAATTATCTTCAATATGTACATGTGACATTTTCATTACTCTATCCTCAAATAAATGAGTCTGCATTGTACAGTTATCATTCAACGTTGAATAGTCGCCTATATTTATCAAGTCAAACTCTGTGATTTGTGTAGTATAAAGGCATGCACGCTTCCCTATTTTGCAACCGAGAAGACGCAAAGGATATTTGATGAAAGCTGTTCCGGTAAGAACATTTAAAAAGAATAATACCAAGAAATTCTCGTATAATCCGGTAACAAGTTCACTACGCCAAACAAAACCGCTCCAAAGAGGTTTGTTTTGAGGTTTATATTTACCTATAACAATCCATTTAAATATGGCCGTAACTAAAGTACCTAATATTGCTGTTCCTATATAAAGGAACGGAAATACCACGAGCAATCCACCAAGATCTTTCTCTATCTGTAAATAAGATACCACAGCTGTTATAAGTCCGGCAAAGAAAATAAAGAAAGTAGAGGGCAACACTACTCGGAAAAATTCTATGAAATAGCGATAAAAGAAAAGTTTCTTTGATGGCTTATAAGTACGGCCTAGAGAGAAATCATGATTTATATCTCTCTGAGGTAAAAATACAGCAGGAGAACCAAACCATGATGTTCCGTTCTTAGCAGGTAAATTTTCTTCCTTCATTTTTGAAAGAACCCCAACCAATACATCGTCTCCCAAACGAGATTTCGGACTAAGTACGGCACTGTTACCTACAAAGGTACGATTACCAATATATGTTTTGGCTATTTCAATGTAACCGTTTCTTACATAGGATGCACCTACAGATACAGAGTCGGCCAAAAAACATTCATCACCGGTGACAAGCAAATCTGGTGAGATAAACTCAACTGTTGAGATTTCTACACGTCGTCCCATTTTTACACCTAAGAGTTTAAACCAAAGCTGTAAATAAAGAGTAGTATATAATGTGCCAATCACTTGTAAACTCAATTTCATTAATTGGTCAAAGAACCATTTCTTATAATAAAATAGACTATTAACCGCATATTTGCCTTCCTTGATATTGCCCAACAACAGCCATTTAATAACTGCAATGATAAGCGTCAACAATAGTACAAACGATACACCAATAAAAATAGTGACCCAAGCAAAATTCCATATATCAGATGTATAATTGATATGTGCTACCAACATCATCCCAGGGAAAAAAGCGACCATTGTAATTAATGGAATAAGGAATGTGCAGATAAATGATAGTAGAGTATATTTTTTTGACCATAAAGGAAGTACACTTTCAGGAGCTTTGTTCTCACTTATTTTTGCTGCAGGAGAGCCCCCCCAATTTTCATTAGCAGGGATAGTAAACCCTGCAGGGATCAATGTCAAATCGTCAATGGAACTATTTCCTTCCATCTTGGAATTCTGAGCCAAGCAACATCTTGTACCTACAAAAGCATTATCTTCCAAGTCAATATAACCAATTTTTAAATAGCCATCTTCAATGGTATATCCTCTCAAATGAGTATCAGTGCAAATACTCACATTATCTCCTAACTTAAGTAAATCAAATGCATTAATTGCAGAGGTATTGATATAACAGTTCTTGCCTATTTTTGCTCCCATCAATCGTAAAAAGATATTCATAATAGCAGTTCCTGCAAAATAAATCACAGGACAGATAGCAACGACTTTATCTACAAGCCAAAAACGGAAATAGTAAGATCCCCATAGCTTATATGTTCCAGCTTTAATCCTACCAAGAACGAGCCATTTGAAGCCGACTGCAAAAATAGAGAGAACAGGCAAAATACAGAAATAGGCCATCAAACTTAATATTGCAGAATGAAGCATGCCGTAATCTGCTTGATAGTAGTATGAATAAATAAAAAACGGACCTAACCATTCTAATCCAAAAAGCAATGTTAAGAATATAAGAGCTATACCCTGAAAGAAGGTACATGCATAATAACTTAGTCGTGACGTCTTATAGGACACTCTTTCTTTTTCAGGTTTGGCATCAGCTTTCGGTCTCTTCTTTTCCAATTCACGTGCTAAATCCGAAAGAATAGGATATTTATAGATATCGGCCACAGACATATTTTCGAATATTTTCGATTCACGCATCTCAGAAGCTACAATAGCCGCTAATAATGAGTGTCCTCCCAAATCATTAAAGAAATGGTCATCCATCGAAATATCGTCTCTATTAATATTCTTTGCAATTACTTTTACCATTGCACATTCCAATGGCGTAGAAGGTGGTATTATTGTCTTCTCGCTTGAAAAGCTTAAAGGTGTTTTTGGTGCAGGTAGTTTCTTCCGGTCTATTTTCTGACTGGTTGTCATTGGAAGTTCCGGAATTACATCCAAAGTGGAAGGTATCATATAATATGGAAGCAACTGACGAAATTCAGTGGCAATAGCTTCACGATCTATTTCGCCATTCTCTCGAAGAACAACAAAAGCAGCCAGCTGCTGAGAGCTAGTATCTAATGTGACCGCTGCCGCTTGAACTGCTTCATTCTTCATTAACAATCCCTCTATCTCGGCTAGTTCAACTCTAAAGCCACGTACTTTTACTTGTGCGTCAGCTCTTCCTATAAAGACAAATTCTTTGTTTGCATTATATTTTGCTAAATCGCCTGTACGATAATAACGTTTGCTAACGCCTGAATATTGATCTGTTTCTATAAATTTACGAGCCGTGAGATCTTCTCTATTCAGATATCCACGTGCAATACTTTCGCCACCAATCAGAATTTCTCCTTCTTTATCGATCTCATTAATCTGCTGTAAATTTTCATCAACCAATATTACTTCATACTCATCAAGAGCTTTTCCAATAGTAACCTCTTCACCCGGTTTTAATATTGAATAAGTAGCAATTACCGTTGCTTCAGTCGGACCGTATGTATTATAGACAATCCTTCCCGGTTTACACCATCTATTAGCTATATCTTTCGAACAAACCTCGCCTCCGAAGATCAACATTTTCAAACAAGGGATGTCCTCTTTAACCATTGAGAGCAAAGTCGGGGCACAAGACAAGAACGTTATGTGCAACTGTTTAAGGATACTAGAAAATTGGTCACCCGAGCGCATAATATCAAATGTACCTATAACTAATGTAGCACCCACAGAAAGAGGTACCCATATTTCTTCTACAGAAGCATCAAAAGATACAGAAAAACCTTGCAAAGCTCTATCTGTATTATCTATTGGATATATTTTCTGAGCACCATTTACATATGTTACAGCATTCTTATGCTCAAGCAAGACACCTTTAGGCTTTCCTGTAGTTCCCGATGTATAAATCATATAACACAAATCATCGGGAGTACGATTAGGGACGACAGGCTTGGTTTCCGTATATTTCTCTAACTCGGAATAGGAACGGTCAATATTAAATATGGGAAATGATTTTAATTGCGAACCAACTCTTTGCAATATTTCATCAGATGTAATGAGTAATTTCGCATTGGCATCTTCCATAATAAAATTTACTCTATCGGCTGGTATTTCCGGATCCAAAGGTATATATGCCGCGCCAGACTTCAACACACCCAGCATAGCAATAGGTACCTCTGCGATACGAGGTAAGAGTATTACAACTTTATCCTCCGGTCCTACAGTTGATTCTTTTAAATAATTAGCTAATCTATTGGCTTTAAGTTCGGCTTCGGCATAAGAAATTCTTTTCTCGCCTTGCTCTATAGCCGTATTATTCGGATATAGGCGAACTGATTCTTCAAAGAAACTTTCTAAAAACATTCTACAGTTTTTAATAACATACTAATTTTAAAAATAGAAAAACAGTATTAGATATACTTTTTTCCAGCCGTCAAAGATAGATATTTTTTTACACTTCTATGATATTCTATTTAAAGAAAATAAGCATTTGCTTTTCTCTCAAAACCAATTTCTGATGCGAAATAACTATAAAATACAAAAAGAACAGCCAAAAGATTTAGACTTATTTAAAGGAGTACTTATATTAAAAAGTACTCCTTTCCTGAAATAAATTATAAATCTCGTATTGGCAATATACTATAGGACGCATCGGATGAAGTTTGTTCTGCTGCCCCATTGATGGGATTTAAAACTTTGTGTAATCCATTATTACTTTTGGATGAAGTCCAATAATATCGAATTCTAACGGCACCGGCATCAGGAATAATACTCTTTCTCATAGCTTCTTTAAATTGAGTATTAAAGATTTTATCCTTAGCTGTTATCTCACTAAAGAATTCTTGTAATTCATCTTCTGTGGGAATCCGCCATTCACTATATCCGTCTGTGTCAAGATCTGCCATAGAAGAACTTGTTGCACTATATAATGAAACAAGAGGTGGATCAAAACTTACAGCGACCTTCACATTATAAGAACGCCATCCACTGGTTGCATCATTATGCCACACACAACCATATCCAAAATAGCTTCCTATTGCAGGGGCATTGGGAATAGAAAGCTCGCTTATGTCTTTTAAGGAAAAGCCTTCTATGCCAGTATTTCCAAAATATGCAGTAAAAGAGTCGTTCTCTGCATTGTAAAATTTAATAGCATAGATTTTCTCATAATTTGACGGTAGTTGACATGTAAGAACATTCTTATTAATGCTTCCATTTATTTGAGTACCCATTTTATCTATACTTATCAAAGCAGAAATAGGAGTAAAATCGCTAGGCATATTAGAAAGAGTTACTTGTCTTGATACAAGTTGTTTTGCCCCCAATCCATGAGCTTCATTCGTCCAATCCTGCCATTTCGTAACACTGACTATTGTATTGACTGTCTTTTGATTAAAGCTAATAGAAAGTTGTTTTCCTGATTCAATATTCTGGTCCAACTTTTGTGAATACTTCAATATATTACCATCATTATCTTTAATTTCAATGTCAATAACCGATTCACCATTTGTTGGAAATACCAATGCACTTGCCTCAAAATGTTTAGCGTCACTTGCTGATTTGTTCAGAATTATTGTTTTATTTACCTTACCGGAGAATTTATTATCAATCCTGATCTTGTTGTACATATTTCTTACAGTTGCTGTTACACTTTGCAAATCACCCATAGTGGCATCCACTGCAATTTTTAGCGAACAAGCTACATGTGATAAACAAACAGAAGGTTGATCACTATTCTCCTCAGAATATTCATAAGCACTATTACCCCAATATAAATCAGGAACTTCCACATTTTCTTTTAGTGTAAAAGCCGCAGAAGAATAAGAAATATTTGTTGGTATATCAAAAGCATCTTCATTCAGATTAGCAAATAAACAAACATTATAAGTTCCCTTATTAACCAAACTCAATTTATTTATATCAGATAATCTATCTCCACTTTTTTGTTCAAGAATGTCACCACCACTATCAAACGTAAATAGATGGAAACCACTTAATCCTGACGGTATATCATCTTTGGTTCCATCATCTTTTACTAATGATGCATTTAAACTAACGCCAGTTTCCTGATCGTCTCCTACATAGTCTGCTTCAGCGCAGCCTCCCATAAATAAGAATGTATTAAAAACTAAAAGCAGTGATAAAACCGAGATAGATCGGCTTCTAGCTGTTTCTCTCATAATCATGAAATGTTTATTTTATTAAAATTGGGCGCAAAATTATACAATATCTGCAAGCAAAACAAACCTTTCAAAAAATAAATTTTATTTAATTACAAGAATAAGCCATTTTGGCTATTAAAGAAATCTAATCAACCAACTTCTTCAATTGATAGAAATATGAAATAATTTCTTTAAAATTATTATCTTCACAAGGATTAAAACGATACCAAAGATCACCCATTACAACAGCTCCACCAAATCCATAATCTTTTACCTCAAGAATATTATCAGCAGTGATCCCTCCAAATGCCATCACATTTTTGTCTATTAATCCTTCACTCGCAGCTTGGCGTAAGACTTCAGGTGTAAATGCAGACTTTAATTCAATTCGAGTAATAGCATCAAATACCGGACACAGAAATACGTAATCATACTTTTTCTTTCTATATCTAAGCTCATCAATATTATGGCAGGTTATGCTAACACTTCCTGTATAATCACTATCCGGTTCGTCAAATTCATCAGGATCACTAGGGTTTCGGGCATTAAGATGAATCCCTTTAAGATTAAATTCATCCTTTAAATAAAAGTGTTCATGGGTCACTATTTGCCTATGATAAACAGAAGGTATTAATGTCAATAATCTTTCGGAATACATCGCAGCAGTCTCTGGTTTACGAAGATGAAGCAAATCTAGCCCACCCTCAAACATCTCTGTTATTATCTTGTCCTCTTCAACAAAAAATTCCGGGGCTGTTACTACTATTAATTTCATGACACATATCTTTATTGAAACAAATATAGCAACAATACAATGATTATTGATGCTTTTGCTGCTTATATTTATTTAAAAAGCCGTTTTTTATTAACTTTGTCCCCGTTATGATTGATTATCTAAATAATTTAAACCCTAGTCAGCAAGCAGCTGTGACGTATTGTGAGGGCCCTTCATTGGTTATTGCCGGTGCCGGATCAGGTAAAACACGTGTACTTACTTATAAAATAGCCTATCTATTGGAACATGGATATGAGCCGTGGAAAATATTAGCTCTTACTTTCACCAATAAAGCCGCTGCCGAAATGAAGCAAAGGATAGCTAAACAAGTTGGTAATGATATAGCAAAACATTTATGGATGGGTACTTTCCATTCTATCTTCGCACGAATATTGAGATTTGAATGTACAGCAATTGGATTTACCTCTAATTTTACTATTTATGATGCGGCTGATTCCAGAAGTTTGGTCAAATCTATAATCAAGGAGTTAAACCTTGATGATAAGATTTATAAGCCCAACATGATATTAGGATTGATAAGTAGAGCAAAAAATATGCTTATTTTACCGGAAACATATGCCAACGATAAAAATGTGCGACATATGTTGGAAGAACAGCGTGTGACAGAAATTCCACAAATCTATATTAATTATTGGAATCGTTGCAAACAGGCTGGAGCAATGGATTTTGACGATCTTTTGCTTAATACTTATATATTGTTCAACAGTAGTGAAGACATCCTGAAAAAATATCAACAGAAATTCAAATACATATTAGTTGATGAATACCAAGACACCAATTATGCTCAACATTGCATTGTGAAACTATTGTCAGGGTTAAATAATCATGTATGTGTTGTAGGTGATGATGCTCAAAGTATCTATTCTTTCCGTGGAGCGAAGATTGATAATATACTGAAATTCACACAAGAGTTCGAAGGAGCAAAAGAATTTAAGTTAGAGCAGAATTATCGATCAACGCAAACAATCGTTGACGCGGCTAATAGCTTAATAGAAAAAAACAAACTACAAATTCGCAAGAAAGTTTTTTCAGAGAACGATAAAGGTCAACCGATAGAACTGATAAAAGCATATTCTGATCGCGAAGAAGGAGAAATTGTTGTAAGCAAAATTGCCGATATGCATCGCCGTTTGGATTATGAATATGATGACTTCGCAATCTTATACAGAACAAATGCTCAAAGCCGAATATTTGAAGAGGCATTAAGAAAACGAAACATTCCATATAAAATATATGGTGGACTTAGTTTCTATCAAAGAAAAGAAATAAAAGATGTAATGGCATATTTCCGCATGGCGGTTAACCCAATGGATGAAGAAGCATTCAAACGTGTATTAAACTATCCATCAAGGGGTATTGGCGACACAACACTAAAAAAAATAATAACTGTTGCTGCCAATCACAAAGTAAGTCTATGGGATGTCATATCAGATCCTGTTACGCATGAATGCCCCATAAATAACAGTACAGCACAAAAACTTGGAATTTTCAGATCTTTAATCGTAAGCTTCATTGAAGCAACAGATACAATGGACGCAGCATCATTAGGAGAGATGATAATGAAAGATTCAGGCATAGTTGCTGATGTATATAAAGACAATTCTCCGGAAGATGTCAGCAGACAAGAAAACTTACAAGAATTGCTCAACGGATTAAAAGACTTTACCATTTCAAGACAAGAGGAAGATAATGCTTTTGTTTCTCTTACTGATTTTTTACAAGATGTTTCCTTATTAACGGATCAAGACAGTGACAAAAATATTGATGGAGCAAAAGTTACGTTAATGACTATACATGCAGCCAAAGGATTGGAATTTGCGAACATTTTTATTGTGGGAATGGAAGAAGGTCTTTTTCCAAGTCCGCAATCGGAATATTCTTCTAAAGCCTTAGAAGAAGAACGGAGATTATTTTATGTTGCAATAACCCGTGCCCGAGAAAATTGCTTTTTATCATATGCAATGAATCGATTTCTATATGGTAAAATGTCTTTTTGCACCCCTAGCCGGTTTCTAAAAGATATTGACCCTTCATATATGAAGATGGATGATGATTCGGAAGGAATTGATATGCATAAAAATTTTGACAAGCAACCAGATATGGCAAGCCAGATATATAAAATGTTGCAAACCCCAGCGACTCATCCAAAAGATAAAGCACCTATAAATAAGAACACAAACTCTTCAAACTCAAACAAAAATGGTTGTGATTTACAAATCGGTCAACATATAGAACATGAACGATTTGGAATAGGAGAGGTGATTAACCTTGAGGGAGAAGGTGATAACCGAAAAGCAACAGTAAAATTTAAATATTCCGGCGAAAAGAATCTTTTATTACGTTTTGCCCGTTTCAAAGTTATTAATGAATAAATTATGGAAACAACAAATAAGATCCCTTCACCTTGCTATGTATTGGAAGAAAAGCAACTAAAAAAGAACTTACAATTAATCAAAGAAGTGAGTGAGAAAGCTAATGTTGAAATCATACTAGCTTTTAAAGCTTTTGCATTATGGAAATCATTCCCTATTTTCAGAAAATACATAAACAGTACAACTGCCAGTTCATTATATGAAGCTCGATTAGGATATGAAGAATTCGGAGAACGTACTCATACCTACTCACCCGCTTATACAGATGAGGACTTTCCAACTATAATTAACTGTAGTAGCCACATCACGTTCAATTCGCTCACCCAATATAAACACTTCTATCCACAAACTGCTGGAAAAAATATTAGTTGTGGAATCCGTATTAATCCTGAATACTCAGAAGTAGAAACAGAATTGTACAATCCATGTGCACCCGGTACCAGATTTGGCATAACAAGCGACCAATTACCCCAAGAACTTCCTGAAGGAATTGAGGGGTTTCATTGCCATACATTGTGTGAAAGCAGTGATAAGGTCTTTGAGCGAACATTGGCACATATTGAAAATAGATTCTCAAAATGGTTTGATCAAATTAAATGGATCAATTTCGGAGGAGGGCACTTAATGACAAGAGCCGATTATGACACGAATCATTTAATAGAAATATTAAAAGGTTTCCATGAAAGATATCCTAACTTAAAAATTATTTTAGAACCGGGAAGTGCATTTTTGTGGCAAACAGGATACCTTACATCCAACATCGTTGATATCGTAGAAAATAAGGAAATTAAAACTGCAATACTTAATGTAAGCTTTACCTGCCACATGCCCGACTGCCTGGAAATGCCTTATCAACCGGCTGTACGTGGAGCCGCTACAGATAAAAATAATAAACCTTTTAAATATCGTTTGGGAGGGAACAGTTGCTTAAGTGGTGATTATATAGGTACATGGAGCTTCGATCATCAACTACAAATAGGTGAGGAACTCATATTTGAAGATATGATTCACTATACTACTGTCAAGACTAATATGTTTAATGGTATTAGCCACCCCTCAATTGGCATAATGCACGAAGATGGAAATTTTGAGCTTTACAGAAGATATTCGTATGAGGATTACAAAAGCAGAATGGACTAAGATTAAAAAAAATCATATAAAAATATTTGCAGTTTTCAATAAAAGGACTACCTTTGCATCCGCAATCTTAAAATAATTGCAGCGTTCTTAATGCGGAAATAGCTCAGTTGGTAGAGCACGACCTTGCCAAGGTCGGGGTCGCGAGTTCGAGTCTCGTTTTCCGCTCCAGTAATGAAGTTTGCTGCAATTAGTTAGTTTAAAGAGCTTGCCCAGGTGGCGGAATGGTAGACGCGCTAGTTTCAGGTACTAGAGGTGGTAACGCTGTGCAGGTTCGAGTCCTGTTCTGGGCACTACTAAAACATCAAACTTAAATGTGTCGGAGAAGTGGCGGAATTGGTAGACGCGTTACTTTGAGGGGGTAATGACAGTTTTGTCGTGGGAGTTCGAGTCTCCTCTTCTTCACCATTACTGGATGTACTTAACTAAATGCGGAAATAGCTCAGTTGGTAGAGCACGACCTTGCCAAGGTCGGGGTCGCGAGTTCGAGTCTCGTTTTCCGCTCTCATAGTTGCTTTGAGAGAATTTGAGTTTAACAAGACCATTTGAAGATTTTATTACTTCAATTTGGTCTTTTTTTATGCCAATAAATTACCTCCAAACTTACTTTGCTCTACTATTTTTGTAATGAATTTGTATAAACGACCACTATAACTATTCGGTAATGCTACAACAAACACTAATAGCAAATAATACAATGAATACTTTGATTGGAAGACATTGAACCAAATGAAAAAGCCTTCAGTATTCTTATCATTTTGAAAGAATACAGAAGGCTATATTATAAAGTAAAAGAACTACCGAGTATTTATATAATTTCCAAGTCAGATATTTTGATCCATCCTATATTACCATCTTCCAATTGTATTTCCTTCCACATCTTCATAGAATTGTCTTTTATTTTTACAACATGCCCTTGATGTACAACAAATAAAGCTGTTCCTGATTCGCTAGGCGTACTATGCGCAGTTGCAGCCGGTACCATCACAACTGCACTGCTTCTATCGACCAATGCTTCTTTTTGATGATATGAAAATATGTTGGAAAAGATTGTAACACATAGAAAGAATATAGCGGCTCCAAAACCTATTTTCTTTAAACGGATCTGATTGACAAAGACGTATAAGCTAATGCTTGCTAATAGCAATATAAAAGATAAAATTGCACAACGGCTCCATTGATCTGAACTTTTTAAGTTGACTAAATCGTAATACCATTTGACAAAAAACATTTCAGATGATGCCACCGTCTTATCTTGTATCTTACTCTTAGCTAGTGCGAGATTGGCTCTTATGTCCGCATCACCAGGCTTCAACAAATGTGCTCGTTCATAACATAAAATAGCATGAGCCATATCTCTGGTTCTATAATAACAATTTCCTAAATTATAATAGACATCAGCACTTTCTCCATCTTTCAGTAGAGTATTATATATCTGCATTGCTTGCTGATATTGCCCCTTACCATAAGCTTGATCAGCAATCGATTTTTGATTTGAACTTGCATAAGAAGAAAGACTTATACAAGCAATTATTATAATAAATAAAATTCTCTTCATTTTGATCACGTTACTGTTTAATTACATCTTCCATTTTACTAATCACATCAATAGCAAAAGTATAGACCTTGTCCATTGCTTCATTCGGATCACCTGGAGCATAACGAGCATATTCACACTGATCAAGTACTTTTAAAAAGTCTTGAGTAAGATCATCTGCCGCTCCGCGCTTTATCAGCTCAGACTCAATGTTATCTTTGCTCAATTGAGATACAGAAATACTTAACTTATCGCCAGTATATCCCCATAAAGCACGTAACACTTCATCATAAAATTCATTCTGTTTGTTTGCTGTCATCAATTTACCGGCATTCTTCAAACGTTTTGCTGCAACCTTATTCGCTTTCTTGTTACGCATTTTTACCACATTTGCATTATCAATAGCTTTTTGTCGATATAAGACAAGCAAAGTAATAAATAATACAAGCGGAATAAGATACCACAAGCAATAAGGAACAGTACCAAAGAATACACTTCCTCGAGATTCCATAGGAGCATCACCCGTCTTAATGTATCGGATATCACGATTCAATAACCTTGTACCGGATTGGTCAGTAAAATTAGTAGATGCGGAATTAGAGTTACCTTTAATGATTGTAACTTTTATATCATTCGATTTGATAGTTTTATACTGATTAAGCCTACTATCGAAATAGGTAAACGACACACCTGGAATTGTATATTTACCAGGATTATGTGGAATAGCCAAATACTCAATGGTCTTCGTCCCTGATACACCATTAGAAGTCAATGCAAATTGTTCCGTGGTTTTAGGATCATAAGCTTCAAAATCTCCAGGGAAAGTCATCGCCGGAGGAGTAATCAACTTCATATTTCCAATGCCAGAAATGACCAATTTTATAGACAACGCATCATTGGTTTTAATTATAGGTGACTTTGCAAAAGCTTTGATAGAGAAAGATCCTACACCTCCTGAGAAATTAGCCGGACGAGTTCCAGGTAAGGCACGGACATTGATTGTCAACGGTGGAGTTACCAACGTTTTACTCACCATCACTTGGCTTGTACCGTTGAGCATTGCATCAAACGGATCATTTGTAGGAACATCTTTTACTACAGATGCATCAAAGTGAGCAGACGGTAATGTCAACTTTCCACTTTGCTGAGGAAACAATACAAACTGACGCAAAACGGTAGAATAATATGTACGACCCTTGTAATTATCCGGCTTCAAAGAACCTGCTTGTGCCAATTTCATCTCTTGAGAATGGAATCCTTTAAAGTCAGGTAATGTCACATTATTAAAACCTTGCAATTGAACCAATGTATATACCTTGTACGTAAGTACTATAGCTTCCTGTTCATATACATTTGTTTTGCTGATAGAGGCTGTTACAAATAAATCTTTACTGCTCACTCCTCTTCCGCCGCTTGGTCGTGAAACAGAAGCTCCCCCTCCTCCACTAGGTACACTTCTACCTCTGGCAGCTGCTGATGCATGTCCACCATTCACCGCTTTTATAGACAATGTACGTGATGAAACAGAATGACCATTTGCGATAGCACTTGCAGGACTCACGGTAAACGTTCCCGCCCTTGTTGCCATGACAGTAATCGTATAAGTGATACTGCTTGAAGAAGAACTACGCCCATTTATCATTTGCATGCTAGAATACGTGGATGAGAATGGACCAGCCAAAAGATCAAGCCCTCTCAATGACGGAGTATGAAAATTCTTTACATTATCCGTATTTATAGTATATGCAATAGAAAACTGTTCTCCAACAGAAACAGTCGAAGGTGCATTGACACTCATTCGTTGTGCAAACGCAACAGAATGAATCATCAATGATAATATTAATATACAAAATAATCTCTTCATCTTCATAATTCAAAAAAACAGTTGAATGTTACCAATTCTTTTCAAGTTTCTTATTTCCGGATTGAACCTTTTTCATGTTTTGCTGCGTATTACGCTCATCCTGCAATGCTGCATTCAACATTTGCTCAGCATTCTCTTTAGACATTTGATTCTTCTGAGGCTGTTTATCCTGTTGGTTCTTATCCTGATTGTTTTTATTTTGTTGATCTTTATTCTTCTGATCCTTATTCTGCTTGTTCTTGTCTTTATTTTTGTCTTTCTTGTTCTTATTTTTGTTATTCTTATTATTCTGTGGTTGATTCTTCAACATTTTCTGACACAGAGCAAGATTGTAACGAGTTGCATTGTCATAAGGATTATTGTATAAAGACTTTTTATAAGCCTGAATTGCTGGACCATATTGCTGTGACATCTGATAGATTTCACCAATATTATGATGAATCTTAGCCAACTTTATTTTTACATGAGTAGTTTGCAACGCTTTATTGTATTGCTGAATTGCCTTTGGTCCCTTGCTTTGCATCAGCAAAGCATTACCCAAATTGAACTGCGCCTCAGTGGAACCAGGTTCCTTTTCAATAGCTTTACGATATGAAATCTCAGCCTTAGTAAATTGCTTTTGATGAAACAATGAATTTCCTTGGCGTATATAATCGCGTGCATTTTGCGCCTGTAGTATACAGGTACAAGAAAGCAGCATCATAAAGATTATATATTTTATATGTAGTCTCATTTTTTTGAAAACAATTTTATATTCTTAAATAAAGGATTCTTCTTTCCAAGCAGAATAATTTCAGCTGCAAGTAATAAGATCATGATTATAGCAAATCCTTGGAATTGCTCATCATATTCACTATATTGACTTTCTGTTTCTGATTTAGCCAATCGATTAATCTCATTGTGCAAAGCCTGTTGAGCTCCATCCGAATTATCAACATGGGCATATATGCCTTTACCGGCTTCAGCCAGTTCTTTACACATGCTTTCATCCAAACGTGTGACAACCGTTTGTCCACTGCGATCCGTCAGATACTTTCCATTACCCAAAGGAATAGGTGCTCCTTGTGTAGAACCAATTCCCAACACATTCACAACATATCCTTTTTTCCTAGCGGCTTCGGCAGCTTCAGTAGCTCCCGGCTCATGGTTCTCACCGTCAGTGATAACAATAATAGCTTTTCCTACCCCTTTTTGTGGAGTAAAACTTCGGGATGATAAATCAATTGCTTCTCCTATTGCTGTACCCTGCTCCTGAATCATACCTGGATTAATGGAGTTTAAAAACATCTTTGTAGAAATATAATCACTCGTTATCGGCAACTGAGTAAATGCACTTCCGGCAAAAACAATCAAACCTATTTTATCCTGATCAAACTCATCAACCATCTTTGACACTAACATCTTTGCACGATCCAGACGACTGGGAGTTACATCCTGTGCCAACATAGAATTTGAAATATCCATAGCAATAATCACCTCAATGCCGTTTCTCTTCATTTTCTGCGTCTTCATTCCAAATTGAGGACGTGCCAACATAATAATACAACAACCTAAAGCTGTCAATATCAAGGCAAACTTTATGCGAGGTCTCCATTTCGATACTTCAGGCATTAATTGAGCCATCAATTGAGGGTCTCCATATGCACGAAGTCTCTTTTTCCGAATATAATTTGAAAAGAAAAAGAGCAAAGCCAATATCGGCAAAGCTATTAGTAAATATAAATAATTTGGATCTGCAAATCGAAACATAATATTATTTGTTTTTAATCATGGAATTTTTTTCAATATTGTATTCCTCAAAACAATTTCTAACAATAAACACAGCAACAATAAAAGTGCAAAAGGTTGATATGCTTCCTCACGCCTACTATAAGAATGAGAGCGCATCTTTGTCTTCTCCAATTTATCAATTTGCTGATATATGACTTTCAACTTATCTGTATTCGTTGCACGATAATATATTCCTCCCGTTTCAGAAGCAATCTGCCTCAATGTTTTTTCATCAATCTGAACCGGAATATTCACATACTGTGTACCAATAGCCGTAGGCATTGGATAACGAGCTAAACCATTCGTACCGACACCAATTGTATAAACACGAATACCGAACTTATGAGCGATCTCGGCAGCAGTCAATGGAGAAATATCTCCGCTATTATTAGAACCATCAGTCAACAATATAATTATCTTTGACTTGGCTTTGCTATCTTTGAGCTTGGCCACAGCATCTGCAATACCCATACCAATGGCTGTTCCATCATCAACGACCCCACATTTCACACCTTGAAATAAATTCAATAAAACAGTGTGGTCTACAGTTGGAGGGCATTGAGTAAATGCATGACCTGCAAAGATCGTCAATCCTATATTATCATCCGGTCTTCCATTTATGAACTCTGCCCCTACTTCCTTAGCTGCCTCCAAACGATTGGGATGAAGATCTTCAGAAAGCATACTGGTGGACACATCTATAGTCATCATAATATCTATACCCTGTGTCTCTGAGTTTTTCCAACTATCAGTATACTGAGGACGTGCCAATATAATAACTAAAAATATAAACGATGCTATTCTCAAAAAGAACGGAGAATGCAATAAATATATTTTAAAGCTCTTTGGAGCTTGTTTGTATGCATGAGTATCCGAAACCTGAAGTGAAGCATCATTTTTTCGTTGATGCAACAAGTACCATATAATATATGGTATGATCAACAGCAACAAAAACAAATATCCTTTTTCTGCAAATATCATCTTTCTATATTTTATATCAAATCAATAACACGTAAAACTATATGTGTCAAGATCAAAGCAACACTTAAAGCGAGAACACTAATACCACAAATTAAAGCCATGCGTGATTTGCGCGAACGCTTTTCCTCTACAGTATACTCAGGTACGACCTTCTTAACCGCTACTTCTTGTAATCTGGTCCCATTTATAAATGAAACTGCATTTACCAAGTTATTATCGTTTTCATTAAGCATCGGTGCATGTTTGGCAAACTTCACCAAATCGGCCGTCTCGAAAAGCATTTTTAAATCATTGAACGTATCATTATCTTCTTTCAATGACATCAACTTCTCAATAATCTCGCTAGAAGTCATTTCCATGGCATTAAAGCCAAATCGATCCTTAATATATGTACGCAAAGCATCTGTCAATGCAGTGTAATACTCCTTTTGTTGCTCTTGCTCTACAGCACGACCACTTTTCAGTTGCTCAATTTGTTGCAAAGCCTTCTTATCCGGTGGTATGAAAGATAATATTTTCATTCGATGAAGAATAGGTTTATTATCTCTAAGCCGTAGCCAGAAATAAACAAGTATTACGACAAAAATAATGACTAGAAACGAACAATAAACCAAACCGGCCCAATCAGCCCAAACAAAAGGAGGCTTCATCACATCCTTGGGTGGGAAGAACTTGTTTGGATGTTTCAGATCAACCGGCATCGTGTATACTTTCAATGAAAGGGGTTGAGTACGATACTTCACTCCATCAACCAACACGGTAAAAGGAGGAATGTAATATAATCCCGAATCTATTGAAGAAACGATATAGTCACATTTAACCTCTTTGCGTTGATTATTATTCAAATAGTTGACTTGTAGCGGATGTACCTCTACCAAATCCACTTTATGGGCGACTGTATCCTTAAAATTAGGAAAGAGGATCTTTTTATTGGCATCACAAGTCACTTTCACAGTAATTTTAGCCTGCTCGCCTATGACTCTTTGTGCAGAATCTATTCTTGCCTCAACCGAGACTGATTGTGCAAAAGAGAGTTGACAGGAAAGAAATATTACGGACAATGCCAACAACCACTTTCCCATCTTATACTTTACATTCATTTCATTCATAATGCATTAACTCCTTTTTTCAAACAAATTCATCAGAGCTCTTACATAATCTTGATCAGTACGTACAGAGACAGAATCAACATTACTCTTAATGAATACATCCTTAAGATAAAGTTGTTTGCGATTCCACCAATCATGATGCAACTTCCGTACTTTTTTCGATGATGTATCAATCCATTGCTCATGTCCGGTCTCTGCATCATGCACTTTCATCAAACCTACCGCGGGCAAATCTGCAACACGGCGGTCGTAAACCTGAATGGCTACCACATCATGTTTGCGGTTTGCAATAAGTAGCGGATCTTTAAATGGTTTAGCATCAATAAAATCACTTATCACAAATGTCGTACAGCGCTTTTTTACAAGATTTGTAAGATATTTCAAACTCAATCCTATATCAGTCTTTCTGCTTTTAGGTTTGAAGTCCATCAACTCACGAATGATATATAATATGTGTTTCCTACCTTTTTTAGGAGGTATGTACTTTTCTATCTGATCAGAAAAGAATATTACGCCGATTTTATCATTATTTGTTATAGCTGAGAATGCCAATGTAGCAGCAATTTCAGTGACCATATCCTTCTTCAGTTGCTTCACTGTTCCGAATTCCAAACTACCGGATATGTCAATAAGCAACATCACTGTAAGCTCACGCTCTTCCTCAAACACCTTAATAAAAGGACGATGAAAGCGTGCGGTCACATTCCAATCAATGTCGCGTATGTCATCTCCATATTGATATTCCCGAACTTCTGAAAAAGCCATACCGCGCCCCTTAAAGGCCGAATGATACTCTCCCGCAAAAATGTTTTGAGACAAGCCGCGGGTTTTTATTTCTATTTGGCGAACACGTTTTAAAAGTTCAGCTGTTTCCATAATAGTTAAGGCACTTCTACTTTATTCAAAATTTTACTTACGATCTCGTCAGGCGTTACATTAGCAGCTTCTGCTTCATAAGTAAGTCCAAGACGATGACGCAATACATCATGAGCGATAGCACGTACATCTTCAGGAATCACGTATCCGCGACGTTTGATAAATGCATAAGTACGAGAAGCTAAGGCTAAATTGATTGAAGCACGAGGAGATCCACCGAAATCGATTAAATCTTTAAGCTCTTTCAATCCATATTTTTCAGGATAACGAGTTGCAAATACAATGTCAACAATGTATTGCTCAATTTTCTCGTCAAGATAAACTTCACGCACCACTTCACGCGCTTTAATAATATCATCAGCATTAACGACCGGTGACACTGTTAATTTGCGACCGCTTATATTTTCACGTAATATTTTCTTTTCTTCTTCAGGCTGGGGATAATCAATAATGACCTTCAGCATGAAACGGTCAACTTGAGCTTCAGGCAATTGATATGTACCTTCTTGTTCAATAGGATTTTGAGTAGCCAATACCAAAAATGGATCCGGTAAATTAAAAGTTTCTTTACCCAATGTCACTTGACGTTCCTGCATTGCCTCAAGCAAAGCACTTTGCACTTTGGCCGGAGCACGGTTAATTTCATCAGCTAACACGAAGTTGGCAAAAATAGGTCCTTTCTTTACGACGAAAGTTTCATCTTTTTGACTATATATCATTGTACCAACCACATCAGCCGGAAGTAAATCGGGAGTAAATTGTATCCTACTATACTTAGAATCAATAAGTGAGGCCAGAGTTTTGATTGCCAGGGTTTTTGCCAAACCGGGCACACCTTCAAGAAGTACATGTCCGTTTGAAAGCAATCCTATCAAAAGTGATTCTACCAAATGTTTCTGCCCTACAATGACCTGATCCATTCCGGTCGTTAAATTCGTTACAAATGCACTTTGTTGTTCTATTCGCTCATTTAAAGCGCGAATATCAATAGATTCAGCCATACTGTTATTATTTTTATTGTTATATTTTCAATTGTGTTTCAGTATAAATCTTTTTCAACGCCAAAAGTACAGCATAAAAATAACTATGCCAACTAAAAATCGCTAAAAAAGGATGCAAAACGTTTAGTTATGATATAAATAAGCAAGTAACATTGAGATCGACTATGAAAAATAGTGATTTTTATACCAAGAATCAGCTCTTAAAGGCATAAAAAGAGAATAATACCTATTCTATTATACTACAAGAATGAAGGTTTTAAAGCCCAAAAAGCTCTGTTGAATTCACTGATATGATACCATTAAGATGTACCGACGGCTATGAAGGAACTTTTCAAACAATAGTAGCACTTTTTTATTTCGAAACTTTCATTTTTATGTTTTACATAAGTGAAAATCATGTTTTACATAGGTTAAACTTAAGTTTTACAATCGTTAAATTTAAGTTTAACCTATGTAAAACATTGGAATGAAATATATCAGTACAAGAAATGGTCACATATATTGCATGCTATACAACTGATTATCTGAAGTGTAGCTATGATCAAACACCTCTTTTATGACATTCATTTCAAGTAACAAAAAAAGGCATATCAAAAACGACATGCCTTCTTTTATTATTTTTCTATCTTAGGAACCTTTATCTTCGTACCTATTGGCACATGATCGGCATCCTTTATTTTCGGTTTATTGTATTCAGCTATCACGATCCAAAGATCCTTCGTGCCATAAAATTGTCGAGAGAGGGAGATTAGAGTTTGTCCGGGCTGTAGTGTCACAACTTGTAATGTGCCACTAATTTTATGTCCATTAATTGTTCTGGTTTTCTTCTTCTCCGTCGATTTATCATCCTTATCTTTCTCTACTTTCTCTGGTTTCTTTGCCTTTTTCGGTTCAGCTTTTTTGGTAGCTACTTCTTTAGTTTTACTAGCGGTGTTTTCGTCTTCTACAATCTCTTTCTTAGGTGTGCTTACTTGGCTTGCGCTGTCTGATCCGGATGCAAGCTGTTCTCTGCGCTCGGCATCAGCCAAAAGGTTACGCAATAATGTTATTGAATCTTGCAACGAAAGTGTGTGTTTCTGAACATTCGTTTTCAGTGCCTCTTTTTTATTCAATATTGAATCTCCGACTACAAGTTGAGACTGCTTTTTAGACAGCAACTGAGGATAACAAAAGTAAATGATAGTTCCTCCACCTAATGCTAAAAGCAAAAGAGTGAGCGTAATAGCAAAGTGCAATGAATAACTATTTACTGTCTCAGGATTAGATTGTTGCACTTCATCCTGTGATACTTCTGACGGGGCTATTGATTGAGGAGTCATTGTCTCTTCTTTCACGACTTTTATAGGAGTTGGACTAACCTTTATATTTTCTTTTTCTGAATGCGACTCTTCTTTCAGCGGTTCTTCCTTAGGTTGCTCTTCAGAAATTTCCTCTTTTTTATCTTGCGGCTGTTGCTGTTGTACTTCTTCTTTCACTTCTTCAACAGGTTGTTCGGGAACAATGACGGGAGGCACTTCCTTTTCCACAGCCTTTTCTTCAACGGCTTCATCACTCGTCGCATTATTATCCTCTGCCACAGGAGGTTCTTCTGCAGTATTCTCTGCAACAGTTTCAGGTGCTTCGTCAGCCGTATCATCCGCTGGTTCAGTATCATCTATTGCTTCGTCTGTTTCATCTTCATCATCCCTTTCAAATGTCTCTTCATTAAAACTGACATTATCATTCAATATGACTGTTTCGAAATGTGCAAAAGGTTTATTAATAAGGTCACGCAACGCTGGCTCAGGCACAAAAGTTATTTTGGGATGCCCTTCAATGAGGATACGTTCATTCGTATTCACATCAACGCTTTCACGACTTTCAACCTCTATAATCTTAAATGTGCCGATTCCTTTAATCTTTACATATTTATCTTCCTGCAAAGCTTCTTCAATCAGGCCAAACATCGTCTTTAAAAAACTTTCTGCATTGTTTCGCCCTATTCCGGCTTTCTCAACCAGTAATTCGACCAATCGTTGTGTAGTAATTTTCTCGTTCATAACGCTAGTTATTTAAACTTGTCCTTGAGTTGTGTAGATGGTTTAAAACATATAGCCAACTTAGGAGGGACCAGCATTCGCTGTTGAGTGGAAGGATTAATAAGAATCTTTTCAGATTTCTTCTTCACTTCAAAAGATCCGAAATTCTGCACAGACAAAAAATTTCCTTCTTCCAATTCCTCTGCTACTATTGAGCACATTGATGAAATCAACTGAGTAGTGTCTTCAACTGAATACCCTAAACGAATGGATAGCTCTGTTACAAACTCTTTATTGTTCATGATTATTATCTATTTAAATAAGAGTAGTTGCATAAAGATCATATTCATCAACTGACGTAACCTTCATTTGATAAAAAGATCCTATATTTAGTGCCTTTTCTGAAACCTTAATCAAAACTTCAGGATCTACTTCCGGCGAATCATATTCGGTGCGTCCCACATAGTAATCGCCTTCTTGACGATCAACAACCACTTTAAATGTTTTGCCCACCTTTTCTTCATTCAATTCAGTAGAGATTATTTCTTGGATGCCCATCAGTTCATCCAAACGTTTCTGCTTTATATCTTGAGGAATATCATCTGTTTGATGAATAGCAGCATATGTCCCTTCTTCTTCTGAGTAAGTGAATGCTCCCATTCTTTCAAATCTCATCTCTTTTACAAAGTCTTTCAACTCAGCGAAATCATCATCAGTCTCACCGGGATACCCAACCATTAACGTGGTACGTATATGAATGCCGGGCACTTGCCTACGCATTTCTTTGATCAGATCAATTGTTTCCTGCTTCGTTACATGGCGATGCATTAATGAAAGAATATGGTCGCTACAATGCTGCAAAGCAATATCTAAATATTTACATACATTGTCACGTTCACGAATTACGGGTAATAGATCCATTGGAAAATCTGCCGGATAAGCATAATGCAGACGAATCCACTCTACTCCGGGCACATCTGATATTTGCTTTATCAATTCAGCAATAGATTGTTTCTTATACAAGTCTATACCATAGTATGTTAGTTCTTGAGCTATGACTTGGAATTCCTTAACGCCACGAGAAACTAAATCTTTAACCTCATCAATGATTTCCTCCATAGGACGTGAAACATGATGCCCTGTCATCAAAGGTATTGCACAATAGGAACACATCCTATTGCATCCTTCTGAAATCTTCAAATAGGCATAATATGCAGGAGTTGTTAATGATCTCTCAACGACAAGACGCTCATCATAAGTCTTCCCTAAGTCCGAGATTAATTGCTTCCAATCGAATTTACCATAGAATTTGTCTACTTGCGGTATTTCAGCAGTCAGCTCCTTACGGTATCTCTCAGACAAGCATCCCATCACAAAAAGCTTTCTAAGCTTACCTTCTTCTTTGGCCTGAGCAAATTCCAGAATCATATTTATAGATTCCTCTTTCGCTGCTTCAATAAAACCACATGTATTAATAATCGCAATTTCACCATCGGGAACATCCGCATCATGAGTTACATCATAACCATATGCATTTAGTTGACCAATAAGTTTTTCAGAATCAACTAGATTCTTTGAACATCCCAAAGTGATCAGATCTATCGTATTTTTTCTCATTTAGCTTCTCCGAATAATGACTTTACAAACTCATCTCTTCTAAAGACTTGCAAATCTTCCATTCCTTCACCCAGTCCTATATACTTAACCGGAATCTTAAACTGATCTGATATGCCAACAACGACACCACCTTTAGCCGTACCATCTAATTTGGTTATTGCCATTGCTGTTACTTCAGTTGCTTTAGTGAATTGTTTGGCTTGTTCAAAAGCATTTTGCCCTGTGGATCCATCCAATACAAGCAATACCTCGTTCGGAGCATCCGGAACAATTTTTTTCATCACATTTTTAATCTTGGTGAGTTCATTCATCAGATTAACCTTGTTGTGCAAACGTCCGGCAGTGTCAATAATAACAAGATCGGCATCATTAGCAACAGCAGAACTCAAGGTATCAAAAGCTACAGATGCAGGATCAGCTCCCATCTTTTGCTTAATAACAGGAACGCCCACTCTTTCTCCCCAAATATCTAATTGTTCAGTTGCTGCTGCACGGAAGGTGTCAGCCGCTCCAAGATATACTTTCTTTCCTGCTTTTTTAAACTGATATGCAAGTTTACCAATAGTTGTTGTTTTGCCAACCCCATTTACGCCAACAACTAATATGACATAAGGCTTCTTCTTTATTTCAAAATCAAAATCTGCGTCTTTAGAAGAATTATTCTCAGTCAATAACGCCGCTACTTCATCACGTAAAATATCATTAAGTTCAGCCGTACTTATATATTTTTCTTTCTTTACACGCTCTTGAATACGATTAATTATATTCAACGTTGTTTCAACACCAACATCGGAAGTGATCAAAATCTCCTCCAAATCATCTAACACATCATCATCAACTTTGGACTTACCTGCCACAGCACGAGTAATTTTGCCAAAGACAGATTCCTTTGTTTTAGAAAGTCCTTTGTCCAAAGTTTCTTTCTTTTCCTTTGAGAAAAAATTAAATAATCCCATTACTGATATTTCATTTGATTTTAGGAAACAAAGATAGAGATAAATAGTAAAATTGACAAAAAAAAACTTCCTTTCATTTATCAATGAAAGGAAGTTTTATATAGTGAATACAAATTGTATCAATTATTTTTTGAAAAAGTCATCAACTTTTTCGTTTGGAACCATTTGTTCATCAAAAACATAAGCACCATTTTTAGGTGACTTTACCATTTTGATAACTTTGGTATATGAACGACCTTCTTTAGAGCCTTCATGCAAACTTGCGACTGTCTTCTTTGCCATGATTCAGTAGGTTTATTTTATTTCTTTATGTACTGTCATTCTTTTGAGGATTGGGTTGTATTTCTTCAACTCAAGTCTCTCTGTAGAATTCTTTCTATTCTTTGTTGTGATATAACGAGAAGCCCCGGGTAAACCACTTTCTTTCATCTCGGTACATTCCAGAATAACCTGGACTCTGTTACCTTTTACTTTCTTTACCATTTGTATTTTCCTCTAAAAAATTAACCGATAACTCTAATTTCTTTCCAATCACAAAAACCCTTAGCTACAGCGTCTTTCAGCGCAGCATCTAAGCCTTTCTTGTTAATAGTTCTCAACCCCGAAGCACTAATGCTCAAGCTGATCCAGCAATCCTGTTCTACATAGTAGAATTTCTTTCTAAACAAGTTCAGATCAAAGCTTCTTTTAGTTCTTCTCTTTGAATGTGAAACATTGTTACCAATCATGGCTTTCTTTCCGGTAATTTGACAAATCTTAGACATTTCTATCTTACTTTTTATTATTTACTGTTGATACTGTTTTGAAACAGGTCACAAAGTTAGTACAACTTTTTGTTCTTAGCAAATTTTTCTCACTTAAATAGCAATTTATTTGATATTCTTTACTTTATATTAAAAGACAACAAAAAGTATAGATCTACATTCTTTGCCACAAATGTTTATCAAAATCATATTTTTTAACAACCTTTGCCGGAGTTCCTATCGCTACCGAATAATCAGGTATATCACTTGTGACAATGCTTCCTGAACCAATCACGACATGCCGTCCGATTGACACACCTGAGGTGATAACAGAATTAGCACCTATCCACACATCATCTTCTATAAATATTTGATCTGTCGTAACTTTTTGTTTATCAATAGTCATTTCTACATCCGTATAAGTATGGTTTAACCCTGAAACAGTTACCCCTTGAGCAATCATCACATGGTTACCTATATGAACTGGACCAATGACTGTACTATGTATGCCGATTCTTGTATCATCTCCTATTAAAATGTCTCCTACAGCATTGTTGATCGTAGAATAATCTTCTATAACCGAGCGTTTCCCTAACACAAATTTCCGAAAAGGAACAATGTCTTTCCTTACTGAACGATAAATGACACTCTTTGCGCCACAATGAGCATAGATCCTAAAGAAGATACGAATCCACCATTGCGGTCTGCATTTCACAGAACTCATTAGAAAACGAAGAACTATTTTTTTTAAGGCTTCGTTGGCCTTTATATTTTCTCTTAGTCCCATAAATTATGCTTCATGTTTGGTATGAATAAACTTTTTATTTTCACCTTTTAAACGAAAAAGATTGAAAAACATTTTAAGCCCCAAAATAGGTATGTATCGAAAGGCTTTACGTAATTTCTTATCAACCAATTCATCTGGAATAGAGAATGAAAGTGACAACGCTAGAACAAAAATCAAAATCCACCATTTTACGCTCCACGACCATAAGTATAATGTAGTAAGGATTGAGCATAAGAAAACAAGACCTATCAAAATCACCCGTGGAAGCATGGCCCATTGAATAATCTTATCAGCATAATCATAATTACGAGAGATTAATGCCTTAGGGAGGTCTTTTATGCTACTTATGAAAGAATAAAATTGTGCAGAAAGCCATCTTCTTCTTTGGTTACTAAAAGTTTCTACTTTAGCCGTCTTCTCATCATAAACTACAGCTTCATCTAAAAATGTAAGGTAAATATGTTCCTTAAAAAGCATTGCTTCCAACTCCTTGTCTTCTCCTGATGTTTTCAAAAGGTCAACATGATTTTTTATCCAATTGAAGTCAAAAGCCATGCCAGAACCTATTAATGAAGAAGAAAAGCCTAAAACAACATGCCCACGGCGAAAAATAGAATTATTTATTTCTTCACTTAATGCATCCAAAACAGCAACATTGGTATTTAAATTCTTCGCTTTACGATGAGCCTGAATAGCATCAGCTCCAGCGTCAAAACAATTATTTAATCTGTCAAGAAAATCTGAGTCTACAACGTTATCTGCGTCCAGGATTAAAGCCTTATCATAATCAGTCTCTGAAAATTTAGAAAAAGCATATTGCATTGCTTTAGCCTTGGAACTATTATCAAATGCGACTCTAAGTACATGTGCTCCTAATGATTCTAATTCCAGACAAACTTCTTCTGTCATTTGATCAGCTACCACTACCAAATGAAAAAAGTCAGAAGAATAATCTTGCTTAAAAAAGGTCTTCACTGAATTTATTATCACAGAGTCCTCTTTATAGGCCGGAAAGACTATTAAAAATCGACGTTTCCTATGAGCCGTAGGGAAATATGATTTTCCACTAAATAGATTTGCTATTGCAAAGACAAAAAGATATAAAACTTGCCAAGTCAACAGCAAAAATAAAACGAGGTCTAGTATGTCAAGAAATCCAGTCATAATGTTTTCTTTTATTTTTCAATCTAAAGAAAGATACGATTCCTCTTATAACAGCAAACGCTAAATCAATCTGGAAACTAAATATATTTACAATAATATTTTTCAACGCTACAGCACTTATTTGATAAAGAATAGAAAAGACTGCAACATAGATAGTATTATTACGCCAGACATAAAGAAGTCTATTACGAGTCATATAAAAAGTACGTAATGGACTTTGTAGACCAACACTTTGGGATTCTTTATGAAAAATAATAGATTTTGGTTCGTACCATAGTTCATAACCTTCACGTACAAACTGAGTGCACCAATCTAGTTCTTCATAATAAAGAAAATAAATTTCAGGCATTAATCCCACTTGCTTTATCGCCTCTCTCTTAAACATCATTGCGGCTCCATGAAGATAAGGAGTAATTGTAGCAACATTGCATTGACCGCTATCCAATTCATGACAACCTAAAGCTCTGTTTCTCATCGTAACGTTACTTAATGGCAAATACCCTGCAAACTGAATCCGTTGCTCCCCATAAGCAAACCTTATTTTTGGAGAGACACCGGCAATTATAGAAGACGATTCCAATCGATCAACCAGATATTTTATTCCATCCTCTTCAATATATGTGTCGTTATTAATAAAGAATAAATAGCAACCTGAAGAGCGACTTATTCCTAAGTTATTACCTCCTGAAAATCCTAAATTCACCTCTGATCGAATTGTAATAACATCTGAATAGTAATCATGAATTAATTCAGCTTCATTCTTCAATGATGCATTGTCTACTACTATAATTTCAAACGATACAGACTTTATAGTATGCTTCAATGATTGAATTAATTGCAATGTATCACTAATACCGTTGTAATTTATCGTAATGAATGATACCTCTGGATTATTAACCTGCATAATCATTATTCTGTTTTAAATCCGTCTCTTCAAAATGCTCATCAATATATGGACCTACAAATACAAACGCCTCGCATATCCACACTAGTAACCCATTAGGGAAGCCCATTACTTCATTTCCATAAGAAGATGCAAACAAACCTATCGCTCCTGCAAACATTGCAGCAAGCACTCCACGAACCTCTCTATGATGTATTTTAAACAGCAATATATATCCTCCCCATGCAAACAAAATTGCCATCAACGTTAAATGAATAATTAATCCAACGATCCCTGTTTCAACCCATATTTTGACAAACCATGAATCAGTTGCAATAATCGGCATTTTTATACGCGGATCACTGTCCATCTGTATTCCTACTCCAAAAGGTAAATCTTTCATATATGTTTTAAACTTCTTCTGATTCTCTAATCTTACATTTAGCGAAGCATCAGATGTGTCAAAAGCGGATCTCATACGCCGAATTAGCGGATTGCTATTTCCTATTGTTGTTAAATTTAAAAAAACAAAAAGACCAATTATTACGGTTAGACCACTGATCATGGGTTTAATCTTCCCAGAAAAAGCGACATAAGAAGCAAGCGCTGCAAATGGAACCATCATTGCAGATCGAGTTCCCGAAATCATAAACCCATAACCAGCGCCAAAAGCAATTATAAAATAATATATTTTCTCATAAATGCCTTTTGTATAAAATGCGACTATCATAAAGACGATTAAGGACATGCCCATACTTGTTCCAAAATTAGCAGCATCCGTAAAAAGAGAGAAATAACGTATACCTGAATATATAATATGTGTCCTTGCTCCGCCTCCTACAAAAAGCCAATCTTTTTCAGCATAATCAAATCCATGAAACTTTTGCCAACAAGCTTTGAACACGGCTACAAAAGTGCAAATCGACCACAAAAACAAGAAAAAGCGAACGGACTTATAGCTTCTGAAAAAGATTGATATTAGGAAAATAGTGAACAAAGCATAAAACGCATAATTGCCAATGCCTACACACCATGGGAAAAAATAAACATTGGGATTAAACAAAAGAAGAGCACAATATGAGAACCAGATAAGCCAAATTAAGAACATTGGATTTAATATACAATTCTTAATCGGTATATTTTCTCTATTCCAACAAGACTTCACAAAGATCAGGACAAGAATTATTATGGAAAATACCAACATAATCAAACCAGATTTCAATGAATGGTATCGATTAATACCCATTATGAAATAGTTCAAGACAAAGTATACATAAAATAATTTATAAGGATTAGCTACAAATTTTCCTATAATAATCAATATTAATGGAAGCGATGCAAGCAAAAAAGCATCTAAATATCCCCGAGACATATATACCTTATACATGAAAATCACACCAATAAACAAAAGTATGATCTTTATGGGAATAGATACTTTTAAAGCTTTAAGCCAATCATTTATACCTTTCATTAATTTTATTTTTATATTCCATACGCTTCCTTACTCCAGCAGAAGATAACGCAAAGTTGGACAACTGATACAAAAAATTCCTAAAGAAATTATATGGAGGAAGTTGCCCTGTATAATATTCGACAGAATATCTTTGAGATGCATTCAAGACAAATTTCAAATTATCTTTACCTATCTGACCTTTGAGTTTGGACAGATTTATTTTATCTACAGAAGACCAATTTCGAGATGATCGGGTTATCAATAAATTGATATTCGAATCTCTTAGGAGTCTTGTCGGAACGGTATGTGAATCCAAACTAGGATATTCTATTATAATAACGTCTGCATCTTCAAAATCACCTAATTCACTCGTTGTTTCTGCTAATAAGAAATCCCTTGAATTCACATGGAAATCCTCATGATAATTTAATATTTTAACATTAAGTCCTTGTTGGCTCATGTAATCAGCCATCCAAGAGGAGATAAAGCTCTTTCCATCTTTCTTTCTTGTACTTAACATATTAATTACAAATGGTTTTTTAAAATCAGTACATGAGAAAATAGAGTTTATCAAATAACGAATAGCCATTTCATAACATAAATGCCCATATCTTCTATTTGACATGCCACCTCCACTCGGTACTGCAGCAAAAACTTTTTCTTTTGTAAGTCGCTCTGCCTTCTCATAATCTCGCAATGTTGTATCCAATAGCTCCCAAAGCAATAAAAATGAAAAGACAAAAAGGAATGTAACTCCGGTTGCACTCATAACAATAAATCTTCTCTGAGTCGGTTCTGGATTTAATGGATAAACCGGTGGATTTAAAACATGCAAAGTCGCAGATGTCATTTGTAGATTTCTTCTCTGAAGAATTGCAGAATTTAACGCTGATTGAGCAGAGATATAATTCTGTTGAACTAAATCAATATTCCTTTCTTTACGCTTTATTTCCGAACCTATAGGCGCAAATTTCACATATTGTTGATCTATATCTTTTTTCCAATCATTCATGACTTTCATTTGAGAAAAATATTTCCGACTATTAATCATTTCCTCAAGCCATCCATCAACTAATACTTTTGTTTCAACACCGCCTTTACCGTATTGAAGCTCAGATATTTGCCTTGTATATCCTCTTAAATCCTGTTCAGACTGTTTTAATCTTAAACGAAAAGCTTTTAACTCTGCATCATTTTTATTACCATTTGAAATAATTTCCTTCTGGGCTATTATTGCCTCCAAATTAGAAACTTCTTGTAACTTAGATAAGAACAATGCATGCTTCTTAATTGAATTGGCCATATTTCCCATCCGCGATTCATACTCATTTAATGCAGCTTTTGATGCGACATAATTTCGCATCAAAGTATTATTTGACAAATCATATCCACCACTTGTTGCTGCTATTTGCTTTGTTTCTTCATCATAATTAATTACTCTATTCTTAACATTGTACTTAGTTAAAGTATCTTCATAGAGGTGCAAAACACTTCCTGTTCGAGCAACTTCTTGTCTATAAAAATCTATTACTTTATCAGTTTGACCAAAACGCAAGCTATCATATTCAACAACAAACTCATTATTTAAAATATCAAGGGTATTATATGCTATTCCAGGATCACTATTCAGATATGAAATTTGCAACATATCACTATCACCGATACGTTCAACTTTTATTTTCTTTAAAATATTTAGACTATAAAGAGGATGAAAATAGTACAATAAGCCATATATAAAATTATTCTTATCATTTTTTTCGTACATCAATAAATTATTTACAGTATTATCTTCACTTGATTTATCTATTAAAGGTAAAAGATTCGAATGATCTAACGGATGGATAAAGCGATTGTATATTTCTCTATAATTTGCAGCAGTTATGTACTTCGTATCCCGATAAGGATTGCCATTGATCAAGCTTCGTGCAAACAATCTAATTGAAACTCTTTTCAAAGTTGCATCAGATACAATAATATTTTCCAAATCTTGAATTAAAGAAGACGTTTGATTAAAATATGTACTATTGCCATTCTCTGTTGCAGAAGTAATATTATATCCCGTTATAATACCTGTGTATATAGTCGAAGAAGTATCATATTCTCCAACCATATCCCTGGTTTTATAAATCATATATACGGCTACAATTGCAGGAAACAATACAAGCCATAAGCGTACTTTATATATAAAACGTAAAAGTTGACCTATATACCTCATAATAGTCTATTTATTTTTAAAAAACTTAGTATTAGTGATTATCTCCAACCTCAACAATGATTTCACTAATTCTGCCTTAGCAGATTCATAGCTTGTCAACTCTTGCGATAGATTTTGTTTAATTGCTGTTAAATCACTTATATCTTTCTTACCTGTTAAGAAGTCTTTCTCCGCTATTTGTGAGGCAGTCTTCGCAAATAGCAATGCCTCTGACTGCTGCTTCAAAATAGAAAGTTGAAGATTAACTTGAGCATATAAATTAATGATCTCTTCTTTTTGTTCATCTAATACTTCTAAACGTTGAAGTTGCACCGCTTCAACATTTAATTTTTGTCGTTGAATACGAGGCCTTAAATCCAGAAGTGAAGATAAGCTCAAATTAAAAGAGAATCCTATTTGCCAACTTGTTGAAGTTCCAGTAGAACTAGATGAATATAGAGGTGTCGTTCTATCAGAATAAGAAGAAAAAACGCCCACATTACCGTAATTATAACCAGTGCCCACACTAAAGAATTCTGTCCACCCACGTTTTTCTTTATTTAGTAAATTTTCTTGAATCTTTTCTTGCACAGAAAACAAACGAACCTTGGGACGTAATTTCGCATTTTCAATCACGACATTAATAGAAGGTAATTGCATTTTAAAAAAATCATCAGTAGAAAATGACGAAAAATCGTCAAGCTCAACAGCCTCATCATCTTGCGCCATACAGAATAAAGGGTTATATGTCCATAGTACTAACATTAAAGCACATATTGTAAAGGCATTTCTCTTTTTATTCGTCATAACCTTGCTTATTTATTATACATCATCTTTTTGAACGAAAGCCGTAAAAGTTTTGAATATTATCTTCATATCAAACCAAAAAGAATATTTTCTTGCATATTCTATATCGAGTTGTCTCCTCTCTTCTGCTGATAAGCTCCCACTTTGACCTCTTTTTAATACTTGCCATAAACCTGTTAACCCTGCTGGTGCCATAAAACGATCAATATAATCATCTGTAGTTAACAGCTCAGCTTCGTACAATGGTAAAGGTCTATTGCCTACAACCGACATATCACCTTTCAAAATATTAAACAGCTGCGGCAACTCATCAATACTATATTTACGAATAAAACGTCCTACTTTTGTAATACGCGGATCATTTTCCAATTTAACAAAAGAATTACGTTGCTTCGCATTTTTATTAGCCAAAAAATCATCTTCAGATATTACAAAATCATCTGAAATTAATAATGTTTCATCATCCGAATCTTTATTACATTTCAATGCTACATCTTCTGACTCATTGGATAATTTATATTTATTCAACGTTTCAAATCCTTTAAGTAGCTCCTCAGCATCTTGATACATAGATCTAAACTTCAAAAAATCAAAAACATGATAATTACTTCCGACTCTTTTTGATTTATATATTATTTCCCCTTTACTTTCTATACAAATAGCAAATGCAATTACGCACAATAGTGGAGATAAACAAATAATCACAAATATAGAAAATATTATATCAAAAAAGCGTTTCCATAAAGGCAAATGGAAATTTATGTGATTATTTTTTTCAGAGGACTCATTTGAAAATTTTTTTTGTTTATTTTCAATGAACTCTAATACATTTCTTACTTGTTGTCCATTAATAACTGAAGAAACAATATTAAAAATTCCATGTTTCAAATAAATTAAACATTCATTTTTTGATAAAGATGCAGAGATGAGAACAATTGAAAGATTTGGATATTTCCTCTTACTATTTTTATTGTATTCATCATGCCTCATTAAAAGAGAAATATTTTCTAAATCTCTATTTATTCCAGCAGAATCATAGAAAATAATCATTTGATTTGCATCATCTAGCCGAGAAAATTCTTTCAAGAAATCACCAACCTCATGAAATGACTCAAGATTTCCACTAATAATATTCGAAAGATCAGACCGAATATGTTCGTTTTTCCCAATGTAAATATAAGTACTCAACTCTACAAATCTATTATTTTCTTTATTCTCACTTTTAATTCCAATGGATTAAAAGGTTTTACAATATAATCAGCAGCTCCTTCATCCAATAGTTTTATTCGTTCACTAGTACTATCTTCAGAGGATAAAATTATTACGGGGATATCTTTAAACATTACATTACTTTTCAAGTAATGCAAAAATTCATTGCCAGTCATATCAGGCATTCTAAGATCTGTTATAATCAAATCAGGGAAATTTCCTTGCTGAAGCCAAGAAATAGCATTCAACGGATTAGTGAATGATACAACATTGTATTCACTTTTCAAATAAGTTTCTACAACTTTTCCGATGGTGTTTTTATCATCAACCAAAATAATATTTTTCATATCCTTCTTACGTTTTACTAATCAGACATTAGCATTTGCATCATTACAATAACAAATACCACACCTAAAAAGAGTCCATTCTAACAGTCCATTATTCAAAAACGTTACTTACAATAGCCTTTATTACCGTCATAATGTAACAAATATTATAATCACTTACTTTATAATCACTACCATGAGTATCACAATTTTTCATTTCTTTAAACGACCAAGATGCAATACATTTTGCACAAATGTAAGTTATTTCTCTAGAATAAACAAAAAAACATTTTCTTTTTCTGCATTTTTTAAGAAACATCGTTAAAAGTACAGGCCAATACTTCTCCAATATCAAAAGAACACGCTTTATAGGGACCGAATCATGCAATAATAATCTCACACTAACGCCAATAAAGACTAAAATTATTTGTATATTTGCCCTTCCATGCAAACAGTTACAACCAGTGAAAAGAATGAATAGTTCTGAAAATTATTTCAATTTATTGCTAAGAATCAATAGCGAAGACTTATCTATGTGTAATCGTTATTTGAAAATGTGCAGATTATTAGAACAACTTTGTTTTGAGTTCACAGTTAATGAACGATTACAAATTACAGATTTATCCGCTCGAATAAACCTTTTAGCTGCTACAGTGAAATTAAAACGTAATATCATTTATGACCTACAAACATTTAGGCTTACATCAAACAATATACTAAATGGACGGACTGATGCCGATGAATCAATCTTCAGAAGGGATTGGTTCACTTTGGCGAAAGCTATTGAAATTTTGTTCAACACACCGATTCCCCATGAAATTTCTCAGAATAAAAACATGGGACCAGATAAAAATATTTATTTTAACAATCTAATAAAAACAAAGCCTCTCATTCGTAAATTAAGAGTATGCTACTATAAGAAGGATGACGATTTTTTATATGTTTCACCAGAAGATTTTGTATCAAAAAAGTTATTAAAAGTCCGCTATAATATAAAACAAACAAATGACTTTTTTAATAATATTATTGATAATTTATGGCCTTTAGCTCAAATAAATCTATTAGAAATAGAAATAGAAAATGATGGGACTTTAGTTCCATCATTTATTGTACTTGAGCCCGATTATTTAGTAGATATAAGTTCTTTAGCAGAATGCTTCAAAGATTATGGATCTTCTCCTGTTAATTATATATATAATAGAATGAATATTGTGGAGAATAACCGTCCAATCATTTTAGGAAACATTGTTAATCTTTTCTTGGATGAGTGGATTCACAAAAAAGATGAAACTAACTACGATGAGTGCATGAAGAAAGCTTTTGAAAAATATGGTTTACATTTAACTACTTGCGAAGGTATCCACAAAAGAGAAGATGCCATCACATTTTTCAATGATTGCAAGATGCACTTTTATCATTTACGTGACACTATTAAAAATGTATTTCCGTCTCCCGGATATGAGCTAAACACCAATGATGCCGTATTGGAGCCATCCTATATATGTGAAGCTTTAGGATTACAAGGCCGATTGGATTACATGCAAAGAGACATGAGTAGTTTTATAGAAATGAAATCTGGAAAAGCTGATGAATATTCAAATCCAGGACACATTGAGCCACGAGAAAACAATCAAACACAGATGCTTCTCTATTTGGCATTGCTGGAATTCAATATGCACATAGACCACCGGAATGTACATCCATATCTGCTATATACAAGATATAATTTGCTTTATCCCTCCAGCAGTAACTGGAGTCAGGTAAAACGTGCAATAAATGTAAGAAACGAGATCGTTGCTATTGAATTTCATATACAAAATAAGAATTCTGTTGACTACACCCGCAGTTTATTTGAAAAAATAGAACCTAAATATTTAAATAAAAAACATCTAACAGGTAAATACTGGAACAACTGGCTAGCTCCATCAATAGAGAACTTCAATAAAAACTTAAAATGTTTATCCTCTATAGAGCAAAGCTATTATTACACTCTATATAATTTCATCACCACAGAACAATATACTGCAAAAAGCGGTGATTGTGATTCTGAAAGTCGAAGAGGAATATGTTCACTTTGGAGATCAACACTTGCCGAAAAGCAAGATCAAGGAGAAATACTAATAGACCTCACAATTTTAGAAAATAATGCCAATAAAGAATCACCTACAATCACTTTCTCAATTCCAAATTATGAAAATGATTTTAGTTCAAACTTCAGAAACGGTGATTCTATATTAATCTATGAGCGTAACTCTAATGATGAAAATGTAACTTCACATATCATCTTTAAAGGCGCCATAGAACAGATTAATTCTAATAGAATTATAATTAGCCTGCGTGGATTGCAGCGTAATATGAATGTACTTCCTTTAGCAAGCAAATATGCCATAGAGCATGATGCGATGGACATTAATTTCCGGCAAATGTATCAAAGTTTGACTCTATTTGCGAACGCAAATCAATCCCGACGTGATACATTACTAGGCATATCTCCACCCAGATTCAATAATCCAATTAAACTTCCTTTTAGAGAGGATGATTTCACCTCTGTAGTTTCACAGGCATTAGCCTCAAAGGATTATTATCTTCTTATAGGTCCCCCCGGAACAGGCAAGACATCATGTGCTTTACGTAAAATAGTAGAGGGATGTTTACTTAATAAACAAACTCAAATTCTATTAATGGCATATACAAATAGGGCCGTTGACGAAATATGTAAATCTCTTTCACGTATTGACGAACAACTTGACTATATCCGTATTGGCCACAAATATTCTTGCGAAAAAACTTTTCACAAACACTTAATGAATATTGTCTTAAAAGGATGCAGTAACCGTAAGAATATAGTGGAACGAATGCAACAATGCCAGATCATAATTGGTACAACATCCACGATTGCAAGCAATATGGAAATATTCAAATTAAAAAAATTTGATACTGCTATTATAGATGAAGCAACACAAATTTTAGAACCTCATTTGTTAGGATTGATGTGCGCACGTTGTCCAAATGGAGAAAACGCGATCGAGCGTTTCATATTAATAGGTGATCCTAAGCAATTACCTGCAGTAGTGCAACAAAATAAAGAGCACAGTTTGATCAAAGATCCTATTTTAACAAAAGCTGGATTCAGAGATTTTCGTGATTCCCTTTTCGAACGTTTATTCAGACAATTATCGATATCAGAAAACAATATAGCATGTGGAATGCTCTATAAACAAGGAAGAATGCATCCCACAGTAGCTGCATTTGTCAATAAATATTTCTATGAGAATAAATTACAAATAGTGGGACGTCCTCATCAATTAAATTCAGATCCAATTTACGAACCTCGTATCAGCTTCATTGCCTCCGCACCAAACCCATGTGGAACCAGTTATAAATGCAATGCTGAGGAAGCTTTCATCGCTGCAAATTTAGTAAAGGAAATATATAATATTGCAAAAGATCAATTCGACCCGATGCGAACGGTCGGTATTATCACACCATATAGGAATCAAATAGCACTAATAAAGAAACAATTACAAGCAATAGGCATAGAGGATCTAACGAAAATAATGGTAGACACTGTCGAAAGATACCAAGGAAGCGAACGCGACATCATAATCTATAGCTTTAGCGTCAATACAGAAATGCAATTACAATATTTACCAAACGAATTACAAGAAGATGGATATGTTGTAGATAGAAAACTAAACGTAGCTCTTACCCGAGCTCGAAAAAAAATATATATAATAGGGGTACCTGAAATTCTAAAAAAGTATCCGCTCTATAAAGAATTGATTTCAAGTAGCACAAAAATATAAATTACCAGCCACTACCAGCTCCGCCTCCTCCGCCTGATCCACCACCAAAGTCTCCACCAGAGAATCCTCCGCCATCGCCAGATCCGCCACCATCTCCGAATCCTCCACCCCAAAAGATGCCACCAAATGGAGATTGATTTCGACTATTGGTCCCGTTTGTTCCACTACCTCCTCCTGGATTTTTCCGAGAAGCGGCAACAATAACAATTACAGCAACACCGATAATAACAAAAAGAATTACATAAAAAGTATTTCCATCATTACCACCTATATCATCATTTTTCATGCTTCCATCCAATATTTTAGCTGTAACTTTTACACCTTCAAACATTCCTTGATTAATGTCGCCACGTCGAAAATAAGGAAGCATTATTTTTTGCTGAATCCGTTTGCAAATTGCATCAGGTAAAACACCTTCCAGCCCATAACCAGTTGCAAATTGAATCTGGTGCGCATCCCCAACATATAAAATAACCAAACCATTACTCTTTTTTTTCTGCCCAACCCCCCATTTTCTTAATAGATCCAATGCAAAATTAAAGCTGTCAGCACCACCAATACTCGGAGCCATTGCCACGACTGTTTGAATTCCTGTCTTAGCTTCCAAGGAAAATAAAACTTGATTGATAGAATCTGTCGCTTCCTGAGAGAGTATATGCTCCGGATCAGACACATAAAGCATCTTATTCTGCAGATGAGTCTTTGGAAGATTATCAACAGTATATACATGTGATCCATCTGCAAATAAGTGGCTAGATGGAAACAGCAGCAGCATAATAATAAGTAAAAATCTATTCATTTATTGCAACTTATTGAGGTTCTTGACCCACAAATATAGGCAATATATTTCAAAAATATCACTTTTTTTGAAAAACACTTGCAACAGTATAAAATATATATTGTATCTTTGCGCTCAAATTAGAACGCAATTAATATAATGTCTAATCATTAAAATTTTATTTATCAATTAATGGAAGATTCAAAAAGCATCAAACCCCTAGACAATTTTGACTGGGAAGTGTTTGAAAAAGGAACAATTGAAACCGGCAAAAGCCGCGAAGATTTAGTAAGTGCATATGATGGCACATTAAACAAAATTACCGACCGCGAGGTTGTTGATGGCAAAGTTATTACAATTACAAAACGTGAAGTTGTTGTAAATATCGGATTCAAATCAGACGGCATCATTCCTTTGAATGAATTCCGCTACAATCCAGATCTTAAAGTAGGTGATACTGTTGAAGTATACATCGAAAGCCAAGAAGACAAAAAAGGACAACTAGTTCTTTCTCACCGTAAAGCTCGCGCAACTCGCGCATGGGATCGTGTTAACGAAGCTCTTGCTAACGAAGAAATTATCAAAGGCTTTATCAAATGCCGCACTAAGGGTGGTATGATTGTCGACGTATTCGGCATTGAAGCATTCTTACCTGGTTCACAAATTGACGTGAAACCTATCCGTGATTACGATTTATTCGTAGGAAAGACTATGGAATTCAAGATTGTTAAAATCAATCAAGAATATAAGAACGTTGTTGTTTCTCATAAAGCTCTTATCGAAGCTGAATTGGAACAACAGAAAAAAGAAATTATCAGTAAACTCGAAAAAGGCCAAGTACTGGAAGGTACAGTCAAAAATATTACATCTTACGGAGTATTTATCGACTTGGGTGGCGTAGATGGTTTAATTCACATTACAGACTTAAGTTGGGGACGTGTTAATGATCCACATGAAGTTGTTGATTTGGATCAAAAACTTAACGTTGTTATCCTTGATTTTGATAATGAAAAGAAACGTATCGCTCTTGGCTTGAAACAACTTACTCCTCATCCTTGGGATGCTCTTGATCCTAACCTGAAAGTTGGTGACAAAGTTCATGGAAAAGTTGTTGTTATGGCTGACTACGGTGCATTCGTTGAAATTGCAGCAGGCGTTGAAGGTTTAATCCATGTATCTGAAATGTCATGGTCACAACATCTCCGTTCAGCACAAGACTTTATGAAAGTTGGTGATGAAGTAGATGCTATCATCTTAACACTTGACCGTGAAGAACGCAAAATGTCTCTTGGTATCAAACAATTAAAGAAAGATCCTTGGGAAGATATCGACGAAAAATATCCTCTTAATTCTAAACATACAGCTAAAGTACGTAACTTTACAAACTTCGGTGTATTCGTTGAAATAGAAGAAGGTGTTGATGGTTTGATCCACATCTCAGACTTGAGCTGGACTAAGAAAATCAAACATCCATCTGAATTTACTACAATCGGTGCAGACATTGATGTAACTGTTTTGGAAATAGATAAAGAAAATCGTCGTTTAAGTCTTGGTCACAAACAACTCGAAGAAAACCCTTGGGATGTATTTGAAACTGTATTCACAGTTGGTTCTGTACACGAAGGTACTATCACAGAGATGATGGACAAAGGTGCTGTTGTTCAATTGCCTTATGGCGTTGAAGGTTTTGCAACTCCAAAACATCTTGTAAAAGAAGATGGCTCACAAGCTCAACTTGATGAAAAATTATCATTTAAGGTAATCGAATTCAATAAAGATGCTAAAAGAATCATTCTTTCACATAGCCGTATATTTGAAGATGTTAAAAACGCTACAAACAATACAGAGCGCAAAGCTTCAAGAAAACAAAACAAGAAAGAAGATACAGCTGCAACACAAAATCAAGCTGCTTCTACAACTCTTGGTGATATTGATGCATTGGCAGAATTGAAAGAGAAAATGGAAGCTGAAAATAAATAATATATTTTAGCTTAAGCTATTCAAAAGGGGATGCTCACGCATCCCCTTTTATTTTACCAAGAACACAAAAAGATACAACAATCTTGATATGGAAAAGTTTGAAATCAATATTCTCGGATGTGGATCTGCATTGCCAACCTCTAGACACCTGCCTTCATGCCAAGTCCTCAACTTCAGAGACAAATTATTTGTTATAGATTGTGGAGAAGGTACACAATTACAAATCCGACGCCAAAAGCTAAAGTTTTCACGCATCGGGCATATTTTTATATCTCATCTTCACGGAGACCATTGCTTCGGACTACCAGGACTAGTATCAACTCTTGGTCTTTTAGGACGCACCGCAGACCTTTACATCCACGGCCCCGAAGACATAGCAAAAGCCATGCAACCAACTTTTGATTTTTTTTGTCAGCATCTCCCCTTTAAACTTATATTCTTGCCATTCTGCACAAATAAGTCCACGCTAATATACGAAGATCACTCTTTGGAAATATACACAATTCCATTATCACATCGCATCCCATGCTGTGGTTTTTTATTTAAAGAAAAACCAAGCAGCCGGCATATTCTGCGTGAATGGATTGATTATTATGAAATACCGGTATCATGGATGAATCGACTTAAAAATGGAGAAGATTACACATCAGATGATGGTACAACAATATCGAATAATAAACTGACCAGTCCCTCAGATCCCCCAAGAAGCTATGCTTATTGCTCAGACACAAGCTACAATCCTGCAATCATTGATATAATAAACGATGTGGATTTACTATACCATGAATCCACTTTTGCGGAAGCAGATAAAACACGAGCCAAAGAAACATTTCATTCAACAGCCGCCGATGCTGCAAATATCGCTCAAAGCGCAAAAGTAAAGAAACTAATCTTAGGACACTTTTCAGCTAGATATAATGATGAAAAACAAATATTGAAAGAGGCAAAAGAAATATATCCAAATACATACATTTCCAAAGAAGGAATGATTATAAATATTTGATTTTCCAATTTTTATTTTGCTATAATCATAGAAGTGAGTATCTTTGCCAACATTGATTAAAGTGAAGTTGTCGAAAGATGAAAAAGTTACCATTAATACTTTGTTTGCTATGTATTTCTACGGTAGGGATTTCTCACCCTGTACCAAAGAATACCTCATTAGAGATGACTGAAATTAGTTCCATACGGAAAGTATATAATATGCTAAGCATGAAAATAACTGGGAATAAGCTATATTCATCTAATAAGACAGCAACACCCAACATTATAAAAAGTTGGTATATACTTAAAGTTGACAATCTGGTAAAGAAGATCGCCATCAAATAAGTTTAATTAAATGTTTCAGACAGAAGTAACCATATTAGATATTCTTATTAAAGGATTTATCATAGGCATAATTGTTTCTGCACCACTCGGTCCTGTAGGTGTACTTTGTATCCAACGTACATTAAACAAAGGAAGATGGTACGGCTTTGTTACCGGGTTAGGAGCAGCGCTAAGTGATATCACATACGCTCTACTTACAGGGTATGGAATGAGTTTTATTTCCGGTTTTATTGAAAATCATATTTTCTTATTTCAACTGTTTGGCAGTATCATGCTATTTGTTTTTGGTATATACACCTTCACAAGTAATCCTGTCAAATCATTGAGACCGGTATCAACAGCCAAAGGCACATACTTTCACAATTTCATAACCTCATTCTTTGTAACGTTATCAAACCCATTAATTATATTCCTCTATATTGGACTTTATGCAAGATTTGCCTTTGCAGGAAAAGATCAACTATTCTACGAACAAGTCAGCAGCTATATTGCTATTATGCTAGGTGCCCTCACATGGTGGTTTTTCATCACTCATATTGTCAATAAAGTGAGAAAACGCTTTAACCTAAGAGGAATATGGATGATAAATCGTGTAATTGGGGCCATCGTCATAATTGTTTCAATTATAGGCTGCATTTTCACTTTGTTAGGAAAAGTGATGTATTAACAATATAATAGACAAGGAGAATCTTATAAATGTTTGTAGCTTTAAAATTAAAGCAAACCAATATTGCTGAATATTTGCTATACATGTGGCAAATTGAAGATTTAATTCGTGCAAATCATCTAAATATAGATGAACTAAAAGAAACGATTATCTCACAATATCATGCAACAGCTGAACAAAATGCTCAATTGGAGCAATGGTATACTGACCTTATCAATATGATGTGCGAAGAAGGCATTAAAGAAAAAGGACATTTACAGATCTGTAAAAATGTAATTATCAGCCTTACTGATTTACATTTGCAATTGCTACACAGTGATAAATTTCCGTTCTATACTTCAGCATATTACAAGATTTTACCCTTTATTGTAGAACTAAGGCACAAAGGGGAAAATACAGATAAACCGGAACTGGAAACATGTTTCGATGCATTATACGGAGTAACGATGCTAAGACTACAGAAGAAAGAGATCTCAGAACAAACGGCCACAGCAGTAGCCGACATATCGAAGTTTCTTTCAATGCTAGCCCAATATCACATCCAAGATAAAAAAGGAGAATTAAAATTCGATGACGAAGATGAGAACAATTAAGAATATCTTAATTACAGGATCAAACGGGCAATTGGGCAACGAGATGCAAATTCTGGCAAAAGAACATACCCAATATAATTACTTCTTCACTGACATCAATGAACTGGACATTGCTGATGAAAAAGCAATCATAAATTTCGTAACGATAAATAGCATTGATGCTATCGTAAACTGTGCAGCCTATACTGCAGTCGACAAAGCAGAAGACAACGAACAACTTTGCCATAAATTAAATGCATTAGCACCGGGCTATTTAGCCAAAGCAGCACAAACTAGAGATGCAGCAATGATTCAGATATCAACGGATTATGTCTTTGACGGAACGAATCATACACCTTACAAAGAAGAGCAGAATCCCTGCCCCAACTCAGTATATGGGTATACAAAGCTGGAAGGTGAAAAAGCGGTCATAGAGAACTGTAAAAACAGTGTCATCATTCGTACAGCATGGCTATATTCCACATTCGGCAACAATTTCGTAAAAACCATGATACGACTTGGTCAAGAAAAAGAGCAAATGGGAGTCGTATTTGATCAAATAGGTACACCGACTTATGCCAATGATTTAGCAAGAGCTATATTTGCAATAATCAATAAAGGTGTAACGCCTGGCATCTATCATTTCAGTGATGAAGGTGTGTGCTCCTGGTTTGATTTCACGCTTGCCATACATCGTATTTATGGCATTACTACATGTAAAGTTAGACCTCTTCATACTAAAGACTATCCTGCAAAAGCAACACGCCCCAATTACTCTGTGCTTGACAAAACAAAAATAAAATCAACGTTCAACATTGAAATTCCTCATTGGGAAGATAGCTTGAAACGTTGCATAACATTACTAAAGAAAAATATATAAACAATATATGAATCCTGAAATAGAAAGAAGAAGAACTTTTGCCATCATTTCGCATCCTGATGCCGGTAAAACAACTCTTACAGAAAAGCTATTGTTATTTGGTGGACAAATACAAGTAGCCGGAGCTGTAAAAAGCCACAAAATAAAGAAAACGGCAACCAGTGACTGGATGGAAATCGAAAAACAACGTGGAATATCTGTAACAACATCTGTTATGGAGTTTGACTATGGTGACTATAAAGTAAACATTCTTGATACTCCGGGTCACCAAGATTTCGCTGAAGATACTTTCCGCACATTAACAGCTGTTGATAGTGTTATTATTGTAATAGATGGAGCAAAAGGAGTGGAAATGCAAACGCGTAAATTGATGGAAGTCTGCCGAATGCGAAAAACTCCGGTAATCGTTTTCATCAACAAAATGGACCGTGAAGGACGAGATCCTTTTGATCTGTTAGATGAACTGGAAAATGAATTGCAAATACATGTTCTGCCTTTAAGCTGGCCTATTAATCAAGGACTGCGTTTCAAAGGTGTGTACAACATATATGAAAAGAATCTAAACTTATACCAACCCTCTAAGCAGGTGGTAACTGAAAAGGTTGAAATAGACATTGATAGCGAGGAACTACAAAAACATATAGGAAATGAAGATGCAGATAAACTGCGCGAAGATCTTGAATTAATTAACGGTGTATACCCGAAATTCATTCAAGAAGACTACCTCAATGGAAGCACAGCTCCTGTCTTTTTCGGATCCGCACTAAATAATTTCGGAGTAAAAGAATTGTTAGACTGTTTCGTAAAGATAGCACCATCTCCACGCCCGATACAAGCTATAGAAAGAGAAGTTATACCTGAAGAAGAGAAATTTACAGGATTTATATTTAAAATTACTGCAAACATCGACCCTAATCATCGCTCATGTATTGCATTTTGCAAGATTTGCAGTGGGAAGTTCTTACGTAACACTCCTTACCTACATATCCGCAACGGAAAAACCATGCGTTTTTCTTCGCCTGCACAATTTATGGCACAAAGGAAAAGCACCATTGATGTAGCATGGGCCGGAGATATCATCGGCTTACCTGACACAGGAGGAACCTTCAAAATTGGCGATACATTGACTGAAGGCGAAGATCTGCATTTCAAAGGATTACCAAGCTTCTCACCAGAAATGTTTAAATACATTGAGAATGACGATCCAATGAAAACAAAACAGTTGAACAAAGGTATTGAACAACTCATGAATGAAGGAGTAGCTCAATTATTCGTCAACCAATTCAATAATAGAAAAATCATCGGAACTGTCGGACAATTGCAGTTTGAAGTGATCCAATATCGCCTTAAAAACGAATACAATGCTTCATGTCGATGGGAACCTCTTCGCCTATACAAAGCCTGCTGGGTCGAAAGTGAAGATAAAGAAGAGTTGGAAGCATTCAAGAAACGCAAATACCAATACATGGCTTTTGACGGTGAAGGACGAGACGTATTCTTAGCAGACAGCAACTACGTGCTGCAAATGGCTCAGAACGACTTTAAGCACATTAAGTTCCACTTCACAAGCGAATTTTAAAATTCCATACATAATATACTTTGAAGCCTCTTCTATTTCTAATAAGAAATGAAGAGGCTTTTATTTATACTTGAATTCTATATTTTCTTCAACAAAAAGGATATTCAAATCTATACATTTGTTTAAAATACACAAATTAATTCAATAAGTTTGTTTCTATAAATAAGATAAGCTTATCTTTGCATCAACAAAATTGTTAAACAATAGTGATTAAGAAAAAAGACAACAGTACAGAAGAACGGATATTAGAGGCCGCTAAAAAGATCTTCTTCAGAGATGGACTTCAAGGAGCACGCATGCAGGACATCGCAGATATAGCTCAAATAAACAGAGCTATGTTGCATTACTACTTCCGCGACAAAGAAATGCTTTCTGAAGAAGTGATGAAGACTGTTGTCAATAAATTCATTGACACTTTCAAAGAAAATCTCAATTCAGAACTCCCTTTTGAGGAGAAAATAGATTTTTATATAGCACAAGAAATAGAACTGGTCTACAACAATTCTGAATTGTTTATTTTCGCCATACATGAAGCAGCTAAAGATCCGGAGTTCTTTAAGAAAATAATACCGTGTAACAAACGTAGCGATATTTTCAGGAAACAATTGGAAGAAGCATATACAAAAGGATTAATTGTGCCGAAAAATGTTGAAGACTTTGTTGTATTAATTTCAAGTATGTGCATGTTCCCTTTTATTGCCGGACCGTTATATATGATGATATTCAGATGGGATGAAAAGAAGTGGGAAGTGCAACGTAGATATTTAAAAAAGAACTTACCCAAACTCATAAAGCAAGCTATCTTTATAAAATAACAATAATCTTTTTTTTGCAATGAAACTAACAAATTTGATAAACAAAAATGATTATACAAAGAAGTTAAACTTAATTGTTATATTCATCAGTTTCCCTATGTTGTTATTCTCACAAGAAAGTAAACATTACACTCTTGACAGGCTAATCAGAACGGCTTATGAACGATATCCCTACGCCGACCAATTGAATTTGACGAAAAAGCAAGTGAATGAATCCGTAAAGACGGTAAACACTAAATGGTTGCCTCAATTGTCTGCTTCAGCAAAAACATCCTATCAATCAGAAGTATCGGCAATCAATATACCTGAAAACATTGAAAAGAGCTTGGGGCTAAATATAGCTAGCGGAACAAAGCTTCAATACCAAGGTGAATTGAGTGCATCACAATTAATTTATGATGGAGGTATAAGCAATAGCCAGAAAAAATTAAACGAAATAAACGGTGACATACAACAACATCAAATTAAGACATCAATGTTGCAGGTTGAAGATGCCGTGGACAATCTGTTTGAATCCATCATGATAAATAAAGAACAGATCAAGATCGTTAGATTCCAACAAAACGATTTAGATCTGAGGAAAAAAGATATTGTCGCTGCAATCCAAAATGGGATTGCATTAAAAACAGAACTTCAGGAACTTGACGCGGGAATTATACAGCTCAAACAAAATGAGACAGAACTTCAGATGCAACTATGCCAACGATTCATACAATTGTCTTCTTATACCCAAGAAAAGATTGATACATCTGCTGTATTAGACTTGCCACAACCGTTTGAAGATATTGATAAAAACTATTCTAACAGACCGGATTATAAGATCTTCGGCAAGCAGATATTAAGTTCCGATCTGCAACTAAAGAAAATAAATCAAGAAGTTAAACCACAAATTTCCTTATTTGCAAACGGTTATTATGGACGTCCAGGATTAAATGCAATGGACTATACTTCGCATTACTCCGGAATAGTAGGAGTTTCCTTGAAATGGAATATAGCTGCCTTGTATGACAATACACACCAAAAGAAACTGATCAATATTGACAAGAATATGATACAGAACAAGCAATCACTATATGAAATTGAAATGAATAAACAAATAGATAACTTAAATACTGATCTGATAAAGAACAATAAGCTCATTGAAAGTGACGACAATATTGTAACGATACGATCAAATGTAAAAGATATTGCAGCCATTCAACTAAAAAGCGGTTCAATCACTTTGACGGATTATCTTATCAAACTAAATGATGAAAGTCAGGCAATGATAAACAAAAGCATACATAAAATAGAATTTCTAATGGATGGTGCTAAAATGAGAACATTATTGAATAAAAATAATTAAAGGTAAAGGATTATGGACACTCAAAAAGAATTGATAAAAGCATCAAAGAGGAAATTGCCAAAGAAGATACTCTTTATTGCTCTAACAGTTGGAATCGTTATTCTTTGTTCGGGATCGAAAGTGGCCTACGAGAGCTGGTGCCATGAAACCACAGATGATGCGCAAATCGACGGAAACATTATACCACTGCGAACCACAGTGACCGGCTATATCAGCGAAATTCGTTTTACAGACAATCAAACTGTAAAACAAGGTGATACGTTGGTTGTTTTTGATACAGAAAGCCTGAAGGCACAAGTTCAACAGGCCGAAGCACAATTATTGGCTGCTCAATCTGAATTGCAATCCAATCAGAAGCAAATCTCAGCATCATCATTTAATGAGATTGCGGCAAACTTCACAACTGGATCAGCAAAAGAAAACATAGAAGTAGCCAAAGCTCACGAATGGCAAGCCAGGACGGAATATCAACGAATAGAGAAAATGTTTCAACAGGGAGCAGCTACTCAACAAACGTTAGACAATACCAAAGCTGCCTATCAAGTAGCCAAAGCACAATTAGGAGTTGCTTGCAAACAATTTGATGCATCAGCAGCACAGCAATCAACTACGCATTCACAAACAGATATTCACTATATACAAGTGAAACAGGGCTTGGCTCATGTGAAACAAGCTGAGGCACAATTGGCTTTGGTAAAAGATCAATACAAACATGCATTTGTGACGGCACCATGTAATGGAATCATCTCAAAAAAGAGTATACAAGTAGGACAGTTTGTTCCTTCCGGTAGTGCTCTAGCTTCTCTTATCAATTTATCGGAGATGTGGATTACAGCTAACTTTAAAGAGACTCAATTAAATAATATGGTTGTCGGACAAACAGCAGACATTAGCGTTGATGCATATCCCGGACTTAAAATAAAAGGAAAGATTGAGAGTTTTTGTGGAGCCACAGGTACAAAGTTTTCCATACTACCGGCAGAAAATGCGACAGGAAACTTTATCAAAGTCACTCAACGAGTTCCTGTACGCATCCACATTGATAGAAAAGAAAATAGTAAATTATTGCTACCCGGCATGAACGCTGTGGTTGCTGTAAAAACTAAATGAGATGCAAGATGCGCTAATTACTAGAGAGCAGAGCTACCCGTCAGGTGCAGCAAGAATTATCATCGTATCCACGTGTATCATTGCATCTCTGCTTGAAATGATTGACTCCACTGTGGTTAATGTGTCATTAAGGCACATTGCCGGGAGCATTGGAGCATCAACCACAGATGTAGCTTGGATCATCACCGCTTATGCCATATCAAATGTCATCATCATACCGTTAAGCGGAATGCTATCAGAACTTTTTGGTTGTAAAAGATACTTTACATTCTCTATTTTGCTTTTTACATTAGCATCATTTATGTGTGGCAATTCAACAGAGCTATGGGAACTGATACTCTGGCGTTTTGTACAAGGATTAGGTGGTGGAGCCTTAATGACTCTTTCGCAAACGATACTTGCACAGACTTTTCCACCGAAAAAATTGGGAATGGCAAGTGTGATATATGGTATGGGTATTGCCGCCGGACCTGCTCTGGGACCTACTTTAGGAGGAATCATTACCGACAACTATTCATGGCACTGGATCTTTTACGTAAATGTTCCACTGGGTTTATTAGCTGCCACCACTTCTTGGTTGCAAGTTCCTGATTCAAAGAACACCCAATTAAAGGGGAATATTGATTGGTGGGGTATATTCTTCCTGGCAATAGGTATCGGCAGTTTGCAATATGTGTTGGAAGAAGGTAACTCAAAGAACTGGCTCGACAGCAACATTATTATCACATTTAGCATATTAGCAGCCATAGGATTGGCAACATTCATATGGATTGAAATTAAAACTCTCGCCCCTGCTGTAAATATAAAGTTAATGAAACATCGGAATTTAGCTTTAGGCGTATTCTTCAATTTTATGATGGGAGCTCTGCTTTATATCGCTGTATATGCATTCCCTCTAATGGCTCAAATAAATCTAGGATGGACCGCAACACTGAGTGGATTATCGCTAATACCGGGAGCTATCATGTCAACCATTGGAATGATCTTTTGTCAAAGAATGATGGCAAGAGGAGTTAACCCTAAGGTTCTCATGGCAAGCGGATTCGTTTGTACATTCATCTTCGGTGCATGGATGAGCTTTCAATCGGCAGATTCTTCTTGGGGAGGATTATTCGTCCCGTTGTTATTTCGAGGATTAGGAATCGGATTATTTATGCTTCCTGCTATCATGATGGCCATTGAAGGGCTCACTGGTACGGATTTAGGGCAAGGCGCAGGTCTCAGCAATATGGCAAAACAATTGGGCGGAGCCGTAGGATTAGCGATGATCGGTACATATATCAGTAATTCGCAAGCCGATTATCAGTCGGTACTATCTTCTGATATCAATCAATATGGCACCAACAGCACCACTGCAATAAATGGCATCACCCAAATGCTGCAAAGCTCAGGAATCAATCATGATAATGCTCAAACTCTTTGTTATAATATACTCAACGGTGAATTGTTCAAGCAGTCATCACTCCTCAGTTACCTATCATCATTCAGAGTGCTGGCAGTAGTCAGTTTGATCTCCTTATCATTCATGTTATTCTTGAAAAAGAAGAAAGAAGTGAAAGTAGAAACAAATAGTACAGATAGTCAATAAAAGCCTCATCATTATTTTTGTTAATTTTTTATCAAAGATCATATCATCTTACCAAATATATCTATCTTTGTAACAAATAATTATCTGAGAAGAAATGAAAAAGGCATTAATATTAACGATGTTACTCCTCACAGGAGTAGTTACGGCATACGCTCAAAAGTTTGCTGAGATCAAATTTGAAACCACTGTTCATGATTTCGGAAAATTCTCTGAGGCTGCACCTAAAGTTGCTTGCGAGTTCAGATTTACCAATGTGGGCAATTCTCCATTAGTTATAAATCAAGCTATAGCATCCTGTGGATGTACTATTCCTGAATATACAAAGGAACCTATTACTCCAGGCAAAACAGGCATCATCAAGGTTACCTATAATGGTACAGGAAAATACCCTGGTCCTTTCAGCAAATCAATAACGATTCGCTCGAACGCTAAGACTGAACTGGTACGTATCTACATCAAAGGAGATATGCAAGAAAGAGGAAAATAAGGAATAAACTTATTTCAATAATAACATGGAAGGATGAGTCATTTACTTGATTCATCCTTTTATGTTATACACAAAAAGACCATTCTAAACCTTCATCATACCCTAGTACACATATGTATACTTGAGATCCCATTATTCTCATGTACCCAAAAAGCCGATCTAAAGGGTGTTTACATGAATTTTCAAGCAACACTTTTATGTTTTACAAAGGTTAAACTTAAATTTATCATTGGTTAAACTTAAGTTTTACGAACGTTAAACTTAAGTTTATCAATTGTAAAACATTCTTTTGTTATAATCGATTTCAAATAATCTCACTTTAGAGTATAAAAAATGTCCCATAACTAATAAATCAAACGCGGCTTCCAAGAGGGGAAAATACTACTTGCGACACATAAAAGACGAAGGGTACATGCTTTTTTAATCAGCATGTACCCTTCATATATTATATAATGAAACAACTATCTCAAACGTCGTTTATTGAAATGCGAAGCCGTAATGAACAGAAACATCAGCAATGATACAATAGACAAAATGATAGCTAAATGAAACACAGCATAACACGATTCGGGATTAATAAGCATACATCCTAAAATGATTCCTATTGCCACGCCCAATTCCCATGTCAACATAAAGAAATTATTAGCCGTCCCTCGCTTACAATGATTGGATAATCCCACAAACATCAATAGAAAGTCCGATGCTACCAGCCCAAAGCCTAATCCTCCTAACAATGCAGCCGTAACCATTGAAGCAAGCTCTACACGTGTCATCAAAAGCAAGACTGCCGCTAATATGCAAATTAACCCACTCACCACACGAGCACGATAATCAGCAGACGTAAAAGCAAATTTATCGGCTAACATTGCCAACAAGAAGCCCACGCCTATAAAACCAAAGAAGCGAATCAAGAAGTTTTGTAGATTAACTGAAGTTGCATACTCATTGATAGTCGAAAGCAACATGCCGAATATCACAGCCACCAATATCAAATTGCATGCTTCTACCCAGGCACGTGATAAGATGAATCTATCGGAAGAAAAAACTTTAGCACCTAATGGAGCACGGAATGATACATGGATGAAACTAGTGAAAACCAATCCCAATAAGCCAAAAATGATTGAAGCATAAAGCACAATCTGCATACTGAATCCCTGAGAGATCAATAATACCCCGATCATGGGGCCAAAGGCTATTCCCAATCGACCTGCCCAACAGAAACGACTATTCCCGTCATTTCGACGTTCTGAGGTGGTGACATCAATAGCGAGCGTACTTCCCATAGTAGTTGCCACACCAAAGAATGCACCTTGAATAAAACGCAACATGGCCATCCACAGCAAAGTGCCCACAACGGAATATCCTGCCAACATACTTATTACGATCAAGTAAGCAAACAGATAGATAACCTTACGTTTATACCTATCAATAAGGTAACTATAAAAAGGCCCTGACAAAAACATTCCTACAGAAAAGAGGGCTATTACCCCACCCGCTTCTACGAATGAAACACCCGAAAACCGATTTACTAAGTAAGCCGGAAAAACAGGTAAAAACATGTATAAAGAGACAAACAATAGAAAGTTACTTGCGCATGCCGCAAAAAAACTTACTGTCCATAATCTCTTCTTAGCAATTGTTTCCATTTACAAATCAATATTGTTCATCTTTATTAGGGAAACTGGCATCCTTTACATCCGAAATGTATTGTCCTAAAGCATTAGTCATAATAGAATGAAGATCGGCATATTTACGTAAGAATTTAGGATTAAATCCATCACTCATACCCAACAAGTCCTGCACTACCAGTACTTGTCCGTCAACGCCATTACCGGCACCAATACCTATTATAGGAATAGTCAATTCTTTTGCCACTTTTGCTGCTAATACGGCAGGTACCTTTTCAAGCACAATAGAGAAACATCCTGCATCTTCAAGCAAATGGGCATCGTGCAACAATTTATCTGCCTCTTCTTCTGCTTTGGCGCGAACACCGAATGTTCCAAATTTATTAATAGACTGAGGAGTCAATCCCAGATGCCCCATAATCGGAATACCTGCTGATAAAATCAACTTCACAGAATCAAGCACTTCTTCGCCACCTTCAAGTTTCACACAATCAGCGTGACTTTCTTTCATGATGCGTACGGCTGATTGCAATCCCAATTGAGGATTTCCCTGATAAGAACCAAAAGGCATATCCACCACGACCAAAGCACGTTTCACAGCACGCACCACACTTGAAGCATGATATATCATCTGATCCAATGTGATCGGAAGAGTAGTACTGTATCCGGCCATTACGTTGGCAGCCGAATCACCAATTAAAATAGCATCCATACCTGCTGCATCAACGATGCAGCCAATTGTATAATCATAAGAAGTCAACATTGCTATTCTCTCGCCCTTTTGTTTCATTTCTTTGAAACGAAGAGTTGTTACCTTCCTGTTATCATCAACTATATAACCTGCCATAATTGTAAATAAATTAATTTAGGCGCAAAGTTATATCTTTCTCAAGAAAGAAAAAAGTTATTATATTGATTTATCTGTTTGAAGTCATTTATTAAACAACTCGATAGTAAACTTACACCCGATCTGTTTGAATGTAAGCTCATGAAATGAAGCAAATATGCCGAAGTCAAAAACATGAGTACCTATTCCATATCCGATTTCAGTATAAGGTGTAATGCGAGGAATGGAAAGCAGATTAAAATAAAGACGCTCTTTCATTACATTTTTTGTCAATCTACTTGAATGCGGCAGCAACAAACTAGGGGTTTCATAAGTAATATTTAGTCTTGCATATGAATTGCTGGCATTGTACCAACGACGATCCAATAACTGAAACACACCTCCAATATCATCATTCCAACTTACCGGTAAGTTATCTTTTGCAAAGTTTGCAAAGTCCACAAAATAGATTTGCTGTGCATCGGTAAATGTTCCTGCACCGGCTCTCAAATATAAATCGTGTATCAGTCCTATCGGCAAATGATACTGCGTGTCAAATTCAAAACGCTCATATTTGCCATTACTACCAAAAATACCACTAATGCCACGTTCATAATCCAACGTAAAGGTTGGATAAGCTGAATGTAAATTAATTTTACGCCGACCATTCATGTAATAATATTGACCAGGTGTCCATTTCAATGTGATTCGTGGAGCGAAACTGTTATACAACGATTTAAAACGATTCTTTATATCGCCAATATCAGTGGAATCATGTACTATTATTGTAGAATTATGAATAGCGACACGGCGATGCATCATGATACCTGCATATACTTGGAAACCATTAAAAACCTCAACACTATGATTCAAATTTAAATAATAGTCACGAAAATAATCCAAATGCATATTGTCGAAATTAAATAACGAATCCGGCATCGTCTTTATTTCCTCCATCAATCTCGTATTGTAAATACGGTTACCATTACCTACTTCTATGTGAACAGTAGCACGACGCTTGGGATTGTATTCAACATCAACCGGAATAGCAAAATAGAACTCACTATGTTTTGAGTTATAACCAACTTGAGGAGCGACGCGCAGCAACCTATCGCCTCTCATTAAATGGTTGTATTTGAAGACCTGCTTGTACGAAATACCATCCGTATGACTATAGTTCAATAACAACGGATTAAAAACAGGTGAACAATGAATATTGCCTAATCCTCTCACATCTACAGTATAACTACGCAACAGTCGGTCTCCCATCTCACCCCATACATCATAAGACTTGTCGCGATGATTTTCTAATTTTATTGAATCAGGAGTCTTTTGCAATGAGTAGTCCTTATAAATACTATGTTCATACTCGGTAAGTGGAATAAGACGTATATGTGAAAAACCTGCAGAATCAGCGATCACTTTCTTTGTATCACAGGTAAGGTTGTAAGCATCACTCAAGTCATACTTATTTTTCCTCCTTACATAATAGTTATTAATAAAGAGATTCACCTCACGATACTTCAAATAGGAAAGATAATTGAGATCCACCTTATTCCCAAGTATTTTCATATTGACCGCCACTTCGTATTTAGCAGGAAGATATTTTTCATAACCATTTGTCCCCATAAATACCTTCACGTTAGACCGCATATACTCATTTCTATATTTGAAATAAAGCGTCTGCACCAACCAATTTGAAGAACCGATTACTACCCATCCCTGAATTAATTGAAAACTCGTATAACGTGGAGTAAACGATACACGGTACTTCCTTTCTCCATCCTCCGTATAAACAGAATCAAGCCTGTA